>ERZ1034917.63-NODE-63-length-102188-cov-117.319975_pt1 | contig 102188 bp, 108 predicted proteins | sample MGYA00520605_ERZ1034917 | MGnify/ENA primary metagenome ERZ1034917 (study PRJEB33766, sample SAMN09781784) | gut metagenome | biome: gut microbiome | host: Homo sapiens | place: Madagascar | study: EMG produced TPA metagenomics assembly of the PRJNA485056 data... | reverse complement strand
AGGTACATAAATAGGGAACACTTGGTACATAAATAGGGAACACTTGGTACATAAAAGGGGAACACTTGGTACATAAAAGGGGAATTTGGTGCGAGGTAAACAACTTTAGTAGCAGTTTACCTTTGATTTTTATGTGATGTTCTCACAAACGCAACAACTGCTATCTATGAAAAATCACAAATCGTCAAAATTCTTTTTTTCGCTTTTAGTAAAATTAGCAACATCACAATAGAGGAGACTGATGCGATAATTTCTTTCATAAATGCCATCTGGCGTGATAGTCTTCTGTAGGATGAGCCCCATCAGATTCTTTTTTTCTTTGTCTGGTATGCTAAATTTAACACCATCGACGTCGCCATCGTCATTTTTTGATAAACCAATCGCAGCGTCAGGATATTTCTCCTTTAATTTATAAAAGATGTTAAAAAGTTGCTCTTTTACCGATTCCTTTGTAGAGTACTCTATGTAGACTTCCACCCCAAATACTGTTTTATCTTTTGAATTAAACATTATCATAAATTCGGCATCCTCACCCATAAATACTCCTTTGTAAAATTTCGTACCAGAAGGAGATGCCTTTGTTTTCGCAACATCGCAAGTAAGACCTTTGGCTTTTAACTTTTGCGTGAACAAATCTACATGTCCGGTTAATGGAATACCCATGAATTTCATGTGTGCCTGTCCTTGCACCATCAGACAGAACAAAGACAGCATTAAAGTAACTACGATTTTTTTCATTGTTGTTTTAAATTTTATGGTTATTAGAATTTTCAATAATATAGCAAATAGGTATGCCAATTTGTATAGTAAGCGTCTACCTCAATCCTTCAACTTATTCCGCTCCAGAAACTCAATCACGGCACGTAAGGCCAAATCGCGGATAGGGATGCCAGTGCGGATTTTGAGGAAAGAGATTTGTCGGTAATATTTCATCGGCACGGTAATGCTGATGCCGGCTTCGGATTTCTGCGACTTGGTTGGCAAGAGCGTTGATTCGTTTTGTGCAGATGCCACCAGAGTCTGCTCTTCTCTCGTTGCTGCTTGAACTTCTGTTGAATGATGACGTTCTTCTACTACTTTATCTTGTGTTGCCATTTCTTCTTCTTGTTTGATTTCTGGGTTTGTTTCCTGGTTTGTTTCCTGAACAATTACTTCTGGTTCTATCACTTCACCCTGGGCTGATTCCGCTTCGGTTACCTGATGCAATGCAGGAACGTCGTCCTTCGTTGTTGATTGCGCTTTATCGCCCGATTGTCCCAAGCAATTTGCATGATCCATCGCGCCGTCAATTACCTGCGCACATGGGGTTTTTTCAATTTGGAAGTTATTATTACTTGCTTTTCGTGCCATGTCTCTTAATGTTTTCGTGGTTATTATTTCTATTATTCCGGCATACTATCCAGTAATTCGATAGTGAACTGCTTATAATCCAATCCAACGCGACTGTAAGGCGCATAGGTAAATATATCCTCATTTAATGCCTGCGCTTCCACCATCTTTGTATCACGGCGTGTATAAGAATCAAACATATAGTCGTTGAACTTGCCACCGAGGTATTGTTTAAACTGCTTCGTGGCATTCGTCTGGTCGTTGCTCATGACCATCAACAAACCGCGCACCTCCAAATACGGATTCAGGTCTTCACGTGTCTCACTGACCGCCGCAATGATGTCGGCAATACCCTTTGTTGCCAACATCTCCAGCTGCACGGGCAACACCACGCTCGAAGCGGCTGTCAATGCGTTAAACGTCAAAAGAGACATGGCTGGCGGGCAATCAATCAAAATGTAATCAAAGGCATCCAGAGCATGGGTAACGCCCTCTTCTGCCAGTTCGTTGCCTTTCATTTCCTTCAGCGGTCTGGACAGTATTTTGCAAAGGGCTTTCCTCGGTACGGCCATTTGATTCAAAAACGGGTCAATGCCAATCAGCTTTCCACTCGCTGGCGCAAGATATATACCTTCACGCATTTGATAAACAGGTAACTGACCCTGCTGCACAATAGCATCATAAACCGTTGGTAAATCCGCGCTCTGCGTCTCGCTCCAGCCAAACAGGAAGGAGACGCAAGCCTGCGGGTCAAGATCTATAATTAAAACACGTGGAAGACGGGATGAACCGTCGGCGTTCTTGCCAAAATATCCCTTGCCAAATCTTCTGAGGCCCGTTGCAAGGCTCTGCACCGTTGTCGTCTTTCCCACCCCACCCTTGTGGTTGACAAAGGCAAGCACTTCTTTCAATCGCTTAGTTTCCATTTTTCGCTTAATGTTAGTGTTCTTTTAAATGTTTGTTCATTGATTTGTTGAAACAAATAAACGAACAAATAAACAAATAAATGAACGAATGTTTGTTTAAACAATTCAACAAAAATATGATTGAATAATTAAATAGCCGATTTACAGACTATTAATCATTAATGTTGTCTCATTTCGATTACAAATTTAAATATTATAATTCATTTGAGCAAATAAATTCATGAATATTTGTTTGTTTATTTAGTTGTTTGTTTGTTGAAACAATTAAATAATTAAACAATTGAACAAACAAATAATTAAATGAATGTTTGTTCATTCAAATCAATTGTCCCACTTGTCGTTGATAGTGATGTAAACTGCACTGCTTTCCGCAATGCGTTCGGAGCGAATGGGCAAGATGCAGTAGTTTGTTTTCTGTCCGGCTTTCGTCACATTGCCATGAGGCACAAAGGTGTAATAATCGCCAGTGCCAAACTGAGTGCTGCCAAGTTGGTGATTCCGGTCTTCTGGCGCATCGTAGCAGAGGATGCGCTGTCGGCTGTTCCAATAATCTGATGGAAGAGACACGTTTTTCAGTAGCGCCACAACCTCTAATTTCCTCGGCATCCTATAACGCGAGCCGTGCAACAACACGGAAGGGCGGGGCAAATCAAACAAACGCACATCGGTGATTTCGTTTCGCGCAACATAGAACTTCGCCGTGTCGTTTTGCGCGATCATAATTTCGTCGGGCGTATCGCCTGGGGTAGTGCCGCCTCCTGGCTCCTCGATTGGCGGTTCTTCTTCGTCATCGTTGAAAACAATGGGATGATAGCAGGCTGACAAAAAGCAAGCTGCGAAACAAGTAGTGAACAATGCGAAAATCTTCATGAGATGGAATTGTGTATTTAATGATGAAGCGGACAGGTTGCCTGCAATCAGACGTAAACATTTAAAACGAAAAGCATCCGGCAAACGCATGAGCGTTAACTCACGCCTCGCCAGATGCTCTTGGCTATTTTAGATTTGGATTTCGTTGCCTTCGGCATTCCAAGCGTCGTTCAACGTGATGGAAAGGCCCTGCTGATGATTATAGAATGAGCCTGTAATGGTTGTCACCTTGTTGCGCTCCAGCTTCACGCCCGGCACTGTGATGGTGGAGAAGGGCACACCTTGTTTTCGATTGGTGGTGAAGGTGACATCGGTGGTGTAGCCTTCTTCTGGCACAAGCAAGTAGTAAGAAACGGTGGTGCCTTTCTTGCCAGCCAACGACGACACGTCAGAAATCCTCTGATTTTTCACCTTCCCGATGACGGAGAAGTCTGCAAAAGAAAACTGCCGGTATTCATCTAAGTCAACGGCGATGGTGGAGCAATCGGCTGGAAACTCATTGGTGCTGTTCACTTTGAGGCGTGCCACCAATCGGTCTAACACGATGCTGACGGCCTGACTTTGCCCAATGCCCACCGTCACCTCTTTCAGAGCGCCGAAACTATCTGAGGTCTTGTCGCTCGTCCAGCAAACTGGCACGGACGCGGATGAAACAGGCGTCAGAACGTTGGGAGTTAACGCCCAGGGCGATGCAGCTGCATCCAACAACGTGGGCGACACACTGGCCGTTGCCACCACTTTCAAAACGTGATCGCCGTAATCCAACGTTAAATCGGGTTCGGCAAAATCGTCCGCCGTGCTTGTCTGGTGCAGCACTTGTAACAGGCGGCCCGACGCTTTGTCGTAGTCGAAGATGTAGAGGTCGGTGAGTTCTCTGCCGTTGGCTGTCAGTACGGCGCGTGGCGCAATGCCTTGCGGCGTTACCTTCGCCTGGCTTCCAGCCTTAAATCCGCAAACGAGTTTGATGTGTGCCTTGCCTACAGGTGTTGTTTCGCCACCTGGTTCAAGGGGTGTGGCTTCATTGTCGCATGATGTGACCACACACATGGTGGCCATCATCGCCGAAAAAAGGATATTCTTCATGATTATTGATTAATTGATTAAGTAAATAAATTAATGTTTTATGCAAAAAAAATCTGCATAATATGCTAATTTGTTGACTTCTCGTCATCGCGTGCAGGCAAATCCACCTGCAATCAACGGGAACAAGAAGAAGGGCAAACCAAACAACGACAAGGCCGCGGAGAGGGCAATGAATGCCAGCACCCAGGTCAGCAATTGACTGAGGATGTTTTTAGGCTTTAACCGCTCGCGCCTGGCCCTTTCCCGTTCTTCGCGTTCTGCGCGTTCAAATTCCGCGTCTCTCTTCTTAAAGTACTCCTCGTCGTCCACCATAATGTAATGGCGCTTTGGCTGACGTTTTTTAGGTACATCAAACATAGCTTTCAGCCGTTCTAATTCGGCCTCGTATTCTGGCGTGCCTTCTTGGTCGATGGCGGCACGTGTAGGAGCAATAACTTGTTGTTCTTCTACGGCTTCATTCGCCGCAGGCACATCCATTGTTACCGCAGGCGCTTCCGCCGTTATTTCAAGGGCGGTAACTTGTTCCGCATCGTCTGTGGCTTCATCCGCCGTAGGCGCGTCTTCCATTATGGCAGGCGCATCCGCCACATTCTCCTGCACTTGTTCTGGCTCTTGAATCTCTGAGACGACCGATTCTTCCACCCTTCCATCTACACATACAATCACGTCACCATGCAGACTCACTTCAATCTGGCATCCAGGAATCAATCCCTTCGACATAAAAGAGCGTTCACTGCCGCAGTTGGCATGGGCAAAACGGTGCCCATTCATTTCCACTTCGTCAAAGTCAGCCACATAAGTGACCTTGCCAGTCTTTTCGCCAATGGTGGTATGATGCCCACGGTAAATGGTCACGGCCTTGTGTATCGGGCGAAATTTAAACGCACAATTAAATTTCGCGTCATGATTTGTGCAGCCAATCCCGTCATAAACTGCGTAATCATCAAACTTAAACACCAGTCCATCGCTCGGCCACGGCAAATCGGCACGGCGCGTTTCGGCTTCACACACAATTTGTTCCACCGCCTGCTCCAAATCTGCCATGTTTCCAACGAAATGAAAACCATCCACCATGCCTGAAGTCAAGAACCCAAGGCGCTCCAGTTCACGCATCGCATCGCATTGTGTAGAGTAAGCGTCCGACAGCAAGCGGAAAGGGTGGAACTCCAACAGGCGACAATCGGCAGCCACGGCTATTTTCTTCGACATGATGCCGTTGCTCGTCACGCGCGGTGATTTTCCTGCCTTGCTATAACGAGAGAAGGTGTCAAGAGAAATGATCACCTCTCCGCGTACCTCCGTGCGAGGTGTGTCGAGCCAGGCTTCCACATATCCAGGCACGCCCTGCACGTGGCGAATGTGCGCCAAACAGTCGTTGCCCATCAACTCTTTTCCGTGGCCGTAGGTGGCTTCTGCAAGATGCCCATTAATATATACAAGTGCCACCGTTTCGCCGTCAAATTTCCATTCGACATCGATAAAGACGTCCTCAAGACGTGCAGCCGTCTGCTGCGCTTTAAGGTATTTCACCATGTCTGCCGCGGTATGAACTTTCTTCATAGATAGGCAGGGCGTGCGGCGTGCCACGGTGCGTTTCCCGTTCCCGTTTTCGCTGTAGCACGTCTGCGTCGGCGAATCGGCCAACACGTCCTTCGGGTGCTTTTCCTCATATTCCTGCAAGGAAAAATAAAGCGCATCATACGCTTCGTCACTGATTTCTGGCGCATTCAGCGTAAAATATAGGTAATCGTGCTTTTTAACCTGGTCAACGGCAGCACAATAGTCTTTCTGTGTCTCAATCATGTCAAATATGATGTTAGTGTTTCAAATCTGCGCTTATAACGGGAGGTTCAATCCGCCTCAAACCAGAACTGGTCGTACTTAACAGCGTCGATGGCAGCTGCAACGTTGTCGGCTATTGGATGACCGATGTCTAATTTCGCGTAAACGCTTAAGCGGGCACCAGATTTGAAGAAAAGCATCATTACATCTTCTTCTGGATCGTCACCTTCTTTTGGCTCCCAATATTGGTAACTCTCCACTTCGCGAGCGTCGAAATTCAATATACTACCATCGTACACGTTTTCTTCGTCAAATCTACGCGCAGTGATAAACGGCCACACTCTTTGTCGTTCACTCTTCGCCGTTCCCTCCTGCTTGTCCGGAGAAACGGCCATAATTGCGCGGATGGTGTCGGTTAGATATTTGCTGCCACCATGTCCAAAAATCCATTGATGCACATCGTCGGGCACCACATATTGATGCTTTCGGCCTTCAGCGGCAGGACGACCGACCTTCGCGTTTGTTTCGTTGTTGTTCATGTTCGTGTTATTTATTTGTCGTGTTTTGTAAATATCTGGCTTCCAGTTCTTCCAATCTAAGAAAATCCAACGTTAGTTTGTCGTAGAACTTACTGGAAGCTGCCGTCGCGTAGTGAGGATTAGTTTTAGTCATGATAAAGGGAACGCTGTCCACCATTTTCTTTCCGAACGCCTTAATTGCGGAGGTTCGGTTGATGATGATAATGTTCTCTTCGTATGCCTTTCGTACCGCCACGGCGAATCGATGAAGCGCAGCTTTCGAAGTCTTATCCTCTTTGCAAATGGTTGCAAGATTCTTCTTATAGTATTGTGAGACACGGTTTTTGCGCAGTTCTATAATGCCGCGTTTCTTATAATTGATGCAAACGTGATAATCGCCAGGCTTCAATTGTTCAAGCCGCTCCTCCAACAAATCATAATTTTTCAGCACGTCAAACGGGGCAACGCTGAGACCATCTTTCGTGCAGGCAAGCGCTTGCCGAGCGGCCTGCTCTTCCTGCTCCCTTCTGGCTACATCCTGCGCCATGTCGTCGCTGATGGCAGCAAAAATGGCCACATTGTCGTCGCCCATGTAGCGGCAAGCACCCCAGAAACCACCTTCATTTTGCGCATATCGGTCAATGATGGCCTGGCAATCTTCCATTTCGTTTCCGTTTATGTTCCTGATGTGGAGCTCACCCGTTTTCTCGTCGCGGTTAACGAAGTAATATTCCGGAGTGGGGTCGTCCGATTTCCATACTTTTGTTTCCATTTTCGTTAATTTTTTTCTGTTTATAACTTGCTTGATAAAAATGAAATTATTATCTTTGCAACGTCTTCGGAAGATTTTTAATCGAACCATTATGGAATTGAAAAAAACTCTACTTCCGTTGACGCTCTCTAAGAGCTAATTTCTACTATTGTAGATTGCGAGCGGAAGGCTCGCACCAGCCCTGGCCTATGTGCCGGGGCTTTTTGGTATCAATCCTCCCCGGCTTTCATTCCTCCTGGCAACCATGCTGGCCACCAAGTCACATCCAAAGACCACTGCATCATGTGCCCTTGATCGCCTTTGTATTTCCAAAAAGCATGAAGCATCCTGTAAACTTCCCAAGCCTCACTGTTTGTCAATTCCGACAACACCCCCTTCAGGTTTTCTTCTTTTGCTGCCGTCAAATCTAAATCTTCAGACTCTATCCAATCACACACTTCGGCGTATAATCTCCAGGAGGCATCTTCTGCCTTCATCTCTGACAACTGCAAACCGTTAGTGGCGGCGGCCATCGTCTGCCAAAAAGATTCATCGGATAACTTCCAGACGGCCGACCGACGTGACTTCCAATCGCACAACGCCACATCCATGTGGTTCAGGGCCATCCAGTCAGCAATCTCGCGCAAAATAGTCGCCAGTCTCATAGCATCACCATCCTTGAAGGCGCCAGCAGGGATTTTAACAACCTGCGTTTTATTAAATAAGCCCTCGCGGAAATCAATTACTATGCCATTCTCTTTGTCCGTTACCTTCCACATCAGGTTCTCACCAGGTATCAACTCAAATCTATCTTTTTCCATAATTCATTGATTTTTCTTGTTATTATTCACTTCGTGCGATTATGAAACTGACGATATAGTCTGGTGATAATTGACTTAACGTCATTTAAATACGCATTTTCGCTGGAATATCCGTAGTCGTTTAAATACTTCTGAAAAGCCCTGTTCGCCAATCTAACGGTATGGCGAACAGCCTTTTCACGCTGCGCCACGTCTTTTTCACAAGCATCAGGCAGAACAATACCACAAAGGAATCTCACCTTGTTTCTATCTCTCAAATAATGAGATAGCCGCATCCATGTTGCACAAGCCTCCGACACGCTTGCCAATACTTGAGCGTTTATGCTGCATTGCTTCGCATTGTTCACGCGATAGTAATATTTCTCGACATCATCAGCGAATGTCGGCGAAATAACGTAGAAACGTTCGGAATGGAAATCCACGTCCGACGTCTCATGAACATAAACAGTGCCTAATCCAAAATCTTCCCAATCTGTGTAAACATCCATTTTGTATTCATCGGAAAGAGGAAGATTGCGAAAAAACTTGCCGTCAATATATTCGCCACAAACATCCACTTCACGGCCGTAAAACTTGTGAAGTTTATCCCAACGGAATGCACCGATATACACAGATACCCAATCAGGGACGTTTTCCTTGAACTCCTTATAGGTAATAATCATCGCGTATGCTCATACCCTTGAGACTTTATTTTGCTATCTGGTGCAGCTGATTCTTTTTGATATAATTGTTGCTTGTCACTCCAGCAGGAATCGAACCTGCACCATGCCGGCCACGGGAGCGGTGGGGCGTCGCTATCCTCACGGACCACGACGGCCGAAAAACAAAAAAGATTATGAATTATATAACGTGCTGCCGCCAGCGGAGTCGAACCGCCGCAAAGCCAGCCGGGCGCGGATGCCTCGTTTTTTTTGCGAGGCTATAAAGAGGGGTTCTTGGCGCTCACTCGTCAGAAAGATAGTCGATGGTATGTTCAAGCATCGCGATCGAGATATTCATGATCTGCTGCTCCCTTAAAGAGCGTTCACTCATGACGCCGCGATTGCTTTCGGCCAATTGCCTCAAGAATTTCACACATTCCGCCTTACTCGGTCGGTCAATGTTCACAGTCTTCAACGCTATTTTACCGTATGTTTCCATCGCTTTTTTGAGTAGGGAACGCACGGCGGTCGGCGTCGGGTGTTCGCCCATCATCCGCAGAATCTGCATCCTGCACGACAGGCCGCCGTTACGGATGCCGATGCGGTAATCCTCTCCAACTTCGTCTTCCTGCTCTGGGATGTAGTCCATTCTGGCGATAAAGCCGCTGTCTTTATCAGTGCAGACAACGAAGTCGCATTCGCCTTTCTTGTGCTGCTTATTGGTGTCGAAAATAAACAGGGGGATTTCTCTTTTCATTTTGATTATAATGTCAAATAATGTTCAACCCAATTAATCCAATAGCATAGTGCCAATCGTTTTCTTCATAGTCCATGACGCATTCGCCTGAACGCTCAAAAGCGTCATAAGCTCGTCCTTCTTCACGGTGCCAAAGGTCCCAGCCATTTCTGCGGGCAAAAATACAAATGTCCAGATGGTTTTCTTCCGCCATTTTTTCGGCTTCCTCGAAGGAATCAAAACCAATGATTGCCGGGTGTATTTCGCTCGGATAACCGCCTGCATCGGATGTTGTATCAATTCTCTCCATGTAACAATTTTGCGCTAAGATTTCGACCTCGGTATCAGACAAGGAGACAATAATGCCTTCTTGGTTACAGATGTCTTCAAGGCTCATGACGTCGGGAAAATCGTATGGATTATCTTCTGTCACGCTCTCCTCATATTCCTCTTTATACTGCCGTATGGTGGCATTCCATTCTTCTGCAATATCGAAAAAATCCGTATACGCTATAACATTATCCGATGTGCCGTTCCATCCGTACTTCGTCTTAGTCTCTACATCGCCAATGATTTCGCGAAGTTCAGAGCCGATAAAATCTTTTCGGCAAAGCTTCTGATACACCTTGTCACATGCAGCATAGTCTTGGGACACCCATTCACCATCGCACAATGCGCCTGATCCTTCTGAAGTTTCAACATTTATCACATCGGCAATCACAATTTCGCTTTGCCCGACGTAGTCCTGATAAGCGTCGTCATACGTTTCGCACGTATGACAACCATTATACAGCGATTCAGGGTAACATCCTATATCATTAGCAACTGCCAGCGGTTCAACGCCAGGCATGTCGGATGTATCAGCCAAGAACACCTGCTGACCCTTATAGCGATAAATATACTTAGGTAGTTGTTTGTTATTCTGTTTCTCCATAATCCAGACTTCACCGTGATGTCGAGGGCTTAATATGTTAATCTTCTTTATTAATTATCTTCTTGTTTACATCTGCAAAGTTAGCAATTATATTTGAACCATCCAAATAAAATACACATAAATTCTTATTTAATTGTATTTTATTTTGGTTTAAACGTTTTACAGACGTTTTGCACCCGTCGGCGGAATCGAACCGCCGCAAGGCCATCCAGGCACGGGATTCCTGGGCTGCATCAAAAGGTTTGGCGCAGGCAGGTGAACAGTGCGTCAAGTCCCATGTTGTACTCTATGCGCTCCTTGCTACCGAACTCGTCGGGATTGGGAGAATTGAGGGTGATATACTCGATGATGCGTGTCATGGCCTCACGGAGGCTCGCCTTGTCCATATCTATTGTTATAACTGTCTTTTCCATTGTCGTTTTGATTTGTATTTATATAAGTTAATTATTTGCGAAGGTTAATAACTTCTTTATCTTCCCTCTATTTTATAAAATGGTTTCCCTCCAGCTTCTCCATCGTTTCAAGATAAATCATCTGCGAGGTGTAATAACAGAGATTCTTATATGTAACAAGCCAGTTGTTATACTCTTTTTTCACGCGGTCACTACTGTTTGATAGATTAAGGAGGCGCTTCCAACGCTGATAAATCTCGTCTGTGTAGTCTCTCAACGGCAAGAGGGTAGTTTCCAAGTCGCAGGGCTTAGAATAAGCCGGAGGCTCGGGCTGCATCAGCTCACCACTCGCCACCTTGTGAAACACTTGGCGGTAGACCTCGAACACGGGGCGAACCTTACGGGCGATGAAGAACTCAAGGCAGGAGACGGAGAGCATGTAAATCTCTGTCGGGCGACCGTTTTGGACTTTTCCCCCGTTTTGGGCTAAAACCCCAGAGTTTTCCCCATTTTGGGGTAAAACCTGATAATCAACGTTTTGCATAAACAAATCATTACTTTGTAATGCTCTAACCGCTTTGTCTTTTCTTGAATAGACCAGCGGCCACACTTCATCAAGATTCACGGGAAACTCCTCACCGTCTCTTGACATTCTTAATACTTCATCAAAGTACGCCTTTATATCCTGGTCGGTACTCTGTTTTGTAAGTTGTAGAATCATATTTTTTTAATTTTAAATTGAAAATCTCTGATTTTTCGCACACGCTATAAATAGGGAGATTATCAAGCCGCCAGGGTTTGCTGCCCTGGCTGGCTTGTGTGGTGCGTGTCATCTCCTTGCAGACTCCTGCATCATTCCCACCATAACAAGTTTTTTGGGGACGGAGAGATGACCGGCAGAGGCGGGGGCGGCACACACGGCTGCGCCGTACAATATCAGAAGGCGGGTAAGGTAATCGAGGGAGGAGCACCAGCGGGGCAGTGAGGCGGCGGGGGAAACCGAGAGCGCAGCATTCACAGACCTAAAATCGGCATCGGCGGGGATGGCGTCGCGGTCCGCGGTGGGCGCGTTGTGGGCGAACCAATCGCGTACATTTTCGCGTAGACTGGCGGGCGCATTGTATCGCACGCCCAAAATGGAAAAAGTTTTTCCGTTTTTTCTGCTGTCGGCTGTCGTTGGCTCTGCGCTGTCGCTCTCGGCGGTGTCGGTCGGTGCGGTTGCCATGATTTCGCAGGCCTCGTATAATAAGGGCGCCGAAGCGGTCGGCGTGTCCTCCTGCTGCACATCGGCGAGGGTGTCGACTATCTGATCGATCGGCGTGCTTTCGGTGGTGTGTGTGTAATCCTCCTGCGGCGTGCTCTCGTTGGCTGTGTCGCCCTCTTCGGCGGTCGGGGTATCAGATACCCCGAACCACTCGCGAAGGCGTGCCACGGCTTCCGCGTCGCTTGCCTGCCACTGTTGGGCGGTCTTGTTCCATTTCGCGCCGTGTGCCTTTATCTGCTTGCGGTTGCGGTATGTTGTGCGGCTGTCGCCTACTACTGCCACGCCTTCGGCTGTCTCCACCAGCTGCAGACCCTCGGCGGGTGCCTCGTCGGTCGTATCGGTGTCGGCTGCCTGAGCCTTGCCAAGCTTGGGGTCGGTAGGCTCTGGCGTTGTGATCTTGGTGTAGCTGTGCGCATCCCAGGCACGGCGGGCGATGGTCTCGGCGTTCTCGGCGTAGCCGTTGGCGAATATCTGGAGCACGGCCACGCCTAAGGCTGCGGCCACTGCCTCGGACTCCTTGTTGTTGTAGGTGTACGCCTCAGTATAGCCGTATTTGTTGCGGTTGTTGGCTGCTGGCACTACGGCGAAGATCTGCGCCAACAGCTCGGCGCGTGCTTCGTCGCTCATTACTCGTTCAAGCTTGATGTCGCCGCCATTGCTTCCCATCGTCAAGCGTGCGAAGTCGGCAAACTCGGCATAATCTACGCCCGTGCTGTCGTCCCAGCCGTCGAAGGTGTCACGGCAACGGCAGAACAACGCAAAATCGGTTTTTTCGTTGAACTCCTCAACGGTTGGGCCGTCAGTCCATGACAGTTCAAAATCAGCGCCCCAGCCGTGGCGAACCTTCAGGGAAAATTTAACGCCGGGGAAGGCGGCGCGACACATTGCCAAAATGTTGGCCTTGCGTGCGTTCATTAGCTGGCGGCTTGTGGTCTTCGGGTCAGCCTCCAACGGGCGCACATCCTGCATAAGGTGCGACCACTTGGCACAACGTGCGCGATACTGTGCGAGTCGTTGCGCCTTGGCTTCTGCCTCCTGGCGTTCCTCCTCTGCCTTGCGTGCGTCCTCTTCCGCCTTCACGCTTGCCACCTCGTCGGCGAGCAGCTCTGGCCACTCAATGGGGACATATATATAACGTGCGTAGTTGTAGCCCTCGGAATCGATAAGGTAGTATTTGCCAGACGGCGACACTACGAGGGCGCCGACGGTGTAGAATGTCGCTAACTTCTCGGGGTCGTTGTAAATGGCTGTCATGTCCTCGCTGTCGTCCACGTCCTCGGAACGGCTGAAGCCTTGCAGGGTGTTAGCCTGTACCAGTTCATCGGCAAGGGCGGGGCGCGAAAAATCTTCTTCAGATACTCGGATAATCTCGCCTACACAACACAAGCGGGCGGGGGTATTCTGGGCGTCGGTGTAGTAATTGAGGGCGTGCAGCTCCTCGAACAGTCCGCGGCCTCCGTCACACTTCAAGCCGCTATTGTCAGTCCAGAAGAAGCCGCCAACGGCGGGCACTCCTTCGAGGCGGTCGGCCTCTTTGGCATGCTCTGCATACTTGGTGCGCTGGCGTACGGCCTCTTTGTTTGCGATAAGCTCGCGAGCAGCGACTTCGGCTGCCTCTGTCGTGGCCTTGCCGAATGTCTTCACGTATGCCGGTCGTGAGATAGGCGACATAGGGCCGCACCAACCGCACAAGCAAATATATTGTTCGTTATCGCTGTAATACTGTGCACTTTGTGCCTTGTCTGTAAAAACCTTAGATAAGTTATCGGCAATCACGTTAAGGGGTACATTCTTTGTAGTCATAATTTTTTTTGTTGTTGTTTGTTTCTTGATTTCGAGTGCAAAGATATAGTATATTCTTAGCACAACCAAAATAAAACATAGAAAAAACTATCTGTTTAAAATCTATTAATTATGTATATGCTATACGTATTGTGATTTTAAATTAACTTTGCAATACTAAATACTTAAACATCATGACACGTATAAAAAAACTACTCAAAGAACGGAACCTAACGCAAAAGGAATTTGCGGAAATGTTAGGTATTTCGCCCGTCGGCCTCTATCAGCAACTAAAGGCACCATCTTACCCAACATTGCAAAAATGGTCGGCCGTCCTCAACGTTCCAATATGGCAGCTATTTGCAAGCCCGGAGGAAGTAAACAACGAGAACAAAGATTTAAAACTTGTTTGCCCGCATTGCGGCAAAAAATTACACGTTCGCTTAACCACTGACAACGACTAAAAAAAATCCCGGCAGGCTCAACATGTCGGGATTTCTTTTTCAATTTTAAATTGCTCAATTATTCAGAGCGTCTATAATGTTAATTTTATACCACACTGCCGCCTGGCCCATCGTATCACGAAGCTCCTGCAGGTATTCCTTGTAATTCGCCTGCGTGATGGTTAGGCGGCGTTCCGGGTGTTGTCCGTCGGTATCCCCGCTTGCAAGGTGGATAATACAAAAGGTGCGGTCTGTCTCGTGGTGTGCCACGTAGCCCTGTCTTTTGAAGATCTCCACGGTGCGGGCGAAGTCCGCGGGCGTGGTTGGAACGACTTGCAACACGCTCCAAGGGTATTCTTGAGCGGTTAAAAGTACTTGTCCTTCGCGTTCAGACACGCGAAAGGCATGAAGAGTTTTGGCTGTTTGCATTTTTTTCTCGTTTTGGATTGCGTCTATAAAGGTAGTTATTTCGTTTGGATTGACAAGGGGGAAGAACGGCATGAAGCCACAACGAAGGGGCGGCCCTCCATGCAGCCAAGCAGGGCGGCCAACATGAAGCCGGAGGGCGGGCGACAACGGGCAACGAAGGGGCGGCCCTCCATGCGGCCAAGCAGGGCGGCAACATGAAGCAGGAGGGGGCAACGAAGGGCAACGGCGGGCTGGCTCCATTCCGGCCAAGCAGGGACGGCCAACATGAAGCCAGGCGGCGACCAATAGAGGCCGGCACCCCAAAAATATAAAGCCGTTTGCGCCATGCGTGTTCCAGATCTGGAACACGCATGGCGCGACTAATGCAGCAAAAACCATCAAAACATATTATATAATTTGGTATAAGTTTGGAACCTTTTGTCTTTTTCTAAAAAATCCAAAAATTCGGCGGTGCGCTTTTGGGTCATGATCTTATAATCATTCATGCCTTTAAAAATTTCACGCGCCAAATTTTTTTCACGCTCGACGATCTTAGTAATAACCAAGCGGATCGCCGTGCGAAATTCGTAACTTTCCCAGGTTCTATTATAATAACGTAATTTAACCATTTCCGTTTGGTTGCCGTCGATAAACAAACGTACTTCATGCCCCCAACTATTCCGGGTGTTCCAGGTTGAGCAATAAAAGGAAAAATCCACCCCATCAATTATTTTATTAAATATCATGTTTTTTGTTTTAACGGCCTGAAGGCCTTGTTTTTTTATAATTGAATACAAAGCAGGAGTGCCACAACGGCCAAAATGCAGTTATACGCGACGAGTTTTGCCCCGGTTAGCCGCAACGGGTCGCCGTCGCCGGCAAAAAAATCGTGTTCGGCCTTCAGCCAACGGCGGAGAGATGCAGCGCAACGGCGAAGAGCGCCGACACGGGTAACGCGTGCAGCTGAAGCGGCGGCGCGTGATGTGGTGTAAATGGTAGTTGTTTCCATAATCATTTATTTTTTGTCGTTAGTGTAGCCGCCGGGGGACTTGAACCCCCGGCGAGGCCTGGAACCTCCGCGGCTTATTTGGCTTGCTTACATGCGTTTTCGTAGTCTTCGAGCAAACGCCATTGCTCACAGATGTTTCCACCATATTTGCCCGTGTTAGCGGCCAAATATGAATTTACGGCGGTGAGGGCGTCGCGCCGTACGCGCCCCGTTAGTTCGACGTGTTCGCCGCAAGCACCGCCGCGCGGTGCGTTGTTGTAACATTTATGGGCCACGCCCGCGGCAGTTAACACCTTATGGACTTCGTTGGTCTCCACATGATAAATCCTTTTGTTGCTGTAGCCAGTTTGGGCAACGCCCTTACGCAAAATGGTTATTATATGGTTATATGTTCGCGTATTTTTGCGAAGGCCGAAGGGGCGCGGATCGCGGACCACCTGTAATAATTTTGCAAACTGTTTCATTTTTATATTATAGTCTTATTTCTTTCATGTTTTGTAAATCGAAAATAGCAATTTGCGCGTTACTTTTTCCAAGTTCCAGCGCGTCCGCTAATGAGTCAGCAATTATCACGGCGTCGTAATAATAGAGGCCGTTTTCTTCATTATACCACCCACCGAAGGCGTTCACCTCATGGTGAGTCTTCGCGTATTCAATGACGCGGGCAAGGCCATCAGGGCCGAAACTGTTTTGCGTGGCGGCCACGGCAACGGCGTAACCCTTAGTAATTGGTTGAAGTGTGGCAGCATCCACGGTGTAACCTTCTTTGTTGTTGGCGGCTATTAATGATAAGGCCGCAAAAATAGTGTTAGTGTTCATTTCTTTTTTGTTTTGTGCCGGGTTCCGGCGGTGATTATATAGCGATCTTCACGTCGTTTAATCGGTTTATATTGGACATTGTCAAGCAACGCCCCAAAAGATCTTGAGTAAATAACAATCCGAATAACCAACGGTACAACTGGTAAGCGTCACACTTAAGCAAAGCAGAGAAATCCAAGGTTATACGGTCCAGTTTGCGCCAACCATATATTGTCTGCGTTTTTGCAGCAAAATAGAGTACTAAGGCATTAACCGCGGAGCGCTCATTTGCCACCAAGGGACCATCCGATAATATATCCGTAATGTAATGGCATACATTCATTTTTTCGCGATTGATAGAATCAATGATATTTTGCAAAAAATATTGTTCATCTTCTGACAGTTTGAAGGCGTTCACAATAGCCCCCATTTCTTTAACCGTGATATTTTTTTTCATAATCTTATTTTTTTGTTTACGAGTGCAAAGTTACAAATATGATAGTACAAAACAAACAAAAAAGATATTATTTTCATCGTCCACCTATTATTTAACACGGCAAAACATCTAAATACTAAAAACAAAAAGCCTACATATCAAAATATGATAATAATGCGCCTTATATATTTAGGAGTGCAGCGGGGCGGGTGCCGCGCTCAAGTGAGCCGCCGCCATTGTCGTTTGCCCGCGCCGCTGCCACGCGTCGGCATATTCGGGCTGCATCTCACAGGCGGGGGCAGGCTGAGGAACCCAGTGCGGCGTGGGCTCTTGCTTGAAAACCAACCTTTTAAGGCAAAAAGCAAACTTGCGATTTCTTTGTATTTCAATTATTTATGTGTCCCTATTGGGCGCAGTTGTTTTTTTAGCTAAATAACGCCACGGGGGAATTTAGAGGATAAATCGCAAGAGGAATGGGGAAAAAGAATTATATAGCTATATATTAAACTATGTTTAATATATAGCATGAGGATAGACAAAACGGGCAGTGGAAAGAAGCCTTTTTCAACGTAAAAACAAACAGAAATGCAAAATGGCGCCAATAAATTTGCGTAGCACAAACAAAAATAATATCTTTGCACTATCAAACTACATAACAATGGAATCATGGGAACAAAGAACGAACCAAAATCAAAAGTGAATCTCCGCAAACTCATGAAAAAGTTGGGCATGAGAACAAAACAATTTGCGAAGGCAACTCATCTCTACGACGCGACTTTGGCGCGTTACCTTCGCACGGACTCCATCACTGCCAACCAAATTTACAAAATTGCGATGGCGCTCGACATAGACCCGCGCGACATGTTTTTCCCAACGGACGAAAAGGAGGACGAAAATTTGCTCTTCACGGACGACGAAGAGGAGCAGGAGGAGATGAAGGAAGAAGTGGCGGAAGAAGTGGCGGAAAAAGAGAAGCAAGACGCTGCGCCTGCACAACTGCAAACAACGGCCTTCTGCCCACACTGCGGCGCAAAGGTGCGCGTGGGCGTGGTGCTCATGCAGGAATGAGCGCACGCTAAGCAATGGTAAAAGAAAACTGCGGCATGCAGCCTGCCAACCGTTCCGAAGAACGGCGGACAGGTGCATGCCGCAGTTTTTGTTGGTTGAATGGAAAAAGCACAGGTCAACTATCCGTCGATGTCGCCGCCAGCATCGCCGCCTGGCTTTCCGCCCGGCGTGCCGCCACCAGAGACAACGCCGCCAGTGAGGTCATTGCCGTGGAGCATGATTTTCATGTCGTCGGTCACGAGTGAGCGCAAGAAGGAAAACGAACGGCCAATCTTATGCTGCGCCTTAAACGCCTTCATGACGGCGATGTAAGCTTCGGTGCCCGCCGTGTTGGAAGCCGAAGGGCGGTTTTGTCGCCACCAAGAAGACGCGAATTGCGACTTTTTGGTGAAGACGGCTTTTACTGCCTGTTGTTTTTCACTGTTCGGCTGCACACATCCATGATACCCTGCCGAATACATCTTACCTGTTTGCTTGTTCACCGCCAGATAAGTGGTGTCTCGCTTACATAATTTGCCACTGATTGAAGTAATTAAGTGGCTCGGTACAACATTGCCATAATGCAAAAATTTTAAGGTTAGACATGGCCCGAAATGGGCGTTGATTGAACGTAGAGCAAGTCTATTAAAAGTCTATTAAAAGTCTATTAAGAGTGCTCTTGTCGTAAAGGTACAAAATGGCGCAGGAACGACTCGGACATGGAAGGCGCTGGAGACGCTGGCGAAGGACGTTTTTCTGATGATTCGTTTAATGATTTTATGATTGATTTATTCGTTTGTTGATTTGTTTAAACGAACGAACAAATAAACAAACGAACAAAAGTTTGTTTGAACAAATGAACGAAATGGTAGAAGGCGAAAACGGAGGGATTCGTTTGGTCGTCCCGTCTGTTTTCGCTAACTTTGCTTGCAATTAAATAATGTTAGTGTCTGCCTGTGGCTCGTGAGAGTAGCAGGCAGTGTTTCAAATCATTTATTAATTTTTTTGTTTACATTTTAAGGCCGCTCGTCTGTGAAGATAGGCGGCCTTGTTTTTGCAGGAAAATAAGAGATAGACCAAGATTCTTTCAAGAAGGCTTGGATAAACCAATAATAAGTTGTACTTTTGCAGTGGTAAATTTTGAATATCGTAGTAAATATCAAACAATTATTCCCAATTGTCCGTGGTTCGTGAGAATAGCGTACACACAAGACTCTAATAAGAAAATTCCGTTAGTAGCCCTTCGTCTGAGCGCAGATGGAGGGCTGCTTTTTTGTTAATGGTCTGTCAAATGTTAAAAATGATATTGGCCTTTGACTATCCACTAATTTGGCGTATCTTTGCAAGTGAAATAGTCAAGATCATACAAATTACAATTTACCGCTGCCAGCGGTCTGCGAAGATAGCTGGCAGGCTTTTAGGCAAAAATGCTGTAAGAACTAAGAACGTAAATGTGTCTATGTAAAGAAGCCGCTCATCTGTGAAGATGGGCGGCTTCTATTTTTATGCCTGATGACAGAGGGAGCGTTAGAGTTGCAATTGGAAATCGTAAGGGGCTCCGCCGTCTTTCTGCTTCCACGTGAGTTTCCCAGTCTTGTCTTGTCGGCCAGAGGTGAAGTGATAGAGGCGTTCAAAATAGGCGACATAGTCTGGCGTGGTGCCCATGTCGGGCGTAATGATGGTGGTGTCAGTGGGGTGTGCCCCATTGTTGACGGCTGCATACCATCCGTCTGGAATCAGTTCGCCCGTCGGCAAGTCTTGCGAGAGTTGGTCGTTTTGGTAATAGAGGCCGCGCTGCTTAGGCGGCGTGTTGGAACTCGTGCCGCCATACCAATAAACCACGGCGGTGTCGGTCTTCGTCTGTTTGGGGAAAAACTGATAATAGGGCAGGGTGTCCGACTTCTGAATGTAAGCCACGGCCAACCATACGTCATACGCGCTGTCGACGCCGATGTTCTTCAGGCGCGAGAGGGAGAAATAAGCCGCAGTGGTGGTGATTTTGTCAAGGCCGTTGGGGCCGAGATTATACATCTTCTGTCCTTCTTTACTGTAGAACTCCAAGATGGCACAACCGTCGGCATCTACGCCCAGTTTGATGTTTGGGAAAGCCAACGAGCCAAACATCTCTACCACGCCATCATGTACCTCCACGTGGCTGTCGTTGCCGTCGGTGCGCATCTTGCCGTTGATGACGCTGAATTTGCTGCCCGACCAGATGTCGCCCTGGCGATTGACGCGCATGACGGCATCGGCAGGGGTTGCCCCACCAAACCAAAGGGGATATTCCATGTCTGTGCCGCCGCCAAAAGCACCGTAGGGCGTGCCGTTGTCGTCAGTGATCTGAATTTGACTGACCTGCAGGAATTGGATGAAGGCCGTCATGATGTCAGCGAAGGAGGTGCGCAGGGGGCGCAGGTCGTTGATAGGTTCCCAGAAGTCGTTGCCCGTTCCAAAAGGTTTATTCGCTGCCTCAGACAGGATGCCATTGTGCGAAGGGCGGGCGAGATACCATTTCGGCGTGCCGCTCTTGAGGTCGGTCACACTGACTTCGTCGAGATAGCGGTTGCCGTCGGGGGCCGTTGGGTCGCCACTATCGTTGCGATAGAGCACGCCCGCTTCCCATTCTCCGCGACGCACCGTCACGCCAGTATATCCGCGCGGGCCTGGGTCACCAGGGGCGCCAGTGTCGCCCTTCTCGCCGTTTTGTCCGTCTTCGCCTTCGCGGTTTTGCGCGATAATGGCGGTGGTGGTGGCTGTGCCGTAGTCCGTAACGAGCGTGAAGGTCATGAAAGCATCCTCTGGCGTTGCGCCGTCCACTTCCACGCCCACGAAGCCTTTCAGCGTGACGTGGTAGGTCAGACTCTTACCATCGGCGGCAACAACAGCCGTGTACGTCAGTTCAACGGGCGTGGTGGCATCGCCCGTTCCATACGTGGCCTTTCCGCTACGCACATCGAGCGGCTGCGTGCCGGAAAACACTTGTGCCGTGATGTCGAAAGAGATGTCATCTGGGGCGGCCGTGTCGTACCAGTCCGAGATGGCCACACTGATGATGTTCTTATTCAGCACAACGGTCAAGGCCGTGGGGTCGGCAGCATGGAAGGCCACGTTGCTCACGCCATAGGTGCCATCGGAATAAGTGTAGAGCCATTGTTGCCACACCACGCGATTGGAAGGCGAGGGCGTCAGCGGTTCGGTCTGCCATTCGCCTTTGACGTAGGAAAGGTGGTCTTCAGCAACGCGGATGCCGTCGGGCAGGATTTCCACGGCAGGCGTGGAGAGAAAATAGAGCTGCTGCGTCACGATGGAGGGAACGCGGTCGAACTGGTCGACCATGCCCCACATATAGATGTTGCCCGTGGCGATACCTTCGCCCTCCAGCTCTTTGAGCGCTTCGACAAACTCCTTCTTCTCCTTGTCCCAGACACGCTGCAACATTGTGAAGCCGTTGAGCCAGCCGATGATGAGCTGCATATTGTCTTGCGTGTACGTCCAATTGGTCATGCCAGCCAAGTGCAGTTGATAAGTCGTCGTGGTCAAGCAGGAACGTTGGCGCGTGCTGTCGGTCTCGTTGGCATAGCAAGCAAAGTGCATCGCTTGCTGCGGATGTGATTCATCCGTCCATCGGTTGCGGTCTTCCGCGGGGAGGTCGGCACAGGTGGCGGCACGCAGTTCATAGCGGAAGAACTGGTTGATGGCGGGCGTGCCAGCCGCTGCCGTCTGCTCCTTGATGGGGGCAGGTAACGTGGCTGGCGTATAAATTTCTTTTACGCGAAAATAGATGGTCGTGAAGCCTGCGAAATGGAAGTTGCCATCGTGGGGGTCAGAAGTGGAGAGGTCGTTACGGCGATTGGTGAAATGAAACACACCCTGGCATTTGTCGTTGACGGCCACGGCACCCACTTCCCCCGTTTCCAGTTTCAACTGAGCCACACCTTCGAGCGAAGTAAATCCGAGCGCGGAGAGCGCTTCATCGGCACCCGTCCACACCTGCTGGATGATGCCGCCGCCCTGCGTCTGCCATTTGTTGCCAACCGTGATAGTCGTGCGATTGAAACGCAATTCGGGCACCTCCAGGAATGACCTTGCAACGATGCCTTCAAATTCAGCATTGCCGTAGAAGTCGACCTTTGCGCCTTCAACGCCTTTGTTGAACGTACCGACCGTCAAATCGCCATGCAACGTTGTCGGTCGTCGTTTCTCTAGCGTTCCAACCGTCAGAGCTCCCTCCACGAGTGCATCCCCGTGGATGACCGTGTTGCCGAAGATGTCGGCCGCGCCGTTGACCTTCAGGTCGTGCATGGCGAGGTTGAAGGGCGTTTCATCATCGTGACGCTTCGAGAGCGCATTGTCGTCCATGAGCTTCGGCGTGACGATTTTCGTGGCATCGTCTAAGGGGGTGTCGGCATCCCCGATGCCCGTTATCTCGCCCTGCTGTCCCTCAAACGTGATGCGGCCGCCGGAAACAATCTTCAAGGTGCTAACGAAGAGGTCGCGGAACACCGTGCCGGCCTTCATCGTGAGGTCTTTGAGGAACGTCAGCGTCTGCTCGAAAACGTCATAGCGATACCAGTCTGTTTCTGCCGGTCCTGCGTTGATGGCTTCATCCGAAGAAAGGTAGCCCGACACGATGCGCTGCCGCCAGACGCGCTTCTCTGTGCCGTTGTCGCCAGAGGAGGAGAGAATGCCTTGCAGGAAGATATAGTAATAATCCTCTGAGCCAATTTGCTGCTCTTCGGCGTTCCGTCCGTAGATGTCAATTTCCTCAGAGGGGAACACGATGTTGGCAGCGTTGCCAACGGATTCTGTACGCGGAATGGCGGCATAGACATATTTTTCCGTGTGTGTGTTGAACACTGTCGGAGAGGCTTGCAGTCGCCAGCGGCGGTAGTTATGCCCGGCATCATAATCGATGATACCTTTGACGTACACAAGAATTTGCGCGTTGCCGACACACGATGCCTGCACATAGTCGGGCATGGCCAGGGCGTTGCGCTCGATGAAGAGCGCATCGGGCGAAATCCAATAGTCGTTGGTCGTTGTTTTCGTTGTCATGAATGCTTAGAGATTTTAAGGATGAGTCGTGAGAACGGCACCATCATGAAATAGGCCCAAGAAAGGCGACTGGGATATTGAAGATCGGCATCCGCCGTATGTGAGCGCAAGATGTGAAGGCGGTAGAGCGCGTTGTGGGCCAGCCATTCCGCTTTCAATGAGCGCAGGCTTCGCTTCCAGACGTTGGAATTAGGAAAGAGCGAGCGCACGTAACGCAATTTGTTATCCATTTCCGCTTCGCTGTACTTATAGGATTGATGAATGTGAAGGTTGTTGTCAGTGATGGTGTAAATCATGTTTTCTGAGATTTTTAAACAATAAAAAAACGTTCTACTTTTGTCTGTTGTCAGAACAAAGGTAGAACGTTTTAAGGTTTTTAGTCGGACATTCCCACGTGTCGCGACATAGAAAGGTGGCGCTGGAGGATGCGGAGGTAACGGCGCAAATCGTCGGGCGTGGTATGCTTCACGTCAATCATCGACGCCAACACACAAACGTCATGCTCCGCTTCGGCGCGTGAACGATGGGTGTCGTGAGAGGGAGAGGGCGGTAAAGACGGGGAGGGGAGAGCTGGCGCTGACGTTCCGGTCTGTTCCGCCAGTTCTTCCGGCAACGCAAGCACATAATGTGTGCCGGAATCATCCGTGCTGATTTCCACTTCCGGATGCGCCCGCTTCAATCGTTGCAAAACGCCATCAATGGCCGAGCAGGGGATGCCAAGCTGATGAACAGTGTGGCCGGCGAGCGGGACGGCGCGGATGCGGTAGCCTGTGATGTTCTGCATGAACGCGGCGCAAGCGTTGAAAGCATGGAAAAACAATCCTTGCTGAATGAGATAGAGCCGGCGGCCACCCGTCTGTTTCTGCTCCGCAATGGCTTCAGCCACTTTCATGCCTCTTCTATCTTGAAGGCTGGTTTGGCCAAGGCTTTGCAGCGTTCGGCAAATGCCGTCACTTGCTCCAGGTCGGTCGTCTCGCCAAGCAATGCCTTGCGATGAGCGCACAACTCCTCTGCATAAGAATATCGAGCGCCAATGAGGAAAGCGGCTAAGGTATGATAATCTGAAATTCGGTACACGGCCACAAGTTCTTTGATGAATGCCGCGTCAAGGCTGTCAAATAAGCCCTGCTGATAAATGGTCTGCAACAATGCCTGTGCCGTCATTCGCCCTTCATGCGAAATGGCCAGCGTGGTGCAGCGAACGCGCCGCTCTCCTTCCTCGTTCTTATAAGATGATGGAGAGAGGTTGACGGTCAAGAACTCCGTGAATTTAGAATAAGAGCGAATGATTGGACGGGGATTTACCATCAAATCTTCGCATTGGCGGATGGTGATTTTTTTACTCATAAGATAGACGTTTGAATCATTTTACATTTGTTTCGCAAACGAATGCGCTCAAAATGGCCATGAATATAGAAGAACTCGTAGAAGGCATGTTCAAAAATAGAAAGTGTTGTTTTTCGTAGGAGGTAAGACCTTTTATTCTTGAAAAAACCGAGGTACGAGTTGATGACTTGTTCCATGCGACGAAGGTCGCACAAGGATATAATGGATTTTTCGCGCAACATTTGGTTGAATCCAAAAACGCGCTCACGAAAACGAGCAACGGTGCGGCTGGACAGGTATATACGATGGTAACGGATGTAGGCTCCAACGAACATAACACCATGTGAAGCCAACTGAAAATGATATTTGGTGACGTGAAGCGTAATGCTAAGTTCAGACAACAGAAACTCGCGAGCATCAATGATGAAGGCTTTTAAAGCAGACTTGCTGATGCAAATGACAACAAAATCATCAACAAAACGCGTGTAATAGACCTCAAATCCACGGAGCTTGAACCACTGAATGACAAATTCATCAAAGAATGACATAAGGAAATTCACGAACACTTGCGTTGTGATATTCCCAATGGGCATTCCGAAGGCAACATCGCTGCCGAAAAGCGACTTATGGCGCTCAATATGCTTTGGCCATTCATCTGGCGATGTGTTGAACACACAATTTTGCTCGGGACAATGAAACACGATGGTTTTAGATGCGGCGAGCAATTGTTTCAAGTATTGGCCTTTGTATTGTTCGCGGATGAACGGTTCCAGTTTCACCCATAAGATGCGCTTGTCTATCGACATGAAGAACGAGACGATGTCGCCCTTAAAGACCCATGCAGGGCGGCTGTAATTGCAAGTTGCCTTCTTGATGTTGTCATATACGGCTTTTTGAGCCGCAAGGGTGCCAAATCCTTTTCGGCAATTGAACGACACATTACCTTGTTCAATAAAACGCCGCTCAAAATACGGATTGAGCAAAAGAATTATGAAATGATGAACGATGCGATCGCGAAAGCAAGCCGCAAAAACCTCTCTATATTTCGGGTATTTCACAAGGAAACACGTGCTGACGCCTGGCTTATAGGCTCCAGTATATAATTCATGTGCCAATGCTGGCAAGTCATGTTCGGCTATCTCGCAATAGTCGATACATGCACGGCTGGTGCGTTTACGCTGGCAACAATCGTCAAAAGCAAAAAGCACAAGATCAAGAAAGTCGGTAGGAATATCAAAAGCGACGACAGGACGAACCACGAAACCGTTGTACTTATTGTTGTTGTTGATGTTGCCATTGCCGAAGTTGCTGTTCCAGCTGTTGTTGCGGTTATACTCCGTGGCACTCCATCGGTTGGCCTGATCGTTTACTTTGGGCATTGAGATAGCATAACCATTCCAAACTTTTTCATACGAACCATTACCGTATGAACATAAATCTAAATAGGTATGCCCACCTTTTAACAGTCCCCTCGGCTCTCTGTCACAATTCATAAGACAAGTGATTTAAATGATTATTTAAGCACTTACAGAATTACTACCTTGCGACAATCTGACCAGAGAAGATGCGCGCCATGCTGAAACCTGTAAGGAACAGGAAGCGACGAGCGACTTAATCTTCTTGAAATCATCATTACTGATGCAGCCTAAAGTCTTCATGATGCCCATAATAGATTTAATTACATCAATATGGGCGGCAGCAATAGTCAGCTGCGGCACTCGTGAATACGCATCAGCAAAAGCTATAGACAGACTCACCAAGAGACCGGCGCATTCTGAATACATCGGATTGACCACAGGACGATATTTGACCGGACACGTCTTGTTGATTTGTGCCAAAACGAGATACAATTGCTGAGAATCCCGAAACACCTGCTGCTGATGGATGGTCCGAACTTTCTCTTTCTTGAGCTTTTTACTTCTTTCTTTTTGTTCTGTTGTTATTTGTATATATTGTGGTTCTTTGTTGTCATTTACCATACAACTTCCAATTTTATAATTAAATTGTTCACCGCAAAGTTAATAACAATTTTTGATATAAACAAAAATAATTTAGCCGGCTTACGCCGGCAATGGCATTTTCGTTGAGCGACGCGCTAAAAAGCGCGTCGCAAAAAGGTTAAAGGATGAAGGGAAAAGCGACGACAGGACGAACCACGAAACCGTAGTACTTATTGCCGTAGCTGATGTAGCCATTGCCGAAGTAGCTGAACCAGCTGTTGATGCGGCCACACTCCGTGGCACTCCATCGGCCGGCCTGACGAGGATTGCGCACCGGGCAGCCCAGATTGGCGTCTTTCGCGCGTTTCTGCAAGTTGGCATAGAAGGGACGGCGGGCATCCGTCGCCTCATGCGGGCGCAGCTCGTTGTCTTCGTCGGAAAATTCCGCCGTTGGCGTACCAGTGTCAGATGGCGTCAGCGCACGACTATTGCGGAAGAATATATACAGGCGGAACATATCGCCGCTGCCATGCAGATACCACTTCCCCTTCTCGAACCACAGCGAAAGGCCGTCGATGGGCTTGCCGCTATTGCTCGGCTCGAACAGGGAACAAGCGTAGGCGGCAGGGTAGGCCAACTGATACCAGCGTTTATCGCCGCCGATATTTCCAAGCGCCACGCAGAGATCGGCCAGTTCTTCCATCGTTTCTGGAATTATATGATCGCGTCCTGCGGGAAGGTAGTCGAAAATGGTGTGACCGGCGCTGTCTGTCAACAGTCCTTCCCCGACATACTGTGTCAGAATGCGATTGGCATGTGCCACGATTGAGGCGGTGTCCTTTTTGCCATCCCATCTGTTGGGTGCAGTATTACCTTCATAGACCTTGAATCCGTCACTTTCATTATCATCATAAGCCTGCAAGTCTTTTATGTAATACTTTCTTTCGCCTTTCTCATCCACCATGCCGACTTCCGTACAATCCTGACAAGCGGGGATATTCGTCAAATCGTCGTCAGTAACGGATAATGCTTCAGCAATCACCTTGCGTTCGTCGGGTGTAAATCCAAATTCACCAGTGTCTTGCGAAAAAATACCCCATGAGAAATCGCTGATGGAGTTAGCCTTATCAGATGAAGTAATGGTCAGTTCTTCCACGTTTTCAATCAACACTTCATACAGTGTTTTGCCCGAATTATATTGCGCCGAGATTTCTTCATCCTGCAAATATTCGTTCAAAAGATTCGTTGGTAGGTCGGCATAAGGCGTCACCTTATATACCCAGCCAATCACCTTTTTACCCGGATATAACACAGAATCAAACTCACCATTATAGTAAGCGAAATCACCTAATTTCGGAATGCGGTTGAAAAGTTTCAGCACCACAGATGTGCTGAGAGATTTTCCTCCAATCAAGGTAGCTGTGACAGTTAACGTCGCAGTCGGGTTATTACTTTCCTCGCCGACCGATGGCGCATGCAACACGCCAGTCTCTGCATCCACCGTCACATTAAACTCATTCTCAGAGATAGACCACCGCAAATCCGTGAAATTGTTGGCCATCGTTGGCAGCACGGAACACTGATAAGGATAGTCGCCAGGTTCAGCAATAACAAAACGTTGCGTAATGATATTCAAGCCTGTCACGCTGCGCAAAGAGTATGTGATATACAAATCATTATTCTCAGAGTCAATTTCGCCAAACTTGCGCAACAAGGCGAGTTTCAATTCTGCATCAACATTCTGCCCTTCTGTCACGGCAATTCGTCCATACAAAGAGCAATAGAGAATCCCCGTGATATAGAACAATACGCTTGGCGCAACATCTGTCCAATCAATTCCATCTATGCGCAACGTGCTCAACTTTGCGCCAGCCTCACTACATCCACGCACCAAAGATCGCGTGTCAAAACCGCAATTGAGGGCAGTGATCGAAGTTAAACGAGCGTAGCCATCCAGCGTGAGCGTCTTTAACTGCGGCATATCGCGCACTTCAAGTTGTGAGAGCTCCGCACCGAAGCGAGCCACGGTAAGTTGTGGCGATGACGGCATACGCACCTGCCCATATTTCGTCCCGCGAAGGTCGAGCGTCTGCAAGCGTGAAGCCTTGGAAAGATTAAACGTTCCGCTCGATGTGCTAACACCATTCAGAGATAGACGTTGCAAATTGGCGGCATCCACATCTATCTGCTTCGGCGCAAACGCACTGCTGCCTGCTTTAGGCTCAGCAATAAACTCCGTCATTCGGCGTCCCTGAATGGTGAAGTTGTTGTTACCAACCACCATATTTCCGACATTACCAATGGAACGATAATAGTTAGTGGCAGCAAGTCCAACTGATGAGTCGCCAGGAATCGGAGTAGAAGCAGGATTGACAGTGAAGGCATAGTGTCGCCCTGGTATCATGCGGAAATGCGGATTGATGAGCGCACGGTCGCGCACGCCACAGGGATAGAGGTACTGATGAGGAACGAGGTCAAATGTGTATTCGCCTCCCGTACGCCCCGAACCAGGCGTAAACTGCAAACCGGCGCTGGCGTCCACCAATCCAGTAGAACCAGTGTTCACACCACTTGAAAAGTCACCCCATGCCGCATACGAACAAACAAGAGCCAGTCGGCGTGTCATATACTGAACCTCGCTCTCCAACTGGTCGCCAATGCCCTGCGTGACGGCGAGAATACCACGCGCCTGGTTGCCGTAACTCTCGTAGCCCCACGATGCTGGCCAGTCGTATCGGATGCGCTGCTGCTCAGCCCATGCGACCTCGGCAAAGTATTTTTGAACAGAGAAGAAATACTTGTGTATGCAACCGTATGGCGTTTGGCGTTGTGTCGTTGTTAGGCCATCTATATCTTCATTTGCCCCAACTAACGTACACATGGCCGTCAGCACTTCACGCATATTGGCCGGCAATGCCGTGGGGTCGAGCGTTTCCCATGCTGCTTCCATAACATTGAACAAAGCCGATGCCGTGCCTTCATAGTCCTTCTGCTTTTTCAGCCCGTCTTTCGTGTCTTGAACGTCGAAATAACGAGAAAGGAAATACACCTTTGTCTGTCGTCCGTTGTTGTCGGTCTTAAAGATGGTATCAAGGTCGTCTTGATAAAGCCAACATAAGCCAGTAGTTATGTCGATGGTATAATACGTGTTCTTTGAACAATTGTCGGTACCGGCAATCATGAAGTTCACGAGATTATAATGTACTTGATGATTCTTCTTGTTGAGATACTTTCCGCAGTGCTCGTTGAACGATGCTGCGACAGCCATTTGGAAAAGAGTGTTCAACTTGGCGTAGTCGCCCACATCTTCACTCTGCTTCCACTCCTTGTAGGTGGCTTTCGTGATGGCATCCGTGGCGAGATTACGAACGCCAGCCTTATATCCGTCGGCATCCGTCCAAGTTCCTGCATCCACGAATTTACCAGTGACATAGTTAAAACGCAACAGATGAAAAGCTTCATCGCCATCACGCAACCAATATTTCGTGGTCTGCATCTCGTCGAGCAATTGCGTATCGGCATCCGTTGCTCCAACGGCCGTGGCTCTGTCATATACGTTGGCATAATGCGCGTCAAACGCGGCGCGGTCGCCACGGAAATATTGCATGCGTACATCGTGGGCATAGACGAAGTTGCAGTAGCGGCGGAACAGGGCATCGTTTTTGGCCACAGGAGTTCCGTCGTCGTTTGTCTTGCCTAATGAATACTCAAACGACTTGATGCCGTTATACACCCATGATTCATCATCCACGTTATACGTCACATCTTCGTCGGCAGGTACTCGGAAGTCACACAAAGGCAAGTTGTTATTCAAACCTTCAAAAGCAAACATCTTGCTCTTGTCATATCCCCACGTAGCCTTGTCACACTTGCCTGAACCAAATGTACCGAAGCCGACGAACACTGGTTCTTTCTCGCCTTCTGGCTGGTTGAAGAAATAGTAATTGTCTTCATACACGGCGAAACGCGCACCAGTGTTGCTTGCAAACCAATCCGGCAGTTCATCCTTGCATACAGTCTTCATCACATCGTTGTACAACCGTGTTGCGCCCATCTTGTGCGACTGCATCGGCGAAGCATAATTAATTTTATTAACGAGCTTCGTTGCCTTTGGACCGCCGATAACAGGTGTATAGAACTGGCCGTGGTACATACCATTGCCGTCAATCCAACCATCCAACACGTCAATCTGAAGGCGTTCTTTCTCCAAATCGCTCAATGTGCTGACAGCATCGCCCTGAATCTGGTTGCCGTCAAGATACAATGGGTTGGCAGCCGCCACCTCTTCCGTGAAGTTAGACATAGAAGCCTTCCATCCGAAATCTTTGTGAAGTGTGGAGAATAGAATCACGATGCGATACGTCACCTTGTCGAGCTTCGTCTGCTCGTTGTTCCACCAATACGTATTGGCCGTACTTCCTTGCGCCGTATTCATCAAACACTTCTTGCCACCGAGCGTTCCAGACACATAAGCAAGATAAGCAGCCTTGCCGATAGTTCCAGACAATTCCGGAATATATTTCCCGTTGTTGTCGTAATAGTCAATTCGCCAATAACAAGCATAGCCCACCTTCTTGTCCTGGTTCATCTTGTAGTTGTCTGTCCCGATGAGTGTCAGACAACGCTTGCCCTTCTCCTTCACCTTTCGGTAAGAGATACGCCCATTTCCGTCCAAGATGTCGTTACGCTGACGGATGGCATTCTTTGTCTCGGCATCGGGGCGTGTGGCGGTGAAATTCTGAAGCACGTTTTGCGCCGACAACGTCACGCCACGGTAACAACGGATGGTGTAGATGTCGAGGTCGCACGACGGATGGCCCAAGCGGATGCCGCCGTGTCCTTCGCCCTGAATCCATACGCCGTTGGTGTCAACGCTATATTGAACGGCACGCTGCGGTTTGCCGTTGACATAAACCTTCACGGTGGGTCGGTTAGACGGCGTTTTATTAGGTGTCTGCCATTTAAATTCATCACTACCCTTGGCCACAAGTGCTGGCGTGAGCGTCACAACGAGATGCACGCGTTTATCCTCTTCAAAAGCGAAATCTTGGTCATCCTCGTTCTGCTTTTCCTGCGCCCAGACCGCGCCAGTGAGCGGTTTGATGATGATGCCTAATTTCTCCAACGTGCTCTCAATGGTCTGCGAGATACTAATGACGGGGTCATCCTCTGCCGTAATGTTGCGCACGGCAAACTCCATCTCCAACGACATTGCCGCAGATGGGTTTGTTTTAAACGCTTCAAATGGTTCGTAACCGATGGTCAGCGTGCGGCCGCTCGGAATGCGGAGCACCTTCACGCCATCATCATCCTGCATCCAGGCATCGCCAGTTCCGGAGAAACCATTCCAAACCGAAGGCACTTCCTCCTGCGTCTGCTTGTTGATAATGGTTTGATAATGCGTCTCAGTGTTGTTTCGTACCTTCGGGTCAAGGTAGAAATGAGCGCCAGCAACGGGCGAATAGTCGTTCTTGTTATCCACCGTGAATACCACAAAGCGATTACCTTGGCTCTCACGCAGGAAGTTCACAATCTCTTCGCCATTGTAACGAAACACGCGCAAGTAAGCCTGATAAGAAGCTGGACTCTCGCCCGTAGATGAGTTTTCAATTTCGATGGTAGTGTCAATCGGGTAACGCTCACCAACCACAGCTTTCTGTTCCGACACGAAATAAGAAGCCGTATAATCTAAATCGCCGTCGCCAGCGTTTGTGATACGGATGCTGACGGGCAATGGGTCGGTGGCCGGCAGGGTAGGGGCGTCCGCGCTCTTAGGCACCCACACCGCAAAGTAGGAAATGACCGTGCGCACATAGTTCTCCACCACGCTCTGCACGCCCTGCAACATGAGATAAGGTTGCGCCAGTTGCGACGGGTTTGCCGTTGCCTCGTTCACCACCATAAATCGGTTGACCTGCACCTCTGACGACAATTCGCCGCCCATACCATCGTCACACGTCACCCATGCCGTCACGGTATGCACGCCATGCGACAATAATCCATAAGCCGTAATCTCCTGCTGCGTCCATGAATAAGGATTGGCTTCTGGCCGCTGCTCATCGGCCAGAAACGTCTTGGGCTCCATCGTCCATGTGCCAGTTGCACCCGTCATCGTGACGTGCAATTTCTTGTCAACGGCCCCCATCACGGAGAACGAAAACGGGAATCCTCCGTCTGAAGCAAGGATGCGTTTCGACCAGTCCGTTAGGTTTTTGACCGTTAGGTTGACGGCGTTGATGGAGTAGATAAGGTCGCCAAAAAACTCACGCTGCACGCCGTTTTCATCCTCATAATAAGAAGTCACTCTGATGCGCACATTCTGGCGACCCTCTGTGAGATATTTTCCGACATCCACACTCACTGGATAGGATGCTGCGCTCTCTGCGTCATAGTTTTCCTCTTGCGAAACGATATTGGTCTGAACGTAATGGTTTTGCCACGTATCAGACCCCTCTTTTTTTATGTCAACGCGCAACGTTCCTGGCACATCGCGATAGTTCACGCGGTCGCCAAGCTGCGTAATCTTCAGTGCCATGTAGCGTACGTTGATGGTCAAGGCATCGCCCACCTTCACGTTGCGGTCGCCTTTGAGGTCAGAAGCCAAACGGATGGCATAGCTATCGCTTTCCACCATCTGATTAAACGACACTAAACCATTGGCGTCTGGTTCATAAGTGATATTGTTAAACTGAACAGCCTTAACGCTTTTCTTCGCGTCTTGTTGCAGTTCTTGTATCGGCGTTACAATTTTCTGCACGAAATCCTCTGCCGTCAAATATTCATTCGTCGGCAAGCCTGCCGAGTCAATTTCTTCTCGTGCTTCCTCGTTATTAGTTTTACGAAGTAAGTCGTTGATATTGGTAAAATCCTGTGCCATTGTGATATTTTTTGATGCTTATTTTTCTGGGAATTATCATGCATTTCCTACGCAAAACGGAAGGGGAAACGCATGGGGAAAACAGGTAACGTGAGTTTGCCACTGCTTTCAAACTCGCCAATCAGTTGTGTGCGGAGATAAATGCGCCAGCATTTCATCTTAGCTTTGTCGGTTTCATCTCTGGCCACGAAATACGTCTGAAAGAGCTTTGGCGAAATGGCTCTGTATTCCTCCATTGTGATGAGTTTGCCCGCCAAACCATCAACGCGCAAGCCGAGCGACGCAATGGCCGACTGTTGGTTTTGCCAAATCTCCCGCAATTCTGCATCGGCCTCCTGGCGTTCCTTCGTCTCCTGCTTTTGATAAGCCTCGCAAGTCGTTGCTTTCTCTTCCAAACGCTTAACGTCTGAGGCCAAAGCCGCGTCAGCCGCCATGCGTTCCGCCCGTTCCGTTGTTAAATCGTTGTCGGGACTGCGATCAACATCGTTGAGCCAAAATTGGTTGCAACGCCAAATTTGGTTGGTCTCGCGAATGAGGATTTCAGAGTAATAAGGTATGTCTGGTTCACCTTCACTGATAGGCGCATCCGATGCAAACGAGCCCTTGCGATAAGTCGTGTTACGCGGGTCTGCCCCAACCTTATACTGATAAACTTCCTCCAGTTTGTTGAAAATGAAAGTTTTCTTGTTAATCATTTGTTCGTGTTTGTTTAATGCCAAAGTTACGCGATAAGTGCAACCGCATACGGACAAAGAAAAAAGTCTGAAACACCACAATGAAGCGTTTCAGACCTTTTAGAATATAATGAGAAAAGCGTTCAGACAACGGGGAACGGATTGCCATTGATGCCCAATTCAGCTTTAAACGTGAGTGTGTACACATCGTCCGTTGTTCGGTCAACGATGACCACTTCTTCTTCCTCACCGGAGGTTAAATTGCAGGGCAACCAAGCACCGCCACTGAACATCCATACATGCTCTGCCATCAGAAATTCATGCAGATACCATCGCATCCATTCTTCATTGAGCGGGTCGGTCATAAACGTCCATTTCTCCGGATTCTTCTCTTTACGAACGACAGAGCGAGAAAAGCGGTTGAAGGTCTCACGGCGCGTGACTACAAAAGAATTGGTGGTCGTTTGCACTGTCTGCTTATAGGGGCAAGGAATGCTCACGCTTTCCATTACGCCGAAGGAGTTGATGAAGCGAAACACTACGCGGTTCTTGGCTTCCTCTGCTGGCATGGCATACACTTCAATGCCACCAATCGTTTGCAAACCTTCGTTCACGATGTCGGTCACGACAGACACAGGCTTTGTGAGCGTTTCGCTCTCGGTCAGCAACTGCGGTGTGTCGTAGGACTTGGCGTAGACCAACTGCTCACCGACGGTGGCCAATTGCTGCCCAATGGTCGGTTTGCACGACAAGCGCTGAACGGCCTTCGTTCCAGTAGATAACCAACGCTCCATGTCGCTTAATTCGCCAAAGATGGTTGAAGCATAAGCATCGGCAGAAGGGTAATAGATAGGAGAGGTCGTATGCACAACGCCTTCCGTCATATATTCGTCATACACTTTCAAGCGGAAATTCGCCACGGGAAACTCTGTGTCTTCCAGAGAATATTCGTGGGCATCACGCAACGCTTTGAACACCGATTGCGTGTTGAACTCCACCGCCTTGCCTTCAGCCAAGACAGGCTCATACATGCGAAACGTTTCTGGGTCAACGCCGCTCATGCCCAACTCCATGTCGATGACCACGCGATGGAAAGAGGGCAATCCGGCTACAACCGTTGGGGAGATTTCAAATGTGATTGGGCTACCATTAAGCACAGAGCCGGAAGTCAGGGAAATTTTATTTGCCATAGATTCTGTTTATTATTAATAAGGAGGTGAAACAATCACAAAGCATACACTTCCAATTCAACCTCACCGATGCCATCCTGCACGGAGATAGAAGTGTTAACCTTGTTGATAAGACATTTTCGGCCGTCGATGTTCCACCATTCCTTCCAATGGTTTTTGATGTCGGCCACCTGTGCCACAGATGCTAGCACTTTCACGTAGAACGTCTTCCGATTAAGCAAGAAATAAACATAGTCAATCAAAAACGTATCTACCCATCCTCTATTTTTTACGAAAGGGTCGGAGATGATTAACGGCGCGTCGGCCCATTCAGGCTGCACCCAGGCGCGTGGTTTGAGGGAGAAACTGTCGGCATTAGCAACGCCATACACATTGCCGTAGCAATCGATGGAATCCGTTGTCAAGGCATACTTCCCTGCCGTTGTTCGCCATTTGCTGTTGCCGAAGCCATCGTAGTCTGGGTCGTAAACCTCGTGTGTGGCTCCTGCGCCGCCGCCCCTCATGATGGCAACGGATAGTCCCCAATCATGGCTTTGCAGCGGAGAATTGCCATCGTCGGTGGACGAAGGAGAATAGCTCTCACGAAGCGAAAGCACTTCCGTCACATAGAAGTCGGCCACGGGCGAAGAAATGGAAGTCTTGATGTTCTGCTCAATAAATTCATGTTCCATCTTGTCTTCGATAGAAGCCACCATGATGTTCTCGGCATAGTTGCTGTTGATGCCCTGAAACTCCTTGCCTTCGTACACCTTTCCCGTCTCCGTTGGCTGCTTCGGATTATCCGATACACAAGTGCTATCGAAATTGGCGGAACGGGCCTTGCGGTAGTTGGCATCCACCATCGGAACGGGCACAAAACTTGATTTTATCTCGTGGATAAACTCTTCATTTTCATCCGAGCAATCCCCAAATTCCACGCCTTTGAATGCACCCACTTCAAACAGACGCGGCTCCATGTTGCTGACATCTGTATATTGCGAATCAATCTTGACGCGATATTTGTTGCCCGTTTGTTTGTCAATGAAAAGCGTGTCGAGCGTATTGCTGATTTTCGGCAAGATTTCGCGGTAGGTAAAGGCCGTTGAAGTCTTGTCTTTGTTGTAGTCTATATAGTCATAGTCCGTATTATAGTCCTTAACCTTGTTCTTCACGTTGTCGCGTTGTTCTCGTGCATCGCTCTCTGCAGAATATCCAACTTTGACGCCAGTAATCTTTTCCGTTATCGGCGTGAACGAAAGCACTTGTCCGAGGAAACTGCGCGGCTGTGGATTCTGCTTGCGAAAGACATCGCGGATGAGATAGGCCGTCACCTTCTTCTGCTCATAGTCGTAATTGAACTTGATACCAAATTGCTGTTCCAACGACTCAATCACGTCGCTCACCGTCTCGTTGGGGAAGTTCTCGCCGTTGGCATACATCCGGAAGATGCTGGCGCTCATGTCGGCCCCAGTGATGGTGCTGCGGCAGGTGATGCTGACCACGTCGTCTTCTCCAACGACACGCTGTTCCCAATCGCCCAACACTTTGACCACCTCCGTCTTCTTGGTCGTTCCGCCCATGAAGTTCTTCTGTTCCTTCTCAACAATCTTATATTTCACGCTTCGGAAACGCACCTGCTGAACGCTTTTGTTCTTTGGATTTTCCAACTTCAAGTTGCCGCCACATCCGCGAGAATCCAGCCAAGCATTTACGTCGTCGAAGAGATTCTTGACTTCCGATTCTTTGTTGGCCGTCTTGGTGAAATAGCCCAGCTTCACGTCGCCTTTCTTCTTTAATCCGGTGATGACCTCTTTATCCGTTTCATCATAATATGTCTTGGCATACAAGGGCTCCACGTCGTAGGCACATTTCGTGGTGAAGAAACAAAGGCGGTTGAAATCATAGACTTCCTTCAGAGCGTCTTTGTCAAACTGCACGCCCAAATGTTCAAAGAGACAGTCGAGGAAGAAAAGCAGATAGAAGCAAATGCCCGATTGCGGCCGATCGGCATCCAACACCCACAAGGGCCCCATGTCTTCATACATCTTGTCGGGGGCCGTTTCCTGCGCATACTTAACGACTTTGTCTGACGTGTTGCCGTCGTCGGTCATTTCATAATGCGCATAGCAGATGCGGGCGTTGCAATAGGGCTTTGCCGGGTAAGGCTCAGAGACGTTGATGTATGATTCCGTCACTTCCGGAATGACCACCGATTTGCTGTTGGGATAATAGCGCGTTTCCTTTTCCACGGCCTTATGTCCCCAAGCGCCATCTTCCTTGCAGGCTGCAGGGTAAGAGAAACCGAGCGCCTGGGGCGAGAACGTGATACTCTCGTCGCGGTCGTCGCCAACAGAGCCATAGACCTTGTTGCCTTTCTTTCCGGCGAATTTTATTTCAACGGTGGTGGAATATTTGACCTTGACGTTCACCTCGTCAATCTTCTCGCCAATCAAGAGGCGGTCGCGATAGCGTGAAGGGATGGGGACCTCGTTGCATTTCAAGTCGCCTATGAGGTCGGAGAAAGAGCGCGTGGCGGCATCCACGTTGAGCGAAAGCGAATCGTCTGCGCGTTCCCCGTCTTGCACAACGGCCGTGCCAGAAGCAAGTGTGATGCCGTCGGCAACAATCTGCATATTGGTATGTTCCAGGTCAATGGGACGAATGGCGGCGCTCGGGTCATCAAGGTTCTTGAGGAAATGGCGGTTGCCTTCAAACGGCAGGTCAACCGGGTAGGAAAACATCTCGTCGTCGTTGAAGAGCGGGTTGCGCAGTTCAACGCTGATGGAGAAATCGCTGCCCAGCGTCATTGGTTTGCCGTTGGCCAAGATAGAGAGTTTGCTGTTGCTCATATTGCTTAAAGGTTTTCTTTGGGAATGAACCGCGCCTCGCCATGCAACGCCACGTCGCGCTCGCAATCGGCAAAGACGACGGCCTTGCCATAGGCTTCAATCTTCTTAAACGAGATAGCGAAAATTTCTCCGCCGTGGGCTTCACAAATCGCTTGGTCGTATAAGACGGCGTTTGCCTGCGTCACCAACCTGGCATTGTTGTAAACCTGCGTGAAGCCCTTGCTGACGTAGCCATAAGCATCGTCGTGGAGGTGGATGAAAGCCGGACTGACTTTGCAATACACTTGACTATGGTCGTTCGCCCGCACCAATGCTCGGCCCAAGACGTAGGCTTTCGCATGGCCGTGGATGTTGATAATGGTGCCTTTTTCAACGTCTTGCGTCGTCACGATAACCACCACAAATTCCTGCGCGTTTTCAGGACACTCGTTAACGTAGACCCCTGCTTGGTTCATTTCCTCTTTGATGGATGGATAGATTTCTGGCAGGCGGCGGTTGATGATTTTGACATATTTGCTTTCCACCACGTCTTCCAGATATTTTCGCCAAACGGCCATCATCTGCCCAACGTTTTCTGCGGCCATCATATCCTTGTAACCCTCTTTGCATGCTTGCCGTTCATGGCAAGCGGCGGTGCATATCTCTTTCAGTTTTTCGTAAGCTTGTTCTTTTTCCATACCACATGCGTATTTAAATGGATTGAAAACAGTTTAGACGCGCAAATCCTCAATCGTTTTGCTCAAGACGGCTTCATAGGCTGCCAATTCTTCGTCTGAAATGATGTCGGAAAATTCTTGGCGCAGGCGATCGATGCGAGCCTTCAGACCATTCACGCGAACCTTTGTTGCCGGTTTATCCTTGCGAAGGATATATTTAATGAGTGCATCTGCTTTTTCCTTATGCTTGGCGGCGGCATCGCGTGCGGCTTTCACCTCTGGGCGGTCGTCGGCAATCTTCTTGGCCACGGTATCGGCAAACAAGGGATTGCGGTTTTGTGCCTTTTCGTAGAACGGCTTAAACTGCGTGCGAAGGTCTTGCGGCGCGATGTTGAAGGTCTTCTCGACATACGCGATGTATTCTGGGTCGCCCGTGCGGCGACTCAACCGCAGATACACCTCTCCCATCTCTTCATCCACGGCCGCATAAATGGCAGGTAGGATGTGGCTCTCAATCTCCACGGCGCGTGTGGCCAGCGTTGCCAGTTCCTCTTCCGTGTAGAGCGCGGATGCACCTTGGCTGATGGCCTTCTCGTTGGCTTCGGCCATGGTTTTGGCTTGCTCGGCCTTGGATGCCATTTCGTTGCGGAGTTCGCGCACCGTGTTGACGCGCTCTTGCAGACCAGTTGAGAGGAAGGGGCGCAACTGCATGAGGTTGGGCATGGTGGCCGCAATGCTCTCGCCGTTGGGGTTGGCCACGATGCCATTGTGCGTGAGCGGTTGGATGGCGACGTTTGGCTTCAAATCTGGGAAGAGACTGCGTCGTGCTTCCTCCAGCGCCTTCTCCTTCTTGGCCTGCGCATAGGCCGCCTGCTCTTCGCGCGTTGGTCGTCCAACGTGACGCTTGGCGGGCGTGGCGACGGTGGTTTGCAGGCTTTGCAAGTAGGTGATGAGTTGACGAACGCGGCGATGATAGTCGCGGAAACGTCGGCTTTCGCGAACGAAGGATACCGCACTCGGTGTTTGTTCCAGTGCGGTCAATCCCTGCTCAAACGCATCGCGCTGCTCTGTGGTGAGCATGCGTGAGGCGATGGCTGGTGTCAAGGTTTGAATGATGTTTTCGATTTCCATGTCTATTCCTTTTAGATTAATACAACAACGGCGAGACGAAAATCTTCGAGCCGGGCTGATTGTTCTCATAGCCTTTTGAATTATCGGCGGCGGTGGCGGCATTGTCGGCAGCCGGCGGTGGCGTGGCGACATCTTCGCGTTTGCTCTCTTCTTCTTCACGCCGGCGCAGGAGGCGCGTGATGCTCTCGCGCAAGAGCACAGAATCGTTGTGTGCCGTTTGTCGTTGCTGTTTGTCAAAGGCCAGCACGGCGGTGCGCTCCGTGAGGAAGGCGGCGGCCAGTTTGCGCAATTTATCGAGCAAGACGTTTTCCCTTGTGTCGTTCTTCAAGGTCTCTGCCAAGAGGTCTGGGCCAATAAATTCTGCCAGATATTCCTCTTGGATGAAGCGGATGTCGGGAATGAGGTTGATGAACTTATAGCGGTTGTCGAAGTGGTGCAGATATTGCGAGAGGATGTTGTGAGACGGGAAAATCAGTCCGCCACAGAAGTAATAGTATTTCGACTGTTTCCAAAGTTCCACGATTTCCAATGTGCTCTCGTTGGTGGTTTCCATTTTGGCCCAGCCCTCCAACATGCGGAGCAAGATGTTGGTGTCGCGCATGGCGTCGGCCTTGTAGCTCTGTGCCGCCTTGTCAACCTGCTTGTCGGAAGCTGCGTCATAGTCATTGCTTGAAGCGACGTTCACGCCCATGCCGTTGACCGACAATTGCTGTTTAGGAATGTTGCGTGCTTCGGCATCTGCGGCCACGATGCGCTGCGAACAAAACAGAAGCATTTTCCAGGGGTCTTTGGCATATTCGCCGCTCGTGAAGTCGTCGTAGAGTTCATCCGGCGAGAGCGATTTATAATATTCACAGAGGCGGGCATAGAGCGCATCGCCGAGTTTATCCTTTAAAACGTCTTGTTCGCTACTGTCAATCTGCGCTTGAAACGAGGTGAAATCATCGAAGGCGCAGCTGGGGACATAGAGGCGAAATTCTTTTAGAGTTGAGATGATCATGTTGTTGTGTGTTGGATGGTGATTATTCGGTGAAGCCAAATTGCCTTTTGAGGAAGTCGTTGCCTTTGATGAAGGATTCCATTTCTTCTTCGGTGTGGCGTCCTTCCCAAAACAAATCGGTGTGGGAGTTCAAACGATGATCGTCAACCGACATTGGAATGGAGTAGACGGTGTAAATCAAGCCGTAATGTCGAACGTATCGCGTGTGCTTGTCTGGCTCCCGATAGAGGTTGTCAATCCAATAATCGTTGTCGCATTCACAGAATAGGTTGTACTCTTCATGCGACAAGTCAGCATCAATGCCGATGGCCGTATGGCCTGAACTTCGGTTCGTGCCGAAATAAATGATTTTTGCTTTGTTTTTTTGCATGAGATGTATGGTTTATTCTTGCTTCGTCACCCCCGTCTTTGAATTATCCAGTGTTGTGAGCACTTCGCGGTCAATCTGCCACACGAGGTGAGCGTCCCACTTGTTGACCCTCGTTATCACCTCCAAGGGGCGGAGCATGAGTTGCTGCAACGGGGCAAACTGAATCTGCTTGACGAGGAAACGCTCGCGGAGGTCGGTGCCGCCCGATGAAGAAGCGTCGCCGGGGGTGTTTCCGATGAGCTTAGAATCGAGTCCCATAGCAAAGAAGATGATGGAAGAAATCTCCTGAAGTTCGGTCTTTTCGGCTTGCGCCTGCGAATTGGCCTTGCTTTCAATTTCCACGATTTCCCACGCCTTATGCTCTTTGCCGTCTAATCCAGTGAACACGGCAGAGATGAGCGCCTGTCCTGCATTGTCGGGGTTGGAGAGCCACGTGTTGATGTCGGAGAACACCTCTTGCTGAATTTGCGCCATCGTCTTGTTTTTGTTCTCACCCTGCTGCGTGTAGAGCTGTTTGAGATATTCTTGATGAATGTAGATGACGCGGCCGATGATGTTGGAGTTTCGCTTGCGGGTCAAACGGTCGTCAACGATGGTGAAGGCATATTCAAAGATGCTTCCTGCAAAGATGGAGTGCCAGAGGGCATCGGCATAGTAGGGGCCACCGAAATCGCGTGGCGACATGATGAAGCGCGTTGGGCGGTTCTTGCGGCTCACGCGCTGCTGCCGGGCTTCACGCACACGGCGGTCGAGGTCTTTCACGGCCGTGTCGGCGGCGAGATATGGCACGGCGGCGATGCGCAAATCCTCTGGCTTCAGCGTTGTTTGAAGCAATGAGGAGTCGAGCCATTGGTTGGAGGTGTAGGCATAGTTGATGCGATATTGGTCGTCCATGCGTTCCAGGCGGGTGGTGAAGATGCTGCGGTGTTTCAGTCCGATGACCTTGGGGTCCCATTGCGACGTGGGCACGGAATGGCCTTCTGCATCCAGTTGGCGCTGGTTGAGCTGGATTTCGCAGAAGCATTGCGACATGAGGGCCATGTCGCCTGCCATGTCAAGATAAGTTTGATGCAGATCGTTGTTGTCGATGAACATTTGAAGTTCATTGTTCGTGCGTTCCCATTCAGCGAGGTCGGCTTTGAGCGCCTTCATTTCTTCGCTCTCTTCGTGGGTTTGATTGTTACTGAGAAATTCTGCGACGGGATTCTCTGCGGCCGAACCGCTGGCTTCCGACTTTTGTTTTGCTTCACGTTCCTTCGCCTTGAGGTCGGCAATCTGCCCTCTTAACAACGTTCCGGCCGAGGAGAAAAGGATGAACTTCTCCGTGATGTTGCCGCCGACGTATTGCGTGTAATGGTATTTAGGCGATGGGCCGCGGCCAACGAGAATCTTCTTGACAAACTCAACGCCAGCCGCCGTGAAGGGCGACATCTTGGAGAGGATGTAAATGAGGTTGGGCAGGCGGTTGCCAAAGCCCCATTCCATGAACCCGAGGCCTGGGGTGCCAACATGCTCGGGCTTTGCCGTGTTCTCCCCACCACTGGAGGCGAAGACGGCGGCGATTTCGCGGCGTGCGTTGCCGGTGCCGGTGGATGTGGAGAGCATGGAATGGGCATATTCAGCCCAAGAGAACGTTTGACTACCATCGGCGTTTGGCCGAGAAAAAGCAGCGGGGCGCACGGCCTCATATCCTTGCGCCTTGAGCGCTTCGCTGAGCTGCTGGAGTTCGTTGATGTTAGATACGGTATTCATCGCGTTTGATGTCTGTGTTGCAGTTGTGTTGCCAAAGGGGCTATGCGTTTCTTCCCCTTTGAATGTCAACGGCAAAGATACGACAGGGGATTTTTTTAGGGCGGACATAAAAAAGAGACAGACCGAACGCTATCTCCTCATTTTCCCCGAATTGTAAACGGGAGAGAAGGGGGACGTCCAGTCTGTCGAGTGAAACAACAACAAGAAAAGAATTTGTGGTTATACTGTCTCTAAATGGAACAACACCACATCGTTCGTTTCCAACAAATGTTCTGTTTCCTTATTATAAGGCACACACTGCATGAAGAACAAGGGGCGATGCGCGTTGATAACGCCAAAAATTCTGTCAATGCCCTCCGTGCCGTCGCGTTCGCAGGCAAAGAAAGCAGGGCGCCAATGTTCGCTATCTTTATTGCGCACAAGTACCTTGTCGAAGGGCTTAAACACGAAAGGCTTGGTTACGAGGTTGCGCTCAAAGAGGCTTTTAACGCTCATCGTTTCGCGGTCGAAACGGAGGCCTTTGCTGGCGAGTGCGGAATTGAGTTCGAGGATTTGGGAGAGCGTGGCAAGCTGAATGTGGTGTAACTGAAAGGGGTCTTTTTCGGCGGAGAAGAGCTCCACGTCCTCTGGCGTTTTCATTTCAAGTTTGTCGAAATCATACGCCACAATGCAATGAGCAACGTGGCGAACGACATCATATCGATCCAACACGGCAATTCTTCTGTCAACCATTTCCCCCTGCTCGTTGTAACAGCGAATGAACACATAATCGCCTTTCACCAATTTCGGCGTAAGGAAATTCTCCTCGCTTCCGCGCTTTACTTCCACGCCAAAGCGCGTTAAGATTTCCTGCAGGAATTTGTCGCGCGTTTCTTCGCAGCGGCAACGGCGGAAGAGATGCGTGGGCAGTCCCGTAGAGTCGAAAAAGAAAAAGCGGCCTTCGCCTTCCTTTGCATGAGGATAGACGATGATGAACGGGGCGCAGAAGACATCGCGAGAAGAATTGCTAAATCCGCCGAAGATAAGCATTTCATCGTTGGCATATCTCGGCACCAACACATCCCCTGGACGCCATGAAATCACGCTCCAATCTCTGATTCTCTCGCTTGGGAAAAGTAGGCATTCGCCGTCCAACCCGTTCTTGTAGAATTTCACTTGCCCGTAGGCATTAAAATAGATGACGCTATTGTTTCCGTTTGGCGCTGTAAAGCTACAAGCGATTTCGTTCTCCTTGATGTGCTTCAACGTCACATTTCCGCAAATCGGAGAGAAAAACATCGTGCCAAGCGCAACGTTGTTTTCTCTTAGGAGTTTTACGATATTGGTTTTTGGTTGTTCCATGATTATTTAGTATTCAGTTAAAAACGTGCAGTGGTTTATTCGGTTTACCTTCCCAAAATCACGTCTGCACAAGTGTCCGTTAATTACGTTGTACGGCGACAGCGGTAAGGTCGGGCCGGTCTACGTTCCCCTCGCCCTTCTCAATCTTCCAGTCGAACCCTGCCGCCTGCAAGCTCTGCACGAAAGTGTTATAGTCTATATCTACGATATACGGAGAAATGTTTGCTTCTCCTAAGACAACGAGACGAGGATTGCGGTCGAGGTCGATGCGAAGTCGGTTTTTGCCGAGGAAGTCGCAGAACGTGGTCATATTGATAGGAGTTTCAATATGCAGATTATAATGTCCATTTCCGCTTATCCAAAGGTAGGCATAGCAATATAGTATTTCCTTTTCGGCATCGTATCGCTTGGCGCATAAAATGCAAGTTTCAAAGTTACTGGGCGAAAAGATTTCATATAAACGTCCGTCCTCGATATGGTTGAGCATGTATTCGCGACGCTCTTGCAGGGTTAGGTCCACAGGCGGTGTCGGCAGCCATATAGGTTTTTCATACTGTTGACATTTCTCCTTTTGCTTTGCCTTCTTTTCTCTCCAGGTAAGAAAAAACTCCTGCAACAGCCAATTGGAACAGGCGATTATGGCTACTACTACTATCACGCCCATCATGCACTGGAAGAAAAGACCCACGCTGTAGTGTTTCAATAAGATTGTTTCCATTGTTCTCTATTTTGTTATTACTAATTTCTAAAATCGTTCCTCACCACCCACACGCTTATTCCGATGTTAAGCAGGAGCATAAAGATGATGATGGCCCAATACTGTTTGTCGCTCAGTTCTACCGATAGATACTTGAAGTCGGAGAAATTCTTACGCTTCCATTCCTTCTGCACGATAGGCTCTATGTAGGCGGCAAAGGCGCGGAGGTCGAGGGGGGCGACATAAACCAGTCGCGGCTCTTTACCGAAAGCACGGGCGAGTCGCACCATGAGAAGGCATCGCTCCATACGACGCGGTTGCGGCTGTCAAGACCCACACACACCACAAGCTCGTTCTTGTTTCCACCCTGCCAGTAGGAGCGTTGGCGATCGGCAATGGATAGCGGCTTGTTGCGGTAGAAGAGCAGATAGAGGCGAAACTCCTTCTTCGGTCCGTATTTGGCATTGAACACACGAATGGCTCGCTCCTGGCGGGCAGAGAACTTGGCTCCGATGATAGGACATTGGTCGCGCAGATGAATGTCTGGATAGTCGTAAAGTCCGATGCGCCGAGCCTCCTTCTCGCTAATGTCCTCAAACCTGAACACCGAGCGCGAAGCCTTCACTTTGTTCTTCGTATTCATGTTCACGGGTCACAGGATAGAGCTGGGCGGCCTGTCCGTTCCACTGGTATTCGTAGGCATCGCCATCACGAGTGTAATACTGGCGGTGCATATCTACAAACACCGACGGAGCCTGCAAACAATCTTTCATCGCCGAAAACTCTTGGCTGGTGCAATCGCGCTCCTTGCCGGAATGGTCGAAGTAAGACCATCGCTCTGGGTGGTTTACCGTGACGTAATAGGTTTCTGTGTGGCTCTCGCCTTTTGAGTCGGTGTAGGTTCGGGTACGTATTTCCTGCTCATTCCACGGCTCATAATAGCGTATCTTCGTAACGTGGCTGCCTAAGTATTCGGTGTCGCTTGACTCTGCTCGTTCAAATGCCCATATCATCGCTGCGCCAACAAGGAGCGAGGGGATGATAAGCACGGCGTGCTCCCACCATGTTGTCTGCTTTCGGAAGAACAGCGACAGCACGGCCGACACGAAGAAGGGGATAAGGAAAACGAGTAGTTCCATAAGCCTTTATTGTTTCTTGCCGAACAAATCCACGTCGTTATCTTCACCCTCCGTCATCACTTCCTTGGAGCGCGACGAAGAGATTACCTTATACTCAATAGGCATGGTGTTAGACACAAACCATCTGGCAGGGTAGGTGCGAGTGAGCGTTTCGTGTTCACGGATGATGTCGAGCATACGTTCCTGCGAGGTCTGAAACTCGGTGCGCTATATCTCGATGGCTTGCATAAGGTCGCGGTAGAGCGATACATCAAAGTTGGGGGTGCTCTCCTTAATCCACTTCATCATCGTGCCCTGGTCGTTCTGATAGCGGCCTGCAATGAGCTGCGGATAAATCTTCTCGAAAGTGGTTTTGTACTCGTCTGTTACCTGTGCCTTCTGCTGGATGATTTTCCACATCTTGTCGTGTACACCCTCAATCTTTCCACGCTGTGCCTCTGCCTGTTGGCGCAGCGCAATCTCGCGGTTGTTATAACTGAAGTAGGTGGCTACCAATGAACAGATAACGATGGCAACCACAAGCAGTATGGATGCCGTAATAATGGTTTTTGTCTGTTTCATGATTACGTTATTTTTTGTGATTCAAACACATTCGCTATTACAAATGCTTGATAAGCGTGCTACACTGATGGCCAACCGCCACTTCCTCATAGCCCAATCTCTCATACCATTGAAGCACCCACTGAGGAGAGTCGCGGCCGTCAAACGAGATGGCAACGCTTTCAACGCCGAAGTTTATCAATTCCCTCTCAGCCGCTTCCAGCAAAACTTTGCCAACTTCGCGGCCGCGATAGTCTTCGTCTACCCATAGGGAGTAAATCAGGGCGTCGGCTTTGCCGTCGACAGGTTTGTCTTTGGTGTAAACGGGGATGAAGGCTTGAACGCTGCCATGATGTTGCTCATCCGTTATGAGAATGTGGATGGAATCCGCCCAATGTTGATATTGAATCATTTGTCGGTTTTTAGTGTAGTAAAAAAACGTGCAGTGGTTTATGCGGTTTTCCTTCCATGACTCACGTCTGCACCAGTGTCCGTTAATTACGTTGTACAGCGGCAGCGGTAAGGTCGTGCCGGTCTACGTTCCCTTGGCCTTCGGGATTATTTGGCAATTGTTGTACCAAGCCACTTAATTACTTCCTTCAGTGGCAAATTATGCAAGCGAGATGGCCATTTTTATCCATCAATATCGCCCGAGTCTGAGCCGCCAGGGTTCTTGTCTGTGCCAGGGGCGGAGGGAGTGTCGGTGGGGGATGCGTCGCCAACGCGCTTAAACGAGCCGTGTTGTGCGAAGGTCGCGTTGAACTTCTTGGAGAAATCGATGGCCACGCCTGCGGTGAGGTCTTTTGTGGTGAGGTCGGCAGCCGTGATTTCGCGGTTTACGTCAACGTCCTCTCCTGCGGCCTTGCGTGCTTCGAGCTTTGCTTTGAGCTGCGTCTGGGTGAGCGAACCGCTAACGGTTGGGCGCACCGTCATGCCTTCGGCCGACACCTGTACCTTGGTGCCCAACGCAAGCAACAAAGGCAACTTCTTTTCCAACTGCGACATGACGGCCATTACGTCCGCAACGCCAACGGTGGAATCCTGCGCCATGTAGTCACAGAACTCGGTGAACGACATTTGCTGCAAGTCGACAATAGTTGCACTTGCGAGCTTTTCTTTTGTGATAGAATTGCTTCTTACTATCACTTTAGCTTTAATCGCCATGATTATTAGGTTTGATGGGCGGAATACTGACAATCGACTGTTTTGCCCAATTCAGCCGACTCTTTTAATGAAATCAGTCGGTTCTCCGTTTTTTGGCGGTGGAATCAACTGTGTGCAAAGGTAGATATTGGGCGTAATTTTGTTCGGACATACTCAAAGCTCCACCAACACCTTTATCTCTCTGTGCCCACCCCCTTGCGTATGCAGCGCGGGCGATATTCCTTTTGCGGAATACACTCGGCGGCTATTCACGAACATGCGGTTGTAGGGCGGCGTTTGCATCATGCCGACAACGATGATGCGCGAGGTTTTATCCTTCATCGATGCTCACCTTCATGTCTTTCAGACTATGCAAGCAAACCACGCCGCGCCCATCAATCGCCTTCAGGCACGCTGGGCATTCCAGGCAAAACACGGAACCAACGGGCGTGCGTTCTCGCTTATGGAGGCACAACGACTTTTTGCTCACGTAGAGTTTGTTTCTCACCATGAAATCGTTGACAGCACTGACATACGTCTTCAGATGCTCATTTTCGGCGCTCAACGTATTGCAAAGCGATTCAGTTTTTTGCTGGGCAGCGCTTTTTGTGTAGCCCTTTTTCATTCCGCGGAACTGACGCATCAATTTATTGTAGTCGTCCATGAGCTGATGGACTCGCTGCTCCAGTTCCACGTTTTCTTTCACCAAATTGGTGAACTGACGAAGGAGGGCGTGTTCAAGAGGGTGGTCATTTTGAAGGTGGGCAGCATACGCACACGCCGCCAGTTCCCTTTCCATATACTTGCATTGTTCGTCGGTGGCTGGCTCAAAAAAATCGGCTGTGCGACGGCCTACGTTATAAGGGAAAAATGAAGTACGGAAAATATTTTTCATATTGGTGTATGCCGAGTACTTGACTTTTCCATTTTCATCAACTCGCCCTACCTTTACCAACAGGTTTTGCTCTCTGTCGTAAAGAATATCTCCAGGTTTAATTTCTTCTGTTTTCATTGTTAATCTGTTTTACTCAAATTCATAAATAACGTAAGGTGTGGTGTTTCCAAGCCCATCGTTGGGGTCGGGAAACGCGCCAGGTGGCGAAGTCGTCACGGCGTTGGCAATCTGCTTGCGCGGTCGGCTCTCCACGATGCCTTTGCCATCTTTGTTGCGTACCCAGCCGATGTAAAATTTTTTAGTCATACTCAATCAAAATTGCGGGTGCTTTGCATTGTAATGTAGTATTGCTTGCAAGATTCGCCCATCCTTCTCGTGCGTAATGAGATGTCAAAACGCAACAGATTTCTGATGGGCAATTTAGGGCATGTTCACTCATCGGTCTGCGGAATTAGCTATTCTAATTATTTAATTAACTTATGTAACATCCCCTGTTCCCTACCTACCTCTTGCTCTACTCTCTTTAGGACTTCGTCGCGCTCCTGCTCCAGCTTCTTGCAATATTTAGTCAAGCGATAGCATTCATCCTGCAAGGCGTTGAAATCCTCGCGCAGCAACTCTGGAGTAGGGGCTTCTGAATCTAATAACACAAGACGTTGCTTTTCCTTGTCCCATCTTTTTCCGATTTTCTTCACGGCATTGTTGAGAAGCTTTTCTTCCGTAGGCGTAGCGTATCGCAAAACGATGCTTTCTTCTTCTGCGCAGTTACCGCCAAGGTCAAGCAAAGCGTAAGGAGTAAGCACGTCGCTGTTTTTGCATAAGCATGCGTATGTCCTTATCTGGATATAACCAGTAGTGTCCACATCGTGGAAAATCGCAACATAGGTCAGAATGTTGCCATCTTTATACCTAATGTCCATTGCCACGATGTCGCCTATCTGGAAGTTGAGCACGTTCCAATGACGGTAAAGGTGCGAGAGAAACAGCATACACTCTCCTTTTTCAAAGCACGCAGCACGTCCGTTGTAGCGAAAGAGGAAATCGCTCGGCTCGTCCTCACGCAGGTTGGGGATGGTCATCATAATGCCTGAGTCGTTGGATTCTTTTACCTTCATGTAGCCAAACAAAGGTGAGTAAAGCACAGCACCTTTACATAGACTGCTAAAGAAGGCTGTCATTTTTTCGTTCTCGAAAATACTTTCTCGAGCTTCTGGAAGTTTTTTAAATGCTTTTTGTTCCATAATATATCTATTTACATATTTAGTCATACTCAATCAAAATAATCGTGTGTTGCCCGTGCGCATCATAGAGTCCTGCCCATCCATCGTAGCGAGCAGAGAGGGCTGTGGAATACCCACGACGCTGACAGATGCAGGAGAGGCGTTGCACGAAAGGGATTTTTTTAATCATATTCGATGTCTACCATGTTATCCTTGCCTACTGATGTAAGCGTGTTGATTGTACGCTCTCCGATTATCTCCATGCGCTGACGAAATCGGCCGTTTGAGGGGTAACGACGGTCGGATGGATTGTTGGGGTTGCGGCCTCGGAAGGCCACTATCTGAATGTTACGCATAGGAGATTATCTTTCGTTACGGTGCTGATGGTGTTGCTCCACGGCCACGGACTGGGGCGATGCAGTTTGTCTTGAAACCGACACCCGCCCCGGTCGCCATGCACGCGGCGGTAGGCTTTGGCGTGTTCCGTTCGGAGATGGATAAGGACGGCGCGGCTAATCATACGCTATCAGTATTTTCGGTTTGTCAACATCGTGCCCCTTTCCACCGCCAGCCAAACAAGGGGCGATGCCAAGGGGCGAAACGATGGTGCCGTTCTGCGAGGGGCTGTAGAAGCCGAGGACGATGGGGCGAGGGTTGTTCATAATTCTACTGCTACATAATAGTGGTTACGACTGCTGACACCGGCTTGAATGGTGTAGACAACGCCCACACCGAATTGCTTGTTGTAGGTGTCTACCCACAAGGCATGAGCGGGACGGAAGCCACGTTGGTACATCTGTTCAAGACGGGCGTTTTTGTTAAGCATATTCAAATACTACTCCTGTTGCATCAAAGCCATCTCTTTTCGTGAATAGGAAGTTTCGGGTTCCCATCTTGAAATAGTTGGCTTTTATCGTATGGGCGAGTGGAGTATTCCCCCCCATTTGCCGCATTGAGGATTCTTTTATTCAAACTCATACAATACTACTGCCATTAGATAGTGGGCGAGTGTGAGAAATGTTCGTTCTTTCCCTATTTCTTTCCAGGTTTCCTTTCCATATTCTCCTTGAACAACTGCTCAAAGCCTTCGCACGGCATGGTTCCGTCGGTGGCAAACTTTTCGTAGTTGTCCATGATGTTGGGTGTCTGGCGTTGCAACAGGGCTTCAAGTTCGGTTGACGACTTGCTCCATCCGTCCAACTCATCCATCGCGATTTGCAATGACGTTTTGAGGAACATCGCCGCCTCATGTGTAGGCGGCAAGTCAAATTGCACGAAGAGGGCATTATCCGAGTCGTTGGCCTTGAGGAACTTGCTAACGGCATCATCTTTGAGGAAGAATCTGTCGGCCACCTCTTCTTCGAGAACATCCTCTAAACGGGTCTTCAATTCAAAAGGCGTAGGAAACTGATATTCAAAGGCCACATCGCTGCGCATGGAGAGGCAGAACACGCGGTCGCGGTTTTGCGGCACACCATAGCCTTTAGCGTTGAGACGTGCCCAACGGCTCACATAGCCGAGCGACGAGAGCTTGTCGAGCCACTTTTGAAAGTCGGGCATAAACTTCTGGCTCACCAGCGCAGCCACGTTCTCCTGCAAGAGATATTTCGGGCGAAGCACCTCCACGGCATCTGCCACGCGCCACAAGAGGGCACTTCGCGTGTTGCTTCCCTCCGTCAATCCCATCTGCTTGCCAGCCTGACTGATGTCTTGGCAGGGCGACGAGTAAGTGAAGAGGTCGACCTCGCGACCCTGAAGCGACGCGCTGACGGTGTGCCAGTCAATCTTGGTGATGTCGCCAAGAGCGCGGTTGGCAAACTGCGGACAGACGAGGTTGTGCATCTGGCAGGCATATTTATCGATGTCGCTCCATCCCATACACGTCCATCGGAAATCGGGATGTCGCCCCTTCAGCACATCGGCCGCCATGAGCTGAGAATCATAGCCGGAAAACGTCGTGATGATGATTTTCTCGCCACTATCACCTTTGTCAACGGGAAACGCTGGTAACATCTGCTCGGGAAACATCGTCAACTGCTCATGGCTTGTCACAGGTTGGCTGGGGTACCACAACTGCTCATAGATGTAAGACAACACGTCCACCACAATGGAATTGCCCGCCTGCTTATATTGCTGACTTGCAGAAACGGCCATCTCCTCTGGCTTGCCCTTGGCTTTCCAATCGGGAAGAATGGCCGAAGCCTGGGCATTGGTGCTCTGCATCGTGCGAATCACGTCATCGCGCACCCCCCATCAAACGGAAACATTCGGTGGGGGAAAGTTTGCGGATAGCATAGCTTTTGATGGTGTGGTCGGTGAAATTCAGTTTTGTGATCATTGCTATTTGGTTTTTAGTTGTATTCAATCATAACGCCTGCATCATTCATATTTGCCTTCAAACATCGGCTTAGTCCGATAAGGCTTCCACGGTTGAACTTGGCGGTTACTTGCGTAAATACCCCCCGATTTTCGGGATGTGGTAGTTGATTTTGATTTTAGCATATTGTTTTATTATAATTCCACAAACACGCAAACTCCGCCGCCTGACGCGGTCAGAGCGTTCACTAACTTACCCCCCCGACTGTTCTGCTGCGCCTCAGTGCCGAAGATGGATAACTGAGGTCGGCAGCACCGGGGGCAGGGCAATCGGTGTAGCCCTGTTCGGTGGCTTGACGGATGCGAAGAAACGTCTTTCCGCCAACGTCCACCAACTGAAGGAAAGGGCGGTCGGAGGTGGAGTAGATGCGATAGAGCGAACCATCGGGATAACGGCCATACAGTTTGCCGTCCTTGCGGATGGTGCCGCGCTTGTAGCGAAGCGGGGCACTTCGGGGCGCAGGTGGGCTTGAGCGGGGTTGGGGCGAAACTCATGTGCGCTGTCCTTTCGCCTTGAAGTTATATATCGGTTTTATGCGCTTCACAACTTCCACTGTGTCGCCTATAAGCAATTCAATTTCTTCGGCCGACTTATATGCCATTGGCGACTCGTCGATGGTTGACTCGCAGACGGATGTAGAGTAGATATCGTGCATTTGTCGGCGGTATTCGTCCATAGTGAGCGTTTCCTTTGCCTTTGCTCTCGACATAAGGCGACCTGCACCGTGAGGAGCCGAGCACAGCCAATCCTCGTTGCCTTTGCCACGGCATATCAACGAACCATCGCGCATATTGAGCGGAATGATGAGCCGCTCGTCCTTTTCAGCTCGCACGGCTCCTTTTCGGATGATACCTGAGTGGATGTCGAAATAGTTGTGTATGGTGGAGAAGAAATCCTCAAACGACATTTGAAGCCAACGGAGGATAGTCATTGCTATATGCCATCTGTTCTCGTAAGCAAAATCCTGGCAGACGTGCGCAGCAAAATTGTAAGCGTTAAGGTCTTCACCTTCAAGATAGGCAAGGTCGGGAGGCACCGGACCTAAGCGACGCAACGTATTGTTAATCTCTCTCTCCAAACCATACTTCTTTAAGTCTTCTATGATGCGTTTACGCTCCTCTCTGTGGTTCACATTCTTCTGGGCTACGTGTTGGAAATAGTTGCACACCTTCACGCCGAGATTACGACTTCCCGAATGTACCACAAGATACTTACATCCCTGCTCGTCCTCGTTAAGTTCGATGAAATGGTTGCCGCCACCGAGAGTGCCAAGTGAGCGTTTGATATAGTCGAGGTCGAAGCAGCCTGGTGCCCTTTCGTGCAAATCGTGCAAACAACGTAACAAAATCGGACTCATTTCTTTTAGCTGGGACTGTTCGTGAACGTCAAATCCGCTCGGCACCGACTCGTTGATGATTCGGTCGAGAAGTGAAAGGTTTACATCCTTCTTGCCGAGCTGAACTACCAACATGCCACAGCCTATATCTACGCCTACGGTATTGGGTACAACCTTGCCGGCAATCTTAATTACCGTGCCAATCGTGCTTCCCTTGCCAGCATGACAGTCGGGCATAATGCGTATCTGACAGTCGCGATAAGCCTCGCTCGCTGCCATTCTCTTAATCTGTTCCTTCGCTTTCTGCTCAATGGTCTGGGCGAAAATCTTTACGTTCTTCATACTGTATATTTCTATAAATCCTTTTTTATGCTGTTACACTATTAATCCTATCTTCTTCTCATCTGCTCCAAATCCTCGTTCTCCTTGGAAAGGCGTTCGAGGTGTTCAAGAACGAGAGAATACGATTGGTTGTTGATTTTGTCTTCATCCAAGCCCGTGTACTTCTGCATAGTGGCGATGGTGGCCGTGTAGATTTCCAACGGGGAGTTGGGACGCTCCTTGCGCGAGAGTTTCTGCACCTTGAAGACGTGGGGGAAACGGCGAGAGAGCACCTGCATCATACCTGTCCACCAAAAGAGGATGGGTTGCCACTGATGGTCGGGGAAGGTGAGGAAGAAGGAGGCATTGGCCGTTGTTTGCCGCACGTCGAAATGGAAATCTTCAACGGGCAAGTGGGTGTTCGCGTCGAGGAACGAGATGCGGCGGTTGAAGATGGTGGCGAGAAACATGGCGCGAGCCACATTCACGCTGTTGGCCTGCTGAGAGAGCTGCTCCTCCGTGAACTTTCCCATCTGCTTCATGCGAATGAGATTGTTGGAAAGCGAGGTATATTGCCCCATGAGGTCGGCGGCAAAACGATATTGTTGCCAAGAGAATCCGTCCATGTCTGTCGGCACGCCCATGAAATCCGTGCGGCGGCGCAGCCAATGGCCTTTGCTTTTGCGGCAAAGAGTGGGGTAGGGGAAACGGGTGAGAACGTAGTTGCTGTCGCTATTGAGCCAGTCGAGAAGTCCGGCACCTGCCGCTTGGTATTCGGCCGACTGGCGGTCGTCGGTCTTTGCCTTGGGCGAAAGCCAATAGTTGATTTGCCAGAGATAAACGGGGAAGGGGGCGTTGTCCTTGTGCCGCCGACCACGCCGACGAAACCAACTGCGCCCACGCTTGCCGAGAGGCTTGGAGGAAAAACGACATACGTAGCATTGCTCCTCAATTGGCCGAGACACGTCTGGCCCTGTAACAATCTCCATCCCAGAGAAAAGGAAGAAGCAGGCAATCTTCACATTGCGCATATCGAAAGGATGATAGCGATCGACACGCTCAATCTGTTCAAGGATGATGCGAGAGATGAGCTCCAGTTGCTCCGTCGTGCATTCGTTCCAGGAACGGGGCAAGGTGAGGTTGATGTTGCGAGTGTCTGATATTACCATGTGATTCTCCTTCCTTTGTTGTCAACCAAATAGCCATAGTTGATGGCATTGACCCGGCGATACCAGCCTGCCATGAAACGCTTTTGTGCCGGACGGTTACGGATGATGCCATCGATGAAGCGGAGACGGCGCTTGCGCAATTGCTCGAAAAAGACAGGAGCATAAACGTTGTTGAGCGCCGCGAGCGTTTTCGGCCCAACGATGCCATCGGCCGTCACGCCAAGCAACTTCTGAGGGATGATGATGCCATTGGCACCACTGGCCCACGTCCAATCAACAAGCGCGTTGGCCAAACTCTGGTCTTCTATGCCGTCAGCCTTCCAGCGATTCCAATAGTTCTTACGCATGATTCCAACGGCGTCTTCAACGGAAATCAGTTTCAAATCTTCCACGTCGATTCTCCCGTCGCCGTTCTTGTCATAGCCCTGCGACTTCCATGTGGCGATGGTCACACCGCGATTCGTGGCACCGCCCAGGTCGTGCGGGTCGTTGACGTAGCCTCCCTCATAAGAAAGAATGAACTTTGCCAATGGTTCAAGTTTTGCCATAATGATGTTCTGGTTAATGAGTTTTTTGTATAACGCGAAAGTAAAAAAACGGCACCGCTTCATCCGGACATGCCAGATGGAGCGGTGCCAAAAATTCACTTTTTCGCGAAGAGAAAACAGAAAGCCCTGGCGTCTGCCTTCATGGGGCACGGACACCAGGGCTGATGTTTGGTTGGGTTATAGCGCATCGAGAGTATTTTCACTCAGTTCCGAAGAGGTTGGTCGGGCCTTCTTCATCATTGGGAACATCCTTAGCGATATTGTCTGCGCTCAGTGTTTCAATATCGCTTACTCTTTTTTTGTTGCCAAGAGCGAATCCCAGCCAGATTCGGGCGTCGGGATATTGTAATAGCCATACGTTGTCGGCTGCAAAGACCCAGACAAATTCACGCTACGGTCGTCGTCTGCCTTCTTACCTGTGTCACCCTTGATGCCACCAGAGGGAAATTCAAACTTGTGCTTAGAATCATAAACGATGATGTTATTGTCGCCATCCTGAAGAATGAAACCGCAATCAAGGTTGTTCAAAGCGCGAGCCACCTTTGCCGATTCAGCGTTAACGGCTTCAATCACGAAGTCAACCTGCTGCTTGAAACCATTCTTTGGGCCAAGGCTTTCATAGCTGAAACCCTGGCTGTTTTCCTTACACTCGAATTTGTAGAGTCCCTTGCCGGTGTTAAACGATTCTGTGGACAAAGCAGCGTATTCGTTATCCTTTGTCGGTGCCAACGGCGCTTGGAGGTCGCTCTTAACAAAGACATAGACGTTCACGCCAAGGCCGGCAAAGTTCTCCAGACAATCATTAGCCGCGAGAAGGTCCTTCAATTCAGGACATGTTGCTGTTACTGCCATAGTTTATGTGTTTTTGTGTGTTGTTGAATAAAAATGGCGACGGCCACTATCTTCCGTCAGGTCAAGCGACCGCCGCCGAGGATTTATAGATGGAAAAACAGCATCGTTGTTAATTGTTCTTCTTGAAGAAGGCAATCAAACCCATGCTCATGCCGGTGGCGGTGAGCTGAATCTGCTTGTCAGTTTTACCATTGCTCCAGGAAACAAACTTGTAGTTCGTTCCGTCTTCAGCGGTCAAGGAGATAATCTGATTAACAGAAGTCTCAACCGGCTGCTTGTATTCAGCACCATTCACCTTCACCTTGCCGTCGATGTCACCTGCGTCTGAGGCATTGGCCTTGGCGAGAGAAACAACGAAGTTGGAGTTGGTGTAGTCGCCAGCAACTAATTCGGCAGGAGCGAGAGAACCGTCGCTGATACACAGGCTATGGGCGTAGGGCACACGAATACCTGCGCCTTGGATTGACTGAATTTGAAACTGGATTTGTCTCAAGTCAGTGTCGGTGCCAATCTTAACGCCTACGTAAGTCTCGTTACTCGAAGAGTCAACGCCATAGACGAAGTTCTTCGGAACAGTGGCATACATGCGGTCGCCTTCGCCGAAGTCAGAAACAGGACAGATAGTCACCTTTGACATACCGGGCAAAACGAAGTTGCCACCTGCGTCATAGTCAACCTTGTAGTTGCCGTGGTATTTGTTGGCATAACCAGCGGCAATGTTGTGTGCCGTGATTTCGCTCATGTAAACCAACGTCTTCTGCTTGCGCAAACGGGAATCCCACTTGAGGTACCAAGCGTAGAAGTTGTCGTAAGGAGTAGAGTCGTTGTTGTCGGTCGGCGCTGAGATAGCTTCGCAAGGAACGAGGTTGCCGTTTGACTCACTGATGATGCCTGCTTCGAGGTCGTGCTTGATGCAAGTGTGAAAACCGTCGTAAAGCGCCAAAGCCTGTTCGTGGGCAGGTACGCTGTCGCTACCATCATCAAGCGAGATGTCGCCGTTCCACAAGTTGGCCGTCAAGTTGTCGGCGTAGTTGCGAAGAATGGCTTCCGTTGCCTCCGTTGACAAGGGGTACTGGCCCTGTGCATCTGTGCCGAAAATTTTTTCACAATAGCGGTCAATGCCATCGGTAAAGTGATCCCAGGCTAATTTTGCGACAAGGGTACGTTCTTTCAAGAATCCAATTTCGCTGTCCACCTTGGCGTGAACGTCCTTACGACGAGTTGTGCCACCCTTACGGAGAAGAATATGGAAGGTGCGCTTAAACTGGATGCCGCTGATGATTTCAATGCCAAGGCGGTCCATTTCTTCTGGGTCGGTGTAACCAGGGCCCATGAGGATTTCCTTGCTCACCTGTTCGGCCACGTGCTCCAAGGCACTCAGCCCGATAAAGTCTTTAGGAAGATTTGCCATAATTGTTTAAAGTTCTTTTGTTGTGTTTGTGTTTAGTTTAGTTTCTGTGTTGGTTAGGGAATGCTATTCCTCACCACGCTTAAAGCGCTCGAATGCAGCCTTTCGCTCAACATTCGTTTTATACTTGCTGGGGTCAAACGTTCTGAGTTCTTTCATCTTCACGCCCTCGCCATTGTTGGCCGGAGCTGCCCCCGCGTTGGTCTCTTCGCCTGCCTCGTTGGTCAAATCGTCAATCTGAGCCTGCATGTCGGCAATCTTCTGCTCTGCCGTGGCAAGCGCGTCCTTAGCCCCCTTCAAGTCGGCTTCAACCTGCGCCTTTGCCTCGGTGAGAGCATTCATCTCGTCGTCCTTCTTGGCAATGGCCTCTGTGTGTTGGGCGTTAAGTTCTTCAATTTCTTTACTATGAGCCTCCTTTGCTTCGGCCAGTGCGTTCTCCGCGACGGTCTTGGCATCGTTAGCTGCGGTTACTTGTGCGGAGAGTTCGTCAACCTTGCCCTGCATATCCGCGAGGGCCGTCTCCGCTGTGGCGGCTTTCTGCTCAGCATCGACCACCTTTTTCTCAGCTTCCTTCATGTTAGCTTCGAGTTTGTCAAGAAGCGAGGCGTTCATATACGCGCCCTCTTCCGTCACGGCAATCTCTCCGGCCTTCAATCCGCAAGCGGCATTAATGAGTGGATAATTCTCCATATTGAAATTTTGATTGGTTGCTGTCTGTTTGTTCTGTGGTTCGTTCTGAGGGGCGCTCTGTGGTTCGCTCTCTGGTTCATTCTGTGGTTCCGCTTCTGGTACAGATGCCTCGCGCTTGATAAGTTCTGCTCGGCCATCGTAAAGGGCAAACGCGCGTTGCACCACTCCCATGAATGTTGACTGACCATCGGCGAAAATGCCCTTCACGTCTTCGGCATTAAATACCTTACCGTGCAAGTGTTCGTCTTTGGCATTCGGGAAAGCCTTCTTTATATCAGTTCGGAACTCTACGCCCAATTCAGCCAATTCCTTGACCAACTCCTCGTCATCGTTATTGTTAGCAAGGTCGCGATAGGCCTTGTTCTTGTCAAAAGACTCTGGGTCGTACGCCTCGTGGTAAGTCTCGTCGGTGAACTGATTCTTTGAGCCATCGGCCAACGTGTAGAAAGCAGCCATCACACCGATGCAACCCATTTGGTCTTTCGGATTCATATAGTAGACCTCGTCACATAGCGAAGCGAGATACATACCGGCCGAAGCGCAAAGGCCGTCAATCAAGGCAATCACCTTCTGACCTTTCGAGTGGGCATATTCAATGGCAAGCGCATAATCGTTTTTGGCCCATGCTGAACCGCCCGGCGTGTTGATGATGAACACGTGGCCGCGACAAAGCGGATTGTCTGCGGCACGCATCATCATGTCGCGATGGTCGATAGAGCCATACGAACAAGCACCGCCGTTGCGCGTGATTGGTCCGTCTATCGCAAGCACTGAGACGAAGGGGAAGTTCTGTGCATATTCGTCGTCATCTGGAAGCGTCAAAGCCCAATTGCCTTTGACCTGCGTGCCATCCTCGGAAATCTGATATTCCTCCGGATAATATAGGTTGCCTTCTCGGTCTTCTGCGGTGACAAAGCCACAAGTCTTCTCTGGCTTGCTGAACGCCGCATGGGTGTTCAGATTCTGCTCAAGCGACTTGCGGAAACCATGAACGAAGTCGGGACTCACCATCCACTTCCGTTCGGTGATAATCTCATAAAGTCCTTTCATTGTCTGTGTAACTATTGTTTTGTGTTGGTATTCGGCTGGTCTTCACGACCATTGCTTCATCGTTGCGGAAGAAGGAGTCGAACCTTCGTCTCTTAATGAGCGATAAGCGAGCTTCCATCTGCTCCATTCCGCGATTTGTTTGTTGATTCAAACGATTGTTCGTTTGTTGTCTTGTTCGATTATTCATTTAAACATTTGAACAATCAAACATTTGTTCAGTGCAAAAGTAGAAAGGGCAGCATCTGCGAACAAGGACATAAAAAGCGGCGTAAGCGCACAAAAAAGCCCCGCCATCCGTGATTCGGACAGCAGGGCTGAGCAATGAAAAGAACAATGTGGAATTACTCAGATAAGGTAATTGGAATGAAATCAGACATAGACTTCAAGGTGGATTGAATAGTAGCTTGGCATGCCGTTGTGGAAAACGTCAGTCCAACTTGAAAAAGGAACGAACCGGGCAACGCATAAGCCAGAAGCAAACTGCCATCTGCCTTTTTCAATACCGGATAAAACACTTCATAGCGCCGTTTACGCGAAAATTCCCGTACATTTTCCTCTCCAGCCATTATATTGGCGTTGATTTCTATGGCATAAAGACTGCCGTTGCCATTTTCCGAAACCGTCGTTTTAGCCGAAATGGAATCAGCAACAGCGTGCCCTTCATCGCTAATGGAGATATGGAAGGCAGATGGAGTGAAACGGCATCCGTCCATTTTCTGAATCTTAGCAACCCCTGGCGGGATTGGCAATTGAGCGCCAGCCACGTAATGGAAATAAACGTCTGTCACGCCTTCGAGGAAGATTTCTCTACAAGATATAGGTAAATCCATAGGAAAGAAAAATAATGATTGATATTTAACATCTATTATTAAGCCTATTAACAAAAAGAAACAATAGAAAATCACTCCCAGACGAACTCGTCTATATGGGTGATGCGTTCTTTTTCATCCTCGAATTGCATATCAAGCATCGAATAGGCTTTAAAATTAACGTGTTCATGATTGAGCCAACGCTCAATGATGCGGCGAAGATTGTCTTTTTCGTAAACGCTTGGTTCAATGCCGTAGCGCATCAAATAGCGCTCCAACATAGAAGCTTGCGAACGGCAGACCACCTTTCCGCTGGAAGTGCAGAAGTCGAAGGTGGCGAGTGCCCATTCCACCACGCTGCGCTTGAAATCGTTGTTGAGCATGATGGTGAGTTGATTGGCAGCAATGCGACACAGATTCCAGGTGGCCGTGACCACCTTCACTGTATCAATAAACTCCACCTCCCTCGGCAAACGGATGCAAAGGTAATCTTCCTTCGCGCTCTTGTCGTAGTCTTGTATGCCACATAAATGTTTCACCTCGGCAAAGGAAAGATATTCTGTCTTGTCGCGTTTGTGGATTTTCTTGCTGCCGTTGGGAGCACCGCCAGCCATCATGTTACGCCATTGTTGTTCGGAAAAACATCGAGTGCCGACATCCTGATTATCGATGGAAGCAGGTACCAGACCATTTTTCAAAACAAAATACTCCGGCATGTACAAACTGAAAACCAACGGTTCGTCTTTCGCCAACGTATGATTCGGATTGCGGTGCCGAAAAAACAAGCAACGGCTGGTTGGCATTCTCAGATAAATGTTAGGCATGGCGAAGGAGAGGTTATTTCGGTTTGTTATAATGCAAAAGAATGCCATCCGTCACGGCGAGGCAATAGCTGAGCACATCTCTTGATTTGCGCTTGCCCACCAGTCTATCCAGTTTCTCCGTCTGCTCGTTGTCGAGATTGAATGCCAGTGCCACGGCATCAATGTATGCGCCGCCACTCTCTGTGTGCTTGATGAAGTTGTGGCCAAAACGCTTGCCGGAATCAAAAAACTGGTTGATGGCTATGACCATATCTTCCTGCGTGTAGGCAGTAGGCAGCGGGCGAAATTTAGTAATCTTCTCTGAATAGGTCTTTAAGCGTTTCTCGAGGTAGTCGTTGATGCTGTCGGCATAATCCATATAGAGCTGCGCTTCCTTGCTTTCGCTCTCCTGTGGCCGCACCGACTGAAAATAGCCGCCAAGGTGTTTCAACACTTGCAAAACAGCATCAAACTGCTGAAACTGGATGTCGTGACCAAACAATCCGTCCATGTTGTCGCGGATTTCGAGCAACAAACTTTCCAACATATCGGCCAAGAATGTGAGTTGGTAGAGTTGTGCTGTCAACCGACGAACATTGGCCGAAGCGTCTTCTTTTGAATAATCAACGAAATACTTCAACAGATGCGTAAACGACAAAGTCTCCACCTCTTCATTGGAATGCAGATTTGTCTGCACAACCGACGACAAAAGCACGTCGGCCAACTGCCGATCTTGCTTCTCAATCTGCCGCACCAAATTGGCGAGCACGCTGGAACCTTTTGCAGATCGCGAAGCTGCTTCCACGAAACGGTTGCGTTTCTCAACCATCGCCTTATATTCCGGATGACGAAAAAGCACGCTCAACGTCTCCGCATATTTTTCAATTGGCACATCGTTGAAGTTAAACGTATAAATGGTGGGCTTGGCCACCACCTTGGCCAAATCCTGAGTTTGCTGTTTTTTATTCATTGTCTAAATCCGTTTTAAACATAATGAACATACTTTTCATTTTCCCGTATGGCCATATCCACGGTCGCCACGCACCGTTTTTCGCAGTTCCGTCACCTCCACGAAGTCCAGAGCCTCCGTGCGCTCCAAACAAATCTGGCACAGTTTTTCGCCCACCTTATAGCGTGGCATATCGGGCATGACGTGGTAGAACACCACGGAAATCTCGCCCGTGTAGGATTCGTCGACGGTGCCTTGTGCGTTGGAAAGCACCATGCCCGTCTTCCACACGGAAGAACGGGCGCGAACGTTGAAGGCTCGGATGTTATGTCCGTCATACTCGTTGACTGGCTGCAAAGCAAAGCCAAGGCCATATTTCCACACGTTGGGGGCCACCTCTTCTTCGCTAACGGCAAAGCAGTCGTAACAGAAATCATTCTCATACCCAGAAGCCTTAACCGGAATCTGGGCTTTTTCGTCTAACTTTTTGAAAAATACTTTCATTATATCTCGAAATTAGGGAGGTATTCTTGCATACGCTCGTTGATAATCTTGCTGATTTGTGCCGCCACGATACGCGCATCTTCATGCGCCTTTCCTGTTGTGTCGCGCAAGCGCATATCTATGATGTGGTGCCATTCGTTTAAGGTATAGGTGTAGGCACAAATGGTGTACGTATTAAACGTCAAGTTGCCGCGTGCATCCTCTGGTTTTAGACCAGTCCACAGCAAGAACTTATAGATCTTCTCTGCCACCCAATAGCCGAAATGAGAGGCCCAGCGCTGATACCACTTAGAATGTGCTTCCCAATGCGGACGGCAAATCATCACGCCGCCTTTCTTGACGAGATTCACGTAACGTGTGCTCTGCTCCGCGATGTTGTTGGGCGATTTACGATTGTAGGATTCTCCCTGGATGCGCTGCGTTGTCACCACTAAGGTCATACGCAACAAGAAAAAAGCATCGTCGCAATGATATTTCTGCGCCTTTTCAATGAAATATTCTTCCGTGACGATATATCTGAAGAGCATCTGCATCAAGTCCTTATGCTCACCGAGAAACTGACTATTAGTGCTAATCCACACTTTGCTTCCCTTGACGGCATAATCTATATATGGAGAAGCCACCATGAGCGACCACACATGAATCGTGTGCAACAATTTCTCGTTTGGCACGAAAAAATACGTAGTGCCGTGGCGATACATCGACCGATGGTCACTCTCCCAAAATCCCTTGCAACGTTCTTGGTCGCGCTTCAAGATGAAGGCTTCAGTTTCTTCTTCTGTCAGTCCTTCGGCCGGCTGCTTTCCTTTTGCCTTGTAGCATATTCTGCCAACACGTGCGATGTGTTGGAACAACGATTTCTGCGGCCACCATTCGACCGACGCATTTATGAATTTCATTACTTGTGAATTTTAATTTATTATTTAATAGGTAAACCATGTTCTCACCGAATGAGATATTTGATGCGCAACACTTCATCCGCAAGCGCTTCTGTCGTTCCATTATTGTAAATGCAATAGTCGAAGAATGCCTTGGGCAAGAAAATCCGTTCCTTGTCGCGCTTGATACGCTCTTTGCTGACACCGCGACGCAAACGAATGCGCTCTGAGGCATACACGCTGATGGAGAAACGTTCCATCCACGGAAAACGGCGGCACAACATCTTCAATCCTTCTTCATCAACCACGTAGATGCCCGCCTCGCCAATCTGCTCCACCGTGGTCCAATATTCGTAACCGCCATATTTAGTGTAAGCCAACATCTTGTCGCGCGGCACGTCACATTTTTCCACGAAATGATGTTCAACGCCGTCAATCTCTCCTGGGCGTTTGGGGCGCGTGGTGTAAGAACACAACACTTTATAGCCACATAGTTCAGAAAGCATACGCGCTACGGTGTCTTTTCCAGTGCCACTCGGCCCTGTAATTGTTATTAATTTCATGTTGTTTTTTTGATTTATGATGTGAATTTTTTCGATAGACAATCATAGGACTTTCATAAGACTTTTAGTAGACTTTTAATAGACTTGAGGTAGACTTGCTATCCGCCGTAAATCTCCACCATATCCTCTCTCGACAACGTCACTTTATACTCCTTGCAAATGCTGAAAAACGAGTTAGACGTGACTGGGTTCTCGCCCTTATATCCTCCGAAAGAACGCCACGGCGAAACAAAATCAGACTCTCGATGCCCATGATTCACGTCAGGGTGGCGATAACGTGAAACACGTTTCCACATATCATAGCCCTCGTTGGGGTCTATGCTATAAAGCGCCATGCCAATTTTCAACCACTGGCTGTAGTCGCCATGCCCACCACAGATATTCACACACTGCTGCTCAATCTTGCGCACAAGTACACGCGCCTTGCGCAACACAATATCTGGTGTGTCGTATTGCCAACGGCCAACGTCTCCATGTTGACGGTCGGATGGCAAAACAGCATGCCGCGTTTGAATGTCAACAACGGGCTTAGGCAAGGGCATCACCACCATGTCGTCCACCCCCCTATACGGCACCACTTTCTCATTTATATATATACGCTCTGGCTCATCCCACGATGCAAAACGCACGCGCCCAATGTTGCTGCAAGCCTTGTCAAGCCGAATACCAATGCGTGCATATTCCTTCAACAACGCTTTAAACTGCGCCTTGTGGCGGTCGGGGTAAGCCAGACGCACCAAACCGAAATAACCGCTGCCGGAGCAGGAGCGCATGAGGAGACCAATTTCTGGCCTGAAACGGCAAACCATGCGGATATTGTCGAAATTGCTCAACTTCACGTTGTCGGCATAGTCAATGTCGATAGCGAGCCATCCCGTATGTTGCTGAAGGTGGCTCTCACGGCGGCTCACCATCACGCGCTTGCCAGGATGCGTCAAACTGTCATCTTCATAAAGCGCGAAGAGCCCGCTGAGCGTGGCTCCAGGCAACATCTTTTTGGTCTCGATATATTCAGGCATCTGCTTGGCTTGACTGCCATACTTCTGCCGCAGATCGCGCAAACGCTGCACATACGGCTTCCAACGATCAGTCAGGCAAAACTCGCGGATGGTCATCTGCTGGATGCACTCACCCGTTTCACGGTCAACAAAACGCCCATAGGCATCGGTTGACTTCTCATACACGGAGCATAATTCATCGAACATTTGATTTACATTTTGATGTCGGTGACAAAATTAAAAAATATATGATAATCTCGCAATGAAAACTTGTTTAATCTTACTCTATCATAGGATTTTTAACTTTACAGGGTGTTTTCAAGGATTTTATGGCGGTTAGTCTCTTGTTGTATTAGTTATTATAATGTCTAATGCAACGTCAAGAAATCTTCATAGCCAAACAAAAATTTGGCTATGGTTTGTCTCTATCTTTGCGCCAAGTTCAATCATGAACGAAACTAAACAAACACAAAAACTATGCAGATTAAAACTAACAACGGCGACTTCGATGTCGCCAGCAAAGGCTTGGGCAACACGGCCCTCGGTCTGGGCATTGCGGGCTTGGCAACAAGTCTGCTCGGTGGCGGTGGCGCTTTGCTCGGAGGCTTCGGCAACAAGCCGACCATGAACACCAACGACCCTGATGCGCGATTCGTCACGAAGTCGGAGACTAACCTCATTCAGGAGAACTCCACACTCAAAACGGAGCTTGCCATTCAGAAAAGCGAAAACTACACCGATAAGAAGTTGGTGGAAGTGACGGCTTACATTGAGGGCAAAATCAATCGCCTCGAAGACAAAGTGAATGCCAATAAGGATGCTCAGCAGGCCATCAATGCTCAGCAAATGGCTTATAACGCCGCAGCAAATGCCAACATCGACGTACTGAAGTCGCAGGTGGCTGCGCTGACAAGTGTCACGAAGATGTACATTCCGTCCAGCAATGTTTGCCAAACGAACTGCGGATGCGGATGCACCGCCTAAAAGATGAATGAAGATGAATTTCACAAATTCACAAATCCTGGCAGCCGTCGTGTCCGAATGGGCACGACCTGCCATTTCTCAAATTGCAACGGGAAAGCTCATGCACCTGCCCATGTTGCAATCCATGCAGGCCACCATCGCCTCTCTTGGGCTGGTTAGCGGGGATTATGCATTGCAGAAAGACATCGAACCGCTCATTCAGCCCATAATCAACTCGCTCGTCACACCGATTCTCGCCAAATACTTCGCTCAAATACCTGAAGAGAGCATCCCGCAGATGGCACACGACATCGTGGAAAAAGTCAGATACAATGGCCCATTGTCAGTGCTTGAAGGCATGGTGACATTCGACGAGGAAGATCTTGACGAATTGGCCGACCTGTTGCAGAAGAACCTTCCCGTTGAAACGACGGAGACTTATCAAATAAAGAGATAGAAGAAACATGAAAAGCGGCGGCAAGCATCGTCGCAATATTAAAAAAGAAAAGATTATGAACAAAAAAACGCTTCCGGCCAACATTACGGCCACACTTGCAGTTGGCGCAACGGCCACTGCTCCTTATTATGATGTCAACATCACGCAACAGCTCTGCACACCGGCCTGCGTGGACGAAACGCCCGTGTTCTCCCCTACTTTCATGGTGAAAAGCATCGCCAATGTCGGCACGTCGCAATATTTGGTGGTGATACACGTGGAGGGCGTGGTCAACTACATTCCTTGCAACTGCGGCCCATGCTGCACGAGGTCGCAAGTCATCAGTCAGGATTTCACGATTCCCGTCTTTAGTGCAACGCCCGTAACCGCCGTCAAGCCATCCGTCGGAACGGTGCAAAACGGCATCGCACGCATTGCCTGCTGCGCCTGCTCTAAAACGTTCGTGTCTGACGTACCATTGACGCTGACCATTACAAATGCCTAATAAGTCATGCTCTTGCTGACTGCGTTTGCCGCCATGATTTCCGCCACTCTTATTCACCATCTCGGACTGGCACAGGCCATCGCTGGGGTTGTGAAGAAGGTGACGGATTGCGGACAGTGTTTCACGTTTTGGACCACACTCACGGGCCTGCTCTATTCCGGCGGCAACATCATCACGAGCACGCTTCTGGCCATCATTATGGCCTACTTATATAATTGGTTCGTTTTACTTTTGTTGCTTTTGCAACGAATATTCACTAACTTGTATGGCAAAAAAACAGAACAACGACAAAAAGACGAATAAGGATGAACAAAAAGTCGGCACCAAACGTGTTGGCTTCTTCGCTACCTTAGTACCGGCAATACCAAAATTCAAAGGCATTTGCCCTAACTGTTAAAACATAAACAAAGCATGAAATACATACAACTGATTGAACAGGCAAAAACACATGGTGTGACATCGGAAAAGAAAATGTGGAACGCAATGGAGAAGATGTCGTGCGACCTCTCCTTGCTGGAAGAGGAAAAGCCAGCGCTCTACTGGCGCATCATGCGCAACCAACACGCCGTGCTCTACGACCGCCACTATAGTGAGAAATTCGCCAACCACGATGTCAACCGCCTTGTCTACAGCAAAACAGACGAGAACGGGGAACCGGCAGGATATGGCGCCCACTGGACACGTGCGCAGATCATCGACGCGACCAAGGGCATGAAGTTTCACCAGAAGGTCAACGACTGGGACAAATATGTAGCCTTCAACGCCATGTATGCCGACCTTTCGGCAAAGATGACCGACGAGGAGATCATCAAAGCTGCTTATCTGTTTTACTTCTGCGATGCCGACTGGCAACCAGAAGACGACAACTGCACGAAAATATGGGACTATACGGCGATGCACGCCAATATGTAGCTCGCTGAATTTCAACGAATAGGAACAGAAAGCCCCCTTGCGAAATGAAAACAAAACGTAAAGGGGCTTTCTTTTGATGAAAAAATCTGAAAACTAATACGTTTATAAGATATTCTAATCGAAAACGCATCTCGGATAAGATAATCTTTTCTAACTTCGCTATTCTCAAAAACCACTTGAAAACATGGAATTACGTCATCTACGCTCTTTCGTCAGTGTCGCCGAAACGCTTTCTTTTTCTTTGGCGGCCATGCGATGTTTTGTCACTCAGTCGGCCATCAGTCAACACATCAAAGCGCTGGAAGACAAACTTGGGTGCAAACTATTTATTCGCTCTTCACACGAAATCACACTAACGGAAAGCGGAGCGGCCTTGTTGCCGCGTGCAAAAGAGATTCTAAAACAAGCTGAAGACTGCAAGGAACACATCAACGCCATCAATAACTGCATGAAGGGAGAGCTGCGCATCGGCGTTGGCTCGTTTATCGCACCATACGTCCGTGAGGCGGCACTCCGCTTCATGGAGCGATACCCTAACGTGCGGCTGAATGCGGAACTTACCAAGGCAACCAGTCTCAACCGCTTGCTGAAGGAACACACCATCGACCTGGCATTCACGATGAACACAGCCTACCAGGATGAAGGCATTGAAACACAACCTTGCATCCCCTTTCACATCTACGCCGTTATGCGAAACACGCATCCGCTGACGCGCCTACCGAAGGTGACGTATGAGGATTTGTTGAAGCACGGCGTGATTATGCCAGATGTGGGCGACCGCTTGTTCAACACTTTTCAACAATACCTGCAACACGACCTGACGAAACTAAATGTCAAGTGCATCGTCAGTGACCCAGACGAAGACTTGGCCATCGTGGAACAAACGCCTTACATCACTTTCATGTCGAAACTCTACATGAAGCAACATCAAACGTTGGCGGCACGCCCTATCGTTGGCCTGGAACACGAATTAATGAGCAACGCGCATTGGATGCAAGATGTGCCAATGAAACGCTCAGCACAAATTTTTCTTGACATCATCCGGCAGGAGGTGGTACCCTACATTACTGAACTGGAAAAACTCTACTGAGACTTCTACCAAAACCGAAAAAAAGAACAATTTCCAAATATCCAACTTATCTCATGCTGCTGCACGCCGATGGGCAAAAGTTCAACTTTGAACTTCTGACCTATCGGCGTGCTCGTTTTTGGACTTTTCGTCCGAATCTCTAAAAAAACTCCGAAGCGACACAAACTTAAAAGTCAAAAACAGATACAAAAGTCCATAAGAAATCCATACTGTGTCCCCTATTCGTCTGTTGATTAATTTGATTTTTCTTCTTAAAACACAATTACTTATCATTCAAAAGTCCAAAATTTTTATTATTTCATTAAACCTATACGTGAGAGGAATACGTTTTATAAAATAGAAATTCATGAAATAGAGTAATTTTATGGCGATTTTGCCCCCATCAATTTGCCTTTACAAATAGCGCTAACTCATTGGAAGTCTTTAGTTTACAACAAAGTTGTAGATACTACCTACTACATAATTGGGATTCGGGGATTTTGATTTTGGGAAATATAAAAATACGGCGAAATTTCTATATAGTGTTGGGTGATTTGGGCGGATTTTTGGACTTTTGGTATGAACGAGATACTGAAAGTCCACAAAATCAGTTAGTTAGAAAAGTTCGTAAAGTTAGACAAAGTTCATACCAGATATGGACGGCTACGGACAGGAGAGAAACAAAAAACGGGCCGCGACATCGCTGAGAGATGGCGGCCCGCTTCAAACGGAAGTGTGGCGTTGTGGCGAAACAGAACAAAATGCGGAAAGGAGGCGATTGACAAAGAATGCAGAAGCCGCGCATCATCGATGCTGCTGCACATAGAAAGAGCGGCAATGCCGCTCATAAGAGAGACACTGCCGCTCACATGGGTTACTGCTGCCGCTCATAAGCGTCACGACTTGCCCTTCATGAATTTGGTTGCCTTGTTCATGCTGTCGTAGAGGTTGCCGTGGCCGAACATATCAATCTTGGCGGGGATTGGTTCACTCAGGCGCTTTAAGAGCGCGTTTGCGGCCTGCAAAAGCGCGTCATTGGCCGCGACATTGCTCGCAATCAAATCGCCCGGCAGAGACGCGCCAGAAAGGTCGGCGGATTCCGCCACATTGCCGCCGTCAAGGGTGCGGCGGACACTGCGGCCGGAATAATTGCGGTCGAAGTTTACAAGCGCCTTCAACAGTTGCGGACTATTCAGCATCATGGCGCGTGTTGTTTCGCGGCCGATAACGATTTCTGGTCCATTCTCGGCAACGAGCGATGGCTGACCATTGATGGTGGTTGCCGTTGGCGTTGTCAGTAAGTTCACGCCGCCATGCCGAGCGTTGTCTTCCCGTGCCATGAAGATTTCTCCAGTGTCAGCCACGTATGGCCGCAATCCTTGAACGTTTCCTGAATCGTAAGTCAGCATTCCGGATGTCACCCTGAAGTTGGTGGAGTTGGCATCTGCGGCCTTATTGCCGCCAAAGGCACTCGACAAAGCCCCCTTAGCCATCGACAGGAGACCGCCAAGCACCGCACCAATAACGGCGATGAGCGGGATGCCCCACCAGCCGAGTTTACCGACGGTCTTTGCAGAACCTTCAGCAATGCCAGCGGCCGTTCCAACACTGGCACTTGCAACGGCGGTGTTGGCGTCTTCAACGGCCTGCGTTTTCTTCGTAACAGACAATTCCTTCTCAGACTGCGCCATCAACGTATTATAGAGCTTAGTCATCACAAACTGCGTGAGCTTCTGTTTGACATATTCGCCCGTGAGGTCAATGAAAGAATTAATCATGTCGCGCGTGGCCTGCTTAACAGATTTGCTTTCATCAGTCAGCGCTTCGCCCAAGGCCGTGCCATATTGTTCAATTGGCTTATACCATTTCATCTGCGCTTCGGCCGTTGCCTTCGCTTTCGATGCCACTGCATCCATCAACGAGTCGTTGAGTTCCGAAACGCGCTGTGCGGCCGCAATGCGGTCTTCTTCGCTGCCCTTGTGTGCTTCAATATATTGGTAATAAATTTTCGCCTGGTTGAGCTTCAGTTTCAACAATTCCAGTTCGGGGTCTGTTGCCTGGCTCTGTCCCCACGGCGATACCGTGTCAGCGTAGGCGCCAAAAGAATAGCGGCGAGCGCTCTCTCTATTATCCTTCTCTTGCGCTTTGATGGCGGCTTGCCCTCGTTTGAATTCATCCGACTTATTCCAGCGATATTCATTCAACTTCGTGCGCTCCTGGTCATTCTTCTTCATCGCGGCCGTGTATTCCTCTTCATACTTGATAAGGCGTTCTTGAAACAGTTGCCATTCTTCCGCATTGTCGCCAAGCGTTTGCATGATGCGATTGCCCATGCCGCTTGCGTCGTCGCCAAAAAGCAGGTTGATGAGCGAGAGACGGCCCTTCACACTGCTCACGTCAATCGCGAGCACCTTCACGATTTCGTTCCGTGCCTGCTCATACATATCTATAATAGCCTCCTTGCGTTTGTTAAATGCCGCCCGCCCCTCTTTGTTGTCTTGATTCTCCAGATCGCTAAGATTGGCATAGCCAGAACGGTTGAACGACTCATAAGCAGCACTCTTCACGGCATTAGTAAAGTCAAGTCCAAGAATATCCTTCTGGCGTGCCTGTTGCTGCTGCGCCTCCAGCGTCAAGTTGTCTTTCGCATTCTTGGTGGCCTTTTTGAATATCTCAGCCAGAACGGAGTGCATGGGGATGCCAAGCGCTTTCGCAAGCGTGCCGATTTTCTTTCTCAGCGCATTCACGTCACTGTTCACAATGCTCTCCAGAAGTTCCTCGGAGAGATTCACCCCCGTGGCATCCGCCTGCTCCAACATCTGCTTCCTCAAAGATTGTTTCATTGCCTCCCAGACGTTAGCTTTTCCAGCAATGGCCAGTTGCACCTGTTCGAGCGCCTTGTTTTTCCCTTTCTTCAGAGGTGCCACATATATCTCCTGTTCCGTCTTGTCCATGCCGCGCTCAATGGCCTCCTGCAATTTGACATTGATTTGCCGGTCATAGAAGTTGGAGACGTTATCTATCAAAGCATTGGCTTCCGACTGCGCATCTTTCAAATCATCGCGCTGCCCCTTAATACGCTCACGCTTTTCACGCGCCACACGTTTTTTTCTTTCGGCTTCGGTTTCTTCGTCGGATAAGGTGCCGAGGTCGTCGACGGGAGGTTCGTAATTGCCAATCTTTTTCTTGTAAATGGCGTCGACTTCGGACATTGAATTGGCAAACCTTCTTCTGCTGTTACGATACCATTGGAGAGCTCTCCACAATTCTTCATCCTTATCAACTTCTGTCGAATAATAATCTCCATTCGGGCCAAAGTAATTTACATAATAAGAACCATCTTCGCCACTCTTAAACTTTAAAAATCTTTTCTCGTTAAGTGCATGAACGCCCAGACCCTTACGTGCTCCTTTTTTATAAGAATCTTCTATAAGCTTCATGTAAATTTCCTTCAAGTCTTTCCCGTTCTCAATATCAGCCGTCACAAAGTCATAAGAATCCACCGAATACCCTGGTCTTTTCAACATCTTACGAAGCTGTATGGCTGCCCCCTCCATATCCTTGCGCCCCGTCTCCTCTACTTCTTCAATCGCCTTTTGCTTGAATCGATAATAAGTTGCCTTCGAAATCGCATTTGTCAACTTGTCATAATTCTTACGCAAATCATCCACCGACTTGATTTCAATACCGAGGTTCGTGAGATATTGCCGATATTCCGAATTAATACGGCGAATCATCTTCTGCTTACTCTCCTGCGACACGTTAGCATCATCCAGGCGCTTCTTATAGTTCTCCAACCTGTCTTGAAGTTTTCCGACTTCCACCGCCGCATCCGTCAACGTGCTTTTCCAAGCATTAGCCTTACGTCGTGCTTCTTCTGCTTCCTCCTTCGCCCGCTTTTCAGCATCCACCAACGACATAATAACTTCGACGGCCGTCATGACCAAAGCAATTAAAGCACCAATGGCATTTGCCCTAACAGCCTTATTGAACCCTTCTTGGGCAACGGTCGCGGCCCTGAGACCTGGAATAAGACTACGGACGTAATTACCAAACTGCTTGACAACCATCCCCATATTGCTGAACAACGTCACCGCGCCCACCAAACTGCGAGCAACAAAGAAATTGACCAACACAGGCAGGAGATACACCAATGACTTAATGCTGCTTAACACTAACGCGAGAGCACGATTTAAAGTTCCCTTGAACAGCGGACTATTAAGCATCTCATTGGACATGTCATACCATATCTGAGCCAACTGCTTGACATTCTCAACACCTTCTGTCGACACAAACGCCTTCTCCCAAAGGTTGTTGGCGCGATCGAGGATGCCGACGGCACTCGTCTGCTGCATTTCATATTCATTGGTGACAGCCGTTGCCTCCTCAAAAGCCGTTTCAGCCTCGTAGAGATGGTCTTTCAGCAAGTCCACGTTTTTCGCCATCGTCACCATCGTCGTTACCAAACGCTGACCGTTGGAACCAAGCGGCTTAAAGATGTCGCCCATCTGACTCATATTGCCCTTTTCACGCAACTTCTCAAAAATCATCACCATCGCCTCTATGCTCTTTCCGGCTTCAAACATCTTCGAGATGATACCTTTCTGCAAGCCGAGGTCTGCTTCAATCTCTTTATGATTGCGCTGCATCGACACGATGAATTTGGAAATCGCCGTGGCGCTGACTTCTGGTGCAAGGAAGAGCGCATCGGAGGCCGAACCGAGAGCCAACAATTGATCGGCCGTGATACCCGCCGTGCGCGAGACACCCGTCAACCTTTTGGCAAATTCTACGATGTTTCCACTCGTTGCAGTACTCGTGGCTGACAACTTAAACATGGCTGAACCCGTTGCCAACATCGATTTTTCAACGCCCATCTTCGGAATCAAGCCCATCGTCTCCACCAATTTAGCCAAGGCGGGCAAAGCCTTCTCGCCCATTTCCTCGCCGATGGCCACATTAATCTGGTCGGCGGCACGCACAAAACCTGCCAAACCTTCAGAGCCATACTGGCCCATGCCAAGCTTCGCGCCCTCGTAGGCCAACTTGGCTAAGCCATCCAAATTTGTACGTGTTTCAATTTGTGCCAAGGAAGCCGAAAGTTTTTCGATTTCCTCCGAGGTGAGACCGCTGACCTTTCGGATGTCGGTCAGCGAACTGGAATATTCAAAGTTCTTTTTGATGGCCGACGTAATAACCCCCTGCAACATGCTGAACACCTGAAAGAGTCCAACGTATGCCGTCAGATTCTTCAACGCCGTTGACCAAGCACCGCCCTGCTTTTTCGCAGCCCCCGTCACCTTGTCGATGTCGGCTTTAATGCGCTGCATATTTTTCTGCGTCTCAACAAACTGCTTACTGCGGACGTTTACCTGCTTCAGTTCCTCTTCCAATTGCTTGTAAGCCTGGCGCAGTTCTTCGAGCGATGCCTTTCCGCTTTTACTACGAGTAATGATGTCGTTGAGTTTCGTCTGCGACAGTCGCGTGCCCTTCAACGTCTGCTCCAACATCGCATATTGCTTGCGGAGAGCAGCAACGGCATTTGAGCCTGCCGGCAATTGCTGAATCTTTTGCGCAATCACCTCCATCGTGCGCTTGATGTCTTCGCCCGATGCCTTATTAGGCTCAGACAATACCTGACGCATCTGTTTCCAGCTAATCGCAGCTTCACGTGCCTTGCCTGACACAGCCTCCAGGCGCGCTTCAATTTGCGCCAACAGATCGTTGTATCTTTGGATGGCCTGTGTGTCAGTCACCGACGTGTTGTCACGCGCCGCTGTCAGTGTGGCGCGGGCCCTTCTTAAATCGGAAGCGGTTGTGTCTGGCGCCCCAAGAGCGGCGGCAGACGCATCTGCCTCGCTCATCTTCCCCTTACGGCGGTCTTCTTCCGCCTCCAGCTGCTTCAACGTGGAGAGGTTCGACTGATACGAAGCATCCGTTTTCTGCAGCGAACCGACAAGGTCGCGCTGCTGTTTGATGGCTTTGTCGAGCCATTGGTCGGACTGAACGTATATGTTTTTCAATCCTTCCTCAATCTTCACGTACTGACCTTCAATAAGTCGAATCTCGTCGCCCACCTGCTTCATCTTCTCACGAATTTCCTCGGCACGCTTCAAGTCCGCTTCCGACCCTGTGAGTTTCGCCAATTCCGCCTTTCCAGAACCAAGGGCCCGACGGAGGTCGCGAAGTTTCGTATTTGTCAAATCCTCCACCACCTCACTAAGCCGCTTCGTATCATTGATATTGTCGCGCTGCACCTGAGACAGCGCCTTCAACGTGCTCTCTGCTTTCTTGCAGGCCGCAGAGTTGGCCTCCCCGGCCGCCGTCATCTTCTGTATATCGGCGGTGTATTTCTCGACGAGTCGGTCAATTTCCTCCAATACCTGCTTGGCGGTTGCAGCATTGGCAGTGATGACCACTTTTGCTAATTTTTCTGTTGCCATGTCTATATAATATTGTTTTTATAGCGTTAGAGCGGAATGTGAATCTCTGAATCCTCAAAGGCCTTTATGAGCGCCGTTTCGCCACGGAACCCGTAGAAATCCACGAGGTAATTCTGCATGCGCGATTGCAGGTGGCGCAACTCCATCATAATGGCTGGACGTTGAGAGCGGCCTGCGCCAGTACGCTGCCAAGACTTAACATATCGGCGAGCATAATTCGCCTTTCGCACACTGTCGACGTCGTCGTATTTCGTTCCGAGACCAACGCCCATATCAACGAAGCGCATGTAGTCGTTAAACGTGAACTCATAAGTCCAATTCTCTGGCGTGTCACTCACTATTCTTCCACGGAATGAATTAACACCAACGCCTTCGGCATGCCACTGCCCACGGGCGGCACGGGCGGCATTCACAGCCATGAAGCCACTGTAGATCTCTTTCGGATAGATGCACTGCGTCTGCGTATTGATTTTCAACTGACGCAACACATCGCCAAGATACCATCTGGCGGTGTCTTTAAACTCAAAGGCCGGGTCTTGAATCGGTTTTGCCATAATTGCTAATCTTTATTTGTTTCACCCTCTGTTGGTAGAATATAATTCCCATTCATTCCGCAAGCAAAAGCATAGAGCGGTTTAAACGTCTTCCAATCAACGCCAGCCACCAGCCATTGCCCCGTATAGATTTTCGGTATCACGCCGAAGGAGAACGATGCAGGGTCGATGCTGCGCACCTCTGCCATGAGCTGCGCGTCTTCGGCAAACTTTCGCCCCGTGACGGGGCAAACGCCTGTGCGCTTCACTTCCATCAACCAGGAAATGAGTTGCAAGCAATGTTGCGTGAGGTCTTCTGTGGCCCGCTCTAATTGCGTTCCATTGAAGCGGCCCAACGTCTGCGAAGAGTCTTTCAATTTTGATAAGAACCAAACTTGATGCGACACCTCTGCCTTGCGTGCGTCCACAAGTTCGCCCGTCGTGACCATGCTTTGCAACATACAAGGCGAATGGAGCACGTTGGCATTACGGGAAAACGTGTTTTCAAGGTCTATATAGCGGATGCGAAAGAAACGCTGGTCTTCCAGGCGCTCGCTCTCCGGATTATGCGACAAAGGCTTGTAGATAGTCGCCCAATGTTCAAGAATATTGCTGATTGTCATGATGATTAATTTGGTTGCGTGTCGTTGAAAACAAACGAATGAAAGAATGAATATTTGAATAAACAATTGAACAAACGAACAATTGAACAGAAAAACGTTTATACGAATGAATGTTTGAATGATTGTTGGTTTATAGCATTGTTCAGCATCTTCGTAGCCTACTCTTCTGCCTTTTCCTCTGCTTTTTCATCCATCGTCTTTTCATCCTTGGTTGCTTCATTCTTTTGGTTTTCGTCTTCCTTGTTATCTTCTATCAGTTCTTTCAACTTTATATTAAAATGGCGTTCTGTCTTGTCGGCCACGATTTTCTGCATCACTCGCGCCCAGGCCGCTCCGTTGCAAGTGCTCTCGTTTTCGAGGATGGAAACGAACTGAACGGCGCAATAAACGGCGGCGAGGTAGTTGGCAAGGTGCAGTTTGTCCATATAGCCAAACAAGCCATCGTCAATGGCCGTTGCCAAGAAGATGGCCATTATAAGCACGGAGAAGTCCTGCACCATTTTGGCCATTTTTTTAGACCTTAGTTTGCCATCCATTTTACATTTTGGATTCTTCTTGATTTGCTCTCGGAAGCGGGAATAGATGCGGCGGTTGCAGCGCCATGCCGTGTAGCAATCGAGTACGAGGGCGAAGAAACACACGGCGATGAAATTAAAACTCGGTTCAATGTAGCACCAAACAACACTGATGATGCTGGCCACTACGCGGGCAAGGGAAAAGGTTGTGTTCATGTCTGTTTAGAATTTGTGTTTGATGGGGCAAAAATAGAAAACAAGCATGAGGCGCATCGGACATACCCTGTCGCCTTATGTCCGGACGGAGCAGGCGAGAAATTCTAACTTTACGACCTAACAAACAAAAAACGACGATATGTCTGGACTAACCAACAATACACTGGCCCGCATTGACAAATGGCTGAGCTACGGCACGAGCATCAAAGCGGCCTTTCCAAAGTTAGAGCAACGCTATCGCATGCAGGTCTGCTCAGAATTTTACAAAAGATGGGTGCAAAATCGCGACATCGACCCGCGCACCGTTTGCCGCAACATTGCCCGGCGCGACTATGAAATGTTTTTCAACCAAGCCGCGCAGGGCAACGAGGAAGCACAGGCATACGTGCTTGCACTGAAGATCACGCTCGACGACGAGGGCAATATCTGCCCACGCACCGTCACGGAACTCAACAACGACGTTATGGTGTGTAACCATCTCATCCGCTTCTTCCAAACGGATGAGAGCCCGCGCCACAAGGCCATGTTCCTCGGTTCAGCAGAATGGCTCATCCGAACGGGAAAACAACAAAACAACGACCGCGCCGTGGCAAAGGGCATGGAGGCCCTGGCAAAGGTTTACAAGGATTTCGACGAGGAACGCGACGCGACGGACGAGATGCCAGACATGAGCCGCATTGCTATCACGCAAGACGTGAGCATCGTGAAACGCGACCGCGTCAACTATACCGAAGAAGAAAAACTGCGCATGGCACGCAAATATGGCCTTACGACTAAAGACCTCCAAGAGATTGAAGATGAAGAACTGCTCAGCGGAGGAAAGAAGGAAGAAGAGCCAGATTATTTTGAGTATTTGGAGGGGAAGAGCGAGGAAGAAAAAACGGAAACGGAAGAAGCCAATCTTTGAAACGATGGGCATTGTTTTTGAAAACGATGTGCCGACACTTTGCATCAAAACGTTTAGCCCTTAAAAAGCGGAGGTTCGACTCTTTTCATCAAAAGGTTCGGTTCTTTTCATCAAAAGGTTCGAACCTCAATAAAAAACATACCATTGATGGCTTGAAAAAATTGTAACAAATCAACAAAGGAATGAACATAAACATTACGCTTTCTGAAGCCTTAGACCGTGCTTCGGCACGACTGCGAAAGAAGATGCTCCACTCGGTGGAACTATTACAAAAGGCCGAGAAAATCGCGCTTAGCTATGATGCCGAGCAAGGTTATTATTTGGCCTTCAGCGGCTGCAAGGATTCGCAGGCGCTTTACCACATGGCGCAATTGGCAGGCGTGAAGTTCCAGGGACACATGAACCTCACGAGCGTTGACCCTCCGGAAGTGATACGTTTCGTTAAGAAGAACTATCCCGAAGTGGAACTTATCAAGCCCAAGAAATCCATCTTTCAAATTGCAATTGAACGGCAGATTCTTCCGACAATGAGAGTTCGCTGGTGCTGCGAAGAATACAAAGAGATGGCAGGAGCGGGGAAAGTGACGCTTATCGGCATCCGCAAGGCAGAGAGCGCACGGCGGGCGAAACGCAACGAGGTCGAAATCAGTAGTCGGAAATTCAGCGGCGACCTTGAAGCGCTGGAGGCATACAGGCAGGAACAACGCGCAAAACGCGCACGGCGACAGTCAAAGGAAAAGGGCGTTAACATCACGAATACCGACGAAGAAACAACCCTTGGTTGCATCCACGGCAAAGAGAGTTTGCTCATCTCGCCCATCATCCACTGGACGGAGCGAGATGTATGGGAATTTCTCAACGACGTGGTGAGCGTGTCGCATTGCTCACTCTATGATGAAAGCTGGCACCGCATCGGCTGCATAGGTTGCCCAATGAGTTCGTACAAGCAGAAAACGCTGGAAAACGAACGCTACCCACACGTGAAACGTGGTTGGCTTCGGGCCATCAAAAAAATCCGTGATGGGGGGTATTCAAAAGCGAATATATCTGGTGGAACATCCGCAGGGACTGGATGCCACTGCAAAACGTCGGCGGACTGCTCAGGACGCAGGCGGCTACATCAAACATCCAGACCCGCGACACTGGACGGGAGGAAACGTTCGGGTTTTCACCTTGCTCATCTTCTGACCGCTTGAACGATGAGCAAGAAAACGAAATAGCGGCGAACATCTACGACTGGTGGATTTCGGGAAAATCATACAAACGATGGTATGCTGAGAAATTCCAACAGATGAAATTGGATTTTAAAGAGGAAACCAACAATGGCTAAAGACTGGACGGGCGGCACGGCTGCCGTTTTGAAAACATTAGGGGCGAGCAACCACAAGGATGGGGAACGCCAACGAGAAGACTATTATGCCACAGAGCCAAAGGCTACGGAATGGCTCTGTCGGCTGGAGCAGTTCGAGGGCAGGATTTTAGAACCCTCGTGCGGCGAAGGGCATATCAGCGAGGTGCTGAAGGCGGCCGGATATGAAGTGGTGAGCCGAGACCTGATAGATAGAGGCTACGGCGAGGTGGCGGATTTTCTTGCTATTGACAATCTTGCATGGGATGGCAACATCGTGACCAATCCGCCATATCGATATGCGCAGGAGTTTGTAGAAAAGGCACTCAGCATCATTCCAGAAGGCAAGAAGGTGGCGATGTTTCTAAAACTGACGTTCCTCGAAGGCAAAGCCCGTCGCCATCTTTTCCGTACTATCCCCCCCATTCGGGTATGGTGCAGCTCGTCACGACTGAAATGCGCCATGAACGGCAATTTTTCTTCCACAGACAGCGGCGCGTTAGCCTACGCCTGGTTTGTCTGGGAGAAAGGGTATAAGGGCGAGACAACCATCAAATGGTTTAACTGACGACAACAAAAAACAATGTCATGAGCAAACACGGACGAAGCAAATATTTTAATAAGATTCCACCTTTTAAGCCAGATCCGGAACACTACACACGGAAACAACACTCCTGGAAGGCAAAAGTGGCCTACGAAACGGAGGAAGAAGCGTGGGAGTTCCTGCAACAGAATCCAAAGATGATGGCGCAGGGTTATCGGGCGTACCGATGCAGGGCGTGCCAGAGATGGCACGTGGGGCACGAATATAAAACGAATGGTAATTAAGATACCATTCGTTTTATACTAACTGTAATCATTTTATCTTTTTGCCCTTATTATGTTCATAAGGATTACACACTTGACAGATGTTTTTTCTTCGCATCATTCCTATAGGAGAGTGTTCCCATTTCGCATTACAAATAGGACATTTCCATGAAAAAGGTAAAGTTGAAAATACATTCACTTTATCTGGAGAAACACCGTTATTAGCCTGCAAATCCCAATAAGGAACTAAATGAGGTGCTTTTTTCGAAATGGAATTTTTTACAACCTCAGGGTATAACTTTTGATAAATCGCAGAAGAATCCTTTAATAAGTCGACTTTTACACAAGATAAAGACAACATCTCGCATAATGTGTCTAACAATCCCTGTAGATCGAATTTATTGTAATCGAAAAATAACGTGTTTTCAGAGTGTGTTTCACTACTCCATTCCTTTATGCGAATTAACCCTATATTTTTTTGTTCCAACAATTCATCCTTGCGTAGATCTCTTTTATATTGACGCAAGTTTTTATGATATACAACACCATCATACTCGATACATGTATTAAGTAATGGTAAATATATATCCATCGACATTCTTGTACCTGGAATGTTCACCCATTGTTCGACAGGAGAAACTTCGTTAAGGTAAAAAGCTATAGACATTTCTATAAACGAAGAATGTATAGTAGGCCGACATACAGGACAAAACCGTCTTGCTTTCATATTACGAGGCGTAGACTTAAAAACATGATTATTGGGACAAATCCAAAAAAAATCTTTACCAGACGCATGAGGTACATCAGCAGGAGTAATATTCCCATTCAATGTGGGATGCCACCATGAAGCATTAATAGGGGACACATCTGCAAAAGACAACCAATCATCTTTCTTCTTTGTGTATTTTCTTTCATCACGGCGTACTACAGCTTTTGCGGTTGCGCATCGCTGGCATAAAGGGTCTTTCCCTTTTCTTTGATATACAAAAGATTGCCATTTTATACCGCATTGAGGACACTTACAATAAATCTTATAGCGGCTTCCAGAAGGGATATTCTGAGGATTAATTTCATTCGCATCAAAATCCCAAACAGCCATTATTTCTGGAAAATCAGCGCAAGACCCCGTTTTTGCAATAATCCTTTTCTGATATTTCAAAGCTCTTCTTTTCTTCTCGCAATCCTTACAGAAAAACGAATGGTGTTCGTATATTCCTGAAACTACACGCTCGACAATGCTACCACAATCCGCACAATGGATTTTTGCTTTGGATGAAGACCATTTTCTAATAGTATGAGGATCGGGGTTATCCTCACACCACAAATCCATTATAAAAGGAACATCTGCAACAGATCCGTACAGATTATCGTTTTTCTCGTTTCTATGCTTCTTAACTTCTACCCGATGGCAATCGGGGCATAAACCTCTATGCCTATAAGTTTCCTCTGCGGTTGATACAAATGGAGCAGAACAACTATAACAAAGCCAAGAATAAAACTTACAACTTTTTATTCCTATGTAAGATGGATTCTGACCTTCGTTCCTGGAATAGTCCCATACTCTACTAAGTATCGAATGAGAAGCAATGCTAATCGAATCCTTTTTTAACATCGTAATTTAAGACTTAAAAGTTGCTTTCAAACAATCAAAAAGAGCCTGCAAACCAAGGCTATACTCTATGGTATGATCTTCTTCTGTGGGAGGATAAAGAGAAAGATGCTCTATTATTGCTGTTGCTGCAAGTTGCAATGACTCCTTATCCATATCAATAGTTACGATTGTCTGTTGTGCCATATTACTTTATTGTTATAAAAGAAACGTAAGGAAAAGACACTTGAAAAGCGATTTTGCTCTTCTTTAATAACTCACAAAAACTCACAACAATCATGAGAGGCAACATAAAGCCGTTACCAGGCTTCTTTTTTATTTTCATTTGTTTTGAAATGTGTAGCATTAAACATTAAATTGGCGACGTGTCTCCGTTGCTACAACATTTCAAAACACCCATAACTGGGAACTTCATGTTCGGAGACCGCCGCCTAAAGAGGGTATCATAATCCCTTCTCCATAATGGAGGTGGTAAAGTATTCATTATTTTGTTCAATGGGAAATACACAGTTCCCGATGAACAAATGGATGTTTTGATTTTATTGTAGCACTGCAAAAGTATAAACTTTATTTTAAAACTCCAAACATTGAACTCTAAATTTTCAAATTTGACATAAAAAAGAGAAATCCGAGCAAGACGTATAGAAATAATGTCCCATTCAAAAATTCTAAAATGTTTATTTTTGCAACGACAAAAAAATACAACAATGAAAGGACCACATCAGATATACCTAAATAAATTTCAGCAAAAATCTCTCATTATGGAAGCAAAGGATGAGAGGATTATAGCTGCCCGTCGTGTTGGTAAAACCGATGGTTTAGTTGCGCCATACGTTTGGGCAGCCTCCAATTCTATGCCGGGTATGCTCGGCGCATGGGTGGCCGTGTCAAGACAACAGGGTTTCGGAAAGACGATACCGGGGACGATGGCAGCGATGGAGCGTATGTTTGGCTTCACGCAAGGCATACATTTTGGTTGGGGCCGACCACCGAAACACGCACAAGAGAGCATTTTCAAGCCGAAGAACTACGACAATTACATCTGGTTCGCAAACGGTGCGGGATGGGTGCTCATATCTCTCTCGCAGACGGCATCTGCCAACTCCTACACTTTCTCGGCTATGGTGGGCGACGAAGCCAGATTCTTTCCTTATAAGAAGGTGACAGACGAACTGATGCCGGCGCTTTCTGGCCAGACACACCCGTTGGGCAACATCAATTTCTCCGACTATAACCCGCTATATAAATCCACGCGCTTCCTCTCGGATGCCTCGCTCACGGCGAAGGGCTCATGGCTGGAAAAGGAGGAAGAGAAATTGGAGATGGAGGTGGAGACTGGCCCATTCAAGGGGAAGACGTATCGTTGGGTGCAGGAACGCTTGGAGGAATATGCCGACAAGGTGATACGCTACAATGACCTTCTATATAACGCGAAAAAAACGGGGCACGGGGTACACGTGGTCAACGCCGACCTGCGCACGATGATACACGCCGTAGCGCTGAAGATGATGAACCACGAGGGGGCGTTTCTCATCATGCCCAACCACGGCAAACACGTGACAAAAGGCATGGTGGATATGGCCGTGAACTACAAACTGGTGCCGCAAGAGGATGCCGAACTCATTTATGATTACGAGTATCTGATTACGCCAGAAGAGGACTTTGAGATGCAGATGTTTATGCGCTCAAAGAAATTCTCTGAAGGCTATCTGAGAGAACTGCGCCGCGTAGCTTTTGTGGTTCGCAGAGCAAGCACTTTAGAAAATATTGATATTCTTGGTGAGGATTATATAAGGCAGATGAAGCGCGATTTGCCTCCATATACATTCGTTGTCTCGATTCTCAACGCCAAGATGCAAAAATCAAACGATGGATTTTACTCTAATCTCGACATAGAACATGTACATGGATATACAATAGACAATGACGTTCTAAGCCAAGCGAATTTTAGTACGCAAAAATCCACGGGCATCATCAACGGCAAGCGCATCACGAGCGAGAGCTATCAGCCCGACTTCCAAGAACTCGCTGAGCGAAACGACTGCCGCATGGATGCCGACTGCATCAACGCGCTTCCGCTGTATATAGCGTTCGACTATAATGCCAACATCAACACGCTCGTTGTTGGGCAACGGTATGAACGCGATGGCATGGATTGCTTGAACGTGATAAAGAGTTTCTACGTGAAGAACGAACGCAAACTGCGCGAACTCATTGCGGATTTCTCCGACTATTATGCGCCAAAGCGGGCCATCAACCCAGACGTGACGTATTTCTATGATGCCACGGCCAAGCAGGGCGCGTCATACGCTTCAACGGATGAGCGCTTCTACATGACCGTGATTTCAGAACTGGAGAAACGCGGATGGAACGTCACGGCAATCGACATGGGAGCGCCGGAACGCCACGATGTCAAGCACAAGATTATTAATGAAGGCTTGGCGCACCAGTCGCCGCCGGCCATCCGCATCAACCAGACGAACAACCCCGACCTTATCATCGCCATGCAGCTCTGCGAGGTGGAAATTTCTTACAGGGGATTCCACAAGGACAAATCGGGAGAAAAAAAGCCGGAGAGCGAAGATTCGGATTCTCTACCGCTCCAGCAACGAACGGACTTCACGGATGCTTTCGACACACTGTATCTCGGCGTCAAACTTTTTCTTGGCGGATGGGGATGGGTGGTCATGCCCAGCGGAAGATAGCAAACACCACGCAACAAAAAAAGGCAGACGTTTCACAACGGCTGCCTTTTTCGTCTCTTCGCTAAGAGACTTGTTCTTAACTCATGATTTAAATAGTTCACTACATTATTCACACTTTACATCATCTCATGCCGCGCCCCTCGGAGCCACGACTTGAGGTTGATATATTGCTCATGGTCGAAATTGGCATCCCACCATGCAGCATATTGCCTATATGTCAGTTCGTTTTCAACGACACGCACCATGTCTTCCACGCCAAGGAAATCGCCGTCCTCAAAATCGCAGACGCCGCCACGCTCATCGGCCACCCAATACCAATTGCGATGGCCGTCAAACAACTGGCTGTTGACTTCTTCGGCCAGAGCGTCGCACGCTTCCTTGAACACACGAACAACGCCAACGGCACCATGCCGCTCCTTGGTTTTCTTCAATATCTTGTTGATCATATTCGTTTGGTTTTAATCAAAGCGCCGCAAATTCCTGTTGCTTTTGGTCGCGATGTGCCTTGATGTATTGTTTGATTCGTTGGATGATGTCGTTTTTTTCTTCGGCCGTTATGTAAGCTTCTAAATCGACGTAACCCATTCCTTTCGCACATCGAAAATAATAGAAATCATCTTTGACCGATTCCAAATACAACAGAGTGTCATTAAACCTCGTCAACTCTTTACAGACTTTATTGGCTTTATCTAAATCTTCCTGTTTCATTGTTCCAGTATTAATGGTTTAACTCTTAATCTGCATCCCATCGCATCTAACAAGGCTTGCAATTCATGAACACCGTGTATGCAGTTCAAAACCATTCCGACCTTCCTATCCACGAAACATCCGGGGAAAACAAAAGGGTAAAATCCGTCTCCGTCCACTGATTTTCGGATGCCGATTAACTTGTCATCAAATAATCTAACCATCAAAGGACCACCATACACATAGTCCCAGCCGTGCGCCTTCAATATGGCCTCACTTAATGGAAACGGCGACATACTGAGTGCTGATGTTATGCTATTTTGCGTGCCGCCATTTTCGTAGATTTCCTTATGGCGTATCATTCCACTTATACTATCAACACCAAGCACGACGGAATACACGTAGCCATTGAAATGATTATTTTCTCGCATGACGATGTCGCCAATACGCAATGAATTGATGTTGATACTCATGGCTTTTGTAATTTTTTGTCTACAGCTCCATCTAATTTTCTCGCGGCTCTGTATAGGTTCTTGTAGTCAGTTATATTCATGATTGTCAGGGTTTGATTAATTATTTCTTATTTCTTAATCATGTTGAAGTCAGCCCAAAGGCTGATGAATTGTTTGCCGCAATACGTGGCGAGAGCTTCGCTCTTAAAGCAAAGGCGAGAAACGGCGTACGTATACGTATCCGAGGGGGCGGTATACGAGAGCGAATAAGAGAAGCCCGCATAGTCTCTTGAATAGTCGCCTGTTGATATGAGGTGTCGGTCGGCTTTCCACTCGTCACTCTTCTCTGAAAGTTCTTCTTCCGTCCATAGCGTGAACCAAGGATACCAACGTTCCTCGTCTTCTGTGAACTGAGGCTTCCAACCCTCATTCAGGGCGGCGGCGATGATGCGAAGCTTCAAGTATGCAATAAAGTCGTGACCGTCACTTGTAAAATTTCCGTTATCCACAATCACATGATATTGCTCTACGAAATGGTTGTCTTCTCCCAACTCACGGCAAGCGTCCTCAAAGGTCTTCACACGTTCTATAATCGGGCGATTTGCGGCTGTCTGTGCCTCTGTTTCTTTCAATTCGGGTAAGAGAGCGAGAAGTACTTTTTTGACGCTCTTGTCGGCGGCTTTCAAAGCAGCTTTTGCGTTTTCAATCTTGATTTCCATAAATGCTGTTATTTCTTCATTGTGTGTAAACATAGATTTCTCACGTTGCAATGGGCTAAATGCGGAGACTGCCCTCACAACGTAGATACTGGACTTGAGGCCGTTGAAGAAGTTACCACTACCGAAGTAGATGTACCATGTGCTCTCACTGTTGGCCTCGGAACTACTCCAGCCCCAATAATCTTTATCGAACTGGTCGGCATCAAGCATTTCCAGTACTTCGTTCAATTCATCACAATAAGCGATAATCGTTCCAAGCTCATACAGACTTGGGAGATACCACTGGAGGGCGCCTTTCTTGTACTGCCAGCAACGCATGGCAGCAGTCATATCTTCGCCATCTTCCTTGTTCTTCTTCACAATATTGCGAGTAAGTTCCAATCCACTCAATGTCTGCAAGGCTTCTGCTTCACTGCAACCCTTATTGAAAACCTTGCGTTTTCTCTCGCTGCACCAGATTTCGTTCCACTGGTCAAGAGAAATAACCACACCTATCACCTCCGTTTGAAGGATGACGCCGATTACATCGCCTATGTCAATACGGCCATTCTGATAGTCTTCAACTGAGGCGATGCCTTGATTTGTCTTTAGTGATATTAAATGTTTCATAATTTCTCAAATTCTTTTCTATAATCCTCTAAATTCCTTCTTATGAACTTCTTAACTAAATCTTCTATCACGCTACGTTGGGCCTCCGATAGATAAGGATAGACGCTAAAACTATTGATTGTGCGTATGTATTTCAATCTTACGTCAATCTGAAAGCCTTCTTCTATCTTATTTACCACCTCGGTTAAAAACTTTATATCCTCGTTTATCTTGTTCATCTTTTCAAGTTATTCTTGTTTCATATTTCATTCAATTAAATTATTTTTATTTTGTAATTATATATCCTCGCCCTTCAAGCTCTTCAATAATAACATTTTCGCCAAGTAGGTCAACAACCTCATCCGCGCCAAGCGTCTCGATAAAATCTTTTTGCTGTTCTGCGCTCAAACAATCGTAACACTCGTAGGCAAAACCTACCATTTCAGATTCAAACAGGCTATACATTATGTCACATGTATCCATGTTATGAGATATTCTATATTCACTCATAGTTTTACATTTAAATTCTTGTTTTCATTATTTAATTCAGCATCCGCCTGCAGGCAACGCAAGAAATGGTCGTACACGTCTAAATCATACCACCAATCTTCCTTTCCGCTCTGCACGTAACGGTTTTCCAGAATCGGCCAGCGGTCGGCCGTCTGAATCCAATCCGGTGGAATGATGGAATTATAGCGCTGAATGTATTTTTGCTGATGACAAGAGTCTGTTATTCCTTCGTCACGCAATGAACGAACAAACTCTGGGAAGTCGTCATCCGTGCCTGCATAAAGCGCATAATATTCGCCGTTGAAGCGATAGCACACGGCCGACAACAGACCGCCGACCTTACTGGGCTTGCATGTCACCAGATAGCGATTGCCGCGATGCAGGGCGGCCAGAACGTGAAGATAGTCCTTATGCCCTATGACTGGAACAATGCGCCCCTTCGCGTTGTAGAAGTAATTGGACCACAAGTCGCGGCGAAAAACATACCACAGAAAATCCATTTCGTCTAAGCACATCTGTGGTATGGAAGGATAAACTATCTGTTCCCACACGTGCTGTCGCAAATGACTGCCGCGAGCAAAGCCTTCGACGGCACTGACGAAATCAAAACGATCTAAATGAAGACTTATCATGAGCGGCCATTTTTTGATACTCTTTCTTGCATCTGCCGGCGCCCATCACAAAGGTGACGATACATCCGTGCGCTCCATTCATCGCCCGACAAACCATATAGTTCTCTATCGGCAAAGTCAATCAGACAATCTAAGGTGATATATGCACCAAGGTCAAGGGCGTTGTCGCCATTCTTGCGGCAAGCATCGGGCGTAATACCACCAAGTTTCTTTATCAGCCACATGCGGAATTTACGCATGATTTTATTTGTTTTTTTCATAATTAGGAACGGAATAAGTTATGTTTAACATCGTCGAATAAAGCCAGCTCCACCTGCTTGCCATCGAAATGGCCAACGGCGAGGAGCATGCCATTTTCTTCTGTGGCTTCTTCCATGATGGCGTGTTGACGAATAATCATAATATCGAACTCCTTAACGCAGTTGAGCGATTCAAGCGGCAGGGGCTGCATCGTCTCACGAGCAAATTCGCGGATGCGCACAAGGTCGTCTTTTGTGAGTTCAGGCGTTCGTTCTTGTGCCTTGCGAACGGCGGCCGTCTCCACCTGTATGCGGTGGCGTTCGTAGGCTTCCTGAATAATGCGATTGTTTTGCCAAAGTGAAACTTGGTTCAAGAAATTCAGAAAAGACTGCCGACCACGCGCCAATTCGGGCAAAGCCAAACGCTCTTCAATCAGCAAAGCGTTGTCTTTCGGCATCCAATGAATGGCACCATTGCGCTCAAAGGCATCAAGATAAGCAAATATTTTTGTCAGATCGCGCAAATCCTGCAAAAGGATTCTGTTGCGCGTGAAACCTAATAAGACTTTTAATCGTTTCCACATAATCTAATTTTTAAAAAGAAAAGGCCGCTTCTATCCTCACGGACCGAAGCGGCCGTACTTATTCAATAATCAATAACACTTTCAATGTTTTATCAATGCGCCACGAAACGTGTGCCATCAACTTCCAAAACGAGGATGTCGTTGACCACGCGGATTTCCTTACTACTGACGAACTGCACTTTTCGCTGATGACGCATAACGTCAACGGAAAGGCACACACATTCGCCTTCATCAACGTGGCCTGTCTTTGTGAGGAATTTTATGTAGAAGGATTTACGCTGAACGTTGGTGGCCGTCTGCGGATGAACGTAGCCAGTCACTTGCTGATGGCTGCGCGGGTCGGTCCATTGCCATTTCTCGCAATAGCGGCGCAATTCCGTGAAACTCTGGGTTGGTCTTGTCCTCATACTAATCGTCGTTATATGGCGGAAATTCGTCGTGAAGGAACAACATCAACTCTTTGCAGAGCTTCGCTGGCTTCACCTTGCGAACTTGCTGGCGGTGGCGCAACACGTCGGGGAAGAGCACATTGCGGAATGGATGGCTCCACTCTCTTTCCTTGCGCGAATAGGCGTGCATCGGATAAAAGTTAGCATGGTAGGCTGTCAGACCGGAATCAATGTAACGCGAATACATCGGCCCCTGGATGATGACACCGCGTTCTTCGTTGTAAAACACCAGATGAGCAGAAAGGTCGGAAACATCGCGGTGGCTGACATAGAGCACACGCGAACGATAGTCGGCTAAATAGCGATCAACCATTGCTTGATAGTCGCCAGACGTTGAAAGCACAAGCGCATTTATCCATTTACGTTCAAAACATTGCTGAAGAAAAACGAAGGTCTCCGCAGCGACAACTGGCTGGCTGAGCACCATGACGTGGCCTTCGTCAACAAGATAAGCAACAGCACGGTAGAACTTTTCCATCGTCACATCGCCGTGTGTGTAAAACGAGAGAGAAAAGCGCTCCGCCTGCATCAACGCCTTTGGCAAGGTCTTGTCGACGCAGCAAGGCTGGATGAAGAGCATGTTATCGTCCATTTCTTTAGATTTTATTCGTTATTAGTTAGTCATCTATGACCATCGGCATACACATGGTGAGCACTGACGGTGCAGGAATGTCGGCCGTAAACAACATCTGATGTCTCTCATCCGAAAATTGCATGCGGATGTCTGGCGCATCGATGGCACTAAGAGCAGAAGAAAGGTAAGATGAGTTCACACCTATGCGGAATCCATCAAGACATTCGGCATTGGAGACCAGCACTTGGTCAGCAGCTGACGTAGAGAAGTCAACGTCGCGCGAAGAGACATCCAAGAACATACCGTTTTTCTCAAGCACAAGCAGGTTGCTCGACTTGTCGCCAAACAGACTAACGCGCTTGATGGTCTCCAGCATTTCGCGCTTGTTGAACACAACGTAATACGGATTGCCACGCGGAATGACGGAACCGTAATTCGGATATTTCGCCTCGCAAGTTTTACAAATGTATTCCATCTCTCCTGAAACGAACCTCAAAGAATGTGTATCACATTCTATGCCGATTTCTTCACATCCGTCAAACACAGAGACGGCGCGGAAATAAAGTTGCGGAAGCAACATCCTACCGGGCTGACCACCACGGAAAAAATCTCCACCGACCGTTGCTGGATTATTTGTGTAGTTGGTCTTAATAAGTCCGTGTCCATCCGAGGCAACAAACGCCACATCTGACAAATCTTCTGCCACATCGATGCAGATACAGTTCATCTGCGGCCGGATGATGTCTTTGGCTGTGAACGGAGCGGAATTGTCCAACACCTTTGAGAAGAACGGGAACGGCAGGGTAATACACGTCTTATCTTCCATCAAATCTGGCGAAATCGGAAAGTCCTTGCCATCGAAGTAAGCGAAATTGGCTTTGCCTTCTTTTACTTGCCCGCCGCTCTCCGTGCAATAGGAAAGCGAAACACTCTTGTTGCTGCCATCGAAATCGAAGGTAAGCGTGCAATCTGGAAGAGAGGAGATAAACGGCAGAATGGTCTTCACTGGCAACGCGATTGGGGAATCAAGATTGCCGTCGAAGATGGTCAATGGGGCTGGCAGCGTCAGTTGTGAACTACTTGTAGCGGCCACGAAGAAGAAGACTCCGTCGGCATGGCGAACGAGCAACACGTTATCCAGGATGGCCAACGAGTTTTTAGTGGAGATGGCTTTGGAGGCTTTCTGCAAGACCTCTGCAAGCAGACGTGAGGATTGAGCTTGTAATTTCATACTTCGTTTGTTTTATTAAAATGGAAGGTCGTCTTCGTTGAAGTTAGAACCAAAGGCATAGGCATCATCCTGTTCGGCCGACGGCACATAAGCCGTCGCTGCGCCTGCCGTCTGATAGTTGGGTTGCGGCGTGGTTGCCGTCGCTGCCTGCTGTTGTGGCTGATAGAGCATAGCCAAACGTTTGTTCATACGACTGCGAAAGGCTTTAAAGAGATGTGAGGTCTCATCCTGCACGTTCTGCGTGACGATACCTGGATCGCGATCCTTGTTCTGCGACTTCACCTGCTCCACGATACCAGGTGCCTTGGCGGCGATGTACTTGACATAGTCCGTTGAATAAGACATCTGCACTTCGTGCGTCGGCACATTCACGTTTGCATCGCCGCGTTCCTGCGCCGAGCGGCGGACGGCATTCTTATAGTTTTCGTTGAGTGGCCAGATATTCACACGTAATCCTGCAATCTGTTTGCTGGGGTCGTTTCGCGAAACAGTCAGTTTGATTTCGTTGAAGTCTACAGGAATACAGACATACGCACGTTGTGGATTCTTCTGGTCTACTCCTGTCATAACCTGTGCACCATTCAAGGCCAACAGGTCAATACTGCCATTGTAACTTGCCATGATTTGTTTGTTTTTTATTTGTTGTTGATAATGATTATTTGTCAGTCTCAATAGAGCCTACCGCGAGGGTCGCTCATGTCGTCCAACGTCTTTACGCGAAACCATTTCTTTGGTCGGTTTTTCTTCTTATAGACCGCGCCAAAACTGATATAGTGAGCGCAGGCGAGATGGAAGGGCGAAATACTGCCGCCGAACAACGGCGAACTTTTCTCACGACAACTGTTTTTTATTTGGTCGTATGAGATGCAGTTTTCGCATCTTGGGGGGGGTATATGTTCGCATCGTTTTTTTGTTTAAAAATTCTTCCTATTAGGTGCATCAAAACGGCAAGTCCTCTTCTTTGATTTCTGGCAAGGTTGGCGCCGTTGTGGACGTTGCTGCTGGCATTACCAATCGCCTACCCTGCCTTCTCATCTTATTGTTTTCCCAACGTTCTTTTTCTTCGTCGGTGAGCGTAACGATTTTGCCGTCGTCATCGCGGTATGGCAGAGGGTCGGGGTGCTCAGCGAATTGCTTGGCAATGCGTTTCAAATCGCGATAGTTCTTCGGTATAACGTCCTTTCCAGGACGATAAAAGAAGAATACGTGCTTTGAAGTTTGGAGATAACGAATGAACTTCGACTCGATGGTGTTGTCATTCTCCCACTCGCGGCCGGTGAAATACTCCTGCGTCACCCAAGCCTGCAATTTAAAGCACTTGCGCTGTTTATCGCTCTCATTCTCAAAGAGCTGTTTCGGATTGCACGTAATCGCCATATTCTCGCAATAGTCGTAAATCTTCTTCTTGAACGTGGCTCGGCTATACTCCTTGCTCTTTCCCTCAGAAGCGTCTGCCCAATCGCGCATAAACTCGTTGAACATATCGTCGGTGCAGATGGGTACGCCATATACCTCATTGCGAGAGAAGAACCATTCAAAGTAGCGAACGATACTCTCCGTCAGTTTCTGAACCATTTGACGGCGACGCACGTTGCCTTGCGGTGCGATGGCAAAAGTGTGGTAGCGCATCAGGAACTGAACGGCCAAGGCACAGAGATAGATGGTCTGATTGCGGTCGGTGTCGGTGAGCTTTTCGGGATTAGGGTCGAAATGCTTCATAAGTTCGGCCGGCGAACGTTCTGGCTGTCGCTTCTGCTGATTCTCTCGCGAAAAACGGTCAGAGAAACTGACCAAAGGGAAACGGCCGATAGTTGACGGATCATCGTCGCTCAGCGGACTATTACTCGTTATGACATGAATGGGGGAATCTTCCATCTTCAATCCGACGGGGTCGCCAAACTTCTTCTCAACCTTGGTGCCTTGCGTCACTTTGTTATAAAAGTATTTCATGGGAAAACTCTTTTGTTTGTCTTCCCAATGAACAACGCGATATTTCCCTGGATATACGATTAAATCCGTGAGGGCAAACTTGGCATCGGTTATCACCATGAAGTCTTTCATGTCGACGGGCAACACATTAACAGCCGAGCCAACAACCGTGTTCACTAATACCGATTTGCCGGAACCGCCTGCCGCCTGTTTCTCGTCGGCAATATTGTCCTCCAAGAGGTAAGGCGCGACATTCTTCATACCTTCCCAAGAACGGAAGCACAAACGGCCGATACATGAGAGCATATTGGCGAAGTGAGCATTCATCACGGCCTTCTCGTCTTCGGTGAGCGGTTGTTTGTTGCGCTGCGCTTCTTTCTCCCGTTCCCAAAGTGTATTGGAAAAACCACGCACAATGCGGAGAATCGGCCACAAGTCTTGCTCACGTTGCCCTTGCCAGTCAACGAACCAGCGATAAGTCTGTGCCCATTCCATGAGTTCGCCACGCAGTTTCTTTATCTCGTCGTAGGTGAATACGGAAGAGCCATCCTCGTTCTTCATGGCCTCTTTCTTGTTTATCGCTTCCAGGCGGTCGCGGTATTCCTGACGCTCGGTAATGACAAACGGAGTTTTAAACACACGCATCGTGAAATCATACGGCTTTCGTGCGAGTGAAGGAATGAAGAAACTGATGTCGTTGTATGACACCGGACGGATGTTGTCTGGCGTAATCTTTAGCGCCACATTGCGGAAATAGAAATATTCCGTCTTGGCATTAAAGGCGTCAGCGAAGTTGATAACCATGCTCTGCAATCCGCCTGCCGACTTCTCCGTGAAAGTTTTGTCAACCATATTGGCGCAATCAGACATCAAGCGCTGCTCGGTGTCATTATGTCGCCAGCTCTGTTCAATATATTCAAGCAACAAAGTTTTGGCTGCCTGGATAATGCTCTTTGCATCAATATACTCAACGAAGCAACGGTCAAGGTGGATGTATTGTCCAACGAGGTCGGTGCTCTCAGTGTCAATCATGCGATAATATCCGTGCGCAGTCATGAAGAGCCAAAGGCGCGTTGGCGACACTTTGCAGGTTGGCGGTTTAGGCTTTCCGCTACGAGGGTCACGGGGGTATTCAATTTCAAATGGCTCCGTGTTTCTCGCTCCGCGCAATCGGGAGTAGAGCGGCAGGCGCAAGTCGTGGTCAAACTGAAAGTTGTCTTCATCGGTCATATTGTATGACAGAAGGTAGTCACGCACACTTCTCGGCGAACACCCAAAGAGCCATTTCCATCGCTGGTTATAACGCGAGCGGAACTGCTCTGGCAACATGGCATAATGCAATGCGCTGAATTTGGTAGCTATTGCACCGCAGTCGCGCTGCGAAGCGATGTCGTTGGGATAGAGGATGATGACACGTTCAGCAAAACGATTCATCTTCTGATATTGCACGGCGCTGAAATCCAGTCTTTCTTGCTTCCATTCTCCCCGTTCGATGTACCAGAAGTTTCTTCGCCCGATGGAAAACGCTACATGATACCAACAACAATCAGCAAAATGCTGGTCGACATCCTGCTTGTCAAGGCGGAGCGAACGCATGGCGTAATACACGCTCAAGGCATCTTCGGGGGTGCGGCAGAAAACGATGTTGCGAGCTTTGATTTCGTTGGTCGGTATCTTCACGTCAATTTTCTTGAACGTGCCTTTCGGCTCTCCGTCCTTCGTCTCGTTTTCTTTCCACTCTTCACGGGTCTCGGTGTATTTCTCCTCGGGCTCTATCTGATTGATGGCGGCATGGACGGCGGTGTTGTCGCTCTTGCGGTGGTCCATCACATAAACAAAAACGTTGTCGCCCATGAGCCATTTGCTCACTTTTCGCACGCTATGCTCCTCGGCGGTGGAGAACACAATCGGTTCGCTGCCCCCCATTGCAGGACGGAAGAAACACCCGTAGGAGTTTTGCGGGCCAAATTCTTGAGAGGCGAAACAGACGAAGAGCGGATTCCACGGCGTGCCGTGGATGATTTCGCTGACATGCTGACCATTTCGGATAACGTCTGGCAGTGTGACGCTCAGCAGAGAATAGATGCGAAAGTCTTTATTGAGCAAATCGGGCGTAAACGTCCGACCGAAACCGAAACGTGGCAGACCTTTCTCTAAGGTCACCTCACATCCAAGCGCCGCCAGTTCCTGTGGAGAGAAATCCATTTTAGGCATAAACGAAAATGTCTCAATGGTCTGCTGCGCAACGGTTCGGTAATCCATGTTACCGAACACCGCAGGAAAGGCAGCTCGCGTTTCTTCCGTGTCTCCGTAGCATTTCAACACCAATGCCTTGCAGATTCTTAGTAAACTTTGCCCGTGCATCGGAAGGTGGTGGACGGCGGCATACAGTTCAATGGCACCATAACCTTTTTTCCCTGTCTTGGTACACATCCATTTCACGGCACCATGTTGCGCCAGACTGTCACCTTCAACCCCCACTCCATCGTACAAACCGCCACGTTCATTATTATATATGATGAAATGTGGTGTATGCGCCGATCTGCCGTCTGCAGCAGCTTCGTCTTTCTCGCAAAATGGACAGAAACAGGCTGTCTGCCCTTCGACGCGCTGCTCGTCAGAAGGCCGCACCAATAATGCCAAGTCGATGTTGGCAAGCTGGTTGAGTATCGGGTGATATATCATAATTAAATTTGAGAATCTACAAGTTCACGAATGTTTCCAATTTATAATGCCTAATGGAACAGTTGCATACGTTCTTCATACGTGTAATGAGCAACGAAGTGAAATCTTTCAACGAGATGAATTGTTCGTCTAAACCTTGAATTTGAATCATGGTGCGCCAATAGCACTTCCCGTTGCGCCAACGACATGAATGTTCTCGGTCAATCACTAAATCTTCAACCTTGCCGTTCATCATATTAAAGACATACAAACAAACATCGCGCAGCAAGTCAAATGGAGCACCATAAAACAGCAGTGTCGGGATATTGTCTTTCTCGCCGCGTAGGTCTTCTGAATAAGCAATGCGGTGAAGATACGGATAAGGCGTGGGACGGCCCATTTTCTTTTTGTTGCTTCGGTTTGGAACGTATGGAACAGATAAATAACTTCTTTCCATCTTATTCCATCGATTTCTCGTTAACACATTGCTTCAACTGCTTCATCATCTGCCACGTGGAATAGATACTACGCTTGCAATCATAAAGCGGAGAATGAACGATGTTTTCTCCGTCGTCAAAATCCTCTGCGAAATCGCTATATCTGATTTCATCGCGACCGCCACGGCTCAAAAGCCGAGCACCTTCCAAGAAGAAAGTTCGATGATCACGAAATTTAGTGTAGCGAACAGGAATTTGCTTATTATATTGATGACAGATGTGGCGCAAGATGGCTATGTCAAAATCAGTGCCTTGCGACCATAAATAAATATTGTCCGCCGCCAAATCTTCAGACAAACCTTTAATCCAGGCAAAGAAATGCTCCATCACGCCTTCAATGGAAAGCAAGGGCGTGGTGTCATCGTCACCAAGAAGTTCTTGCTTAGCCTTAGCGTCTTTCTCCTTCCACCAAATTGAAGTGGAAGCATCAAAAGTGAAACCATCCAAAAACTGCGATCGTAAATCAACGTGCTTGTAAAACTGACAGATGGCTTTCAAGCCATTGCCTTCGCCGAAGAACGGCGTATTCTCAAAGTCGCGACCCCAAGCAACAGCGCCAATACTCATCACGGCGGCTGTTGGGCAAAGCGCACAAGTCTCAAGATCGAAAGTAATATCCAAAATATCCATGTCGCGAATGTCGTTATTGAGACTAATTATTCGTTGTTATCATTACCTGCGGTAAATTCATCAAGAATAGCGCGTACCCCTTTCAGTTCCCACAATTTCCAAGAGTTTTCGGCAAAACGAGTGCGTACCGTCACCTGTGACTTCATGCCACGTGCAGCCATAAACTCACACAACTTGATACCGATTTTCAAGTCTGTGACCATCCGGTAAAAATCTCGGCGGTCATATTCCCCGTCCTGCGTCAGCACATAGCCATAGCCGCGAGAGCCCTCTTCGCCCTCACCATTGTCGTCTGTTCCGCATAACTCAGTTAGCAAAAATTCATTCTGAACCTTTGATATTCCCTCAATTTCCCATTCGTCGAAACCTTTCTCAAACAATCGGCGATAGCAGGTACTCTGACAGAGTTCATAATGATCAAAGATTTCATACAATCGAATTTTTTCGGCAGGAGTAAGGTCATTTACGCTTAATATGCCGCCACCTTTGACTTTTTCTATAACCTCCTTGGTCATTCTGATTATATTTTCTAAATTTATCACCGCAAAGGTACAAATAATCCTCCTTATTCAAAGGTTATTTTCAAGTTTAACATTGTTTAATATAGATAATCAATATTAGATACAATCAATAATTAATAACAAACATCATGAAGACACATAATTTCGTTTACAATTACGGATTTCTGGCCGATTGGATTAAGGCTAACCCACAAATTATCCGCAGAGAACTTTTGGAAAGTTTAGAAATGTACGATTACGGTACGCTCGGCAAATGGCTCGACGGCGTAACAATGATGCCGATGGCGCAGATGATGAAATTCTGCAATGCTTGGAGCGTTCCAATCACGGCTTTTTTCCTGGATGAACAAGCCAGCGACGATGACGTGTACGCCCCTATTACTCCAGAATCTCAGATAGAGCCAGATGGCGGTTGGCCTGACCCAAACAGAAAAAATGGTCCAAAGGTATGCGATCCACGAACAACAGTTCACCGATATTCCAGACTCCCAAATTATGTTAGAACTGCCCAAACGAAACAAGAGACTGGTAATGAAGAGAAGACGGACACCAATAGCAACGACAAACGAACACAGGCAGAAATTACAAACATTGAACGCATGCGCTATCTTGACATCATCGAAAGACAAAATGAAAGAATGATGGAAATGATGCAAGAACTCAATTATATGCGAAGACATCAACGAACAAAACCCTATCAACGAGACGAGAGAAAATATTCCAGCTTACCAATGGTTGCTGAAAAAGACTCAATGGAATAAAACAACAAAAAGCGTCGCCTATCCTCACGGACTGGCGACGCCACCTAATCTAAAAACCATGAAAACATGAGCCTACGCTTAGGCTCGATACAAAAAACAAATAATAACTTCAGCTTTCGTTCACCGCAGCTAAACGGCGTCGATAAAATTCTTTTTCTGTAATGGGCTGCATGTCGGCATGCTGGCTCTCGTAAGGCACTTTTACGTACCAATATCCATGATGCCGGAATAAAACAGGGGTTTTGTCGCCAAACGTGAAAGGCGCTTTCATGCCGTTTCTGGTCACACTTGGCTGGAGGGATAAAATGGGCACAAGCTCCGTCTCGGCAACAATCGGAAGGGCATTTATTTCCTTCATCAATTCTGAGCCTGCCTCGGGCACAAATATTACACCGCCGTCTGGCATCTCAATGCGGTCCCACCCTTCTTTGTATAACACGTTGTCAAATTCAACGGCCGCGATACCGCCTGCCATACCAACTGGCGACTCATAGTAATGCTCGGCGCCTTGACGTTTCGCCCATGCCTTCGCCACTTCTTCGGCTTCCTGGCATTTCTTTACAAATAGGGTCAATCGGATGCCAACTTTAGATTCTACTGCTGTTTTATACAGATAATATTTTACATGTTTCATAATATAGAGATTTTATTTTATTTTTGCATAAATGACCGGCTCGCCACATTCATCGTCCACCATCTTAAAACCGCGTGCTGCCAGTTCTTCTAAGTACAAGGCGAGCGGGTCGCCCAGAGGACAGACAACGGCTTTGAAATACGTGCGCAACTGATAATCTGTGAACACGTCGCAATCTTCTGTCCAATGAGAACATGGCGCATACTTGGCGCAAAACGCTTCAATCTTGGCATAGATAACGAAATCTTGTAAGGACACTTGCGGCTGCTCATCCATCATTATTTCTTTATTCATCTGACTACTTTTTTATTTTCTTCTCGACGACCAAAACGAAACAAGCAACGACAACGAATAACGAGGCTGCTAATAATAGAATGCTTGTCAATCGCATACCTCCGAAACGTGTTTCCGACGTGTTCCGTTGTTTGTCCACAGCAATACTGTCGTTTGCCTGTCGATGATTCAGCGTCGCATGATTCATCTGCCGCACCATGCTGTCTTCTAATGTGGACTGCGTTTGTGTGCGTGCATCCGTCGTTGAAGAATGCGTCTCGCTGCCCGTGTGTTGTTGATAATTACCAACGCGGTGTATAACGCGGTCGGTCACTCTTATCTGCTGCCCGATGCTGTCAGTATATTCTGTCACACGTTCTGTTATAATTTCTTCTTGTCTCGCACTTGCAGCGGAAGAGCTCATAGCGGCTTCGTCAGTAAAGACATTATGAGACAAGCTGTCTCGCCCGTAGGTTTTCACACTTACTTCTTCCGCCTGCTCAATATGCAGACTGTCGTTACTGCTTTGTGTAACCCGCTCCATGCTCTGTCTCGAAGAACTGCAAGCGGACATCAGAACGAGACACAAGCAAAACATTAAACTGTTTTTCTTCATTTTCATTTTTAATGGTTGATGGTGCAAAGATAGAATTTTGAGTTTTGACCGTCCGGACATAAAAAAGGCATCGCGCTGCACGTGGCGGCGCGATGCCTAATGAATTGGAATTTTCGATAAGTTAGACTGCTATTCTAATTGTACTGGAGGGCACGACGCGGCGACAGGTTCAGAATTGGCCATGTCATTAAAGGTAATTAAAATGGAGTATTCATCAACGGAGTCACGGGAAAATATCAAATCTATTTCGCCAATAGGCGAAAACCAAGAAGAAGGTAAAAGCCTATTTAAGAAACCAAACGAAAAACCTTTTTCGTAGACATTAAATAAGATTTCGCTAAAATCTCTTTTCTTCGTCGGTATTTTATCTATCGTGTAAATGGACTCATATTCCTTCAAAAAGTCATTTACAAACGATTTACACTCCGAACCATTATAAATTTTCATCGTCAACGTAACAGTGCATACCTTACGAGTTTTTCCGTTCCAACCCAAGAAAACATTGGCGTTATAACCTCTAAAATTTCCCATAAAGAACACGCCATCTTCATAATATCGTTTCGATAAAGAATTGTCAATGAAGCCTTTTTTCTTCAATTTATCACAAAACGAATACGCATCCCCATCTATCGGAATACCCAGGAATGTGAGATGCGACTGCGCCTGCGCAGACAAGCAAAGCATAACGGCCAAAAATACCAACGTGATTGTTCTTTTCATTGGTTTTAAAATTAAGCAATTTCAAAATGAGTTCATAATCCGCGTACCAGTACGCGAGCAGCGGTTTTGCCAATCAATTCTGCAAGCAGGTTCATCAGATTCTCGTAATCCGTCTTGTTTTTCGGGTCATCACAGGCCGCATTGAAAGCATTCAACGTTTCCCGATCGGCAAAACGGATAGACATGAAACCTGCGAAATTTGCGCCATAATGACGAGCCTGCAACAAAAACGGCTTCAAGCAGCCTTCATACCTTGACAATAATACTTTCCATTCTTGGGCGTATTTGCCGGGGAAATCTTCGATTTTTTTCGTCTGTGCCGTTTTACTTGAAGCATCCAACTGACTGAACAAGTCAGGTTCCACAGTCTTAACTGCTTTACGACTATGGTCTTTCAACCATTGTTCCAACACATGGAAAACCAATCCTTCATGTGTTCCGCCCCATTGTCTGGGACGTTCAACGGCCTTTGGAAGTCCGTTATAGGCAAAAGTCTTAAACTCACTCCACAGGCTTTCCGGAACAGAGACAACAAATGATTTGAGTTTTTCTTCGTCAAGACTCGGATAAACGCCCATGATTTTTTCGCATACACGCTTAACCGAGGTGTTACGATGCAAGTTTAAATCACGTGCAACACCAAGCGGTGTACGCTTGATATGGAATCTAATCTTATCAGGATTGCCGCGTTTCGCCTTTCCCGTATAAACAGGTTCATATCCTTCTGGGCATTCATCCGTAGACTCCAACATGATTTCGATCTTGTTTTCTTTACACAACCGAACCATATCATTTCTGGCTACGTTGAGCACTTGTGTGCGGAATCTTGCAAACTTCTGGTATTTATCCTTGGCTATGACGTCTGATTTCGGCATTCTCTCGAAAATACCTAAGAAATCCTTCAATTCAAAATAATCTATGACAGGGTGCATCTGACCCTTGCTGACATATTTCATCAACAACAGATAAAGACGTGACGTGAACACCGAATTACAGAACAAGGCAATATGCTCAAGGTGATTGAAATAACCATGACTCATGTCGAATATCGCCATTGCAGCTTCAACATTGATGGTCACTTCAACGAATCCATCACGCCTTAACACATTCGATGTTTTTCCGTCTTCTGTATCACCAGGATATGCAGTTCCATCTTTAGATGAAACACTTTGAGGAACGAAAACTCTACTGAATATAGGCATGTAATCATCACCCTTCCTCAATCCTGTTTCCAAGTCAAAGCGTGGCAAATGAAACGTAATATCGGTAATCTCATTTATTTTCTCAACTAATTCACTGTAATGATTCTTCACACCCAAATCCGACAAACTCAAGCGGATAGGACCCATTTTCAACAAATCTTCCTTGGATATGCCGCCTTGCGGAGATTGGCTATTCAAAAAACGCCGTTCGTCCAAATATTTTGTGAAATGGCTTTGCAACTTACCGCTTACCTGCAACATAACATTCTGCTGGCACAACGAAAAACTCTTGCCAAATTGCGTATAAGATACAGGGGTAATTATCCAGTTATGATGCTCCAACGCCAACTTCACATCATTATCTCCTTCTTTTTTATTCTTCTTAGCCATGATTCCAATCATTTTCACGTCATTATGAGCACACCTCCCTATTTATGTACCAAGTGTTCCCTATTTATGTACCAAGTGTTCCCTATTTATGTACCT
>ERZ1034917.60-NODE-60-length-103395-cov-7.797571_pt1 | contig 103395 bp, 85 predicted proteins | sample MGYA00520605_ERZ1034917 | MGnify/ENA primary metagenome ERZ1034917 (study PRJEB33766, sample SAMN09781784) | gut metagenome | biome: gut microbiome | host: Homo sapiens | place: Madagascar | study: EMG produced TPA metagenomics assembly of the PRJNA485056 data set... | reverse complement strand
TGCGCATAAGAAAACCTCCCATTTCTCGTGTCCAAGAAATGGGAGGCAGTTCATGCTACGCCTTCGTTTCCTTTTTCATCTACCGTCAAAGCACGTCACGCCACACATCGCGAAACGTTGTGGCGCGCAGTCGCCGGCGGGGGATCTTGAAGAGGAATCGGCATGCAAGTTGCCTCAGTGCCGCGTCGACCGAAAGGCTATTTCCCGTTGTTCGGAAGAGGCTTTCCCGCATCGTCGTGGATTTTCTCCCACGTGCTCTTCGGCTGAGGATGACCTTTCTTGCCATCCTTGGCATTGAGCCCCAAATCGATGCGACTCGCTCGGTCGCCTGCGGTCGAATCGATGCGATAAGCCTCCCAACCACGGTCGGTGGGGTGATAGAACGCACCGCGCTCCAAGCCCTCGGGAAGATAACGCTGATCGACCCATCCGCCAGGATAATCGTGCGGATAGCGGTAAGCACCGTAGTTCTCGGAGCCGGGACGGTGACGGTCGCGCAAATAGCTGGGAACCTCGCGGACGGGGCCCTTGCGAACCTCGGCCAATGCCGCGAAATAACCCGCCGAAGCGGCGTTGCTCTTCGGAGCCAGCGCAACGTACGTGGCAGCCTGAGCAAGGTTCAAAGCGCATTCCGGATAGCCGATGACCTCAGCCGACTTGAACGCGGCCTCCGCCACCAAAAGGGCCTGCGGGTCGGCGTTGCCCACGTCCTCGGATGCGCAGATGAAGATGCGACGTGCGATGAATTTCGGATCCTCGCCGCCGTCGATCATGCGGGCAAGCCAGTACAAGGCCGCATCGGGGTCGCTGCCGCGCATCGACTTGATGAACGCGGAGATGATGTCATAGTGCATGTCCTTGTTCTTGTCGTACGGCAAGCCGCGATGGGGGTTGGCCGTTTCGACGACCTTGGCGCCGATCAGAGCAGGGGCGTCCTTTGTGCCGGGCGAAACCATGCCCGTAGAAAGCTCGAGCGACGTCAAAGCCGAGCGCGCGTCGCCGCCGGCCATGACAACCAACGCGTCAAGGGCGTCGGGCGCAAGCTCGTACTTCCCCGCCAAGCCGCGCTCGTCGACAAGCGCACGGGAAATAAGCTCGGCGATGTCGGAATCGGAAAGATGCCCCAACTCAACGATGCGCGAACGTGAGATCAGGGCGGAATTCACCTCGAAATAAGGGTTCTCGGTGGTGGCGCCGATAAGGACAACCGTGCGGTTCTCGACGGCATGAAGAAGCGAGTCCTGCTGCGCGCGATTGAAACGATGGATCTCATCAACGAACAGGATGGTTCGCCTGCCCTGCAGCAAGCGCGTCTCGGCAGCGGCGATCTCACGACGCAGGTCGGAAACGGTTCCGCCGATAGCCGACACTTCCACGAACGTGGCAGCGGTGCTCTCGGCAATGATGTGCGCGATGGACGTCTTGCCCGTTCCCGCCGGCCCGAACAGGATGACCGAGCTTAAGGTGTCGTTCTGTATGGCGGAGCGAAGCCAACTGCCCGGCCCCACCGCTTCGGACTGCCCCACAAGATCGTCGAGGGACGCCGGCCTCATACGAACAGCCAGGGGCGCGACCTTCGATTTTTGAGCATTTTCCATTTCGGTAAATAGAGTATCCATGGAGAAGCCTTCTGGTTTGCGAGGGGCGTTTCAGTGCGTTTTCGCGCCTGAAATGCGACAACCGAAAAACGCGATGCCGCACTGAAAACGAAACAGCACGGCAAAATCTAAGTCAAGACTTTATTTCGCATTGACGCAGGGATAGTGTACTAATTGGTCCCGTTCCCAATGCCGCTTTTTGTGGTGGACCGACATTCTTTCTCAGGGAGCTCAAATCGCCTGTGAAATGGGGATTCGCGTCTGTCGACACGAAAGCCAGGAAGCAAGCTGCGAGCACCCACCTTAACTTAAGGTGGGTTCACCCTGCGGGCAGGGGGCGGGATTTTTCATGCCCGAAATCAGGGCTCCTGGGTGGCATCTTCGGCCGCCGCTTCCCTGAACGAATTACGCGCATACGGCGCGATCGCGCGAATGATGGCATCAGTGGCGGCGGACACGGTTTCTGCCTGCTCCATCTCATACGTCAGGACGCCGTTCACGGCCATTTCGCTGATTCCCGTGAAAAGCAAGCGAGGCTCGCGGGTAACCGCGCCGGCCCCGTGCGCAGCCGCGCTGGCTTTGCTTTCGACTGCCTTGGCAACCTCATCCAAATCGCGCCCGTCCGTGGCAAGCGAAACGGGAACGCGAACGACGTTCACCGGCGGGAATTTCTCGATGGTCTGCGCATTGATGACCGAGTTGGGAACGACCACGTCGTGGCCGTCGCCTGCGCGCACCACGGTTTGACGCCACGTGACGTCCTGAACGATGCCCTTCAGCGAGCCCACGGCGATGTTGTCGCCCGGCGCCACAATGCCGAGCATCGACACCTGCAAGCCGCCGATGAGGTTGGAAATGGTGTCCCTGAAGCCAAGCGACACGGCAATGCCGCCAACGCCCAGCGCAGCGACAAGCGCGCTGACATCGATGCCGAAGCACGTGGACAACAGCAAGCTGAAGCCGATCAACCAAATGGTCGCGCGAGCGATATTGACGAAGATCGAGCTAGACGGCAGGTCATGGCCGCTGTGCTTGACGAACCCCCTAATCAGGCGCGTAGCAACGCGAACGCAAATTGCCGTTGCGGCAAGAATGATGACCGCGGTAATCACCGTTCCTGCGAACTCCGAGGCGGTCACCCTCTCGAAGAAGCCCAACACATCTTGCATGCTATTCCACCGTTCCGTACACCTGGCCCCATGCATGACCGCCGATCGACGAGTTCAGCTGGTCGCACAGGCGCTGACGCGAGTAATTTCCCGGCGGCAAAAGTGCGATGACTTCCTGCAGGTCGGCGGGAAGGTCGCCCGATTCGCCGGCGACGATGACATCAAGGCGGCGGACCTCGTCAAGCGGCCCCTTGTTCACGAAAAGCGAGTCGACGATGTCCTGAAGGGCACCGTACGACTCGCTGCGCGTCGTGTTCGTTTGAAAATCGCTCATGAATTCGCCCATACGCGCACCCCGCGAACTAGGAAAGACGCACGTCAAGGCCGCCGGTGGCTGCGGCGATGGCGCCCGTATAGGACGGAGTTGCCGCACCGATGGCGCGAATGAACTGAGCGCCCGCCGCATGAAGGTGCGCTGCCGCGGTGACCATCTCGTCGGGTCGGTAGTACGGGTTTTGATCGGTGGCCTCGAACTGGCGCGGGTTGACTTCGCGCACGCCAAGCTGAACCAAAATAGGAAGGTTGCATGCCGAAGCGGCACGGCGGACCAGCTTAGCCGCAACAGCAGGCGCCGCAGACGTGGAGAAGCCGATGACGCTTGCACCGTATTCCTGCATGAGCGCGCACATATCCTCGATAGTGTCGCCGCGCGGGGTAACGCCATCGGAGTCGACGACAACCGAAGCGAGCATCGGGGTGTCGCCCACCTGGGCAAGGCCCATAAGCGCGCACATCAGGTCTTCCTTGCGCGTGAAGCCGTCAAGAAGGAAGGCGTCGAACATCTCGCCCTGGAATGCCCTGGCGGCGTCGGCGTATTGCGCGCGGTTCTCGTTGAGCGACGCCTTCGACGAAGGATCGATGGGCAAACCGCTGGGGCCGATCGCGGCGATGACGTGCTGGGGTTTCACCTCGTTTGCGCAAACGCAAGCGACGTGCGCCAGGTCATGAGCCTTGCCTTCCATGCGCTTGTGCGACAAACGCGCGGCGGTGATGCCCTCGGTGGGCACAACCAGGCACTGGGCGCCCGCAGCGGCTTCAAGGCGAAGGGCATCGACGATGGCCTCGGGCTCCATCAGAAGCTGGTATTCAAGATCGGCATCGACATCGACGCCCTGACGCGCGAGCGCGTTTTGAACGGGCGTCGACAGCGTCAGCATGTCCTTGTTGAAACGAAGTGCGATATCCGGCATGAACGGCTCCTTGCACGCGAATGGATCGACCGACGATCGTTACGAGTTCTTACGCTGGAAAAGGATGTTGTTCGTCTCGAGCCAGCTGGCAACGGTGCCGGTGTCGAAGCCGTCGGAAGGATCGATAACGAGCGCGTACATCTCCTCTTCCTTCAGAACCTCATCTAGAGCGTCGGTAAGCTGGATCTCGCCGCCAACACCGGGCTTCACGGTAGCCAGAAGCTCCATGACGCGCGGAGACAGCAGGTAGCGGCCGAACACGGCCAGGTTGGAGGGAGCGTCTTCCAAGGCAGGCTTCTCGACCAGGGAGTCAACCTTCCAAACGTTCTCGGAAACCTCGGAGCCAGCGATGATGCCGAAACGGTGAACCTGATCGTCGGGGACGGGCATGACGGCGATAACACTGGCACCACCGTGCGCGTCGGAGACTTCCTGCATGCGCGGGAGCATCTTGTTGTCGGGAACGATGACGTCGCCCAACAGCACGTAGAAGGGTTCGTCGCCGGTCTTTTCAGCGGCGCAATGGATAGCATGGCCAAGACCAAGGGCCTCTTCCTGGTACACGTAGCTGACGTTCATGTTGCCAACGCGCTCGACCTCGTCGGCATACGCGTCCTTGCCGCGAGCGCGCAGCGTGGCAACCAGCTCGGGATCGGGGGTGAAGTGATCCTCGATGGCCTTCTTGGAGTGGCTGTTGATGATGACGACTTCGTCGGCGGCAGAGGCAAGGCCTTCTTCGACGACGTATTGGATGACCGGCCTGTCAACGACCAGGAGCATTTCCTTCGGCTGAGCCTTGGTGGCGGGCAGGAAACGCGTGCCCAAACCGGCTGCAGGAATAAGTGCCTTCATACGATTCCCTTTCGGTTCGTTGGATGTCAAAGCAACTGTCTCAGGATACCACGGACAAGCGGAGCCGCTCGCCGCACGGGCAAACGGCTCCGCTACCGTTACTTGAACTTGATTTTCGGTTCCAGCGCGAATTTAGCGGCCGGAAGTTGAGCTCTTCGAAGCGAGCTCGGCTTTAATTCTGGAAGCTGTCGCCTCACTTCTTCGAAGCGAGCTCGGCTTTAACCCCGGAAGCTGTCGCCTCACTTCTTCGAAGCGAGCTCGGCTTCAATCAAATCCAGACGCCTCTCGGAGTTCTTAAGGCCGCGCTGCATGACGATGACGTACACCAAAAGCGCCGCCCACAGAAGCGCGTAGGCCGCAATCAAAAACGGCGCGGACGGAACGACGGTGCGGTAAATCTCTTGCAAAATAGGATCCATGTTCGTTCCCCTTAGTCTTCAAGCTGGTCGGTGATGGATTGGATGCGCTCGGCAACGCGAAGCTGACGGAATCGCGTGCGGTACAACGCGAACCCGATAAGCAGCATGCCGACGACGATAAGCACGAGCGTGATGGCCATGTCGCCCGTCATGCCGCCCTCACGAGTTACCACGGGATGAAGGCTCGACGGGATCAAGCGCGTGATCATCATGCAAATAGGCACGTCAACGAACGCGATGATAGTGATAACCGAGCAGTATGTCGCGCGACGCTCGGGCTCGTCGATGGAATTACGCAGCACGAAGCACGCAATGACGATGAGCATTAGAATGAGATACGTGGTAAGCCTGGGGTCCCACGTCCACCACACGCCCCACTCGAAACGGGTCCACAGATCGCCCGTGAACATGGTCATGATGATGAACAGCAGCGACCCCTCAAGCGCAACGCGCGAGCAGGTGTCGAAGCGCTGGTTCTTCGTCATAAGGAAGCGAATAGCATAATACCCCGCGAAACCCATCAGCACGAACGAGGTGATGGCCACCGGCATGTGGAAATAGAAGATCTTCTGCGAAAGCAGCTGAATGTTGGTGACCATGCGACCGCCGATAAGGGCGAACCCGTTCACCGCGGCGCCGTTGACCGGCCCCACCCACAAAAACGCCAGCAGAAAGCCCACGGTGGTAAGCGCAAGGCCCGCGATCAGCGCCGGAACAAGCAGCTTGTCAGGCCACTGCCCCGCTTCGGGGATCTTAACGTTCTTCTTATTCGCCATCTTGCTCCTAACCTAGGTTCGGCATTGCAAGTTACTTCCGACTAATTAATAGATCGACCTTCGCGGCTCTCGATCTGAAACCGTAAACTAAGCCGAGATGATGAAGTCATACAAAACCCAACAAAGGGCCAACATGATCACATCATACCCTGCCGCCATGACAAGCGGCATCGTATACGAATCCATCCAAAACTCGCCACCGCAGATGGCCGCCGTCGTTGCGGTCACGCATGCGTACAACAGCGGGTAGATCAGCGGAATGAACAGCACCGCCAACATGACGTCCTTGCCATGCGTGTTGACGGTGATAGTCGAGAGCATGGTGCCGATGCCCGCGATTCCCACAGTGCCAAAAAGCAGCGGAAACACCAGGAACAAGAACGAATCCGAGAACGTCTCGGTGGTCATGAAGAAGAACACGAACAGCGGCACGGCGATGATCTCGACCGCAAGCAGGAACAGGAAGTTAGACGTGGCCTTCGCCAGGTAAACAACCGAACGATCAAGCGGAACCAGCAAGATGCCCTCAAGGCAGCCCTGCTCCTTCTCGTGCGAGAACGAGCGGTTCAAGCCCAACAGCGACGTGAACACAATGAGAGCCCAGATAAGACCACCCGACATGCGCACGATGTCCAGGCTTGCCGCGGTCTGCGCAAGAGCGGCTCCGTACACGATGATGACCAACAGCGCGAACAGGCCCATGGACACGACCATGTCGTGCGTGCGGAATTCCTGTTGGAGATCCTTGCGAAGAAGCGTCTTGTACTGTTGGAAAGTTGAAGGCGTCTGCAACATCAGGCAACCCCCATTCCAACAGTCTCGCGATACAGCTGCGAGAGCCCACCGAAATCCAACGCGTTTTTATCGTCGAATGAAACCACGCGGCCGCGAGCCAGAACCAGCGCATGCGAGCACATGTCAAAGCCCTTCTGCAAATCGTGGCTGACCATGACGAACGTGTGCTCGTCGCGGATGTCGGCGATCAGGCTATCGAAGATGTCGACCGCATGCGGGTCAAGGCCGGAATACGGCTCGTCAAGGAACACGACCGCCGGGTCGTGAACGATAGCGCGGGCAATGGCCACGCGCTGCGTCATGCCCTTCGAGAACGTGCGCACCGGGTCGAGCCTGCGATGCGAAAGGCCCACCACATCAAGCAGCTCGTTCACGCGCTTTTGCGGGTCGGCAACGCCGTACAACTTGGCATACAACAACAGATTCTCCTCGGCCGTGAGGTCGGGGTACAGCATGGGCTGATGCGAGATCAGGCCGATGAACTTGCGCGCGGCGTCGGGCTCTTCCTTCACGTCAACACCCAGGACCAGTGCCTCGCCAGACGTTGCGCGCGCCAACGTGGACAGCACGCGCAAAAGCGTGGTTTTGCCGGCGCCGTTGGGGCCGAAGATCGACAAGAAAGCACCCTGCGGCAAAACGAAGCTGACGTCGTCAACGGCGCGGCGCGTGCCGAACACCTTGCTCAGGTGCTTCACTTCGATTGCAGGTTTGTTCTGAGCGGAGTCCAACTTACGCCTCGCAAGCCTTCGCATCGGCTGGCTCGCCCTGTTTCGCGTCGGAACCCGCGGCGCCAGACGCAGCAAGCAGCTCGCCTGAACTGCGGCGACCTGCCAGCGCAATCACGATGGCAACCATCAGTAAACCGAAACCAAACCACACAAGCGAGATCAACGGATTCACGCGAACGTCAAGCGACAGCGAACCCGTGGCGCTCAAGCCGCGGTAAACCACGAAAAGATCCTCGTCGGCGAAGCTGATAACGCCAGCGTCGAGCTTCTGCTGCTGGGTCATCACGTTCTGCTGAACAGACGGATGAACCTGGCCGACGTACTCGCCGCCGCGGTACACGTCGAAGTCGAGCTGCGACGTGACAGTGTAAGTCGCCTGGTTTGTGGAGTCGGCGGTGCCCGCCAGCTTAAGCGTGTAATCCTGGATGGTGAACTCGGCAGACGAGGCGTCCGTCTCGGAATCGTAAGGCAGATAGCCCGTCTTCTCGGTAACGTACATGGATGATCCGATAAGGCCGACCAAGATGATTGCCATGCTGACATGAGCCAATGCGCCGCCGTAGGTTGCCGCATGATCGCGGAACAGGCCAATAGCCGAAGAGAGCGCGTTCGTCTTGTGCGCCTTCGCATAACGCGAGATGCCGCGACCGATCATGAACAGCGCGTTGAAGAACAGCAGGCTGGCCACGAACAAGCCGATAACGGAAAGACCGACGTAGTACCACGAGGGGCCCGCCTCAGCCAGTGAGCTGGACTTGCTGTTGCCAAGAGAAAGCATGTCGAAGTACGCAGGCATCAACGTGGTCACGTAATACGTCAGCAAAACCGCGAACAGAACCAAAGCGCAGATGCCCGGAACCTTCGCCTGCTTGAAGAATTTCTTCGGGTCGGTCTTCCCCCAGGCAAGCAGAGGGCACACCGCCAGAATGAACAGGTACACGATACCCAGCGGGCGCGCAATGGAGTCATACGACGTGGTACCCAGCGACTGACCGCCAAACGGAAGCCACGAAGGCAGCGCGGATGAAACAGTCATGTACGTAAGCAGAAGCGTGAACACGATCATGATCACGTTGTTGAAGTAGTAGGCAGCGTCCTTGGAAACCATGTTCTCGACGTCATCGCCGCCCTCGGTCTCGGCGCCGAACTGCTTCCAGCGCAACGCCAAGCCGACGATGCCGGCCAGAACCGCAAGCGCGATCAGCGAGCCGAACAGCGCGAGCGAAACGGGATCGCCTTCGAACGCATGAACGGACTGAACGATGCCCGAACGGGAAATGAACGTACCCACGATGACGAACGCGAACGCAAGGCAAGCGCACATAACAGCCCAGCGCTTGAAAGCGCCGCGCTGACGGTAAACCGTGAAGGTGTGAATAAGGGCAACGCCCACCAACCACGAAAGCAAGCTGGCGTTCTCGACCGGGTCCCAGCCCCAGTAGCCGCCCCAGCCCAGCACAACGTAAGCCCACACGGCGCCAAGGCCGATGCCCGCGCCCAGGAAAAGCCAGCTGAACAGCGTGAAGCGAGAGGCGCGCTCGACCCACTTCGCCGACGAATCGCCAACAATGAGCGTGGCGATGGCGTACGCGAACGGCACTGCCATGCCGGCGTAGCCCACGAACAGAACAGGCGGGTGAATGGCCATGGCCCAATGCTCAAGCAGCGAGTTCATGCCGTTCATGGAAGCGGCGGCGGTAAGGGATCCGTCGGAATTGAAGTAACTTGCCGGGGTTGCCGCGAAAGGCATGTTGCTTTCGGAGAAGACAAGAACGCCCAAGAAGGCAAGCAGGACCACGTTCATGACCAGGATGGCCATGTTGTCCATCGACGAGGCGCCCTTGCGCGCGCGAACGCACAGCGCAACCACGAACAGCGAGATGGTGAAGGCCCAGAACATCAACGAGCCCGCACGACCCGCCCACAGGCCCGACAACTTGTAGAGCCAAGCAAGGTTGCTGGTGGAAAGCGAACGCTCCTGCAGCACGTACAGGACTGAGTAGTCGCCCGCGAAGAAACAGTAAACCAGAATGGCGCAGCAAACGAACAAGGCTGCCGCAACGACCACGGACAGCGCACGACCAAACTTTGAAAGCGCGGCGGCGCGGTCGTTCGCCCCCTGCCCTTCCACCGTGCCCGCCTTGCCGGATCGGACAGAAAGAACCTGACCCGCTGCAAGCAGAACCGTTGCCGCGATGGCGGCAACAAGGGAAACGATCAAACATCCGTAGCCGAACATGGACATGCTGGTTATCCTTCCAGAGCGACCTCGGTCGCAACGAACTTGCCTGAAGAAGAAAGCGAGCCGGTAAGAACGACGGACGAGCCCTCGGAAAGGTTGTCAGGCAAGCCGCCCTCAAACGAAACGGGAAGCTGAACGTCGGGCGTCTCGGAGTCTTGCACGACGAAGCGCTGATCGGCCGTTGCAGAGGCAATCGAGCCCGCCGCAACCGTTCCCACGATTTTGACTGGCTTATCGTAGACATCGGCACCGTACGAAAGCAGCTTCTCAATCGAAAGGGCCTCGGATGCGTTCTCGTACTTCGAGGGGCACTTCGTGACCAGCTCGGCGCACTGCAGCACGCCGTCGGAGCCAACCTTGCCGGTGCAGATAGCCTCGACGTCGTTGCCGAACGCGGAGGAAACGCCACCGTCGTAGCGAACTTTCAAAGCGGTCTGTGCATCGGGGTCGGCCTCGGAATCGTAAATCGAGAACACGAGCACGTTGTTGTCGGTAGAGAACGAGTTGGGCACAACCTTGCCCGAAATCTTGACCTTGGCATCGTGAAGCGAACCCGAAGCGGCTTCGGCAACAGAGACATTGCGCGCCGCAGAGCTTCCGCCCACAACAGCCAACACGACGACAAGAACGATGACGATGACGCCAGTGACCGCCATCATCCTGCGCTTGGTTTTCGTATTCATGTAGCTACCTCCCAGCCAACGTCGCACAAGACGTGCGCCGGCGTATTAACCCATAGGGGGTAGATTAATCGAGAAGCAAGCAGGGTTCGACCGATTCAAACCATCTGCAGATCAAAACCCGAATCACAAAGCAGCAAGCACGACAAAGCCGAGTATATGGGCAAAGCCGAACTACTTCGCCATCTTCTTAGCGGCGAACGCAAGCGCCGTGACTTCGGCTGCGATGGCAAGCAGCGCAAACGGGAAAGCAATCAGCGGAAGCGCACCGAACGGGGCCGACGAAACGGCGATGCCGGCAATGGCTGCACCAATGGCATTACCCAGCTGCAAGAACGAGCTTGAAAGAGCAATGGCCATACGCGCGCCCTCGCCCGCGATGGACGCCAAAAGCGTGTTCTGAACAGGCAGAAACGCCCATGCGAACAGCTGATACAGGCAAAGGGCGCCAACAAGGCCCAAACCCGCGCCCTCGCAGAAGAAGATCAAAAGCAGCGACAGCGTCGAGCAAATGAAGCTGGTCATAATCGCAGTGCGAAGGCCCGCGCGGTCGGCAAGCCAACCGTGAAGTTTCGTGCCCAGCATGCTCATCAGGCCGACGACCAGCAAGACGATGCTCAGATACGCGTTGAATTGCGGCGCGAACGTATCCAAGAACGGCGTGACGTACGTATAGAAACAGGCGAAAGCGCAAACCATGAAAGTCGTGCCAGCGTAGGCGAGCATGACCGCCTTATTCGCCAGCGGAGCAAGGCGCTGTTTGACGGTAAGGTCCTCGGTGTCGGGGGCCGTGTTCGGGAACACCTTAGCGATAACAAGGAAGGCTGCCACCGCGAAGATGGCAATGACCAGGTACGCGCTCTGCCAGTTAACGCTCTCGCGCAATGCGCGGGCAATAGGCATGGCCAAAACCGATGCCGCGCTGAAACCAAGGGCCACGTTGGCCATGGCGCTTGCCTGCTTGCCGGGTGCGGCAAGCTTCTGCGAAGCGGAATACGCCGTGGCCACGAAAGCGCCGTTGCCCATTCCCATGATGCCGCGGGCAACCATCTGAAGCGGGAAGATGCTGGTAACCGCAGTCATAAGAAGGCCGACTGCCATGCACGCCAAGCCAATCAGAAGCTGGACGCGAGCGGAATAGCGCGCAGTCAGCATGACGATGACGGGCGCCAGAAAGGCGTTGATCAGGCCGAATGCCGTCATAAGAAGGCTAACCTGACCAAGCGAGATGCCAAGCGTTGCGGCAACCTGGTCGGGCACGCCCAAGATGTACTGCTGAGAGCAACCCAGAACAAAGCAGCAGAGCGCCAAAAGCCAGATCAACCTCGAAGAACCCTTTTCAGATTCCATGCCCTTAGCTTCACCGCGTGCTTCGTCCATGCAAGGCCCCTTTCAAGAAAAAACGCCGCGTGTGCGGCGCGATACAAATCCAACGGTATATTTTAAAGGAGCAAACGAAAAGGAGCAAAGCGCGCATGGCCGACCACCCCGAAACCAAACTTGCCACACAAGATGCAGCCGCACAGCAAGCTGCGGCGGCCGTCGTCGGCGGGCCCGAAGCGAACGACGCGCCAACCCTCACCAACCGGGCGCAAGCGAACGACGCGCCCGAAACCATCGTCGACAGCGATGGCGTCGTCTACCGCAAAACGCCTGACGGGCTGGTGCTTGAGGACGCATCGGAAAGCCAGGCGCGCGCCTACCGCGTGATGGACGGAACCGTCGGCATCGGCAACCTCGCTTTCGCCGGCAACACGTCCCTCGAGATGATCGCCATTCCCCAGGGCGTTCGCTGGATCGGCGATTCCGCTTTCAGCGCCTGTGAGAACCTGGCGACCGCGGTTCTTCCCGATTCCCTTGAGTGCATCGAGGACTGGGCGTTCTTCGGGTCGTCCATCGAATCGCTTCACATTCCCGCAGCTTGCAGCCACATAGGGTCGTGCGCGCTGGTGGCCGACGGCGGAGGCAAATCGGAAATGTGGACCAGCGGACGATCGCTCAACCTGTACGAGATCTCGATCGACCCCGAAAACGCCTGCTTCTACCTAGCGTCCGACGTTCTGTGCGCACGTAATGCGGCAGCCGACGGCGGCGACGTGGCCGTGTTGTACATCGGCCCCGCCACCAGCGTGATCATCCCCAAAGAAGTGACCGAGATCGGCCCCATGGCGTTCGCGAACGCGTCCACGTTGGAAGAGCTGGTCGTGCACGGCGGTGTGAAGAAGCTGGGGCCGTCGGCGCTTGCGCTCAGCGAGCCTCCGCGCCGCATCGTCATCGGGCTTTCGCCCGCGGTAGACGGACACAATCGGCTCAAGATCGAACCGCCGCGCAACGAGGCGGGCCTGAACGCCGTGAACCGCATGTTCAAAACGGACATCATCGACCCTGCGCTCATCATGGCCGAGATGGACCGCGCCACGCTCAACCAGAACGACCACTTCGCGCGCTACGGAACGATGGTCGACCGCCTAGCCGACCCCATCTTCCTCAGCCCAACCATGCGCGACCAGTTCACGTCTTTTCTGCGTAACAAGATCTGGACGGTTTGCAGCCTGTTCCGCGATCGCGGGAACACCGACGGCATCAAAAAACTCGTCGATACAGGAGTGCTGGATACCGAAACGTTCACCAAGGTCATCGACCAGGCAACCGACGAAGGCGACACTGCCATGGTGGCGCAGCTGCTTCAACTGAAGCGCGACGCCGAGCAGGACGATGACCCGTTCGCGTTGTAATCCCGCGAACAACCGGACGGCTGCACGCTAGCACCAAACAAGCCGCGGACCCGCAAACTGCGGCTTTACGCCCTCTTCCCCGAACGACGAGGCAACTGCCCCTTTCGAAATGAGAACTCTTCGAAGCCGAACGCGGCCAAAACGAAGGGAACGGCAACCAGCGGCAAGACCATAACGGGAGCAACCGCAATGACCACGCCGGCGATGGGCGCACCAAGCGCGTTGCCCATCTGTATGAACGAATTCGAAAGCGAAAGAGCCATGGCCGAACCCTCGCCGGCAAGGTCGGTCAGCACCACGTTTTGGACAGGGACGAACATCCACGCCGCGCCCATCCACAGCAGCAACGGCGGGATAGCGCCGTAGCCGGCGCCTTCAAGCGCGAACGTCGCCGCAAGCATAAGCGCGATGGAGATCAGGCAGAACTCGATAGCCGTGCGCGGGCTGAAGCGGTCGGCGATGACGCCGCAAAGCTTCGTACCGATCAAGCTCATGATTCCCAGGCCGAACAGGACAACGCTGGTGCCCGAACCCAGCTCGGGCATGGCCGTGTCGATGAACGGGGTGATGTAGGTGTAGAACACGCTGAAGGCCATGAAGACGAACAGCGATCCGGCCAGTGCCGATACGACCGCCTTGTTGGCAAGCGGTGCCAGGCGATCCTTGGCCGAAGACGAGGCGTTGGCGGATTCGATCTCGGGAATCAAGCGCATGACGGCCACGATGCCCACCACGCCGAGCACAGCGAGCACCAGGTAGGCAGAATGCCAGCTGATGATGTCGCGAAGGGCGCGAGCGATGGGCATGGCCAAAACCGACGAAGCGCTGAAGCCCAGTGCAACGTCCGCCATAGCGGACGCCTGTTTGCCGGGAGCCGCCAATGACTGTGCAAGCGCGTAAGCGGTTACCACGAAGACGCCGTTGCCCAAGCCGACAAGGCCGCGCGAAAAGATGAGCAGGCCGAAGTTGTTCGTCAAACCCATCAAAGCCAAACCGGCAACAATGAGCACCATGCCCCCAATAAGCTGCTTGCGCTGCGACCACTTCGCCGTAACCATGATGGAAACTGGCGCAAGCAAGGCATTGACCAGTGCATACGCCGTCATTAGAAGGCTGATCGCCGAAAGCGAGACGCCGGTGTCGGAAGCGATTTGGTCGGGCACGCCCAACAGATACTGCTGAGCGCTGCCCAAGATGAAGCAGCACACGGCAAGAAGCCAAACCAGCCCGTTCGACGATCTCGAAGAAGCGCCCTCGTTCATATGCGCGATTCGACCTTTCACTCATTAGCTCCCGATTGCCCCGAAGCGCTGCGACTTAGCCGCGATTCCCCAACAAGACCGCGCTTTCGCGTATCGTGTGCACGCGGTTTGCAGACGCAGGCGAAAAATCGCCTTCCCGTAAAGAAAAAGGTCAGGAGGAATAACCCCCTGACCTGCAGTTTCCGTGGTGGAGATGATGGGATTCGAACCCACGACCCCTACGTTGCGAACGTAATGCTCTCCCAGCTGAGCTACATCCCCACGTAAATGCGCTACCCTGCGCAAGAAAGTATTGTGCGGTTTGCTCCCCGTTTTGTCAAACAAGGTGCCGCGTCTTCAAAAGAACCCTACGCGCTAAGCAAGAACTTCTTCCTCGGGAGTCTCTTCAGAAGCGTCGGAAGAAGCAGCGCCAAGCTCGTCCTCTTCGGCCTGAGGAACGAACGGCTCGAAGATGGGTTCGCCGTTCTGAGAAAGCTCGACGGCGCCGGTGAGAATATCAACGTACTGGTACGACTGGCGGGCGGTGCGGCCGCGCTTGCGATCGACCTCCATCACGAACAGACGGGGGTGAACCTGCGTAAGGACGCCCTCGCTCTCGACGATCTTCGAGCGACCCATGTTCGCGCGAACCTTCAGGCGCTGGTCGACGTAGTTGCTAAGCGTGTCGTGAATGGTATTAACGAGATTTGCCTGCTGCTCCAAATCCATGCTGTGCTTCTTTCTGCGGTACGAAAAACAATCGTTCGGAATTCTAACACGCAAGTTGCGAACATCATGGAAACCCCATATCAAGGCACGAAAGCGCACCCCACCACAGGAGTCTCTGACCGGCAACTTGTGAAAAACGGCTAACTTGAAGCCCGGCGCCAGCGCCTCGAATCAGCGCTCCAGGGCAAGATACGCCTTGCCCAACGCAATGAACTCGGCCTGCGAAAGCGTCTCGCCGCGACGAGACGGCTCGATGCCGCATGCGGCGAACATCTGGGGCAGCGCCTTCGCCGCAACGTCATCCCCGCGGCTGGCGAAATATGCCTTGCAGGAGTTCGCGATGGTCTTGCGCCTGTTCGTGAACGAGGCATCGGCCATGACGCACGCAGCCGCACGCTGCTCGGGCGACAAAGCACTGCCGTCCGCATCGACCACCTGATGACGATCGAGCCTGACCACCATGCTCTCAACGTGGGGCGGCGGGAAGAAATTCCCGGGCGACACCAGGAACTTGTCGACGGGTTTGGCAAACAACGACAGCTTCACCGTGTAAGCGCCGTAGTTCTTGGTTCCGGGCGTCGCCATGATACGCTCGCCCACCTCGCGCTGAACCATGACCGTGGCGCTGTCCACAAACGAGAAGCGCTCGAAGAAGTCAAGGATGATGGTTGCGGCCACCGCGTACGGAAGGTTCGAGACGAACTTGTTCGGACGCTCGTCCGCGGAAAGACCCTGCTGCGAACAAGCCGCATCAAGATCGGTTTCCTGAAGATCAAGCGCGTCTTTCTGAATAAGCGCGAAACGATCGGCCCATTCGGCCAGCGTTCCTTCCAGCACCGCAGGAAGGTCGCGGTCGCGCTCAATCGAAATCACATGACCGCTGCACTTCAGCAAAGCCTCGGTGAGCGTTCCAATACCCGGGCCAACCTCCAAAACGAAATCGTCCGGCACCAAGCCCGCAAGATCGGCGATCTTCTTAATGACATCGTCATTGACCAGGAAGTTCTGACCAAGCGCATGCTTTGTGGCCAACCCATGCGCCTGAAGGACCTCACGCGTGGCACCCACGGCGGCAAGCGACGAAAGCCTCTCGGAACTAGCCACGACCGCCTCGCTTCCCCGACGGGCCCGAACCGCGCTTGCCCTGGTTCTTCGAGGTTGAATGGATGTTCAGCTTGGGGCGACCCTGAGCGTTCTGCACGCCGGGGGCGTTCCTATCGTCGGCATTCGCGGGCTGAGGCTCGGGCTTCGCAGCCGAAGAGGCATCTGCGGAAGTGACGCCCCTCCCTGCCTGCTTGCCGGCCTGGGGCTTTGCGCCTGCGGCTTTCTCGGTCTTTTTCGCCTTGCGCGCCTGACGAAGGTTCTCAGCGTGAACGACGTGAATGCTCTCGATGTCGTCCGCAGCGATGCGTGCAAAGCCGACCTTGCGGCCTTCGGGCACGTACTCCTCGCCTTCGGCCGTGATCTGGCCGTCGGCATCGATCTTGCCCACCCAGTCGACAATGCGGTCCAAGCGGAAACCGGCCACGGCGCCCGCCGCGCGAACCTCGTCGATCAGCGCGTCATAACCGTTTGGGCCCGCACCCTCGCCGATGATATGCAAGGTCATGGGACGACGGTTGCCGCCAGCCTCCCAGGTCCAGAAGTAGGGCTGCAACCTGTCAAGCAGGGCCTTCATCGGGGCGGGAGCGCCCGAGAAATACACTGGCGAAACAACGATCAGCTCGTCGGACTCGTCAAGGATCTCGCGGATATCGTCCATGTCGTCCCCAAAGACGCACACATGGCCCTCGCTGTTCTTGCAACCGTCGCATCCCACGCACGCCGAGATGGCAAGCTCGGACACGGGAGCCAGCGAGACCTCGTCATCGGGGCACTCGTCGATGCATGCCTCGAACAGCATCTCCGCCAAATGGGCGCTGCGGCCGTTCGACCTGGGTGAACCCACTATGATCAGTCGTTTCATGCAGTTTTCCCTCTCTGGAACCACATCTGAATCGATTGCCGCCAGCTCGTGCAGCCGACGGCAATCTGCTGGAATCTATCAAAACGCCAACGCATTTCATGCGTTTAGCACCCAATCGCGGCGACGGCGCCCAAGCACCCTTTTCGTCGCGTCAAGCCTTCAAGCGGCGCGACCGATCGCGCAAACGCACGCTACGCGCCCTGCGCCGCCCGTTCAATCTGCCAGGAGGTGGGCTGTCGGTCGAGCAACCCAAGCGCGTTGTCGTGCAGCTGGGCGAGAACCCGTGCCTTAGCTGCAAAAGCATCGCCTGCATCAGCGCCTTCGCCCGCCGAAACGCGAGCTTCGGCCAAGCAATCAGCCGTGAACAGCGTATGGAACGGCTCGCACACCATGCCGCGCATAGGCTCAGGCGTCATGTACGGCGAATCCGTCTCGGTGAGCAGCAAGTTCTTGGGCGCACGCACCGCGGCGTCGCGTGTGTAGTCGGCTTTCTTGAACGTAAGCGCTCCGCCGAACGCAACATAACACCCGGCGTTCACCCACGGCTCAAGCGTTTCCCAATCAAGATCGAAGCAATGCAGAAGCACGCCCGCCTTGGGCAATCCCTCTTCCTGAAGAATCTGAAGCGCCTCGTCATGCGCCTCGCGGATATGAAGCGCCACGGGAAGCCCTGTTTCGTGGGCAAGGCGAAGCTGACGCCGGAACACATCGCGCTGAACGTCGCGCGGCGACAGGTCGTAGTGGTAATCAAGACCGATCTCGCCGATGGCGCACACACGCGGGTCGGCAAGACGTTCAAGCAGCGCAGCCTCAAGCGCTTCGTCATAATGGCTGGCGTTATGCGGATGGCAGCCAACCGCCAAGCGCACGCGCGGCGCACGAAGTTCGCTCACGTCGGGGCACGCAGGGGCGAACGCGGTCAAGTCGTCCCCCTCCGGGAAATGGCTTGACGTCGCCTCGCTACCACCCGCGATGACAACCGCTTGCGTGTCGTTAAGCAACTGCGGGATGCGCGACGTAGCCTCATCAAGCCAGCCGTCCAACTTGTCGAACGTCGCAGGCTCGCCGCCATGGATATCGATGATGTTGCACACGAAGTCGATGCCCCACACTGCTGCCCGAGCAAACGCCAACGGCGGGTCGGGCAGCAGGTGAACATGGGCGTGCGTATCGGCTATCGGTCCTTCCGCCTTGGGCGGAAGGACAAAACGGAACTTGCCGTGCTTGCGCTTCTGACGATACAGCACGTCGTCGAAGCTGGGCTGATCGAACTCGTCCACGTTCGCGCTTACTCGATGCCCAAGTTGATTGCGTCAACATCAAGGCGCGGGAACAGCGGGTCGCCGATCTCGACGGTGTTGCCGGCGGGCAGCTGGCCCCACTTCGTGGCGGCCTCGATGTCGGTGATGGCGGCGATGTCGCCCAAGCCCAGACGGCGGAAGACCTCGGCGGAAGTGTTGGGCATGAACGGAGCCAGGTACAGCGCGATGATGCGAATGGCCTCGAGGGTGTTGTAAATGACCGCAGCAAGCTCGTCGGCGGTTTCCTCGGACTTGGCAAGGTTCCACGGAGCCGATTCCTCGACGTACAGGTTGGCGCGGCCGGCAAGCTTCTGAACTGCGGCAACGGCACCGGTGAAATCAACATCGGTCATGCACTTGTCGTACTCGGCGTACAGGCCCTCGGCGATCTCGCGCAGCGGGTTCTGGACGGCGGACTCAGGAGCCTGGGGCACCTTGAAGTCGTAGTACTTCTTCACCATGTTGCACACGCGGCTGACCAGGTTGCCCCACGTGTTGGCAAGGTCGGCGTTGTAGACCTGCGTCATGCGCTCGATGGAGATGTTGCCGTCATGACCGAACTGGACGTCGCTCATGAAGTAGTAGCGGTAAGCGTCGACGCCGTACACCTTGACCAGGTCGGCGGGCATGATGCCGTTGCCCTTGGACTTGGACATCTTCTCGCCCTTGGTCATAAGGAAGCCGTGACCGAACACGGTATTGGCAACAGGCAGGCCGGCGGCCATCAACATTGCCGGCCAGATCACGCAATGGAAGCGCGTGATGTCCTTGCCCACAAAGTGGTACTGAAGGGGCCAACGGCGATCGAACTCGTCGCCGCGCTCGGGGTCGGCGTAGCCAAGGCCGGTGAAGTACGCCAGCAGCGCGTCGGCCCAAACGTAGGCAACGTGGCCCTCGTCGAAGGTGAAGGGAACGCCCCAATCGAACGTGGAACGGCTGATGGACAGGTCCTGCAGGCCGCCCTCGACGAACGAGACGATCTCGTTCTTGCGGGTTTCGGGACGAACGAAATCAGGATGCTCGGCGTAGTACTTCAGCAGCGGCTCCTGGAATTCGGACAGCTTGAAGAACCAGTTCTCCTCGCCCGAGGACATGCGACGCACGGGACGCTTGCAGTCGGGGCACACGAACTCGCCGTCCTCGTTCTTCAGCAAGTCGGATTCAGCGTAATAGGTTTCCTCGTGAACGCAGTACCAACCCTCGTAAGCGCTTTTGTACAGATAGCCGGCGTCGTAAAGCTTCTGCCAGAACTGCTGCACGGTGCGCGTCTGACGGGAGTCGGTGGTGCGCACGAAGTCGGTGTAGGTGATGTTGAGCAGGTCCCATGCATCGCGGAATGCGGGCTCCATCGAATCGCACCACTCCTGCGGGGTCATGCCGTGAGCCTCGGCGGTTTCGGCGACCTTCTGGCCGTGCTCGTCCATTCCGGTGACCAAGGCAACGTCGTAGCCGTTCATGCGCTGATAGCGCGCGACGGTATCGGCGGCCACCGTGGTGTAGGCGGTTCCCAGATGCGGGGCCGCGTTCACGTAGTAGATGGGCGTGGTGATCGAGTACATTCCCTTAGACATGCGATTCGCTCCTTCTTTCGCCGCGACGCTTGCGAATGATGCAAGGGCGGCACGTATATACGCAGGCGCCGACGTTCGATCGGTCGCCATGCACGAAAACAGGCGCCGTGCACGAATGCACAGCGCCCGTCATTTTATCACCTGATGGGGCAGTTGCTCACGCCAACCAGGAGCGAGCATGCTAAATGCTGTTCATCTGCGCAAGGCAGGAATTGTACCAGTGATCGGCGTTGGGCGGGCAGTACTTCTGCGCAGCGGCATACGTAAGCGTGTAGCCGTAGCCGCGGGCCAGGCCCGCGACGTGCGCGTTGATGGCCTCTTCCCACGAGTCCCAGCTAATCGAGCCCCAACCCCAGGCGTTGTGCGAAGCGAAGCAGTACGCGCCCTTGGTGCTTTCGACGTACGAGATGGCGGGCGACCAGCGCGGGTCGACGCCGTAAGTCCAGGCAGCGCGCGCGAACGTCTCACCATAGCCCGAAAGGGGCGAACCGGCCAGATAGTTGTTGATGCGCGCGGTCCACTGAGAGACGAAGATATCCTCGTCGGAAGACCAATCGGCGGTGTCGGTAGAAGCCGCAGGAGGCTCGACGGCGCTGCCCGAAGAAGAACCCGCGTCCGATTCGGAGTCGGAAGGAGCAGGCGAATTGGCAGACTCGGCCTTAGCAGCCTGCGCAGCTTTGGCAGCCTGGGCTTCCTCGGCCTGGCACGTGGCCCCCTCAACGGCGCGACGTTGCGCCTCGATACGGGCGTTTTGCGCCTGCTGAAGGGCTGCCTGCGCGGCTTCTGCCTGATCAGCAGCTTCCTGCTTGCTGGCATTCAGCTGATCTTGAGCCTGCAGAAGCTGATCTTGCATGCCGGAAAGCGACTCGATCTGCTCGAGGTTCGAGCGCGTAACAGCGTTGAAATAGTCGACACGCGTGATGAAATCGCTCAGGCTTTCGGAGGACAGGATAAGGTCCAAAATGGAAGCCGTGTCCTGCTGCGCCTTGTACAAGTCAACGCACGCAGAGCTTGCGCGTTCCTTCTGCAGAGGGATTTTCTCTTCAAGCTCGGCAATGGCCTGAGCGTTCTCGTCAATCTGCTTCTGCAGCTCGTCAACGCGGGCCATGGCGTCGTTGTACGCGGTCGCGCTGCTCTCGATTCGCTGCTGGAACTCGTCGGGCTGAGGATTGGTATCGATGTCCTCGGCCAAAGCCGCGGGGAACGACCACGTGCCTGCCAGCACAAGCAACATCGAAAGAAGCGCCGCGACAAGTGCGCGCAAGCGGCCTTGTATGCCCGGCTTCGTTTGTTTGGTAATCGGCATATCAATCCTTGTCGTTGGATATTCCGATTATAAAAGAGGGGGCTTCCGCACAGGCCGTTCCCACCAAATGGGCACACGGCAGCGCGGCCGAAGGCGCATGAGCGACAAGCTGCGCCCTCTACACGACAATTCTTTCTTTCATTATGCAATTTATATTTGACATTCCGAAATTGATGCAATATATTTCTGTCATGTTGCAATAGATATCCGTCTATCCACGAAAGGGATCTCATGCCTGGAGAAAAGAATCTTCGCATGAAGGCGGCACGCGCGGCGGCTGGCCTTTCGCAAACCGACCTTGCCGAAGCCGTAGGCGTCACGCGACAGACCATCGGGCTTATCGAAGCAGGCAGCTACAACCCCACGCTCAACTTATGCGTGGCAATTTGCAAAACCCTGCACGTCACCTTGAACGATCTGTTCTGGGATGGCGAAAACTAAGCGAGCCTCCTTCACTCAATCCAACCCACTCGTTTTAGGAGCGAATCATGAAACTGCAGAATACGAAACTCGCACGGAAATGGCGTGAATACGCAGGCCCCAAAGACGAGCGTCTTGAAGCCGAGAACGCCAAGATCTACAAGTTCGGATTCATGCTGCTCTCGTTCGGCATGCTGGTGCTGCTGGCCTACCAAATCATGGCTCAGCAAGTTGCTTGGGTGCACAACGGCGCCGACGGCACGTTCAAGCTCTTCGCAAACCCCGTCGATGCCGTCATGTATGCGTGGCTGTTCGTCGTGATGTTGATATGTTCCGTGCAGCAAACGCGAAAGGGTTACGTCGACACCAATCGCTTCGGCCAGACCGACCACCTGCCCACGGGCTATTTCTTGCTTATCGCCGGCATCACCGGCGTCGCCAGCGCACTTGCCATTGCCGCCATGCGCTGCATCGCCGAAGCGCAAATCGTTCCGCTCGAAAACGTCTTTTGGGTGGCGAATCTGGCAACGGGCGCGGTGTTCGGCGTTGTGATCTTCATCGCCGTGTTCGGTGCGCTGGCCTTGGCGTTCTTCGAAGCGAAGCAGCGCCGTGCGAAGATCGAAGCCGAGCTGGACGACTAGCTCTAAACACAGGCGGCTTTGCGGCTAGACCTCGGCACCGAAAGAGCCAAAGAGCTGCGCCCGGCCGCCCCTCGTACTACGAGCGAAGCTTCTTACGGGCTGCGCGCCAATTAGGAAGATGCTGGTCAAGCAAGGCGTAAAACGACGGCCCATGCCCCGAAACCAAAAGATGGCACAGCTCATGCACCACCACGTACTCAAGGCATTCTGGCGGATACAACGCCAGGCGCACGTTGATGCAAATACGGCCCGTCGCAGGCTGGCAGCTTCCCCACCTGGTTTTCATGTTGCGATACGCAAGCTTACCGGCCTTCACCCCAAGCACCGGCTCCCATTTCGCGATAAGCACCGGCACATGCGCCTGAACTTTGGCGCGCCACCGCGCAACCTCTTCGGTGGTTGCGCTCTCGGCCTTAGCCGCTACCGATTCGCGCGCAACCACCGCATGACGCTCGATCCAGTCGCGACGATCGCGTACGATAGCCTGTATATTTGAAACGGGCTCACGAAGCGGCACGGAAAGCTCCGCGTGACCGTCGGGGGCTTTCACGCGCAGCGTGATGTTCTTCACGTTCTTGCGACGCACCAGCACGCGCAAGCCGTCAACCTCGATCCATTCGGGTTCAGCGGCTAGCACTTTCGACCGCTTCCCTGCCAATTAAGATCGCTCCGCTTTAACGGCGGCAACGGCATCAAGAGCCAGGCGATAGGCCTCATTTTTGGGAATGCCGAACTCTGCGACCAGGGTTTTCGTGATCTGCTTGCCCTTCTCGCCCGCTGCGGCAAGCTCTGCCGCGCGGTCTTCCGCCTGCGCGGCGGCATTCGACGCAGCTTGCTCGCCTTCTTCAGCGCTGGGCCCGTCAATGACGATGACGATCTCGCCCTTCACGCGACCTTCTTGGGCGCGCTTGGCAAACTCCTGCGCAACAGCCGGGGCATCGCCACGGTAAACCTCTTCGTGCAGCTTGGTAAGCTCGCGGCACACCGTGACCTTGCGCAACGGGAAAACAGAAGCGATAACGCTCAGCGCATCGGCCAGCCTGTTGGGGCTTTCGTAGAAAATAAGCGTGGCCTGTAAATCGCGCAGGTTTTCAAGCGCCTCGCGACGCTGGGCGTCCTTGCGTGGGAAGAAACCAACGAACATGAACGAGGTATCAGCGCATCCACTTGCTACGTACGCGGTGGCGAAAGCCGTGGGACCAGGCAGAACGTCAACCGCGCAGCCGAGCTCACGCGTTGCGGAAACAAGGCGCATGCCCGGGTCGGAAACGCCTGGCATGCCGGCATCGGAACAGTACGCGATGCGCTCGCCTGCGGCGATGCGCTGCGCCACCGCTTCGGCGCGCTTGCCGATGGTGTTCTCATCCAAGCGCTCAAGGCGCTTCTCAATGCCAAGCGCAGCAAGAAGCTTGCCCGTGACGCGCGTGTCCTCGGCGCACACGACGTCGGCATCGCGCAGAGCTTCAAGCGTACGCAACGTGATATCGCCCAAGTTACCGATAGGCGTGGGGCATACGTACAGCTTGCCCTCGCGATCGCCACGCGCATGTTCGCTCGCGGTGTCCTCGCAAGTAGTCTGAGCGGCAACGTCCTCGTAGTCGCCCGCGTTCGCCGCGCCATCAACGAAGGCGCCGCCAAACACGGCGGCACCTTTCGCATTCTCTTCGTTTTTGATCTGGAAAGAGATCATTTACTTCTCAACCTTTTCGGTTTCAACATCCAGCTCGAAATCGCCCATGTCCTGCTGGACCGCATGCGGGCCAGCAGCATCCAGGCGCGCATCGCGCTGACCCTTCGCCTCGGCCTCCTTCTCGGCCAAGTTAGCCTTAGCAACCGAAATCATCAGTTTGATGCGGTTGAGCTGATTGACTTCGGACGAGCCAGGATCGTAGTCGACGGCCACGATGTTGGCCATGGGGTAACGGCGGCGGATCTCCTTGATGACGGCCCTGCCAACCACGTGGTTGGGCAGGCACGCGAACGGTTGAGCGCACACGACATTCGGAGCGCCATGACGCACCAGCTCAACCATCTCGGCGGTAAGCAGCCAGCCCTCGCCCATGGAGTTGCACAAGCTCAGGATTTCCTCGCCATAACCGGCCAGCGTGAAGATGTCGGTTGGAGCCTCAAAGCGCGTGGACTTCCCCATGGCGTCGATAACCGGCTTGCGCATGGTCTTCAGCAGGCCAAGGATCATCTTCGCACCGAACGCGCCCTTGGACGAGCGGCCCAACGGGTCCTTCTGGAAAATGCGGCCCGCAATGCCGAACAAGAAGAACTCGATCAAGCCGGGAACAACAGCCTCGCAGCCCTCGGCCTCGATGACGTCTACCACCTGGTTGTTCGCCGTAGGATGGAACTTGACCAAGATCTCGCCGACAACGCCAACACGGGGCTTGGTACCCTCGCCCTGAAGCGGCAAGGTGTCGAAGTCCTCGACGATCTTCTGAACGGTCTTCGCGAAAACGCCCTGCTTCACGCCGCTGTACAGCTGCTGCTTGCAGGTTGCCATCCAGTAATCGAACAAGCGCTGAGCACTGCCGGGCTCGACCTCGTAGGGACGCGTGCGGTACAGCGCGGTCATAAGAAGGTCGCCGTACGAGAACGCGTAAATGGCCTGCTTGAGCATGGGCAGCGTAACCTTGAAGCCCGAGTTGCTCTCGTCCAAGCCGCCTTGCAAGGCCAGCGAGATAACGGGGATGTACTCGAGGTTCGCAGCCTTCAAAGCCTTGCGGATCAGCGAGATGTAGTTGGTGGCACGGCAACCGCCGCCCGTCTGCGTGATGATGACGGCCAGCTTGTGCGTGTCGTAGCGACCACCGGTGACCGCCTCCATGATCTGGCCGGTAACCAGAATGGACGGATAGCAGATATCGTTGTTGACGTACTTCAAGCCGGCATCGACCGCACCATGGTCAACCGACGGCAGAAGCTCCATATTGTAGCCGTTCGCCTTGAACACGGGCGCCAGTAACTCGAAGTGGTACGGGGCCATCTGCGGGGCAAGGATAGTGTAGCCCGCATCCTTCATTTCCTTGGTGAACTCAGCGCGCGGGAACTGAGTGGACTCAGCGTCGCGATTCACGTCCTCAAGGTCGGCCGCGACCTTCTTCAGGGCGTTCACCTCGGACTCGGCAGCGCCAGCCGCACGCATCCTGCTGGCGATCTCGGCAGCAGCGGTAGCAACGTCGGCACCGTCCGACGCCTCACGGCGCGCCTCGAACTTGGCGACAAGTTCTTCGGCCTGCGCGGCAGGACAACCGGTGTCGGCCTCGAGGATTGCCTCGGCTTCCTTCTCTTGCTGATCGCGAAGCGCGGCAAGCAAGCTGCGCACGCGGATGCGGGCGGCGCCCAAGTTGGAAACCTCGTCGATCTTCAGAACAGTGTAGATCTTGCCCGAAGCCTCAAGGATCTCCTGCACCTGGTCGGTGGTCAGGGCATCAAGGCCGCAGCCGAAGCTGTTCAGCTGGATAAGGTCGAGGTCGCGACGCTGCGTGGCCACCTTAGCGGCGGCGTACAGACGCGTATGGAACATCCACTGGTCAACCAAGCGAATGGGGCGCTCGAGCGTACCCAGGTGAGCGATGGAATCTTCGGTAAGCACAGCCAAGCCGAAGCTGGTAAGCAGCTCGGGGATGGCGTGGTTGATCTCGGGGTCGTTGTGGTAGGGACGGCCAGCCAACACGATGCCGTGCGTGTTGGTTTTCTCCATCCACGCAAGCGTCTCCTCGCCCTTGGCGCGGATGTCGGCTTTGAAGCGCGCGTCCTCTTCCCATGCGGCGTCGACGGCGGCGTCGATCTCGCGCTTGGTGGGCAGGCTGCCGTTCTTACCAACAACGTTGCCGAAATTCTCGCACAGCTCGACGAACAGGCGCTTCTTCAGGTAATCGCGCTTGTCGTAGGGCAGCCACGGCGACAAGAAGGCCACGTCGGACGTACGCAGCTCGTCGATATTCAGGCGCAACGCCTCGGGATAGCTGGCAACAATAGGGCAGTTGAAGTGGTTGCCGGCACCTTCGTCCTCTTGACGCTCCCACTTGCTGCAGGGCATCCAGATGAAATCGGGATGCTTGGCCAGCAGATTCATAACGTGACCATGCGACATCTTGGCCGGGTAGCACACGCTTTCGGAAGGCATGGACTCGATGCCCGACTCGAACACCTTCTTGGTGGACTGGTCGGACAGAACAACCCTGAAGCCCAGCTTGGTGAAGAAAGTGAACCAGAACGGATAGTTCTCGTACATGTTCAGAGCGCGGGGCATGCCAACCGTGCCGCGCGTGGCCTGATCGGGTTCGAGCGGCGTGTAGCAGTCGAACAAGCGCTCGGACTTGTACTTGAACAAGTTCGGGATCTCGTTCTTCTTGTCCAGCGCATTACCGGCGCCGCGCTCGCAACGATTGCCGGTGATGAAGCGACGATGACGGCCGGTTTCCTCGTCCACGCCGAAGTCGTTGACGGTAAGCAGGCAGCTGTTCGAGCAGCCCTTGCAGCGCGTGGTGCGATGCGTGGGATTAAGCGCGGCAAGCTCGTCAACGGAAAGAAGCGTGGATGCAACTGCTGGGGCCGATTCGCCGCGGGCCGCGTACTCGCGAGCATTGCGGGTGACGGACTCGTGAAAACGGTCGCGCGCCAAAAGAGCCGCGCCATACGCGCCCATGTTGCCGGCGATGTCGGGGCGCACGGCATTCACGCCTGCGAGCTGTTCGAAGGCGCGAAGGACCGAGTCGTTCAGGAACGTGCCGCCCTGCACGATGACATGCTTGCCAACGTCGTGCGGGTCGCGGATCTTAATAACCTTGAACAGCGCGTTCTTGATGACGGAAATGGCCAGGCCGGCGGCGATGTCGCCAACCGTGGCACCTTCCTTCTGAGCCTGCTTGACGCGGCTGTTCATGAATACAGTGCAGCGACTGCCCAGGTCAACGGGATTTTCGGCCGCATTGGCGGTTTCTGCGAAGTCGGCAACCTCAAGGTTCAGGCCGCTTGCGAAACTTTCGATGAAGCTGCCGCAGCCCGACGAGCAGGCTTCGTTCAACATGATGTGGTCGATGACGCCGTCTTTGACGCGCAGGCACTTCATGTCCTGACCGCCAATGTCCAGAATGAACTCGACGTCAGGTACCATTTCACGCGCGCCGCGCAGATGCGCGACGGTCTCGATTTCGCCGGAATCAACACGCAAGGCCTGCAGCAGCAAAGCCTCGCCGTAGCCTGTTACCGTGGAATGGCCGATGTGAACCAGCGGCCTGCCGGCGTCGGGGTCTTTAGGCAGATCGGCGTACAACTTGGCGAGCGCATCCTTGGCGCAACCAAGAACGTCGCCCTTGTTGCTGACGTAATGGGTCCACAGAATCTGGCCATCCTCGCCGATAAGCGCGGCCTTGAAGGTGGTGGAGCCTGCGTCGATGCCCAAAAACGCCGTGCCCTCGTAGGTTGCCAGGTCGCCGCGACGCACGCGCTCGCGGTCGTGGCGCTGCTTGAATTCCTGATAGTCGGCCTCATCCTTGAACAGCGGGGCCAAGCGCGTGACCTCGGAGCCCTGGATGTTGCCCAGACCATGCAAGCGCTCGACCAATGCGGAAAGCGTTTCGACCTTGGGCTGGGCGCCTTCAGCTGCGTCGCTTGCCTTTTTCAGGATAGACTCGGCGCCCGCAACCGCGCAACCGCTGGCCACGAACAGGTGGGCATTCTCGGGCAGGATGATGTGCTCTTCATCCAAGCCGAGCGTGATGTAAAAGCGCTCGCGCAGCTCGGACAAGTACTGCAGCGGGCCGCCCAAGAAAGCCACATGGCCGCGAATGGGCCTGCCGCATGCCAGGCCGGAAATGGTCTGCGTGACAACGGCCTGGAAAATGGATGCAGCGATGTCGTCCCTGTTGGCGCCTTCGTTCAGCAGCGGTTGAACGTCGGTTTTCGCGAATACGCCACAGCGCGATGCGATGGGATAAATGGTGGTGTGCTTCTTGGCCATTTCGTTCAGGCCGCCGGCATCGGTGTTCAGAAGGGTGGCCATCTGATCGATGAACGCGCCTGTACCGCCGGCGCACTGACCGTTCATGCGCTGCTCGATGGATTGATCGAAGTAAATGATCTTCGCGTCCTCGCCGCCAAGCTCGATGGCAACGTCGGTTTCGGGGATGAAGGCCTCAACCGCGGTTTTCGACGCGATAACTTCCTGAACGAATTCGACGCCAAGCCACTTGGCCAGCAGCAAGCCGCCCGAGCCCGTGATGGCAATGGTCATAGGAGCATCGCCGAATTCTTCGGCGGCCTTCTCAAGAACCTCGGCGACCGTGGCGCGTACGTCAGAGTGGTGACGTTGGTAAACGGAATACAGAACCGTGTTGTCTTGATCCAAGATCGCAAGTTTGACCGTGGTCGAACCGACGTCGATGCCGATTCGCAGCGGAGCGGCTTGGTTGTTCGTCATATCGTTTCCTCTCGAACTCACTCGAAACAAACCGATGGAAGCAAGCCGAAACGCGAACGTCCCATGCGGCTCAGAGTGTATGCAACCTTATATTTTACAGGCATTTCGCGATGCTACCGATCTGTTTGCCATCTGTAGCTCAAAAGGCACAGATCATCACCCAAAATAGCTCTCCGGCGTCGACGACCGCACAACCTCGTCGGGCAAAACGCCGCATGAAAGGCAGGCGCAGATCGCCTCGCGAAAGAACGGCGGCGCGCAAACCCGACAACGCTTAGAATGGCTCAGCAAAGGATCAAGCCAACCTGAAGGGACCGAACATGGCCGAAGTCGCCAAAATCCGTTCAGGTTGCCTATCAGAAGTACCTGAAAGAAATCGTCGCCAGCTACCAGGAAAAATAGCCAGCGACGATTCTAAGGAAGAAGGGCTCGAACTAGTTCTTCTTGCGCTTGTCGACCACGTAAATGCCCACGTGAACCTGATTGCGCGGATCGGCGCTTTTGTCCACCTTCATAACGCGGCACTCGAAAATGTTGTTGTGGCCGAAACGAAGCAGCTGAGCAATGGCGGCGTTCCTGGCACGCGGGACATAGCCCAAATGCACGCCTTTGCGGCAGATGCTGCCTATATTAGCGGGTTCGAAAAAGCCACGAGGGAACCACAATGGACAGCTACCGCGAGTACAGCCCATGGTCGAACGCAAACCGCCAACAGTCACGCCAACCACGCGTTCCGTCATCTTTTCGTCGATATCCCCATTCGTAACAAGCGGCACATCAGGCTTTGCTATTCTTGAAGAATCGGATGCGCATCGCGGTCGCAAAGCGCCGCGCGCCAAGAAAGCGCATCGCACACCACGATTGAAAACGAGGAGCCATGCAGATCACGCCTGCCGACGTCGCCGCAACCACCGCGATGATCACCGAGCAAAACCTGGACATCCGCACCATCACGCTGGGTCTTAACCTGCGCTCATGCGCCGCCGACAGCGTCGACGGCATCTCGCGCAAAATCTACGACCGCATGACCTCGGCCGCCGAGAACCTGGTTCCCACCGCCGAGCAACTCGAACGCGAGTACGGCATTCCCATTGTCAACAAGCGCATCTCGGTCACTCCCATCGCCGAACTGTGCGACGCCGTTCCCGAAACCGACCTTTCACCCATCGCCGAGGCCATGGACAAGGCCGCCAAAGAAGTTGGCGTTAACTTCGTCGGCGGTTTCTCGGCCTTGGTTCACAAGGGCTCCACCCGCGCCGACGAGAAACTGATGGATTCCATCCCCGAGGCGCTGGCTAAAACCGATATCGTCTGCTCGTCGGTGAACGTCGGCTCCACCCGCGCCGGCATCAACATGGATGCCGCCCTGAAGATGGCGGGTATCATCAAGAAATCCGCCGAGCTTACCGCCGACCGCGAATGCATCGGCGCAGGCAAACTGGTCGTGTTCTGCAACGCCGTCGAGGACAACCCCTTCATGGCAGGCGCATTCCACGGCGCCGGCGAAGCCGATGAAACCATCAACGTCGGCGTGTCCGGCCCGGGCGTTGTGCGTGCAGTTCTGGCCGATCTGCCCAAGGACGCCGACCTTACCACCGTGGCCGAGGCCATCAAGTCCACCGCTTTCAAGATCACCCGCGCCGGCGAGCTTATGGCCCGCGAGGCCGCAAGCCGCCTGGGCTACGAGAAAGGCATTCTTGACCTGTCTCTTGCCCCCACCCCGGCTGCGGGCGATTCGGTTGCCAACATCCTTGAGGAAATCGGCGTGGGCACCTGCGGCGGCCCTGGCACCACGGCTGCCCTGGCCATGCTGAACGACGCTGTTAAGAAGGGCGGCGTCATGGCAAGCTCCAGCGTTGGCGGCCTTTCCGGTGCTTTCATCCCCGTTTCCGAGGATGCCGGCATGATCCGCGCCGCCGAGATGGGCGCGCTGCATCTTGAGAAGCTCGAAGCCATGACCTGCGTTTGCTCGGTCGGCCTTGACATGATCGCCATCCCTGGCGACACCTCGGTCGAGACCATCCTGGGCATCATCGCCGACGAGGCAGCCATCGGCATGATCAACAACAAGACCACCGCCGTTCGCCTGATCCCCGCAATCGGCAAGAAGCCGGGCGACCGCCTGAACTTCGGCGGCCTGCTGGGTTACGCCCCCGTCATCCCCGTGAACGAGTACGCCGGCTCGGTGTTCGCTCACCGTGGCGGCCGCATCCCCGCCCCGCTCAACTCGCTGAAGAACTAAAGCGGACACGGCAGCAGGGCGCACGGCTCGCACCAGCAAACGAATAAGGCCGCACACACGACCAAGTTATTATCGAAACAAGCAAGAAGGCGAAGAAAATGGGACTCAATCTGTTGGCAGTTGCGATCGGCGGCGCTTTGGGCGCTTCGATCAGATACCTCACGAACGTGGGGTTCGCGCATCTGCTAGCGGGAGCCAACCCGTTCTATCCCTTCCCCATCTCAACGATGGTCATCAACACCATCGGCTGCTTCGCGATGGGCTTTCTGGCAAGCTTCTTCACCTGGCACGACACGCCCGTTTGGAAAAACTTCGCCACGGTTGGCCTTCTGGGCGGCTTCACCACGTTGTCGACCTTCGGCCTTGAGACCATCCATCTTATCGACAACGCCAGCTACGGCGTAGCGCTGCTGAACGTCACGCTCACGTTGTTCTCGTGCCTGCTGGGCATCGTGTTCGGCCGCATGCTGGTGCACACGCTGTTTCCCGGCCGCTAAGCCAGGCAAAACAAGCTCGTAACGCTCGAAAGGCACCCTGCGGGGTGCCTTTCCTTTTCAGTCTATTGCTTGCTGCTGCGGCAACCGATTCGTTCTTACGGCCCGCGCTTTCAAAAACCGCAGAAGACGACTTGCCGGTTTGCGGACTATCGCTTCACGGCGCGAACCAGGTACTCGACGTTGTGGCCCTTCGCACCCGTGATCGACGACTCCACAACGCCAGTCACGTCGAACGACGCCGACTCAAGCGCTTGTCTAACCTCGTCGACGGTGCGCAAGCGAACCGCCTCGTCAAGCACCACACCGCGTTCGGTTTCGTCGTGAGCCGATTCGAACTGCGGTTTCACCAAACCAATGAACACGCCACCCGCATCGAGCAAGTTGGCGAACACGGGAGCCAAGCTTGCCAAACCGATGAAACTGAGATCGGCGACAGCAAGATCGAACGGTGCACCCAAATCGGCCGGATCGGCCGTGCGAATGTTGGTGCGCTCGAACACGACGACGCGCGGGTCTTGACGCACCTTCCAGGCAAGCTGCCCGTAGTTGACGTCGACGCATGCGACGGAAGCTGCTCCCGCCTGCAGCAAGCAGTCGGAGAAACCGCCGGTGGAAGAACCGATGTCGATGCAGCGAAGCCCCGACGCATTCTGATTGAACGCGTCAAGCGCACCGCGCAGCTTGAACCCGCCACGCGAAACATAGGGCATACCGCCCTTCACCTGGATGTCCGCATCGGACGGAACCTTCACCGCGGCGCTGGTTGCGTACACGTCGCCCACCTTCACCTCGTGCGCCAACACTGCACGAAGCGCAGCCTGGACATCGGCGAAATAACCGCGCTCAACCAACAGCGCATCAAGGCGCACCTTCTTGGGTTTAGGCGGTTTGGCAGTCATAGGATTCAGGTTGTTGGGAACGTCATTGTGTTTGCTCATACGGTCATTCTAAACGAAAGGGCGCGACCGATGTCGCGCCCATGTCAAAACCAGTTGATCGGCAATGCAGGCTTGCATTTCGCAGTGCAAGACTTCAGATCAGCAAAACGAAGCCCCGAGCTGCGCGGAAAACCCGCGCCAGGCGAACCTCGCCCAAGCGACCGGCGCCCGCCGCAGCCGCTTACGGAAGCAGCAGCTGGGCAACCTGAACGGCGTTCAGAGCAGCACCCTTGCGGATCTGATCCATAACACACCAGAACGAAATGCCGTTCTCGACGCTGTAGTCCTTGCGCACGCGGCCGACATACACCTTATCGGTGTGGGCAAGCAGGCCGGGCATGGGATAGCCGTTCTCGGCAGGAACGTCATTCAGGGTAACGCCCGGCTCAGCCTCGAACGCAGCGCGCGCCTGCTCGGGCGTGATAGGACCGTCGAACTCGACGTTCACGTACTCGGCGTGGCAACGCAGAACCGGAACGCGAGCGCAGTTGGCGGCAACGCCCAGATCGGGGTGACCCATGATCTTCTTGGTCTCGACGATCATCTTCCACTCTTCCTTCGTGGAATCGTCATCAAGGAACACATCGATATGCGGAATGATGTTGAACGCGATCTGATCGCTGAAGGCATGCGGCTCGAACTCGTTGCCATCAAGGTAGTCGCGCGTCTGATCGTACAGCTCGTTCATGGCGGCGACACCCGCGCCACTTGCAGCCTGGTACGTAGAGGCGACGACGCGTTTGATGGGGGCCACGGACTCCAACGCGTGAAGCGCGACGACCATCTGGATGGTGGAGCAATTGGGGTTGGCGATAACGCCGTTATGCCACGTAACGTCCTGGGGGTTAACCTCGGGAACAACCAGCGGAACGTCCTCTTCCATACGGAAGGCGCTGGAATTGTCGATCATGACCGCGCCGGCACTGATGACGGCATCGCGCATTTCCTTGGAAACGCCCGCACCGGCGGAGAACAGGGCGATGTCGACGCCCTCGAATGCCTCGGGGGTCATTTCCTGAACAAGAAGCTTGCCAGCGGGAACCTGACCGCAGCCAAGGAAGTCGATCTCCTTGCCGGCAGAGCGTGCCGATGCCAGAGGGATGACCTTGCTCGCGGGGAAATCGAGGTCGTGCAGCACCTGCATGAATTCCGAACCAACGGCGCCGGTTGCACCTGCAACGGCAACGACCGGGTTGGCGGGAATCTGTTTCGTCCAAGCCATGTGGCTCCCCTTTCTGGCCTAGCGGCCCTTGTTCATTTTCGCAGCGATTTCTTCTGCGGAAAGCTGGGTTTCCTCGAAGATCTCGTCCGAGTCCAAACCGAACGCGGTATGCAAGCAGCGCACCGCCTCTGCAGCCTGAGCTGCAGAAACAACAACAGAAAGGCGAATGGGCGACGTGGAGATCGCGTCGATGTTGATCTGGTTCTCGCCCAAAACAGCGAACGCCTTTGCGGCAACGCCCGGCGACGACTTCATGCCGGTGCCAACCAAGCTGACCTTGGCGATGTCCTCGTCAACCACCACTTCGCGGGCGCCGATCTGCGGGGCGACCACGTCAACGGTCTCGCGAGCGCGGGCAAGGTCGGCATCGGGGCAGGTGAACGAAATGTCGGTGACGCCCGCTTCGGATGCGTTCTGAATGATCATGTCGGTGTTCACGCTGTTCGCGGCAAGCGCACCGAACACCTTGGCGGCAACGCCGGTGGCATCGGGAACGCCGCGAATCGTGACCTTCACCTCGGACGTATCGTGAGCGATGCCCGTGATAACGGCTTCTTCCATCATATCGGTTGCCTCCTTGACGAACGTGCCATCGGTTTCCGTGAACGCAGAACGAGAATGAATGACGACGCCGAACTTGCGCGCGAACTCGACTGCGCGCATCTGCAGCACGCCCGAGCCGGCAGCGGACATCTCGAGCATGTCGTCGTATGAGATTTGATCAAGCTTGCGCGCATGAGGGCACACGCGCGGGTCGGCCGAGTACACGCCATCGACGTCGGAGTAAATCTCGCAGACATCGGCGTTGATGCCCCAAGCAATGGCGACGGCCGTGGTGTCGGAGCCGCCACGGCCAAGCGTGGTGATGTCACCGCTGGGGTCTATGCCCTGGAAGCCGGCGATAACGGGGATGGCGCCTTCGGCAATGGCCTCCATGATGCGCTCGGAATGCACCTTGACGATTTTCGCGCGCTGATGCGAACCGTCGGTTTCGATGCCCGCCTGACGGCCGGTGAAGCTAAGGGCCTTGTAACCGCGAGCCTCGATGGCCATGGCCAAAAGCGACATGGACACCTGCTCGCCCGTGGACAGAAGGCGGTCCATCTCGCGCACGGGTGGGTTGGGGTTAAGGGCCCGTGCCAGGCCCACAAGCTCGTCGGTGGTTTTGCCCATGGCGGATACGACAGCGACGACGTCGTTTCCGGCTTGCTTGCGCGCGATCAGGCGCTTAGCGACTTTCTGAATGCGCTCCGGCGAGGCGACGGACGTGCCCCCGAATTTGCAGACGATTAAAGCCATGGATCCTCTCCCTGTACGGGTACGTGAATTAGCAAGACTATATCAAAAAGCCTGTGAACAGCGTGTTTCGCGTGCGGGAATTCGCGCGAACGGCGAGAAGCCGCCTTCGATTCCTGCATCTCGCAAGCGATCTACCTCGGTCAATAAAAATAACCGCCAACCACATATGGATGACGGTTATAACGAGGCTCGATGTTCGCGTGAACGCGTTACATGTTCTTCAGCGAAATGTTGCCCATGCTATCGGCAACGTCTTCGGTAAGGTCGCAGACTTCCTCGAGGCTGTCGAACAGGTTGGCCCAAACCATAACCTCGATAGGATCTTCGGGATGCTGGAACAGCTCGCGAACGGCCTTGAGATACAGCTTATCGCCCTGTTCCTCGAGATCGCTGACCTCGTCAAGGAAGGAATGGAGCTTCTTGGACTTCTTGAAGTTGCGGAAGTCATCCATGGCGCGGTAAATGGCCTTGGTTGCCTTACGGATGATCTTCGCGAACTCGAGCGCGTCTTTATGCATGTAGTGAATGTCGTACATGTAGAAACGCTGCATGACCTCTTCGATGCCGTCAATGACATTGTCGAGGTTCTGGGAAAGCTCAAGGATATCGCCGCGCTCGATAGGCGTGATGAAGTCGACTGCAACGCACTGGAAGTTCTGGTCGTCCAGAAGATCGCCGCGATGCTCGATCTCGTGAGCCCTATCAAGAGGCTCCTTCAGCGCGTCGGTGGTGGTGAAACCTTGGATGACTTCGACAAGAAGCTCGGCTTCCTCTACCGCAATCTTCGCTTGCTTCTCGAACGCGTCAAAATAATCAGACTTGTGCTTCTTAGACACGATGGTCTCCTTCAGTCGGCTATACACAGATTCTACTGCATGAAACAAGCTCAACCATGCTTAATGTACGACGTTATGCCTCATTATGGGCGATCAAAGGCGGCTTTTACAGGCGCCGTCGTTTCGTTCGCCAAACCGTTACCCATCAGATCGGGACAACCTCGGTGCAGCTTAAGCGTAATACGCGAAAACGCGACGCCTTTCGGCACCGATGGTTGTTTGCTCGCCGTGGCCGGGCAAAACGACGGTCTGATCGGGAAGCACGGCAAGACGCTTAAGAGATGCTCTCATGTCGGGCATGCTGCCACCCTCGAAGTCGGTGCGGCCGATGCCTCCGCAGAACAGCGTGTCGCCCGAGATAAGAACCGGCGCGCCACCCTTGACAACGCCGAACTGCGGGTCAAGGAACAGGCACATGCTTCCGGGCGTGTGGCCGGGCGTAAGAACGACCTTCCAAGCCATGTTGCCGATCTGGATGACGTCGCCGTCATCAACCGGCTGATCGACTTCGCAAGCCGGGAACTCATGATCGTCGCGGAAGGGCTTCACCGTGCGCTCGATGTAGGGAGCGTCGGCCTTCGAGGCAATGACGGTTGCTCCCGTCAGCCTGCGCAGCTTAGCCGCGGCACCCACGTGATCGTAATGGCTGTGGGTGAGGATGATGGCGTCGAGCTTCTTCTTGCCAAGCTTCTCAAGTGCGCCGATGATGACGTCGGAATCGCAAGTCGGATCGACCACGATGGTGGCTGCATCGTCGGAGATGATGTAGACGTTGTTCTCGATGGGGCCCATCACCATGAAATGAATGGGAAGGCAACCATCTTTCACTTTATGCAGATCCATTCTGGTCCTTTCTAGCTAGCTATCCCGAGCTTTAAACATGGGCGCTGTCGACAGCAATCAACTTCGTTAATTACTGTCTCGGCGTCCCACGCTCTCACCGGGCTTCATGCGGCGGGCTTCGAAGACACCGTCGACGTCGTAAAGCTCAGCGATGATGTCGTCAACATGCTCGACATCGGAAACCTGGAACAGGAAGCGCATGGTAACCATGTCGTCGCGCTGCGTCGAAGTGGAGGCGTTCAAAACATTGACGCCCTCCTCGGACAGAACGGCAACGACATCGCGCAGCAGGTTCATGCGGTCAAGAGCCTCAATGTAAACGTCGATCTTGTACGACGTCGAAACAGCGGGATCTTTCTCCCATTCAACCTGAATGATGCGCTCGGGCTCGCGCAGCAGGTCCTTGGCGTTCGGGCAGTCGGCACGGTGAACGGAAACGCCTCGACCACGCGTGACGAATCCCAAAATGTCGTCGCCAGGAACCGGGTTGCAGCACTTCGACAGGCGCACCAGCACGTCTTCCAAGCCCTTCACCACAATGCCCGTGTCCGAATGCGTCTCGCGACGCTTCGGGCGCTTCACGCTGGTAAGCATGGGCGGCATCTTGCCCGTTGCCATGGTTGACATGCCGATGGCGGGGCGCTCGGCTTCCTTCTTGCCGTCGTCGACGACCAGCTTCAGGATGCGGTTGGCAACATGCTGCGGGCTTTCCTTGCCGGCGCCGATGTTCACCAGCATGTCGTCGCCGTCTTTGTAGCCCATGCTCTCGGCGGTGGTTTTCACCGCACGCGTCATCTGGGCGTTCGAAAGGCCCAGGCCATGCTTGCGCATCTCGCGCATCAGCTTGTCGTGGCCCATCTGCAAATCGTCGCCGCGGTTTGCCTTCGAGAAGTAGTTCCTGATCTTCGAACGCGCCGACGGCGTGCGGACGATGCTCAGCCAGCCGCGCGAAGGCGTGGCGCTTTTCTGCGTGAGGATCTCAACGCGGTCGCCCATCTGCAGCTTGTACGACAACGGCACGATCTTGCCGTTGGCCTTGGCGCCAACGCAGTGGTTGCCGACCTCGGTGTGAATGGCATAGGCGAAGTCGACCGGGGTGGAACCCGAACGAAGGCTCTTGACCTCGCCCTTCGGGGTGAACACGAACACCTCGTCGGGATCAAGGTCGACCTTCAGGTCTTTCAGGAACTCGCGCGAATCCTGGGTTTCATCCTGCCAGTCAACCATCTGGCGAAGCCACGCCAGCTGTTTATCGAACTCGGCGTCCTTGCCCTGCTTGCCGCCGTTTTCCTTGTACAGCCAGTGAGCCGCGACGCCGAACTCGCTTTTCTGGTGCATTTCCTCGGTGCGGATCTGAACCTCAAGCGGCTTGCCGGACGGGCCGATGACCGTGGTGTGCAGGCTTTGGTACATGTTGAACTTCGGCATGGCGATGTAGTCTTTGAAACGCCCGGGCATAGGGTGCCACAGCGTATGCACCGCGCCCAGCGCCGAATAGCAGTCCTTGACGGACTTCACGATCAAGCGCACGGCGATCAGGTCGAAGATCTCGCTGAACTCCTTGTCGCGCTTGGTCATTTTCTGATAGATGGAGTACAAGTGCTTGGGGCGGCCCATGATCTCGGCCTCGACGCCGATCTTCTCCATCTCGTCGTGCAAAAGGTCGATGACCTGCTTCAAGTATGCCTCGCGCGTTGCGCGGCTTTCAGCAACCAGGCGCTTGACCTGTTGATACTTCGCAGGCTCAAGGTAGTAGAAAGACAGGTCCTCTAGTTCCCACTTAATGGAGTTGATGCCCAGACGGTGCGCGATGGGCGCGTAGATCTCAAGCGTCTCACGCGACTTGAAGATGCGGCGGTCCTCGCGAAGCGACGACAACGTGCGCATGTTGTGCAGACGGTCGGCGAGCTTGATGACAACCACGCGGATGTCCTGGTTCATGGCAACGAACATCTTGCGGATGGTTGCCGCCTGCTCGTCGGAGAGGCTTTCCACCTCGATGCGGGTGATCTTGGTAACGCCCTCGACCAACTGGGTGACGCGCTCGCCGAACAGGCGCGTGATATCGCGGTCGGTGGTTTCGGTGTCCTCGATGGTGTCGTGAAGGAGCGCGGCGCATAGGGTTTCGACGTCCATACGCAGGTCGGCCAAGATGATGGCAACCTCAACGGGGTGAGCAACGAACGGCTCGCCGCTCTTGCGCAGCTGGCCCTTGTGAACCTTGCGTGCGAAGGCGAACGCCTCCACGAGTTTCTCTTCCTCGTCCTCGGTAAGGTAAGACTTGGTCATTTCCTGCAGGACAGCGAAACGCTCTTCGGGGGTTTCGCCCTTGCTGCGGGCACCGTGACCAACCTTGTAGTCGTTTTCCTCAAGCACGTTTCCGCGCGCATCGGAAGCGATGGAGGTCAGGCCCGCCAGGTCCTTCGCGTCAGCCATGATGATCCCCTTGCCTTCCCACGTGTTCGCACGGCAGAAACCGAACGCGCACCTCGTTTATACGTAACCCATTCATTATATCGCAGCAGCTGCACAAGGCGCATGCCGCCCGCACGCCGCGCCGCGCGAGATCACCGCGCGCGCCGCGTTCAGCAAGCTAACGCAAGCAACCCGCCTGCGCACGCTACGAGCACAGGCAGTCGCCGGTCTCGGCGCAGGCCGGAACGATCGGAGCCGAAATGCGGCTTTGCAGGGTGCAGGCGTCCTCGTCCATGGCGCGGTGCTTGTATTCGTCGAAGATCGCGCGCTCGCCCATGCCCTCGCGGTAACGCACGCTGTCGGTGAGGTCGACCTTCTGATGGCCGCTTTCCACCCTGACGGTGCGCGCCTCCTCGCCCGAGGTGAACTCGGCATGGGTTTGGATAAGCCCCAGCTCGCGGAAGACGGCGATGGCGCATTCGACGCTGTCGGCGCTCATCGGGTTATTCGGATCGATGCCGTACGCGATCTCGGAAGTGCCCGCCGAGAACGACACGTCGCCGGCGTTGCGCTGACGCGCGGTTAGATAGCGGTATACCTGCACCAGCACGTCGCGGTCGGGCGTTGCCCCGGCAAGCGCCGTCTCGTTCAGCTGGGCGTCGCCGCGGTTGTACAGCAGGTGAACGAACGATTCGCGCCCATCGCGGCCCGCGCGGCCGCTCATCTGGTTGAACTCGATCTCGTTGAACGGCATGTTGAACAGCACGACGTGCCTGATGTCGGGGATGTTCACGCCTTCGCCGAACGCGGACGTGGACACCAGAACCGAAAGTGCGCCCGAGCGGAACATCTCCTCGATGCGCGTGCGCTCGGCGCGGTCGAGGCCCGCGTTGTAGAAACCGATCATCGGCGCAAGCTGGCCAACCTTCGAGCGAAGGATGCGCGCAACGGTGATCGAGCGCTCGCGCGAGCTGACGTACACGACGGTCTTCTCGCCGGTGGCCACCAGTTTCGCCAGGTAGTCCTCGCGGGCGCGCATGCCGCGCCTGTCGTCGACCACCAGATTCGTACGCGCCGTGCGGTCGAACACGCATGCCTCGATGGGAAGAATGGACGCGATGTCACGCGCCACGTTTCCGTCGGCGGTTGCGGTAAGGGCCAGCACCGTGGGGCTGCCTAAACGCTCGATGGACTTGCCGATGGTGCCGTAAGCCTCGCGGCTGCCGTTGCGGTACTGCGCGATGTGGTGCGCCTCGTCAACCACGACGAAACCGAACCTATCGCCCACGGCAAGCTCGTCAACGTGGTATTCCAAGAACTCGGGCGTGGTCAGCACCATGTCGGTTGAGCCGTCGGCGATGGCGCGGTAAATGCGCTCGCGCTCCTTCGGGGTGCTTTCACCGGTAAGCACGTCAATCTGAAGGCCGAAGCGGGAAAGCGCATCGTTCAGGTGGAACGACTGATCGGTGATAAGGGCACGCAGCGGGTACACGAACAGGCTTGCCTTGCCATCGCGCAGCGCCGTCATCGCGGCATGCACATGGAAAGTAAGCGATTTGCCGCGGCCCGTGGCCATGACGGCCATGACCGACTTGCCTTCGCCCAGCAGGTCAAGCACCTCGCGCTGCGAATCGTGCAGCGAGCCGTCGCCGATCAGGGCGCCGATGATGTCGGATTCCAGCTTGGCGGGATTGCTTTGCGCGCGGCGCTGCCACTTCTCGCGGTTCGAAGCGCGATCGGCCTCGTACGCCTCGATGGCAGACGAGCTTTCGATGCAGTCCTCGCACAGCGACTCGTCGCTTGCGGCGAACAGGCTGGTGACGAAACGCGTGTTGCCCGGGTCAAGCGTGGCCGCAAGAGCGCCGCACATGCCGGCGGGCGAAAGCGACTTCAACATGGCCTTCACCGTGCGACGGCCCCGCCATTCATCGATCTGAACCTCGAACGCGGCATTCACCACGTTGCAGGTTTTCATGAGCTCATCGATGTCGTTGCAATGGAACATGATGCCCGACACGCGGTTCGTGCCATCGGAAAGCGCGCACGAGAAGTGGTTCTTCTCGGCGCCCACCGCGCGGCAGTTCGCCATGGTGACGTCGCGCGCCAACAGGCAGGGCACGCGGTTTTCCTGGCCGAACGGGGCCAGCTTCTCCATCAGCTCGACGTTCTCGATGGTCAGCTCGTCAAGCGAGACCATCGAGTCGATCTCGATAAGCGGGTGGAACGCGTCTTCGGGAAGTTGGTTCATGTAATCGCACAGGCGCTTGGTGAACTCTTCCAAGTTCGCAACAGGAAGCGTGACGCCCACGGCGGCGCCATGGCCGCCGAAGCGGGTGAGCAGGTCTTCGGTCGAAGCAACGGCATCGAACAGATTCACCTGGCCAACCGTGCGGCCGCTTCCGCGCGCCTCGTCGCCCTCGATGGTGAACAGCAAGCACGGGACGCCGTAGGTGTGCACCAAACGGCTGGCAACGATGCCCTTCACGCCCTCGTGCCAGCCCTCGCCCGCCACCACCAGCACGCGCTGGCCATGATAGACGGCGGCGGCCTTCTCGCGAGCCACCTCGGAAAGCTCGGCCTCGATTGCGCGGCGGCGGTCGTTCACGGTCTCAAGCTCGGCGGCAAGCTTGCATGCCTCGTCGAAATCATCGGTCATCAGCAGGTCGAGGGCGATTTGCGCATCGCCCATGCGGCCGGCGGCGTTCAAGCGCGGGATCAGCGAGAAGCTGAGGTTGGTTGCGGTGACCTGCTTGCCCGCCGCACCCGAGCGGCCCAGAAGAGCTGCAATGCAGGGACGCGGGGACGCGTTGATGTGCTTAAGGCCGTCGCTGACCAGCGCGCGGTTCTCGTCGCGCATGGGCATAAGGTCGGCAACCGTGCCCAAGGTGGCAAGGTCGGTGTAGTCGCGCCACAAATGCGGGAAACCGAAACGGCCGCCCATCACCTGGACAAGCTTCAGTGCCACGCCGACGCCGGCAAGAATGGAACTGGGGCACGACGATCCGCACTTGGGGTCGGCCACAGGCACGCCCTCGGGCACCAAGTCGGCGGGCTCGTGGTGGTCGGTAATCACCACGTCAACGCCCTGCGCCACGATGTCGGCCACTTCAACCTTGCTGGAAATGCCGCAGTCAACCGTGACGATGACCTCGGGATCGAGCTTGCGAACGCGCTCGAACGCCACGGCGGAAAGGCCGTAGCCCTCGTCGAAGCGACGCGGGATGAACGGCGTGACATGGCCGCCCAGCGTGCGCAAGCCGCGTGTGAGCACGGCAGTTGCCGAGATGCCGTCAACGTCGAAGTCGCCGTACACCACGATGTGCTTGTGCTCGCGGACGGCGGCCTCAAGAGCATCGGCCGCTTTGTCGATTTGCGGGATAAGGTACGGGTCAAGCCAATCGCGCTCAAGCGAGGGCGACAAGAACCGCTCCGCCTTCTCGACGGTGGTTATTCCCCTGCTTGCCATGGTGGTCGCGATGAAATGCGGCAATCCGAAATGCCCCTGCAGCTGGGAGACGGCATGCGGATCCGCCGCGCTGATGTTGAATTGCGCCGGCATGAATGGTACCTCGTGAAAAAACTCGCTCGTATTAGTCGAGGCTTATTCTCGCACAACACGGCGTAGAGGGCACGGCTAATCGGCGGAAGCTTGCGCGAGGTTCAAGGAAGGGCACACATGATCAACAATGCGGCGGCACGCAAAACGGCCCGCCTCCCATCGCGGGGAAACGGGCCGCTCGGATTCAAGCAGCATGCGAAACACTCGCTGCGAATCACTGCAGGTGAATTACTGCAACTTGTTCTCTTCGATGATTCCATCGAGCGTGCGCCATGCAAGCTCGGCGCACTTGACGCGGGCGGGCATGCGGGAAATGCTCTCGAGCTCGGCAGCCTCGTCCAAGTCCTCGCGATCGTCGTCGGAAAGCTCCTTGCCCTGGATCATGCCGATGAACAAGCCGCTCAGGCGCTTGGCCTCCTCGACGGTCTCACCGGTGATGAGGTCGGCCATGACGTCGGCGGAAGCCTGCGAGACAGCGCAGCCGTGGCCGGTGAACGCAGCCTCGGTGATGACGCCGTCGGCAACCTTCAGCTTCAGGACCATCTCGTCGCCGCAGCTGGGGTTGATGCCCTCGTGCTCGAAGTCAGCGTCCTGAATGTCGTACTTGTAGTCGGGGTGCGCGTTGTGCTCCATAAGAGCCGCGGTGTAGATGTTAGATGCCATCGAACATGCTCCAAACCAGTTTCAGGCCGTCGATCAGCTGATCGATATCGGCTTTGTCATTGTAGAAGGCCATGGACGCGCGGCAGTTCGACATGCAGCCCAGCTGGGACATAAGCGGCTGCGCGCAGTGATGGCCGGCGCGAATGGCAACGTGAACGCTATCAAGGATGCCCGACACGTCGTGCGGGTGGACGTTCTTCACGTTGAAGCTGATGACGCCATGATGCTCGGCGGGATCCTTGGGGCCGTAAATGCTGATGAAGTCCAGCTTCGAAAGCTCGTCGAAGCAGTACTTGGTCAGCGCGGCCTCGCGGGACTGCATGGCCTCCCAACCCACCTGCTCGACGTAGGTAAGCGCGGCGCCCAGGGCGTAAGCGCCCGCAGCGTCCTGCGTGCCTGCCTCGAACTTCTCGGGCACGGGCGCCCAAACGGCGCTCTGTTCGGACACGGAGTCGATCATCTCGCCGCCCGTCAGGAACGGGGGCATTGCATCAAGCAGCTCGTGCTTGCCCCACAAGATGCCGATGCCCATGGGACCGAACACCTTATGGCCGCTGAAGGCGAAGAAATCGCAATCGAGGTCGGTCACGTTCACGGGCATGTGCGGCACGCTTTGAGCGCCGTCGACGACCATGTACGCACCGAACTCGTGAGCGATCTGCCCCAGCAGCTTGACGTCGTTCTTAACACCCAAGACGTTAGACACCTGCATAGCAGAAACGATCTTGGTCTTCGGGCCGATCTTCGCGCGCATCTCCTGCTCGGTCAGATGGCCTTCCTCATCGAGGTACATGTACACCAGCTTGGCGCCATGGCGCTTGCAAGCAAGCTGCCACGGCACGCAGTTGGAGTGATGCTCCATGATGGTGATGCAAACCTCGTCGCCGGGCTTGAGCACCATATCGGAAAGCGAGAAGGAGACAAGGTTCAGAGCCTCGGAGGTGTTGCGGCACAAAACGATGTCGTGCCAGTTGTCCTCGCCCGCGCCGATGAAGCGAGCAATGTGCTTGCGCGCGTCGTTGATGGCGTTGGTGGCCTCGTAGGAAAGCTCGTACAGGCCGCGCAGCGGGTTGGCGTTCATGGTTTCGTAGAACTCGCGCTGAGCGTCAAGCACCGCAGCCGGGCGCTGAGCCGTGGCGGCGCTGTCAAGGAACGCCACCTCGGGATGACGGCCGAACAGCGGGAAGTCCTTCTTGTACGGGTTAGCCTCGATGTCCACACCGTTTACCAGGTATGCCATGGCTTAGGCCTCCTCTTCAAGGAAATCGGCGTCGAAGCCGTCGACCAGCGTGGTTGCCAGGCGAAGAACGCCTTCGCGGCTTGCCTGGTCAGGGGCGTCGATTGCAGCCTGCTCGAGCATGGCGCGGACGAACATCTGCTCGGCCGCCTCCTGCGAAAGGCCGCGGCTTGCCAGATAGAACATCTGCTCGGGGCGAACGTGGCCGATAGCCGCACCGTGGTTGCCCGCGACGTCGTCTTCGTTGCACAGAATGACGGGGACCGACTTGTTCTCGACGTCGTCGTCGACAAGCAGGACGGTTTCGTGCTCGGTGCCTTCAGCGCCCTTGCAACCACGGACGAAGTCGATGGTGCCGCGCAGGGTTTTCTTGCTCTTGCCGGCCAAAACGCCGTTGGAGTTGATGTTGCACTGCGTCTTCACGCCATTGTGGCGCAGGGTGTAGTTGATGTCGTGCACCTGTTCGCCATGGCCCAGGTAACGCGCCTCGATGCCCATGCGCGAACGATTGCCGCGGATGTCGCCGCCGATGCCCGTGAAGGTGTTGCTTGCGCCCAGGATGGTCTGACGCACGTCGATCTTAGCATCGTCCCAGGTGAAAAGGCCCATGTCGTCAAGGTCGATCCAGCCGTCGTCAAGCGTCTGGGTACGGACGATGCGGATGGACGCGTCAGAATCGGCGAACGCGCGAACGGATGTACCCACCACGCCGATGCCCCCATCGGGAGAATCGACGTTCAGGACGAGCGTGACGTCGGAACCCGCGCCTGCCACAACATCGACCGCGGCGAAGTTCATAGCCCCGTCGACGCCCGTGACGTCAATGGTGGCCAGAACCGATTTGCCGGCCGAAGCGGTGATGACCACAGGTTCATCGGCGTACTCGCGCATGAAGGAATACACCTCGGTGCTGATGCCGGTTTCAAACGCGACAGCCAAGCTGCGCGACTCGCCGACGGCATCGGACGCCGCCTGATAACGGGAAAGCGCGGTGCCGCCATACAGGCCGTCGTCATCGTTTTTGGCCTCGTCGACGCGTGCGGTGGTCAGGTACGGCTCGGTGTGGGTTTCCTCCCACGCAGCCTGAGCCTGGGCGATGGCGGCCTCGAACGCGTCGGATTCGCCGAACGCGCCGTCGGTTGCCGCTACGGAAACAGCGTATGCCTCGTCAAGATCCGCGGGGATCTCGATGGTGGTGCTGCTGGTTTTCATGCGATGCCACGTCGGAGCGGGCATTGCGTTGGCTTTATCGAAAACAATTGCCTCCATTAGCCGATTGCCCCCTCCATCTCGAGTTTGATCAGGTTGTTCATCTCAACGGCATACTCAAGCGGCAGCTCCTTGGAAACGGGCTCCGCGAAGCCGTTGACGATCATGGTGCGGGCCTCCTCTTCGGAAAGACCGCGGCTCATCAGGTAGAAGACCTTGTCGTCGCCGATGCGGCCGATGGTGGCCTCGTGTCCCACGTCGACGTTCTTGCAACGAATGTCCATTGCGGGGATGGTGTCGGAGCGACTGGTGTCATCCAGCATGAGGGACTGGCACGAAACGCTTGCCTTCGAACCCGTTGCCTTCGGGGTTGCGACAACCGAGCTGCGGAACGTGGAGATGCCGCCGCTCTTCGAGATGGATTTGGTCTCGATGAACGCCGAGGTTTCAGGGGCGTTCAGAACAACCTTGCAGCCCGTGTCAAGATTTTGGCCCTGGCCGGCGAACGTGATGCCCGTGAAGCTGGACTTCGCCTTGCGGCCGTTCAGGATGCTCATGGGGTACAAGTAGCCGACATGGCTGCCGAACGAACCCGAGATCCACTCGATCTCGCCGCCCTCGTCGACAATGGAGCGCTTGGTGTTCAGATTGTACATGTTCTTCGACCAGTTCTCGATGGTCGAGTAGCGCAGATGCGCGTTCTTGCCAACGAACAGCTCGACGGCGCCTGCATGCAGGTTAGCCACGTTGTACTTCGGGGCGCTGCAGCCCTCGATGAAGTGCAAGTCGGCCTCATCCTCGACGATGATGAGCGTGTGCTCGAACTGGCCGGCGCCCTTCGCGTTCAGACGGAAGTAACTTTGCAGCGGGTAGTCGAGCTTGGTGCCCTTCGGCACGTACACGAACGAGCCACCCGACCACACAGCACCATGAAGGGCGGCGAACTTGTGATCCTCGGGCGTGATGAGCGTCATGAACTTCTCGTGGATGAGCTCGGCGTACTCGCCGTGAAGAGCCTCCTCGATGCCGGAGTACACAATGCCAAGCTTGGCAGCGGAGTCCTGCATTGAGTGATAGACCAGCTCGGAGTCGTACTGAGCGCCAACACCGGCCAGGTAGGAGCGCTCGGCCTGGGGAATGCCCAGACGCTCGAAGGTGTCCTTGATGTTCTCGGGGACGCTTTCCCAGTCGCTCTTCTGCTCGGTGTTGGGCTTTACGTAGGTGATGATGTTGTCCATGTCCAAACCGGCGATGGAAGGACCCCAGTCGGAAACGGGCATGGAGTTGTAGATCTCAAGCGACTTCAGGCGATGCTCGAGCATCCACTCGGGCTCGTCCTTCTTCGCGGAAATCTCGCGCACGATGTCAGGCGTCAGGCCCGCATCAAGCTTCTCGGCGTCGTTGTCGTCGTAGCGGAAATCGTACAGGCTACGATCGATGTCGGCGACTTCGGTACGTTGCTTTACCATGGCTGCCCCTTAGTTCTGGGCGTCGGTCATAAACTGCTCGAAGCCGTTGGCGTCGATGTTTGCGATCATGTCGGCATCGCCCTCGGCGACGATGTGGCCGCCCAGCATGACATGGACGCGGTCGACATCAAGGTGCTCGAGGATGCGCGTGTTGTGCGTGATGATGAGCAGGGTGCCGTCGCAGGACTCACGGTAAGCCTCCATGCCCTTCGAAACGACGGACAGGGCGTCGACATCAAGGCCCGAGTCGGTTTCGTCAAGAATGGCCAGCTTCGGCTGCAGAAGAAGCAGCTGGAGCATCTCGACCTTCTTCTTCTCGCCGCCCGAGAAGCCAACGCCCAGCTCGCGGTCGAGCCACTCGGTGCCGAAGTCAAGCTCCTCGGCCAGCGACTTGATACGCTTGCGGAATTCCTTGTTCTTCATCTTCATGCCCTCGCGACCCTCGAGGGTTGCGCGAAGGAAGCTGGACAGCGGCACGCCAGGGATCTCGACCGGCGCCTGAAAGCTCAGGAACAGGCCTGCGCGCGAGCGCTTGTCGGGGGTAAGATCAGTGATGTCGACGCCGTCGAAGATGATCTTGCCGTCGGTGATGGTGTACGTGGGGTCGCCCATGGCAACGTGGCCCATGGTGGACTTGCCAGCGCCGTTGGGGCCCATGAGAACATGAACCTCGCCCTGCGCGACTTCAAGGTTGACGCCGTCGAGGATGGGTTTCTCATCCACGGAAGCGGAGAGGTTTTGAATAGCCAGCAAAGCATCTCTCGTCATTTGGCTTTTCCTGTTCTAATCGTGAAACTCTATAAATTGACTAGGGTTTAAGATAGGCTTCATGAGGGAATAGTCAACCTTTCCCTAGTAAAATACTAGAATTAAGCGGTAGGCGAACAACCCGCGTCGCAATGCGGGCAAACCGCAGATAGGGACCGCTTCTGAAAGTCCACGAACCGACCGAAAAAGGGGCGAAACGAATGCTTATCACCAGCAAAGGTCGCTATGCGCTGCGCCTTATGATCTTCGTTGCCGCCTCGGGTGAAGGCGCCAAGGTCACGCTGCGCCAAGTGGCCGATTCCGAGAACATCTCGCTGAAATACCTGGAACAGCTTGCGCACACGCTGGTGAAAGCCGAGTTGCTTGCAAGCGTGCGCGGACACGGCGGCGGGTACCGCCTGGCGCGCGAAGCTGGCGCCATTAAGGCAGGCGACGTCATCCGCGCCGCCGAGGGCACCACCGCCCCCGTTGCATGCGCAGGCCTTGACGACATGTGCCCGCGCGAAAGCATGTGCTCCACCGTGGCGTTTTGGGCAGGCCTTGACGAGGTTATCGAGAACTACGTCGACGGCGTCACGCTGGCCGACTTAGCTCAGACTTCGTTCGCCAACCCCATCCCCATGAAAGAGGACATCGCGAAAGAAGCCGCCAACGCAACCTGCGGCACGAAGAGATAGCGCTATCCCGTAAGAAATCTGATTGCAGAACGCCCGCCCAGAGTTCCGTGGGCGCAAACCACGCCTCGAACCCGCAACTACCATTAAGCTCCTACAAATCGGCGCCTAACGGCGCTTCAGCTTAAACGGATAAGCGCCGATTCGACCTTTCGTTCCGCTGTTTCGTTCAACGTTTGATGGAACAGCAGAACGACCTCGCAAGCCTCTTCTTTCGCATGCAATAAAAGGTTTACGCCTGAGTCAGCCATCCAAGAAGGAGCACTGGTCTGACCATCACCACGCTCAAACTTGATCGATTTTTCAAGAGCATCCCTTGAAAGCCAATAAACGTCTTCTGAAGAATCTAACCTAACCAAAACGCCGTTATCGCGCTCCGTTAAATCGACGATACGGCCTTCGGCTTGATTCAAGTAGTAATCGGCAGCTCCCTTTTCCAAGTCACCAAGACTAAAAGCGATAAATAACACCGCCCCGACAAATACGAGCGCACCAGCAAAAGCAATCAGCAAAGAGCAGCGCTTCATTGTCTTTAGCCTTCAAGTTTCTCGGAGGCTTCAAGCCATTCCATTTCCAGCTCTTCCAGCTGCGCTTTCAGGTCGTCTATTTTCTGCTGAGCTTCGCCCAGCTTCATGAAGTCGGTGGGGTCGATGTCGAACATGGCCTGCTTGGCATCTTCGATCTTCCCTTCCAGAGTGCGCATCTTGCGCTCGGTCGAGGCCACCTGCTTCTTCAGCGCGCGCATCTCGTTGTTCGACAAGCCGCCGCCCGCGGGCTTCGCGGCGTCGGAAGCGGCCTTGGCCATTTCCTTGGCCTGTTTCACGGCTCCATGATGCTCGGCCTCAAGCTGCAGATACTCATCGACACCGCCAGGCAGGTGGCGCACCACGCCGCCGATCAGGGCGTACTGGTTGTCGGTTACGCGCTCCATAAGGTAGCGGTCGTGCGTGACCAGGATAAGCGTGCCGGGCCAACCGTCCAGAAGGTCCTCCACCGCGGCCAGCATGTCAACGTCAAGGTCGTTGCCCGGCTCGTCAAGGATCAACACGTTGGGCTGGTCAAGCAAGATCATCATTAAGGCCAAACGACGCTTCTGTCCGCCTGACAAGTCGCAGACGGGCTCGTTCAGATCGGCTTTAGTGAAGCCCAAACGCTCAAGAAGATCGCCGGGCGTTTGCTCTTTGCCGTCAAGCATGACGCGCGTGGTGTAGCGGCCAACCACCTGACGAACGCGGTCGTTGCCCAGCTTGGTTAGGTTGTCCAGATGTTGCGACAGCACCGCGAATTTCACGGTCTTGCCGATTTTCACGCGGCCGCGAACGGGCGTGATCAGGCCCTCGATCGTGCGCAGCAGCGTGGTTTTGCCGGCGCCGTTCTCGCCCAGAATGCCCACGCGGTCGCCCGGGCCGATGTTCCAGGTAACGTCATGGAACACCAGCTTGTCGGAATCGTCGTAGCTTACCGCCACGTTCTCAAGGTCGACGCACTCCTTGCCCAGGCGGGCCACGGCCATGCGCTGCAGCTCAAGCGAGTTGCGCAGCGGTGGCACGTCGGCAATAAGGTCCTGAGCTGCCTTGATGCGGAACTTCGGTTTGGTGGAGCGCGCCTGTGCGCCGCGCGAAAGCCAGGCAAGCTCGCGGCGGATCTTATTCTGACGGCGCTCTTCGGTGACGCGGGCCACGCGATCGCGCTCGACGCGCTGCATGATGTAGGCCGAGAAGCCGCCTTCGAACGGCTCGATGATGCCGTCGTGCACTTCCCACATATCAAGGCACACCTCGTCAAGGAACCAGCGGTCGTGCGTGACAACCAGCAAGGCACCTTGGCCGGGACGCCAGCGGTTCTTCAGGTGCTGAGCCAACCAGTTGATGGCGCGAACGTCCAAATGGTTGGTGGGCTCGTCCAGCATAAGGACGTCCCACTTCCCCACCAGAAGGCGCGCAAGGTCGACGCGACGGCGCTGACCGCCGGAAAGCTGGCCCACAAGCCCTTCCCAAGGAATGTCGGAGATCAGGCCGTCGATGATGGCGCGAACCTCGGCGTCGCCCGCCCACTCGTATTCGGGTAGGTCACCAACAACCGACTCATGAACGGTGGCGTCGTCGGAAAGGTCGTCGGTCTGACCCAGCACGCCCACCGTGACGTCGCGCGTACGGACGACGCGGCCCGAATCGGGCTCGAGCCTTCCGGAAAGAAGCGACAGCAGCGTGGACTTGCCGTCGCCGTTGCGGCCGACAATGCCGATGCGAGCACCCTCGTCAACGCCAAGCGACACGTCGCCGAACACCGTCTTCGTGGGGAAATCGACCCCGATCTTCTCGCAACCAAGCAAAAACGCCATGCGTTACCCCTTGTGAATCGTCTTATTCGACTGCGATTATAAAATGACAAAGGCGGTTCCGCCAAAACGGAACCGCCCTCACACAACCTTGGCAGACGAGCCGCCAAAGCACCTTGCGAAGCTTAAGCAATCAAAGCCTCAAGCCCCTCGAAGAACACCCAAACCCTAAGCCGGCTGAATCCCCGAGAAATCCTCGGCCTTGACCGCTTCGTACACGCGCTCGACCGAAGCCAGAACCTCGGGCGTCATGGGCGCGAAGAACTCAAGCTGAGCAGGCTGGATGCCAATGAACAGCAGTTCGCTGCAGTACGACTTGATCTCGTCGATCAGATACGTCAGCGGCATGGAATGCGTAGTGACCATGTAGTTCGCCACCACGTCGTCGCGGTTCAACAGGCGCATTTCACCTGGCTCAAGACCCATCTGAGCAGCGTCAACCAGAACAACCTTATCGGGGCTCTCGCGCTTGATGACGCCGATGTAGTTCTCGGGCGTCATCTCGCCGTCGATGTGGTCCCAACCCTCGATGGGGTTTTGCTCCATCATTTTCGAGAGCATAGGGCCGCACGCGTCATCCCCACGCAGCACGGCACCAACCGTGAACACGTACTTCTTACCCATTAGCGCCTCAGCCTTCCCATGTAGTAAACGTTCGGATTGCGTTTGATCGCATCGATCATCGCGGCAAAGCGCGCAAGCCATGCAGCTTCGGTCGCATGGTCGGCGTCGTTCGCATACTGCTGCGCAAGCTGATGAACCGGCTCGTCAAGCACAGCGACGTGCGTGTTATCCACGACGATCTCGTCGCAGCGAAGGATTCCCTCCACTTTATAGCGCGCTTTACCCTCGGGGAAAAGCTCCGTGATTCGGCGGTACTCCGCCTGGGTGCAGGCAAGCTCTTCTTCAAGGCAATCGCACATGCCAGTGTTGTGGCCCACGGCGACGGCGTAGTATAAAATATCGGCCGCCTCTTTCGAGGTGTCCTTCTCGGTATCGACGAAACGCGTGGTTAGCTTGTAGAAAACCACGCGCGGCTCGCCCGCTTCGCCTGCAAGGGGGCCGCAGATGCGCGATTCTTGCTGAGCGTGACGCTCGTTCATTGCAGCCTGCGCTGCAGGTGACGCCGCAATGCCCATGGCAACTCCTTACAAAATCAAGGGGCAGGCCTGCGCTTGACAAGCCCGCCCCTTCCGTTCGAACTAGATAAGTCCGTTAAAGACCCCGCTTAACGCGAGACTACTTCGCCTCTTCCTGTGCAGGTTCAGGCTCGGGCTGCGGATGCTCGGCCATGAACTTGGCAACCTCGTCCTCGGAATTGGCGTGCGCAGCACCCTGGGCGATACCGCCGTAGATGCCGCTCATCGAGCCAATAGGAGCCGTGACCGTGCGGATGCCGGCGCTGATATTGGCGTCTTCCTGACCAGGTACAACAACCATCTCGAGCAAGGTGTCGCGCAGGTGGTTGAACACCTCGGCCTTGCGCGGATCCTTCTCGCCGGCAATGAGCTCGGCAATGTTGGCCAAGGCGTCCTGGCTAGCCTGAATGGACTTCAGGAACTCGTCGCCCAGGTCGTGGCCCATAGCGTAACCCGAGTACAGACGCGCCTCGCGCTCGAGCGTGGTGCGCACCTTGTACGGGATGTCGGCGTAAGCCAGCTTGGCGGTGTTGGCAACGGTCTCGACCTCTTCCTTGTGCTTGAGCTTCTGGCCCAGCAGGCCAAGAGCAATGGCGAAACCGTAGATGGTCTGAGCCGGGGTCGGCGGGCAACCGGGGATGTACACGTCAACCGGGAACAGCTGATCGGTGCCGCCCCACGTGCAGTAGTTGTCGTGGAAGATGCCGCCGGTGCAGCCGCAAGCGCCGTAAGAAACGACCAGCTTGGGGTCGGGAGCAGCCTGATAGGCGCGGATGCCGGGCATGCGCATGGCGCGCGTGACGGCACCGGTGTACACCAAGATGTCCGCATGACGGGGGCTCGGCGTGTTCTTGATGCCGAAACGCTCGGCATCGAAGACCGGCGTGATGGTCGAGAAAATCTCGATCTCGCAGCCGTTGCAGCCGCCAAGGTCGCAGCGGTAGATGTAAACCGAGCGCTTGATGTCGTTCAGCAGCGCAGCCTTGGCCTCGATGATCTTCTGATCAAGCTCGATCTTGCTGGGCTTGTACTGAAGCTCGCTTGGATAGGCACTATCGGTAATCATGCTTTATGCCTCCTTGCGAAGCGCAGCGATGCGCCTGGACTCGGCCATTTTCTCCTCGGTGGGAGCAGGCGTGGGGTTACCGGCCTTCTCAACCGCAGCGGCGTAACGCGCGGCGTCGGCCTTCTGCTTACACTCGGGGCACACGCCCAACGCCGCAATGGCGTTGGTGACGTCTGCTCCCTGTGCGTTGTGCGCAAGGATCTGACCGGCGTAATCGATCTCCTTCGCAGACGCGTAGTACTGTCCGCACTCAGAGCATTTCTGAAGCGGGTACGTGGCAGTCTGCTCGAGGTCGTTCTTGTCGAAAACGGCAAGCTCGAACTCGGGGGTCAGGACGATCGCATGCGTCGGGCAAACCTCTTCGCAGCGGCCGCAGAAAATACAGCGGCCGTAGTTGATCGACCAGGTGATGGTGCCGGCGTTTCCGTCGGGCACCATCTGGATGGCGTTCGGGGGGCATGCGTTCGCGCAGGCGGAGCAGGCGATGCATGCCTCAAGGTTATGCTCGGGCTTGCCACGGGCGTACTCAGGGCGCTCGAGCGGCGCCTCGGGGTACGACGTGGTGGCGCAACCCGTTTTGAAGATTCCTTTAAGTGTCTTGAACATGGCGCCCTCCCCTACAGATCGATCGGGCTGTGCTTACGGGTAGCGCAGTAATCCTCAAGCTGAGCCTTGGTGATGGTTTGCGCCTTATTCTTCTTCACGTCCACAATGGTGACGCGCTCGGTGCAGGAATAGCACGGGTCGAGCGAGCCGACGATCAGGGCAGCATCGGAAATGGTGTTGCCGCGGAACGCGTAACGCAAAGATGCCCAGTTGCTGTACGTGGATGCCTTGGCGCGCCAGCGATAGCACTTCTGGTTGTCGCCGACCATGGACCAGTGCATGTCCTCGCCGCGCGGGGCCTCGACCCAGCCCATAGCCAGTTTGTTGGCCTTGATCTCGAACTTGTCGTTCAGAACCGGGCCCTCGGGCAGGTTGGCCGACAGAAGCTCCTCGATGATGTCGATGGAGTCGAACACCTCGGCAACGCGAACCAGCGTACGGCCCAAGACGTCGCAGGAATCCTGCGTGATGGGCTTATGGTTGTGCGCGATGTACTTGTAGCCCTCGTACGGATGCACCCAACGGGCATCGCGTGCGAATCCGCTGCCACGGACGTACGGGCCAACCGGGCTGTAGTCGCGAGCGACCTTCGGGTCAAGAACACCGACGCCGGCAGCGCGCTTCTCGAAGTTCGGCGTGGACAGAAGCTCATCGACCAACTGTTTAACCTCGTGACGCAGGGTCTCGCAATAGCGAAGCGTCTCGAGCTTCTGCTTTGCCAGAATGTCGCGACGGACGCCGCCGATAAGATTCAGGCCGTAGGTCTTGCGAGCGCCGGTCAGCATCTCGGCCAGATCCATGGACTTCTCGCGTACGCGGAAGAAGTGCTGGAAGCCAGTGTCGAAACCGGAGTAATGGCAAACCAAGCCAAGGTTCAGAAGATGCGAGTGCAGACGCTCGGTTTCAAGAATGATGGCGCGGATATACTCGGCGCGCAGCGGAACCTCGATGCCCTGAGAGCGCTCGATGGTCTCGGCGTACGCAGTGGAGTGAGCGAAGCCGCAGATGCCGCAAACACGCTCGGCCAAGAACGGCACCTGGTCGTAGTTCAGGCGCGACTCGGCGACCTTCTCCATACCGCGGTGGATGAAGAACATGCGGTAATCGGCGTCGACGATGGTCTCGCCGTCGACGTACAGACGGAAGTGACCCGGCTCGTCGGACGTGATGTGCATCGGGCCCATAGGGATCGTCGTAGTCTCGCGGTCGCCCGTCTCCTTCAAGAACTGATAGTTCTCGACGTCGGTGGTGGGCTCGGGACGGTAACGATAGTCCATGGTGTCCTTGCGCAGCGGGTACAGACCCTGGGGCCAGTCGTCGGGAAGGACAAGGTTACGGTTGTCGATGATACCCTCGGCCTTAAGACCGAACATGTCCTGCACCTCACGCTCGGGCCACACAGCAGCCGGAACGCGGGGAGAAACGGACTTGAACGTCAGGTCCTTTGGGTCGACCTCAACGCGAACCTGCATCACGCACGTGTCCGTTTCCTCCATGGAGAGGACGTAGTACAGCGCATAGCAGTCGCGCAAAGAGCGCTCGTCGTTACCCACCATGACGGGCATCCAGCCGCCGCGGTCATAGTACAGAAACTCGATGATCTCGGGGGCACGGTCGCGGTCGACGGTGACGACGGGCTGATAATCTTGAACCCACTCGACTGACTTGATCGCACCAGGGAAGCGCTCCTGAACTGCTTCGATGTGCGTCTCGCCAGAGCGGGCTTTGCTGCTGAATGTTTCTAAAGCCATAGTTACCTACCTACATTCCGCTCTGGTTCGTATGGGCGAAGATGTCTTTCACGATGGGCGCGTGATGCAGCGACTTAGTATCCTGCTGCAAAACGATGCCGGTGGCGTTCTCGACACCTTGGATGATGGGCTGCGGCATTGCGACGCCGAACCACAGGATGACAACCAGAAGGATGATCTCGGGGACGAATGCGAATGCGGGGACGTCACCCTTCTCCATGCCCTCGGGAGCCTTGCTCAGCACCGAGCCGGTGACGACCTTGACGCAGGCAGCCATGACGATGGTGAGCGCCAGGCCAACGACCACGACGAGCCAAACCAGGTTTGAAGCGATGCCGGCGATGAAGGCCGTGATCTCGGAGGTGAACATCGCGAACGGCGGCATGCCGGCCAATGCGAAGAAGCCGACGCCCAGAAGCGTGCCGGTGAACGGCGCGACATGTGCGACGCCCTTGATCTTCTTGAGGTCACGCGTGCCGTACGTCATGAGGATGTTGCCGGACAGGCAGAACATCAGGGCCTTGGTGAAGCCGTGGAAGATGCAGTGCAACAGAGCAGCGACGACGCCGATGGGGCCGCCGAAGCCAAGGCACAGCGCCACGAAGCCGACGTTCTCGCAAGAGGAGTACGCAAGCTTGCGCTTCAGGTCGTTCTGAGCGTACATGGACACCGCCGCGACAACCACGGACAGAGCGCCGATGACCAGCATGACCAGCTGCGGGAACTCGGGACCGACCGCCTGGCACGTAAGCACGTAGAAGCGGATGATCACAAGCAGGGCGCACTTCAGAAGAACGCCGGACAGCAGCGCGGACACGGGGCTGGGGGCCTCGGAGTGAGCGTCGGGCAGCCAGGTGTGCATGGGGAACAGACCCGCCTTGGTGCCGAAACCGATGACGGCGAACACGAAGGCGATGCTCATGAGCATCGGGTCGAACTGATGCGCAACGGGCAGGATGGACGTCCATAGAACCGCGTCGGTCGAGTTGGACAGAACGGTGTTGGCGTCAGCGAACGTAAGCACGGTGGCATACAGGCCGAAGGCAACGCCTGCGGTGCAGACGATGATGTACTTCCAGCCAGCTTCCAGCGAGAGCTTCTTCTTGCTGTAAGCGGCAACCAGGAAGACGGTCGAAAGCGTGGTGGCCTCGACCGAAGCCCACATCATGATGATGTTGTTCGACAGCGCAGCCATGAGCATGGTGAACACGAACAGGCTGAAGAACACGTAGTAGATCTTGGTCTGGCCCTTGTCCAGGTTGTCGGCCTCGATGTCATGCCTGATGTAGGGAATCGAGAACAGGCCGGTCATGCAGCCGATGACGCCGATCAGGATCACGAAGATCGCAGCCAGCGAGTCCATGTTGAACCACTTCGACAGGGCGAAGATGTTGTCGTTCGTGGCCATGACGTTCAGGGCAAGGAACACGCCCAGCACGCAGACAACCACGACGGACACGGTATGCAGGGCCTCGTACACAGCAACGGGGGCCGACTTCGAAGGGATGATCGCCATAACAACCGCGGCGACCAGCGGGACGAGCAAAAGCAGCTCCATAAGGTTAGAAAGTTCCATCATCCACCTAGCCCTTCAGTTCCATCAAACCGTCGGCGTCAAGCGAACGCGTGACACGGTAGATGCGCGTAACCATAACGGCCATGATGATGATCGCGAAAACGGCGTCGGTTGCGATGCCGATCTCGACCAGGCTCGGAGCCGTGGGCGCCAGAAGCGCCAGCGTGAGATGCGAGCCGTTTTCCATCAGGCAGTAGCCGAACACCTGCTTGAGGATGTTGCGCTGCGTGACGATGCACGTAAGGCCGATGAAGAAGTGCGCCAGCGAAATGGCAAGCGCGGGTTTGACCATGGCGGCTGCGGGAAGAGTGATGCCTCCCACGGCAACAGCGCACGCCAGAATCTCGACGGCGGAAAGCACCACGATGGCCGCGGGGCTGACAACCGGATCAAGCTTCTCGGCGGGCTCGCCCATCTTCTTCAGAGCGAACAGGATGATTGCAGGAACCAGAACCACCTTGGTGACGAACGCGGTGCCGGCCCAGCTGAACAGCTCGGTCGAGCCAACCGTGTTGCCAAGGGTCACGAAGATGCCGATGAGCACCAGCGACTGAACAATGTACAGGTAGGCGGCTTTGCGCGGCGTCTTGGTAAGCGTGACCAGAACAGCGGTTGCAACCAGGAGGCAAGCAAGCGCGTTAACGGTGAAGAATCCGTTCATCTTAAAGCCTCCTTAAATACCCATCAGGCAGAACACGAGCGCGAAGACGGAAATACCGAACATCGCCCATGTCTGACGACCCAACAATTTGAAGCGCACGCGGGAAACCAGGTTCTCGATAAGCGCGCACAGAACGAAGACGACGAGCATCTTCAGAAGATAGGTGACGATGCCGACCAGGATGCCGGCGATGCTGAAGTCAAGCGACGCACCGAACGGCAGGAAGATGGCAACGAACCAGCTTGCGACGATGATCTGCTTCATCGGCATAGCGATGTGCATCATGGCCAAGGAAGCACCGGAGTACTCCTGAAGGAGGCCTTCCTGAATTTCCTGCTCGGCCTCGGAGGCGTCGTACGGAAGCTTGCCAAGCTCGACATAGCAAGCAAACGCGAATGCGACGCCGGCAAGGATGACCGAGATCGGGGCGGATACGTAGCCGATAGAGACGCACTGAGACATGATGCCCACGTTCGTGGAGCCCACGCACAGGGCGGTGACGAACAGGGCCAGGATCATCGTAGGCTCGACAAGCACACCTACCAGCAGCTCACGAAGGCCGCCAACGCCGGCATAGGCGTCGGCAGAGTCGAGAGTTGCCAGCGAGAAGAAGAAGCGAGCCAGCGCCATCAGGTAAAGGATGACGATGATGTCGCCCAGAATGGGAACCGGCGACCAGGATGTGAACATCGGGATGCCCATGGCCAGCACCAGCATGACGCCTAGGTACACAGCAGGCGTGATGCGATGGATAAAGCTGGAGTCGACAGGGTGAACGTCCTGACGCTTGAACAGCTTCGCGATGTCGTAGTAGTCCTGGAAGATGCTGGGGCCTTTACGCGTATGCATCTTCGCGCGGATGACACGCGCCATACCAGATACCAGAGGCGCAAGAGCCATGATTACAAGAGCCTGAACAATAGCGATCACAAAGCTCATCGTGCACCCCCTCCAATCTGAGTCATAACCGCAAGGGCCAGAAGCACGACCAAAGCGACGACGACGTAAACGATATACTTGCGGAAATCGCCGCCTTCGAGCTTCTGCGCCAAAGCGCCAAGCCAAGCGGAGATCGTGGCGAACGGGTTGCGGCCCGTTGCGTCGTTGTCGGTGATGACCTCATGCGCACCCGAGAAGGAGCCCTTCATCGCGGTGGCGAAGGAAGCCGCGCAGTTCAGGATGTTCGTGCGAACCTGGTAAAGCGGGTGCATGAACATGTCGACCTGCGAACCGAAAGTCGTGGAAGCCGGAGCCATGTCGGCCGTGCGGTTGTAGCCGCAAGCCCAAGGCTCGCGGTCGGTTGCGACGCCGCCCTTGTTGCGAGCGTTGCTGTACACGGTTGCGAACAGGATGGCAACCACCAGAAGCAGAGCGATCAGCGGGAACGAAACCGCGCCGCCGCCCAGCGGGTTGACGCTAATAACGCCGACGGTGACGGCAGCGCCCAAGGAGCCGATGGCGGTCTGAGCGACGTACTCGATGACGGGAGCAACCCAGGGGGCGCCCAGGCCAAGAGCGACGCAGAGAACAGCCAGCAGGATGAGGGCGATGCGCATGGCGCCCGGAACTTCTTCAGCCTGCGCAGCGGTGTCGGAACGATGACCACCCAGGAAGGTGACGCCGTAAGCCTTCACGAAGCAGACAGCTGCAAGAGCGCCGGTGATGGAGAGAGCGACAGCGGCAAGAGCCATGCAGGCCTTGACCAGAACGTCACCGGCCATTGCGGCGTCGAACATCGACTGATACGTGAACCACTCCGAGACGAAGCCGTTCAGCGGCGGCAGAGCCGAGATAGCCAGCGCGCCAACCAGGAAGCACATTGCAGTGACCGGCATGGTGCGGATAAGGCCGCCCAGAATCTGCATGTTGCGCGTGCCCGTGGAGTAAAGAACCGAGCCAGCGCCCATGAATAGCAGACCCTTGAACATCGCGTGGTTGATGACATGGTACAGACCGGCCATCAAGGCGAAGGTGGCAAGGACGTAGTTGCCCATGGCCACGCCGACGAACGCGATGCCGACACCCATGAGGATGATGCCGATGTTCTCGACTGACGAGTAAGCAAGCAGGCGCTTGATGTCCTGCTCGTGGATTGCATAGGTAACGCCCACGACAGCCGACACGCAGCCGATGGCCAGAACCACAAGGCCCCACCAAAGCTGGCACTCGGAAGCGCCCAGCATATCAAAGCCAACCTTGATCATGCCGAAGACGCCGATCTTGATCATGCCGCCGGACATCAAAGCCGACACGTTGGACGGTGCGGCCGGATGCGCCTGAGGCAACCAAGAGTGAAGCGGAACGATACCGGCCTTGCAGCCGAAACCGAAGAACGCCAGCATGAAGACGGCCGTCGCAGTTGCGGGGCTGAAGCCGGTCATACGGAAGCTCTGGAACTCGAGGCTGCCGGTTTGGGTTGCCATGATCATGTAAGAGATCATGATCATGAGGAAGCCGACATGCGCGACGATGAGGTACATCAAACCGCCGCGGTTGCCCTCTTCGGTGTGATCGACGACGACCAGAAAGTAGGATGTCATCGACATGACCTCGAAGAACACCAGGAACCAGAACGCGTTGTCAACGGTGACGACAAAGTTCATGGCGGCCACGAACAAGTTCATGAAGAAACCGATGTAGCCAAGCTTGCCCTCGTACTCGTTGAAGTAGGCGAAACCGTAGATCCATGCGGCGAACGCCAAAACGTTGATCACGAGAAGGACGAAGCCGGAAAGCGGGTTCAGCAGGATCGAGAAGTTCGCGAACGACAGCGGCGTGGCGAAACTGACAAGCAGCGCGCGGCCGAAGACGCCCTCGAAGCCCGCGGCAACGGCCAAGGCCGCAGCGACGACGCCGGCAAGGCAGGCGACGGTCTTCGCGGTTTGGTCGCTCTTCTTAAGAACGAGAGCCAAAAGGGCGCCGATGAACGAGACCCCTGCGGAAATCAACAGGTAATTCATGCTTGAGCACCCCCTTCGCGGTCTTTCTCAAGAAGCATGGACAGGTCATCCTTACCGGCCTGAACACGGCGGTAATGAAGCTCGTTGTTGCGGTCGGCTGCATCGACCAGACGAAGCGCGTTGGTCTTGCAAGCGGCCACGCAATGCGGGTTGCCGTTGTCGTAAGCGCACAGGTCGCACTTGACGGCAACGCGGGCAACGCCGATGTTCCACTTGACCAGCGGGCTGAGATCCTTCTGAGGATCGTCAAGCTCGAACTCGATGCCGGCAACGCCGGAAACAGGCGTGCCGCCCATGTGGATAGCGCCGAACGGGCACGTGATCGCGCACAGCTTGCAGCCGATGCAACGGTGCTCGTCGACGTGGACGCGGCCGTCCGCATCCTTCGTGAGCGCGTTGACCGGGCAAACCTTCACACACGGGGTGCCTTCGCAGTGGTGGCATGAAAGGGCTGCGTTGATATCGCCCTCGACCAAAGCCAGACGCGGCTCGGCCTGGTAGCCCGCCTTACGATGCCCTTCGCTGCATGCCTCGCGGCACTCGTTGCAGCCCGTGCACCTGGTCGGGTCTACTGCGATGTAACGGTTCATTTCACACCTCCATCCACTTCATGGACGCTACCGTCGTCTTCGCGCTGCATGATGCGCAGCGCGTGGGAAGCGCAGGCCTCGACGCATGCCGGGCCATTGTCGCGATCGACGCAGCGATCGCATTTGATAACCGACGCCTGAGAAGCGGCACCGACGGACAACCCACCGAAATCGAATGCCTGCGGCGCTGCGACCACGTCAACGGCCCCGAAGGGGCATGCGTTCACGCAGCTGCGGCAACCGATGCACAGCGACATGTTCACGCCGATGCGCGCGTTCTCTTCATCGTGGAAAAGGGCGCCCGTGGGACAAGCAGCCGCACAGGGGGCCTCTTCGCACTGATGGCAAAGAATCGGGGCCGAGGCAAGCTCGTTAACCTGAATAACCTTCAAACGGGGGAAACCGGCATCGTCGGGCACCGAGTGCTTGGCAATGCATGCTCCCATGCAGGCTTTGCAGGCAACGCAATATCTTGGGTCGGCCATTACGTACCTATTACCCATTTACGCTCCCTCCAAAACCTAGAAAGTTACTTGTGCACGTGCTTCGTCAGCGACTTCGCGCTGGTCGTCGCTCAGGAATCCGTAGCAGTCGCAGCGCAGGCAGCGGCCGCACTCCTGAGCGGCCTCTTCGGCGGACATGTCAACCTCGACGTAGTCGAAGTCAAGCTTGCGCTCGAATGCGGGACGCTCGCTGATCTCGACGCGGCCGGTAGGCGTGCGGTTGTTCGCGTTGGGTTCGGGGACGGCGACGCCGCAATCGAGTGTGTGGTCGAAGCCCAGGTACGCATCGATATTGTAAGCAGCGGTCTTGCCGGCGCCAATGGCGCGAATGGCGGTCTTGGGGCCGGTCTGGCAGTCGCCGCCGACGAAGATGCCGGGAAGGTCGCCCTTTGCCTCGAGGTACTGGTTGGCCTCGAAGTTGGCGCGACGGGAAACAGCCATACCGAATGCGGCGAAGGGCTCGGAGACGATTGCCTGACCAACGGCGATAAGAACGATGTCGGCAGGGATCTTGATTTGATCCTTGGCGGCGTTGACCGGAGCCGGGCGGCCGCGATCGACCGGGCCGATGTACTGCGGCTGAGCAATGACGTAACGTGCGTGGCCGGTCTCGTCTGCCTCGATGGCAACGGGAGCCTCGAGCATCATGAGCTCGACACCCTCGGCAGCCGCGCTGTCGATCTCGGCGTCAAGAGCGGTCATGTCCTCGCGACGACGACGGTAGACAACCGAAACCTGTTTCGCGCCGGCGCGGACAGCGGAACGAGCGCAGTCCATGGCGACGTTGCCGCCGCCGATGACAGCGACGCTCTGGCCGGTGAAGTCGGGGTAATCGTCATCGCCGATCTTGCCCAGGATGTCGACGGCGGAGTAAACGCCCTCGGAGTCGATGCCGTCCATCTTCAGCAGCTTGCCGGAGTGAGCACCGATGGCGACGTAAATAGCGTCGTACTCGGCGTGGATCTCGCGCATCTTAGCCTCGTCGACGTAGCACTCGGTCTCGACCTCGATGTTGCCGACGGACAAGATTGCGTTCAGGTCCTCATCAAGACGATGACGCGGGAAGCGGTAAGCCGGGATGCCGTAGCGAGTCATGCCGCCAAGCTTCTTGTGCATCTCGAAGACCTTGACGGAATGGCCCATCAAAGCCAGATAGTAAGCACAGGTCATGCCGGAAGGGCCACCGCCGATGACGGCGACGCGCTTGCCGGTGTCGGGAAGGCGCTTGGGAGGCTCGACCGTGTCAGCGGCGCGCTGATCGACGGCGAACTTCTTAATGCCGCGAATGTTGACCGGGGCGTCGATGAGGGTACGACGGCAACGGCGCTCGCAGGGATGCTCGCAGATAAGCGCGCAAGCAGTGGGGAACGGGTTGTCGCGACGGATCATGTTGATGGCGCCTGCGTAATCGCCGGCGGCCGTAAGGGCGATGTACGCAGGAACGTTCACGTGAGCCGGGCACAGGGTCTCGCAGGGAACGCGACGGTAGTCGGCGTCCTCGCATGCCTTGTTCTTCACGTGGTTCTCGAACTCGCCTGCAAACGTCTCGAGGTACTCGAGCGCGATGTTGCCCGCGTTGTAACCAACGGCGCAGTCAGAAAGCTCCGATGCCATCTTGGCATAGGCCTTGAACTCCTCAAGGTCTTTCTCGGTAGCCTTCAGGTCGATCATCTTCTGCAGACGCTCGATCATCAACGGAATGCCGTGATAGCACGGAACGCACTTGCTGCACGACTGAGTCGTCGTCTGATACAGCTGTGCGAGCAGCACCTTCAACGGACATGAATCCGGCGACGTCGCTTGAAGGCTCCTCATGTTGTCTTCAACATAAGAGGTAAAGCGCTCTTCTTCGACGCCAGGAATACTAATAGTAAGCCGGCTCATTTAACCCTCCCCATCTCACCTAGATCTGTTGACCATCAAGCAGGAAAGTCCCTTTTCTTTCCCGCTTATTATCGATAACGATTATGCAATACCAAGTTGTCCTATCCAAACGAGGATATGGAAAACGGCATGCGGCAATCATTGCCAAATTAGATACTATACTTTAGAAAATGCCTGTTCAAACGTGGGTTTCGGTAGATACCGCTGATATAGGGAAACCTAAAAGGGCAATCGGCAAACGGTATCGTAAACAGTCAGCGGACCGTGTTCACCGCGGCAAACCGAATGCGGAAAGCCCTTGCAAGACGATTTCCGTCTTGCAAGGGCCCGAGTGGCGATATTCAAGTTGGACGCGCGTAGCGTGAATGCTTGACCGAGCCGCGAAACGCGGTCATTGCGCACACGTGGACGGCGCGAAAGCCGGCACAACACGAAGGCAGACGCAGCGCGAAAGCTGGTTATTCGCCCCAGACCTCCTGAGCGATCTCGCGAACAAGGGCGAGCTTGGCCCACTGTTCGTCCTCGGTAAGCTTGTTGCCAATCTCACAGCTAGCGAAACCGCACTGCGGAGACAGGTACAGACGGTCAAGCGGCACGTACTTCTCGGCCTCGCGGATACGGGCGATAACGGCGTCCTTGTCCTCGAGCCTGGGGCTCTTGGTGGTGATCAGGCCCAGGACGACCTTCTTCTGACCCGAAACCTTCGCCAAAGGCTCGAAGCCGCCCGAGCGCTCGTCGTCGTACTCCAAGAAGTAGGCGTCCACGTTCTCGCTGGTGAACAGCGGGTCGGCGACGGAATCGTATGCGCCGCTGGAGAAGTAGGTGGAGTGGTAGTTGCCACGGCATGCATGGGTGTTAATGGCAAGGTCGTCGCCGGGCTTCGAAGCAATCACGCGGTTGTTGATGTCAACCAGCGTGTTCATGTACGCCTTCAGTTCTTCCTGAGTGGAAAGGCCGGTAAGCTGCTTGGCCATATCGGGGTTCACGAAGCCGCCCCACGTGCAGTCGTCAAACTGCAGGTTGCGACCGCCCACGGCGTAGAACTCGGCCACGAACTCGGAATATGCAGCAACAACGTCCTCGGCGAATGCCTCTTTGGTGCCGAAAACCTCAAGCGTGTTGGCAAGTTCCTGCGCTCCGGTGAACTGGGCATAGAACTGACCGGGTGACGGAATGGTCAGCTTGGCGACAGTGTTCTCGTCCTCCTGAGCCTTCACGAACTTGAAGTGCTCGATGAAGGGGTGATTCTTGGCGGAAAGACGGCCCTCGATGGTAACGTCATCGATTGCGGCAGCCTCGCCCTCGAAGGTGGTGTTGCCGGTTTCGGACTTCACGCGGCGAACGCCCTCGATGCCCCACATAAAGTCGAGATGCCAGGTCAGACGACGGAACTCGCCATCGGTGATGCAGCGAAGGCCGGCTTGCTTTTCTTTGGCGACCAGGTCGAGGATGGCGCGATCTTCGACTTCCTTAAGCTGGTCGGCCGAGATCTCACCGCGCTCGAAAGAAGCGCGGGCGCTACGCAGGTAGTCGGGCCTGAGGAAGCTGCCGACCACGTCAAAGCGAAACGGTGCATTTTGTTTAGTCATGTCTTTCTCCCCTTTTTTGAATAGGCGCCAGGCAATGGCATCGGACGCCGCAGTTGCAATTTAACGGGAAAAAGATTACCAAGCACCAACTTCCAGCGGAAGAACGGATAAGTTATACGTAGTTATCTGTCATTTCGTTAACTGGGTTAACGGGGAATGCGAAGAGCAATAGCGGAGACGGCATCAAAAAAGTGCCCAAGCAAAGCCGGGGCACTACGAAATGGATTCCAGACAACAAAAGGACCAATCAACAACACACCGACGACTCTGCGCGATACTAGTTGTTGTCGGCGATAAATGAAACCAGATTCCGCAGCATCGAAAGAGGATGTTCGGGGAATGCGTCATCGAACATCCTCTTTCGATGCATTCATCAAGAAACCCATCTTCCAATCGGGGTCGTACGGATCTTTAAACCAACCTGAGTCCATTACCTCGGATAGACTTTCCCCGACATATCAGCCACCAGCATCAATACTGTGTTGTCCCGAATGCCAGACATACCATCTTCTTGAAAGCAGCCGACGAGACTAAGCATAAAATCTCGGAAATCGATATTCAAATTCAAAGTGTAGACAACAACGGCAAACGACGCGTCTTCGCTCTCGTTTACATCTGACTTCACAATGCTGTAAATGTAACGATAGCCGCCCTTCGTGCGTCCGGTATCGATCTCGACCACACCTTACTTTTCGCCCAAGTCCCATCTGCAGAAGTCAAGCAAATATTGAACGTCATCGTAAGGCATAGCCGCTTCGAGCGGCGTGGCCGCAATCTCGATTGCACAAAGCGCATTAGCCGACCTCGCGTCATACGCGAGGGGGGGCAGTTACCTTCATCCATATCGTGAAAGCCAAAAGGAGACTCGTCTAATAGCTCGTAATATGACGGAATGACGACGCTTCTATCGAGCACCTTTACTTTGCGTCCCCGCTCAAGGGAGCTAACGTCGAAGGCGTTCATAGCACACCATCCTGCACAAGCAGCAATCGACTACGCTCCAAGAGACAATCCCACTCCTGAGAAACGCTATCATTAACGGCCATTAAGTTCCCCATCTCCCGCTCGGCAAGCGCCTGCAGCTCACGCGCACCCTGCAAACCAAATCGAGCCCAAGCCATGAGATTAAGCCCATCGAAGAATTTCACCCAATTGCCCCAAGACGTAACCGCCGCATGCCCCAGATCGACCACGCACATAGAGCCTATGCCTACCGTCAGCATGCGCTGCAACTCCGGAGAGCCGCCAGCAGGAAGACACTCCGACCAGGATAGCCCCCTATCAAAATGCCGTCTCAAAGTATAAATAGCTCGCACCAGAAGCTCATTGATTAACACTGGAAAGGTAGTTGCCATGCCGTGTCTTAAATCGTAGCCATCCTCATAAACCCTCGTCATGACGGTCGCGAAAGATTGCCACTGGCCTTTTTCATTCGGAAACCTGCCAAAGTTGCAAAGCTCAAAGAACTCCCAAAACGGAAGAGGGAGACCCGCTCCACGCCCCCGAGAGCCGCTACTACCCGAGATGTCGGACATGCAGTGGCCGAACCAGTTAATAACACCGGCATATACTTTCGCGGTAAACGTTTTGCCCTTTAGCTCGATCTCGTTATCAGAGCCTGCGACAACCACGATTTGCCCCTTTTCGCCACCAAAAAACGTTGATGTGCCGGTAAATTGATTGCAAATCGAAGCAATCAAGCCAATGACATCGGGATAATGCGCCGCCGATTTTGCATGATGGTTTTTTGGGGTCATGCCCTCAACAGCGCCAGACACATCCATTGATTTAGCCTGGTCGTAGCCGATTTTAAAGCGTCGCTCCAAAAACCCTATCGCAGAGGCGACATTATCCTCGTTACCCGCCCTCGGATGCCACAAGGGTTCGCCTTTGCGTTCACCTTCAGAGACCTTTATCGAATTTGCGAAACGAACGACTACCCTATCGAAAAGATCATCCGAGACCTCATCCACTACACCTTCACCGGGCAAACTTGCGAAAATCGCATCTATCAACCCGCTAACAGCACCACAAGCCGCGGAAATCGCATAATCGAGAGCATCGCAGTCAACCCCTTTGTTGAGGGCGAGACTATATCGTTTAGCAATTTCTCTGATTTCCGCCTCAGAAAGAAAGTCTTCGTATCTCGCCGGCGCCACGGTCGCACGTTCTCGAACAAACGAATCGATGCTTTCAACATCAAGGGCATGACCGGATTCGAGGGCGTCTATCCGGGCGTCGACGACCGCCGCCTCCCTCTGGATAACACGAAGTCGCTCAAGGTAAGGATCTGCATTTGATTGAGACATCAAAAACTAGCCCTCCTTGCTCAGATCGATCTCGGCTTTTTGAGACTGCAAATTTGCAATCTGGAGTTCAATGCTTGCGATGTCGCGCTTGCTCGCATGAAAATCTTCCAATTGCTTAAGCCTCGTCTGCGCTAACTCGATAGCTTTAATAAGGTTCTCCGTAATCTCTTGTTTGGTCATGTTGTCTTTTTGCTGCTGCCTGATTGCGGCCTGCAACTTCTTCTTATCATGAGCTGCAGCGAGGTTCTCTTTGACACTCAAGCCAACTGCAGCAACCCCACCACCAGCAACAGCGCCTGCGGCAATAACAGCCGCAGTTCCAGCTGCCACACCGCCGCCACCTGCCGCAATCGCCCCACCACCAAGCGCAGCGAGGCCAGCATTGACGGCTGCAGCGCCGGTCAAACCCTGCAGTCCCCCTATAGCGGCCCCAATCGCAGGAGCTGCAACACCCGCCGTGACAGCACAAACCGCTGCACCAGCGGCTATCGCGCCAACACCCATTGCCGCCTTAGCGATGGTCGCTTTTTTCGAAACGTCAAAACCCTGCACGTCCATATATAGTTCGTACATGATCTTTTCGGCTTTATCGTCCTTGATGCCCATCACCGCTGCGACATCCTTCATAGCTTTGTCCTCGGCGGCCAATTGATAACCCTTAAGATAGGTTAACGTCGCCATCTCCTCGAAAAGTTGCTGACGAAACTTTTTGTCACCCACTTCAGCAAAAGAAGGGATTGATGCCCGAGGGTCTTCATTCACCCCTTGCTCTATATAGGCAAGGGTAGACTCACCGATTCCGAGCGCACACGCCGAACCCTCAACCAAAGCCTTTTCGTCCTCGGTATAGTCCGCATCGACGAGCGAGATAAAATAGAGCCCTTTTACGAAAGCGATTCGATCTTCCTGCTTTTCGATCTTTTTTCGCAAGCGAACGATCGCATCTAGCGTCTCATCGTCCGCATCAGCGAGCTTCATGTCGATCGGACTCTTCTTTACAATCTGAACGCTCATATTTCCTCCTTAGGACTCAGATAGGGCCAGTATAACTGCCAATATGCTCGCAATTAACAGTGCCCGAATACCTACTGGGTTTGTGACCACTGCAATACCCCGATCTCATAAAACTAGCCCTTTATTTAGAGATCTTAGGCGTCGAGGTCAAAAGCGCAGCAGCACGCCCGTCTAAACCACCAAGCCGCTACGTCATCAGCAATCAACCGATCATTAGCTGACAGCTAATGAATCGCGAGGAGGCCTTTCCTACTATTGAAAGACGTCATCAGCTTCTTCAATTAATCCGGAAAGGAAGATTCATGAGCAAAAACTCCGACCCTCAGCAGGCAACGGCCCAAAAGCCCAAATCAGCAATGGGAATCGCCTCCCTGGTTTTGGGCATCATTGCCCTTCTGACCTCATTCTTGCCGTTCATCAACAACGCCTCTGCGCTGTTGGCCCTCTTGGGCACCATCTTCGGCATCGTCGGGCTTGTTGCCACTATTCGCGGGACGCGCGCCGGCAAGGGAATGGCCATTGCCGCTGTCGTCGTGAACGTCATCGCCCTCATCATCGTAGTCGCATCGCAAAGCGCATATAGCGCCGCAATCGAGGAAGCAACCTCCACCAACGCCCCAACCGCAGCGTCCACGCAGTCTTCCGCCTCTTCAGCTGCCGCAGCTAGCTCTTCCGCAAGCGCAAGCTCGGCAAACAGCAGCGTGCCCAAGGAATACGCCTCTGCGCTCTCGAAAGCCAAAAGCTATTCCAGCACGATGCACATGTCAAAGCAGGGCATTTACGACCAGCTCACCTCTTCTGCCGAGCAGTTCTCCAACGAAGCCGCCCAATACGCAATCGACAACCTCGAAGCGGATTGGAACGCAAATGCTCTTGCAAAAGCAAAGTCCTACCAGAAGCAGATGAACATGTCCCCGGGCGCTATTCATGACCAGCTCGTTTCTTCGGCAGAGGGATTCACCGAAGACGAAGCGAATTACGCCATCGAGCACCTGGAACAATAAGCAAAGCGTCATTACGCACAGCCGAAAACAAGGGCGGCTCTCGGTACCATTGCCGGGAGCCGCTTACTTGTCTAAGCCCACGAAACTCGGGGATCGCCTATCATTAGACGGATCAGACACCTATCACAGAAGGACGCCGTGAACGAACCGCTAACAGAAGAACTGCTCGACGAACTGCTTGACGCCCCAAACCCAGCGACATTCGCCAGCAAGCACGACATCGGCAGCCTATCGCTCTCCGATTACCTTCAGCACCTTCTAGACAAGAAGCAACTGAAACGCCCGGACGTGATTCGCGACGCGGGGCTGAACAGCACGTTCGGCTATCAAATATTCACGGGCACCCGAAAACCATCACGCGACAAGCTTCTGCAAATAGCGTTCGCAATGAAGCTGGATCTTAAAGAGACCGATCGACTTCTGCAGGCAGGCGGATGGCGAGCCCTCTACTGCAAGGATCGCCGCGATGCGATCACCATCTTCTGTATCTCTCACCAAGCCGACCTGCGCAAGACCGATGAAGAGCTCTGCCGCTTCGGGGAAGACACCATTTGCCAGAAAGATTAGGAGAGTCGCCGCCGCAACTACCGAAGGCGATACCGCAACGTCGGTTCGCGAGCCACTGCTATCATGATCCATATGGACAACGAACTTGAACAGATGATCAGCCAATTCGATAACGGCGGATTCCGCATCGACGCTCTTCTCAAGGACGGCGAATCCGAGCGCACTGAGCGGGTGTATTGGACGAAATCCGGCGCCGATCAGGGCCCGTTCATTCGCAAGATCATCAAGCTCAATTCGGGCCTGGGCAGTGCTTACGAAGATGTTTTCGCAGCCCAAAACTCGGGTGTTGTCTTTCGCCACCTGCCCCACATCTTCGATCGCCGTCGCGACGGCGACAGCCTTGTCGTGATCATGGAGTATCTCTCGGGCCGCACGCTCGAAGATGAGGTTCGCAATGCGGAAAACAGGCGCGATCTTGCCTGTCGCCTATTCCCGCAGATCTGCGACGCCGCCACCGAACTCCACGAATCCTTGGGCAAACCAGTGACCCATCGCGACATCAAGCCGTCCAACATCATGGTCACCTGGGATAACGTTTATCTCATCGACCTTGGCATCGCCCGAAGCTTTTCCGAAAAAGCCACCGCAGACACTCGGCAATTCGGCACGCGCTCCTATGCGCCGCCCGAGCAATTCGGCTACAAGCAAACCGACGTGCGAAGCGACGTATATGCACTGGGCATGCTGCTGTACTTCATGCTTACGGGAGAAACGCCCGATCCGATGCTTGCAACCACGGATTTCGCCGACCTCAGCGTATCCCCTTCGCTTAAGAAAGTCCTGAGTAAAGCCACTGAGTTCGATCCGGCGAACCGTTATCGTAGCGCAGCTGAACTTCGCGACGCGTTCGTCAAAGCAGCGAGAATCAAAACGGCGGAAAGCAGCTCAAGCCCAACGAGCCGCACACTCGAGATAAAGCCAAACGCCAAAACCAACCCTGCGGTAATACGGCAAGGCTTGCTTTCGCGCATTCCCCGATCCGTCGGATTGGCCTGGGACATCATATTGCTCGCCTACTGCGCGCTTGTCTTTGCCGTATGCGCGGCCAGCACCTTCAGCCCCGGCAACACCGCGAGCGCACTGCTTTCTTTTGATGAGCGTCTTATATCTAACCTAGCAGTAAGCCTCTTCTTGATCGTGCCCGTATTCCTTGTCTGCGACCGACGACCGCTGCATAAATGGTTCCCCAAGCTCAAGGAAGTATCGATGCTTAAGCAAAGCCTGACCGTTCTTGCGGTCGTTGCGGGCATCACGCTCTTCCTAATGATCTACCTGCAGGTTATCGGTTACCAGCCGCTTTAAGCACCCGCAAATCACCCGCGACAAGATCGCCCTACAAGGCACCCGATCGAGCTTGTCAGAATCACCGCGGCTCGCGCCCTATTCCCTACGACCGCCCCCATACGCCCGAAGCAAACGAAAAGGGTTCGCAGCGTAAGCTGCGAACCCTTTGTGCATCCGAAGATGATTGCGGTTTGCGAGACCGCGAAAGCCTGATGTTAGTCGAGGCTCTCGACGCAGTGAGCCATGGTGCCCTCGGGAACCTTAGCACCCTCAACCTCGCGAGCGAACTTCTCGAAGTCGGAGGAAGCAGCACCGGGCATCTTGAAATCGGCAGGAACGACGCGCTCGACCGGAACCTCTTCCTGAGCAGGAAGCTGGGGGATCCACTCGTAAGGAATACGATAGGCGCGATACAGCAGAGCCATGCCAACCTCGGGGTACAGGTACTCCCAAACGATTTCCTTCTCGGGGGTAACCTCGCGGATGGTAGCGGAGCAGCCCTCGCAGATCAGCGTGTTGCCGTTGGGCAGACGCTGAGCGTCGGAAGTCAGCGGGCTGTAGTGGTAGTTGGCGTTGAAGTTGAAGTCGCCGTCCGTGCCGTGACGCTCACCGTCGTACTCCCAAACGATCTCAAGCGTGGTGGGGTCGAACTCGACGATACGAGAGTAGTCGCGGCGGGTAACCTTGACGCCGGTCTTGGAGAACTGGTTCGGTGCGCCGTAGCCGGCCCAACCGCCGTTGTCGTAGACCATGACATGGCCCTCGCCCGGCAGTCCCTTCGGGATCATGTGGGTATGATGCGGGCCGACGATGGTGCCGAACATACGGAGCTCGGGGGTCTTGGTGAAGTCGGGGCCGACCTTCCATACAACCTCGCCGGTCTCATGGGAGATGATCCACATCATATTGCACTCGCGGGAGTCCATGATGATGTTCTCGGGGTTGAAGCGCTCGTCGCCCTCGTCGAACCAGTGGTTCGGACCCAGGTAAGATGCGCAGTTCACGTGGAAGATGTCGCCCTGACCCTCGGGACCAGCATGCTGGGTGTTGGGGTTGCGGAACATTGCGTTCTTGGCAGTTTCGTCAAGACCGAACTCGTTGAAGTGGTCGAGCATGTGCCACTCCCAAAGGATGTTGCCTTCGCGGTCGATCTCGATCAGGCGATCCTCAAGAAGGAGCTGCGGGGAGATCTTGGGCTTGCGCACGTCGTTGTGCGTGAGGAGCAGCATCTTGTCGAAGTTGGGGTCGGGATCCATGCCCGGGACCCAGTAACCAACGGGGTTGCCGGAAACCTGGTAGTCATGATGCTGACGAGCGCTCCAGTAAGGATCGCCATCGTCGACAACTTCCTGGTTCTTGTTGAAGGTCCACTCGACGTTGCCATCGATATCGATCATGGTAAGGTCGCCCATGTCCTGATAACCGAAAGCAGCACCACGAGGAGCGCGGGTGACGATTACATGACCGCCGGGAAGAACGCGGGGCGGGAAGCCATTAACGTCTTTGTAAAAACGAACGATCTCGCCATTCATGTTGATGATAGCGACGCCCTTGCCAGGTGCGGTGAAAACGGTGTAGCCGTTCTGGCACCTCTCCGGATCGTAAATGGTGGTGCCAGTAGGATAAATAGTCGGCCTACCCATAGTGCACTCCCTTTCCCTAAAGCGATTAATATTGTTGCGGCGGACTCTCCACCGCCCATTACCCCTCAATAATACTCGAGCCAAATCGTATTTTTCATAGGGATAACCGATGGCAGTGCAGCCGCCATCATAGGAAAAATCGATTTGCAATATTTGGAAGACATGCTTTGTCGAGGCCAAGGAATCTAGCCGAAGCCCTGCCGAATCTAATGTTTCAACGCCGCTGGTTCAACTTGCCTTCAATTCGTCCTCACACATATATAGGTTGATGAAAAAGAAACGCCAGGTCGATTCGGCCTGGCGTTTCAGTTGATTGACCTGCAATTATGCGAAGCACTACTGGCAGTCGGGACACAATCCCTCGAACACGACGAAGTGTCCCGAAATCTGATAACCCGATTCCTGTTGAGCGATTTCGTCAAGCGAGGAACCGTAGTCCATGATGGCATCGGCCATGCAACCACAGCTAGTGCAAACAACATGACTATGACCGTCGGTTCGGAAATCGTAATGATTTCCACCGGGCGCCTGAACTGATAGGATCTCGCCGCTTTCGGCAAGCAGATTCAAGTTGCGGTACACCGTGCCCATGCTGACCTTGGGGTCGCGCTCGTGAACGTATTCGAAGACCTGGTTGGCATTCGGGTGGTTGTGAAGCGATTTAACTGCGTTCAACACCAGTTCGCGCTGGTGCGTGTTTCGGCGAAGAACCATGAGCGTGCCTTTCCTTCCATGACGACGGCAAGACAGCGAGCTGCGAAACTGTCGTTGACTACTGCACAGTATAGCAAATTTGTCAGTAATGGGAATTGTTCTTAGTAAAGAAAGATACCCGAGTGCAACTACACAGGCGAACGAGGCGGGTTAATCCAACAGGCGCCCAACACTGCTCAGACAAGGAGCGCGGCACTTTCTCTCGCAAATCCATCAACCTGCCAAATAGCTCCGCGACCATGCTAAACTTCCCTCAACTACACGACCGAAAGGGCGGACGCGATGACCCAGCCTAGCAACAGCAACGAGAGCATTTACGACGTGGCGATTATCGGCGGCGGACCCGCTGGACTAACAGCAGCCATCTACCTAGGCCGCGCACGCTATCGCGTATTGGTCATCGAGAAGGAGCGTTTCGGCGGCCAAATGGCGACCACAACCGAAATCGCCAACTACCCCGGCATCGCCAACGTATCGGGCGAGCAGCTCGCACGCACCATGTTCGATCAAGCCGCATCGTTCGGCGCAGAGTTCCTTGCCGCCAAGGCAACCGCGCTCGACATGAACGAGCCAGTGAAAACGGTTCATACCGACAAGGGCGACATCCATTGCCTTGCCGTTCTTTTGGCAACTGGCGCGGCTCCTCGCCGCATCGGATTCGGCGGCGAAGACGATTTCGTGGGCCGCGGCGTATCGTACTGCGCAACTTGCGATGGTGCCCTATTCGCTGGGAAGGAAGTACTGGTTATCGGCGGCGGCTACCAGGCTGCCGAGGAATCCATCTTCCTGGCAAAATATGCCAAGAAGGTCACCGTTATCATGCGAAAAGGCGACTTCAGCTGCGCGAAGTCAGTTGCCGAAGCAGCCTGGAAACACCCGAAGATCGAGGTTTTCCCCAGCACGCGCGTCACGCGCATCACAGGCGACACCGCCATCCGCGCTGCCGTGCTAGAAGATACCATCACCAAGGGCCGCGAAACCTGGCGCCCCGAAAACCCCGATGAATCGTTCGGCGTGTTCGTGCTAGCAGGAAGAAAACCCACAACCACGCTAATCAAAGGCTTGGCGGAATGCGACGAGGACGGCTCCTTGCTAGTGAACGAGCGCTCAGAAACGTCGTGCCCCGGCCTTTTCGCGGCAGGCGACGTATGCAAAAAGGAGCTTCGCCAGGTGGCAACCGCCGTCGGTCAGGCAGCCGCTTGCGCCACCCAGCTAGAGCGATTCCTTGAGAATGCGCGCAAGACAACGGGCATCACGCCGGAGCAACCGCCGAAGAACGAGCGCGCTACCTCCGTTGCGGCATCCGAGCGCCAAACCGCAGCGGGTTCCCACGATGCCGAGAACAGCCTGCTTACGGCAGGAATGCGCGAAATCCTTGCCCGTGCCACTCAGCTGATGAAAGCCAAGCTGGTGCTCAAGGTTTCACTGGACGAGCGCCCTGTTTCGAAGAGGCTCCGCGAATTAATGAACGAGCTAGACGCCTATTTCGACCCCATCGCCGTTGAGATGGAAGAGAGTCCTTCGGCCCAGACGCTTCCGCGCATCGACATCTGCCGCGAGGACGGCGCTTGGACAGGACTTGCGTTCCATGGTGTACCCCTCGGACACGAGTTCGACCCCTTCGTTGAGAGTCTGATCAGCGCCGCAAACAAAAGCGATTCGCTAGATGAAGCAGACAAGCAGCGCATCTTGAGCATCGAAGGCCCCATGCGCCTGCAGGTTGCTGCAGGGCTTGACTGCCTTCGCTGCCGCAACACCATCATCCCGGTCGAGCAGGTTGCCTCGTTGAATAGCAACGTTACCGCCGAGATCTACGACATTGCGCACTTCCCTGCCCTGCAGGAGCGCTACAACATCATGAGCGTGCCGTGCCTGATCGTGAACGACGGCGAGATCGTAAGACCCGGCGGCACGGTGAACTCGATGTCCGATCTGCTAGCGCTCATCTCGTAGCGGAATCGCCCGCCCCTCAAGGGCGGCGGGCGAAAAGCCGCTATTTGATAACGCTGAAACTGCTGGCCTGACCGGCCTTCTCTCGCCTGTTCACCGTCAGCGTGACAAGCATGCCCACAACAATGGGGAAATAGAACGTCAAGAAACGCCAAATGAACGTGGAGAGGGCAACCAAAGATGCGTTCGGATAGATGGCGCCGAAGAACAGCGCGTAGCTGGTTTCGGCAGCGCCCATAGCACCTGGCGTGGGAACGAACGACGAGATCATGTACACGAACGCCTGGCATGAGATAACGGTGAGGTAATCGCCGTTGCAGCCAAGACCGCGCATGATGACGTAACTGATGGTGAAGTACTCAAGCAACTGGAAGAACGTGACGCCCATGCTCTTGAAGAACAGCTTCGGCTTCTTGAACAGGTAATGCATTTCGGCGTAGGCGTCGTCGATGGTCTTGGTGGTCTCGGCGATCTTGACCTCGGGATCTTTCACGATGTGCAATTTCGCACCAAGATTGAACCCGAAACGTACCAGCTTCAGAATGCCGCTGCGCCAAAATGCAACGGCCAGCAGCATGGCCAGCAAGCCCAATCCGCCAATGAACCCGATGACAACCAACACCATAAGCGCCGGGTTCTCGTCCATGAAGTAATGGAAGCGGAACAAAAGCACGAGCGCGCAAAACGTGCTGGTTGCAACCTGGTACGTGACGAAACGACACAGCAACATGGGCATGCTCTTGGAAAGCGGCATGCCGAAGCGGCTGTAATAGTACGCCTGGAAGGGCTGACCGCCACTGGACAGCGGCGTGATGCAGTTGAAATACTGACCGATAACCGTGCAGGTGAACGTTTTCGAGAACTTGAACTTGGGGAACGTGTCGGACGAAAAAACCTGCATGCACACAGATTCAAGCACCCAGTAGCCAACCACCATGGCCACGCTCAGCAGCAACCATTGCCACTGCATGGTGGAAAGTGCATCGGCAAGGTCCTCGCCTTCGCCGGCGAAGACCAAGTAGCCAATCAGCATGCCGAAGGCGAAAATGCACAGCACCATGTTCAGGAAGCGGCCCTTCACATGGGGACGCTCCATAGCCGTCTCAGGCGCGATCTCGTTCAAGAGATTGGGCTCTAGAAGGACGTCCTCTGTCTTTTTTTGATTGGAATCGGGCATGTCTGCTTCTAATCGACGGCGCGTTACGCGTACTTGAAGATCTTAGCACCAACGTTGTAGCCGAACTTCGCGACTGCGCGACCAAATGCCGTCTTCCTGTAAACAAGTCCAGCGAAGGTGGCGTGAAGCCTTCGGTACAAAACGGGATCGGTTGATTTCAGATACGCCCACAGCTCATCGTTGGCGGCGATGGACTCGGGGGTGTTTATCTGGAACAAATGAATGGACGAAACGGTCATCATCGCCGAGAGGTAGCGCAAGCTGCAGCTAGCAAGGCGCGGGCTAATAGCTTGCAGTCCGGCGTAGTCGAAACCGTCAATGGCAAGATGCGTTGCGTGAATCTGCTCGTTGATGTGCTTCTTCAGCACGGCAGGCTCAACCGATTGCCCCTCGCGACCGATGGTGTACCAATACAGATCGCAATCGTGGTAATACAGCGTTTTCACGAAACGCAACGGCTTAAGCATAAGAAGGCTGTCCATGTACGACTCGCCTTCGGGAAGCACCAGACCGCTTTCGCGCACAACGCTGGTGCGATAAAGCATGCTGTGAATCATGAGATACTGGTCGATTTTCGGTTGGGAAAGATCGTCCCAGGTCACAACCCTGTCATGAGGGATAAGCTTGCGATACTGAATGGTATGGCGCGCGTTTTCCTCAACCTGGTTGTACACATAATTGACCACGAACAGATCAACCAGCGAATCGGCGGCATCAAGCTCTGCCAGTTTCGCAAGAACCTCTTTCAAAACCGCCGGATCAAGCCAGTCGTCAGAGTCGACAACGTAGAAATACTCGCCTTTGGCAATCTCCAAAGCATAGTTGATAACGCCGCCCCAGTTACGGTTTTGCTGGTCAACGGCTACAATAACGTCAGGGTATTTCTGCTGATAGGCGCGAGCAACCTCAAGCGTGTTGTCTTTGGAGCCGTCGTTGACGACAAGAACCTCCAATGCGCTGCCCGCATCAACCAGGGTATCCAGGCACTGATGCAAGAACGAACCCGCATTGTAAGCAGGCACGGCAAGCGTGAGGAGTTTGCGATCGGGCATATCTCGTCGTTTCGGTCGGTGATAGGGCCGCCGAGCGCACAGCACGCACTCGGTCGTAGACATCCATATTAACGCAGTCACCAACCTAATTCCCACCGATCGCCCTACTGCGCATAATCTACGATCCCAAGCGGCGTCCGTCGGAATCGCCGTCAGATCAGCCGCGCAAGAGCTTGTGGAGGTCGACCCCCCAATGGAGGCGGAAACGCAGCCACACCGGCTTCCCCAGCAAACCGTTTCCGCAGGTAAAACTTTGCAAAAGCAAAACAGGCTGCAGACGAACCCGCACAAGATACGGTTCGTTTATGGAGCGAACCGCGATTCTCTAGAGAGATGGTTTCATTTGTGGAACCCTAGGCAGTGGAAACCCCACCAACTTGCTACCAAGCAATATGGGGCCGTTTCATCAGGAAGATCGACCAATGAAGGAAATCAAGAACGAGAACGTCGAAACCGTCGGCAATGCCGACACCGCAACCATCGAAAGCAAGGGCCTGGGTGCCTGGCTTTCCTGTGATCAACCCCGCCTTGGCGCAGTTGGAACCCTTGCGCTGCTGGTAACCGCATCACTCCTTACGCCTTTGGCACTTGACATGTACACCCCGGCCATCCCGCACATGGTTCAGTACCTGAACACCGATGCGGCTGCCGTGAACCTTACGCTTGTGGGCTTCTTCGCCTTCAACGCCATCGGTCTGTTGCTTTTCGGCACGATGAGCGACAAATACGGACGCAAGCCCGTGCTTCTTGCCGGAGCCGGCGCCTACACCCTGGGCAGCGCGCTTTGCGCCATCGCCCCCACTATCGAATTCCTTATCGCCATGCGCGTTATCCAAGCGTTGGGAGCCGGCGCCGTGGGCGCAATCGGCACCGCCGTGGTCAAAGACGCATTCAAACCGGCCTATCGCGAGAAGGTCCTGTCCGTCGTGCAGGTCATGTTCGTCGTCGGTCCCGTGTTCGCCCCTGTTATCGGCTCGTTGCTGCTGCAAGTCCTTGACTGGCGCGGTATTTTCGTCACGCTGACCGTGATCGGTGTGCTTATTCTTGCCATGGGCCTGATGTTCTCGGAATCGCTGCCGAAGAACCAGCGCACGCGCGACAACATCCTGCCCACCATCGGTCACCTTACCTGGGTGCTGAAAAGCAAGCCGTTCGTGCTGTTCCTGCTGACCATGGCGATGTTCAACCTGCCGTTCATGGCCTACATCGCCGTCGGTTCGTACATCTACATCGATGCATTCGGCCTGTCAGAGCTGGGGTACAGCGCGTTTTTCGCCGTTGGCGCCGTGGCAGGCAGCGTCGGTCCGTTCATCTGGCTTTTCGTTCAGAAATTCATGAGCGCGAAGACGTTCACCACCGTGCTTTTGACCGTCAGCGTCGCTGCAGGTTTCGCCCTTATGGCGTTCGGCGACATTTCGGAGTATACGTTCTGCGGCTTGTTCTTGCTGTTCATTCTTGCAGAATCATGCGCACGCCCGTACAGCACCAACATCCTGCTGAACCAACACGACGGCGAGACCGGCGCCGCAAGCTCGGTGATCAACTTCACGCACACGGTATTCGGCTGCTTCGGCATGCTGCTGGCTGTGCTTCCCTGGCCGAATTACATGTTCGGCGTGGGCGCGATCATCGTGATCTCCACCGCCATCGCGTTCGTGTTCTGGGCTTTCATCCTGAAAGGAGCCGTTGTCGTGCGAGGGCTCAACGACTAGCGGCAAAGGCGCAGCGAAGCCACAACCGACACCATCACGTGCCACACGCATTCGCGAACCAGCTCGTCGCGCAAGGCGGCACGTGCTATTGATGCTCGTGCCGCTCGCTCAGAACCTTCATCCCCTCAACGTAAACGAAGTCGGTGATGCCACGTTTCGACGTGGCTCCCGTCTTCTCCAGAATATGCTTGATGTGCGTGCGTACGGTGTTCTCGGAGATATAGAACTCGTTGGCGATGAATGACGCACTGCGCCCCAGCACCAAATACGGCAACAGTTCGGCTTCACGACGCGACAAGCCGAACTTCTCGCTGACGGCTTCAGAAGCGCGCCAGACGAATGTCGAGCTCAACTGAACGCCACCGGGGGCTACGCCATCTTTCGCACTGCCGCCCACCTGCGGCGCAGCCTGCAGCTCGGAGCCCTTCATAGCTTGCGTTCCGTTTTCTGCCTGCCTTGCGTCGGCCGACGCCGCCAACACTTCCGCATATTTCTCACGGGCAATGGCAGCCTTACTGTGGCAGTCTTCCGCTTCGCGAGCTCCCTTGTTGGACATAAGACCCCACACGATGATGGCGCCCACGGCCATAGCCGAGAACATCGACGACGACAATCCGAAGCTGATGGAAAGCTCGTTGACAAAGTACGCGATAGTGACGCCGGCCAGCCTGAATAGAAGGAACACCGAACGGGCAATGGCGCCGATGATGACGCCGCTTACGCGTTCGTCGTACGAAACCGTTACCACCATGATCCAAACAAGGATCTCCAAAATAGTGAAGCCCGAGTCCATAACGCTGCCAACGACCAGCGGGCCCTCAACGAAAAACAGCGGGAACAAGGCGCACGACAAAACGATGACCGGCGCCGCAACCTTGTACAACAAGTCAACGTCGATGCGTTTGCGCGCCAAGATAGTGAACAGGAACAGCAGGAAACCCACCACAGCCGAGATGGCCAAGGGAGCACGATGCGTCTCTTCCACCGACGCCAAAGCAATCAGGGACGACTCCCAAAGATACCCGAACAAGAAGCTGAACAGCGCCGATGCAACCAAGATGTCGGCCATTTTATGGACCGCGACGGAAAGCCCCTCGCGGTGGTCCACCATTTCGCGGCACTCGTCCTGACTTTGGCACCGAAGAAGCAGAACCCACGAAATCGCAGGCAAAAACGCCATGTAAGCGAAGTCGGGCAGAATGGTAACCTTATCCAAAAGGCCCACGAAGAAGTAAAGCCCCACGGCCAGAACGAACGTCAACGGAAGCGTCACCGTAGTGACGTCGGGGTGAAGGCGTCCATAAACGCGCGCCCAAGCAACCCAAAGATAGCCGTACGATATGCCCGTCATAAAGCACCCAATGAAGAACGCCGTCGGCTCGTCAACGATGCCGTATGCGGGCGACTTCATGGCCAAAATGCCAATGATGGCGCCCGAAACGAAAAGCCAGTCGGGCAGCTCTGCAAACGAACCGGGCTTGCGGTACTCGTTGATGGCAAGCAGCACCATGGTAAGGATACTCACGCCAAACGAGAACACCAATAAAGCCGTGGACATAACCTGAGGGTCGGAGCCTTCGGGCAACAAGGTTGAAGTGCGCATGGTGAGCATGGTGCAAGCCCACGCGAAGGCCATTCCAAGGTGACGCAGGCGAAGCTGCGAAAGCAGATACACGGCCGGCGACACGCGTTTGCTCGCCAGCTTCGAACCCTTCACCTCATTCGAAGCAAGCGGTTTCGTCGAGTTGTTTTCCTTCGACGCATCCACGTGCGATAGCACCTTTCTCGGGGGGGTGTCCTCGATGCCCCGAACCTTGAGAGTCTCCAGGTTTTCCTTGTGCGATTCGGGAATCACCAGTCTATTAACCTGCGGTTTCGCATTCTATCACCAGTTTCTGATGATTTACTTGAAAGCCTGTTCAACGACACGAATCGCGAGAACCTGATGATTCGGCGGGGCAGAAAACACGCCAAAATCAAGCCATGCAAACGCAACCGCAACGAGGCAGCGAAAAGCAAAACCCCCTCGCAGCCTCTCTCACCGATGCGGGAGCGAGCGAATTTCACAACGAGATGAAAGGGGACTAAACTCAAAGAATCGGCCAGAATCTCGCAACTGCATGCTCGCCGAAATGCGCTTCGATCGAATCGTTTAGCAAGAACGCAAGCACCTTCGGCGCATCCCGACGAGCAGCGAAGCACCACCGACATTAAACGTATTCGAATGAGAGAAAGGGGTACGATATGCCAGCGAATAACACCAAGACGAACGGCGTTGGCCTGAAAGCCCTTTATCTGAAGGAAGACTACTGGGCGGTATGGATCGGCTTAGCCACCATCGTCGTCGGCCTGATCGTGTGGGCCGCAGGCGGCAATCTGAAATGGCTGTCTGTTTCCATCCCCTCGTACACCAACTTCGCGGACATGCCCGCACTGGTTGCCCCGGTCCTTCCTAAAGCCCTTGTTCTTTTCGTAGTGCTCGCAACTGTGTTCAGCTGCGCAATGAAGATCATGGGGCATCAGGTTTCGACCTTCCTTAAGGGCTTCACCCTGCTGTTCGTCATGGCAGTCATCGTGCAGATCCTTGGTTCTTGGAGCGTTGCGAAGACCCTGAACCTTGAAGCACCCGTTATGGCCCTTATCGTCGGCATGATCATCGGCAACTTCGTGAAGATCCCCGACTGGTTCGACGAAGCCATGCGCACCGAGTTCTACGTGAAGACCGGCATCGTCTTCATGGGCGCCACCCTTCCCTTCACGCTGATCCTTCAGTCCGGCCCGGTCGCTTTCGGCCAGGCAACCGTGATCGCCGTTTCCACCTTCCTGGTTATCTACTTCGTGGGCGCGCACGTCTTTAAGCTTGAGAAGCCCTTCGCTGCTACGCTGGGCGCAGGCGGCTCCATCTGCGGCGTTTCCGCTTCGATCGCCATCGGCTCGTCTGTTAACGCCAAGAAGGACCACGTCTCCATGGCCATCTCGATGGTCGTTGTTTGGGCAACCATCATGGTCTTCCTGCTCCCCATCGTCTGCCGTGCTCTGGGCCTTTCCGACGGCGCTTCCGGCGCTTGGATCGGCACCTCCGAGTTCGCCGACGCCGCCGGCATCGCAGCCGCCGCTCAGTTCGGTGACGGCGCCCTGACCACCTTCACCCTTATGAAGGTCGTCGGCCGCGACATCTTCGTCGGCATCTGGGCCTTCATCCTGGCTATCATTTCCGTCACCCTTTGGGAAGCCAAGAAAGGCGGCGGCGAGAAGCAGAAGCCGTCCGCAGGCGTTATCTGGGAGCGTTTCCCGAAGTTCGTCCTGGGCTTCTTCATCGCCTCGATCATCATCACCGTTGTCAACCTCAGCGTTTCCGCAGGCGACACAAGCGCCATTAACTCGGCCGTCGTCTCGCCCATCAAGAACCTCCGCGGCTGGGCATTCGTCCTTTGCTTCCTGTGCATTGGCATGACCACCCGTTTCAAGGATCTTGCCGCTACCGGTTGGAAGCCCGTCGCCGCATTCACCGCTGGCGTTGTCGTGAACGTCGCACTCGGCTTCCTGTTCTCGACCGTCATCCTGAACGACTACTGGACGGCCGTCGGCATGTAATCAGTTTTGGCCGCTGAAGCCGTCGAAAACGAAGCTTGGTTCGCAAGCGTTCGGCTAGGCAATCGGGGCGCAGGCCCGCTCATAGAGCTTGCGCCCCGCTATTCAATCGCACGATTCGGCTGCAAGCGGGACACGATGAACTTGGATAACGTCCGTCGATCCCGACCGGTTCCTTCCCCTTCGCAACATCTCCCTCCCGAATAGGATCGACCCGAGAACGCGTTTCTCGCTTGCAACCGCAATTGAATCGAGATTAGGAACGAACATGCTCGCAATTGGAAAGAACGTTAAAGAGACCTGTATTCAAGAAGCCTGCTTCTTCCTCCCGTTTTTCGAATCGGGCGAGTGGCGCACCAAAGACAAATCACCCTGGCAGAAGTTCGTGAAACAGGACGTTGATGCGCAAACCGTTCGCAACCTTGCCGAATACACGAACAATCGCATGACGCGCAGCGCCGCGATCATCGACTTCCTTACCGAGCTTCACGACGATTGGGAAATTTCGCCCCGTAAAGACGGCGTGTTCTTGGAAACGGCCACGATGAGCGCCGAGGTCATTCTCCCGAAACTTGAAGCCGCTGGCTTCAACGGATCCGACTTCGTGCTGTACACCGAGTACACTCGGAAATGGGGAATGCTGTAACCACCGCACGTTTGCGTGCGAGCTGTCCCCAAATAGCTAGTAGCTCCGCGAAACGAGAAGCCCAGGCTGGCGTTCTCCCACTCCTACACAGCCTGTGGATTCCTTCCTCATAGGGGCGCGACGTCAATCCCTTGTCGGACGTCGCGCCCTCTTCATTTTGTCCCCTCGTTGATTTGAGCCAAAATCGGCTTGTAACGCAAAATGCGCGTCTTGCTCAAAGGCATCGGCGCAAGTCGATGCCTCTTTCCCGTTCGTTTGAATCCGTGCGGTTTTCTGTGCGATTATCTGGGCGTTCATAAAAAGTTGCTTGACTAAAACAAGCATCGAGTTAGCATAGGCTAATAAGAAGCAAGCACACATGAGGAGCAACCATGCCATACATCGCAGGAATGAGCCTAGGCAGCTGGATCCTTATCATCGCCATTGCGATCTGGGCCTTCATTGCCATTAAATGCTATTTCTTCGGCGGTTTCAAAAAACACGGCGATATCAGCAGGCCGCACGTCGGTTCGTGCTGCGGCGGAGGCGACCAAGCCTACGTCCAAAGCGCCTGCGCCGGCTGTGCCAAGCGCAACGGATGCCATTCCGCGGCCACCGACAAAAACGCCGTCGCGCCCATCATCAAAGAAGCGAAATAGCCCAACAAAGAAGCGATCCGGATAATCGGGTCGCTTCTTTGTTGACGTAGAGCAAGAGACGCCCATTGACTTCGTACGTCTGTTCGCATAGTATAAACGAACAGACGTACGAAGTGTGGGTGCTCTCATGGATTTGGTCGAAAAGCTCGACATACTCGCCGACGCGGCGAAATACGACGTGGCCTGCACCTCGTCCGGTTTGTCGCGCGGCTCGAAGAAGGGCCAGCTGGGCAATTCCATGGGCGCAGGTTGCTGTCACAGCTTCACGCCAGACGGTCGCTGCATCACGCTTCTGAAAGTGCTCCAAAGCAACGTCTGCATTTACGATTGCGCCTACTGCGTCAGCCGTGCAAGCAACGACGTCCGTCGCGCCACGTTCGCCCCCGAAGAGCTTGCCGAGCTTACCATCGGGTTCTACCGTCGCAACTATATTGAAGGGCTGTTCTTAAGCTCGGGTGTCATTCGCAACCCCGACTACACCACCGAGCTCATGATCAGAACGCTCAAGCTTCTGCGCGAACAGCACGGCTTCCGCGGCTACATCCACGCCAAAACCGTCCCCGGCACCTCACCCGAACTTGTCGACCAGCTTGGGCATTTGGCCGATAGGCTTAGCGTGAACCTCGAGCTTCCCAGTCAAAAAAGCCTTGCCCTGTTATGTCCTCAAAAGAACAAGCAGCAACTTATACAACCTATGCGTCAGATTCGCGACAACATCGCTCAAAATGCCGAATCTCGCGGACTCGCCCGAAAGAAAAACACCTACATCCCCTCGCAGCGCCCCAAAACGCGCTCGAGGGCTTTTGCGCCAGCCGGTCAGTCAACTCAAATGATCATCGGCGCAACGCCCGAATCCGACTTCCAAATACTCAATCTGTCGCAAGCTTTGTACAAATCGCTCGCGCTTAAGCGCGTGTTCTTCAGCGCCTACCTGCCCGTAAGCGGCGATGCGCGCCTGCCGCAAAACCATGCGGTTCAGCTCAACCGCGAACATCGACTGTACCAAGCCGATTGGCTATTGCGCTTCTATCAGTTCGACGTATCGGAGATCATCAGTCAAGATGCGCCCAACCTCGAGCTTGACCTCGACCCTAAGGCTGGGTGGGCTATCAACCACTTGGACGTCTTCCCCGTTGAGGTGAACACCGCCCCGCTCGAGCTGCTTTTGCGTGTGCCAGGCATTGGTCCGCGAGGGGCGCGCCTTATCATTCGCGCGCGCCGAACCAATTGTCTGCGCGAAAATGAGCTCCGCAAGCTTGGCATCGCTTATAAACGAGCGCGCTATTTCATTACGTGCAACGGCAAGTACATGGGCGCTGGCGTGCAATTCGACCCCGCCGCCATACGCGCGCAAATCACAGAACCTATAGACGGCGGAAAGCACGGCGCTCGCGCCGCTAAAACGCTTCCCGGACAAATGAGCCTGTTCGGAGACGAGGTTGGTCGCGCAAGCATCGGGGTCGGCGACAAACGCAGCGAGCAGCAAACGGCTATGCCCAACCAGCAAAACGCTTCGCACGCGCAGCCCGCGCTTCCCCAAGCAACGTCCATCGACGGGCTGTTCGGTTGGCAAAACGCCCTCCAAGGGCCGAACCGCGAGAAGGTGCCTGCATGAACAAAGGCGAAAGCCCGGCGCGCGGCCTTCCCGTCAGCAACATCGCCTATGTCTATGACGGGTCGACCGAAGGATTGCTGTCAGCCGTGTTCCTTGCGTACGCAAATCACGAAGACCCGCAAGACATCATTCGCGAGGGGGCTTTTCAGCTACACCTTGACCAAAGCACGGTTTACATCGAAACAAATGCACAGCATGCCGAGCGTGTTCGCAAGGGAGTCATTCGCAAATCGAACCAAAAAGCGTGGGAGATCATCCTTGATGCGTCGCTTTCCGACGAACCCCAGGCTGGAACAGCTATCTATCGGCTTATTCGCCTTATCATGAGCCGCCCTGCAAAGCAAAACGCATACATTCGAAACGAACTGACGGACCCCATTGTCGGCCCCGTTCTGAAACTGCACCACGCAGTGCGCAATGAACGTCATTTCATGCAAGAGCTCCTGCGGTTCGAGCACTTCGATAACGACCTTTGGTTTGCCAAGTGCAATCCCAACGCCAACGTGGTACCGCTCCTGATGGACTGGTTCTCGGCCCGCTTCAATACCCAACAGTTCGTCATCTACGACGAGGTTCACAACATCGCGGGCATCTACGATGGGGAAAGCTGGGTTCTAGCCGAAACAAGCGAACTTGATCTTCCCGCTCACTCCAGCGACGAGGCTGTTATGCAAAGCGCTTGGAAACGTTTCTACGACGCTGTCTCCATCCCAGCTCGTTACCACCCCGAGCTCCGTCGACAGCATATGCCCAAGCGTTTCTGGAAGAACATCCTTGAAGTGCGCGACGAAGCACCGCTGGCGGGCACGGGTCGCAGCCTACCGCAATCAACGCGCCGGGCTTCGACAGAAGGGGGTACGAGCCGCAGCCTTCCGCAACCGAAACCGCAGTCCAAAAAAACCGTGGCCGCACCCAAAGGGGCACGGCCACGAACAAACTGAACCGCTTAGCCTAAGCTCGGTTATTACTTAACCTCAAGCTTGCCTTTCTCCTTGGGAGCCGGGCGGAACAGCATATACAGGATGCCGATCGCGCAAGCAATTGCCAAGACGAAGCAAGCATCGAAGCTACCGCCAGCGGCCACACGGCCGAAGTTGTAGAACATCAGCGCCACAACGTAGGCCCACAGCATCTCGTAGCCGATAGCTGCCCAGAACCACTTGCCGAAGCCGCCCATCTCGCGCTTGATGGCGCCCATTGCAGCGAAGCACGGTGCGCACAGCAGATTGAACACCAGGAAGGAAAGGGCTGCCGCTGCGCCGAAGCCACCGGAGACTTCCTCCATGCTGGCGATAAGAGCCGTGGTCCAAGCGATGGTCGGATCGCCGCCGAACAGAACAGCCATGGTGCCGACCAGGTTCTCCTTGGCCATGAAGCCCGTGACGGTTGCCGCGGCAGATTCCCAGTTGCCCCAACCAAGCGGGGCGAAGATCCAGCAGAAGGCATTACCGAACGCCGCCAACAGCGAGTTGTCCATCTCGGAAACCGCGCCGAACACGCCGTCTTCGAAACCGTAGCCAGACAGGAACCAAACGATGATGGTTGCCAGAAGGATGATCGTGCCAGCCTTCTTGATGAACGCCCATGCACGCTCCCACATGCTGCGCAGCAGGTCAACGAAGCGCGGCATACGGTACTCGGGCAGCTCCATGATGTACGGGGTGGTCTCGCCCAGGAACGGCTTGGTCTTCTTCAGCATGATGCCGGAAACGATGATCGAACCGATGCCCAGGAAGTACGCCATCGGGGCAACCCACCAAACGCCACCGAAGAATGCAGTGGAAATAAGGGCGATCGGAGGAAGCTTGGCCGAGCACGGCATGAACGTCGTGGTCATGATGGTCAGCTTACGCGAAGACTCCGACTCGATGGTACGGGAAGCCATGATGCCGGGAACGCCGCAGCCGGTGCCGATGATCATCGGAATGAAGGTCTTACCGGACAGGCCGAAACGACGGAAGATGCGGTCAAGGATGAAGGTGACGCGAGCCATGTAGCCGCAGCCCTCAAGGATGGCCAGCAAGAAGAACAGCACCATGATCTGGGGCACGAAGCCAAGGACAGCGCCAACGCCGGCAATGATGCCGTTGATGACCAGGTCGCTCAGCCAATCAGGCGAGTCGATGGCGGTAAGGCCATCCTCAACCAGAACAGGGATGCCAGGAACCCAGGGGCCGTACTCGCTCGGGTCGGCCTCGGGAACCTCAAGGGCGGCCTGGAGATCTTCGAGGGTCACCTCGTGCTCGTCAACCTCGCCGGTCTCCTCGTCAACGATGTGAGTCTCGGCAACAAGATCTGCTGCATCATCCTCGAATGCAGCAAGAGCAGCCTGACCCTCATCGGAATCAAGGTCGCCTTCGGCATCCTCACCCAGGTACTCGGAAATAGCATCAACATCGATGCCAGCCTCTTCGGCATCAGTCAAGAATGCGCTGATGTCGTTCTGGGCATCGTCGAAAGCGCCCGAGTCCTCGTCGAAGGCCTCGCGACCCTGGGAGGCAACGAACCAGCCATCGCCGAACACGCCATCGTTCATCCAGTCGGTGAAGTAGCCGCCGACGGTGGAAATGGCCACATAATAAACAAGGGTGATGATCACGGCGAAGATCGGCAGAGCCAAAATGCGGTTCGTGAGAACGCGGTCGATCTTCTCGGAAGTAGTCAGACCCTTGATAGAGCGCTTCTGCACGCTCGGCATGAAGTTCACGATGAACTTGTAACGCTCGTTGGTGATGATCGCGTCGGAATGATCATCGAACTCCGACTCAGCAGCGATGATGGTGTCGCTGCAGTTCACCTGGCCGCCGATCTTCTGCTCGGCAAGCTCGTCGCGCTCGAACAGCTTGATGGCGTCGTAGCGCTTCATCTTCTCGGGGACGGAAGCGGGAAGCTTCTCCTCGATCTGCTTCAGGTAAACCTCGACTTCCTGGCTGAAACGCGGCGGAATCGGCGCCTTGCCGCTGCGGGCCTCTTTGACCACGGCAGCGGTAACATCTTCAAGGCCATCGCCGTGAAGAGCCGAGATCTCGACAACCGGGACGTTCAGCCTGCGGCTAAGCTCCTCGGACTTGATGGTATAGCCGCGCTTCTTAACGATGTCCATCTGATTGAGGGCAACAACCATAGGAAGGCCGAACTCCATCAGCTGGGTGGTGAGGTACAGGTTACGCTCGAGGTTCGATGCGTCCACGATGTTCAGGATCGCATCTGCGTCACCGCTTGCGAGGTAATCGCGTGCGATGACCTCTTCATTCGTGTAAGGCGAAAGCGAATAGATACCGGGAAGGTCGACGAACTCGATCTCCTTGTCGCCTTTGAGGGTACCCGTCTTGCGCTCGACCGTTACGCCCGGCCAGTTGCCGACATACTGATGATTGCCGGTGAGCTGGTTGAACAACGTCGTCTTGCCCGAGTTAGGATTACCCACCAAAGCAATTTTCACTGACATATGCTTTGTGCTCCACTCTGCGCGAAATCGCGCCCAAATCTAATGATTTTGCTTGACGTTCAATACTTTCTTTCTGCATGCGCATCGTCCATGCGCCGCAGGGCTTCCACTGCAGCTTCGCGCCGCAGCGCAAACCGTTAGATCTTCTCGACCTCGATGCCGCTCAGGTCAGACCTACGCAGCGAAAGGTGATAGCCGCGAACCGTCATGTCGACGGGATCATCAAGCGGAGCCACCTTCGTGATGGTGATCTCGGCGCCGCGGGTGATGCCCATGTCCATGATGCGACGGCGCGTCTCACCCGTATCGTTCAGGCGAATGACGCGACCGGTCTCACCCGGCTTCAAATCGTTCAGAGTCATTTCGTTCCCTCCTCCCCTGCTCTTCAGGGTCTCGAACTTGCACTCAAGCCTCCTTCGAAATCCATCTGCTTCGAGGGGCGCTTGAGGTAACACAAAGCTAACTTTGCGTTATTAACTGAGGATAACTTATCTAAATCGGAAGATGAATGAGTAACGGTAGATTAACAGTTATCGACACATTTCTTATATATTCCCAGCTAAAACTGTTGTTTCACATAGTCTAACTTCTTTTCGTTTAGCTAATTTATTTAGATAGTTCGAACTTTTCGATGCATCAACCGCTCCAATTCGCAGAATCCGAAAAGCCAGCCACTCTTCCCCATTTGCAAAAAGTTCCCGCTCACACTGAAAGCACCTGCTCTTCCCCCACTTGAAATCGATTCGAGTAAAAAATCGTGCCGTCGACCTGCCAAGACGTGCAATCAACAAGCAGTGCGCTAGAATGAACGGGTTTGACATCCACCTAGGGTCGGCAAGCCGCCGAATCCCTCGGCAATATCGAAAGGTTCCACGTCGTGGCAGATCAGAACAAGCAAGTAGCTACCACCACCGACGCGGCGGGCGCTCCTCGCGAGCACTTCGCCTCCCGCATCGGTTTCCTCCTCATCAGCGCGGGTTGCGCAATCGGACTGGGCAACGTCTGGCGCTTCCCCTACATCACCGGCCAGTACGGTGGTGCTGCATTCGTCCTGATCTACCTGATCTTCCTGGTCATCCTGGGTCTGCCCGTCATGGTGATGGAGTTCGCCGTCGGTCGCGCAAGCCAGAAATCGTCTGCGAAGGCGTTCGACATCCTGCAGCCCTCGCGTAAGTGGCACTGGTTCACCTGGTGGGGCTACATCGGCTGCATGATTTTGATGATGTTCTACACCACCGTCTGCGGCTGGATGCTTGCCTATATCCCCAAGATGGCATCGGGCGAATTCAACGGCGAGCAAGCCGACCTGGCGGGCACCGCCTTCGGCAGCATGCTGGCCGACCCCACCATGCTCATCGGCTGGATGCTGGCCGCCGTCGCCATTGGCTTTTTGGTTTGCAGCCTTGGCCTGCAGAAGGGCGTCGAACGCATCACCAAGTGGATGATGGCAACCCTGTTCGTGGTCATGCTGGCCCTGATGATCCGCGCGGTCACGCTTCCCGGCGCGGGCGAGGGCATCGCGTTTTACCTGGTGCCCGACTTCGGCAAGCTGTTCACCAACGGCTGGTCGACGTTCGGCGAAGCGGTGTACGCCGCCATGGGCCAGGCGTTCTTCAGCCTGTCGCTGGGCATTGCGGCAATGGAGATCTTCGGCAGCTATATCGGCAAAGAGCGCAGCCTAACCGGCGAGGCCGTCTCGGTCACCACCCTGAACACCGTCGTCGCCATCCTGGCCGGCCTGATCATCTTCCCTGCCTGCTTCGCCTACGGCGTCAACCCCGACGCGGGCCCGTCGCTGGTATTCATCACCTTGCCCGTCGTCTTCGGCCAGATGCCCTTGGGCAACGTGTGGGGCGCGTTGTTCTTCGTGTTCATGAGCTTCGCGTCGCTGTCCACCGTCATCGCCGTGTTCGAGAACCTCATCAGCTGGACCATGGACAAATGGGACATGCCCCGCAGCCGCGCTGTTGCCATAAACGGCGTCCTGGTTGTCGTCCTCAGCCTGCCGTGCGCACTGGGCTTCAACGTGCTTTCCGGCGTCACCCTGCCTGCCATCGGCGACGTCCAATCCATCGAGGACTTCATCGTTTCCAACAACATGCTTCCGCTTGGCAGCCTTGTCTTCCTGCTGTTCTGCGTGACGAAGCGCGGTTGGGGCTGGGAGAACTTCCTGGCCGAAGCCGACGCCGGCGAAGGCATCAAATTCCCGCGTTGGTCGCTTCCGTGGCTTAAATACGGCATTCCCGCGCTGATCATCGTGATTTTCATCATGGGTTATGCACCTAAACTCGCCGTCTGGTTTGGGATGGCGTAAAATCAATCCACTGTTTTCACGTCGGCGGGCGCGCTTCTTGAAAGCACGTCCGCCGCACTAGTTTATAGGGAGCAACATGAAACTACTCGAGGAGCGCATTCAAGCGGATGGCGTGGTTAAAGAAGGAAATGTCCTGAAGGTCGACAACTTCCTGAACCACCAGATGGACGCAAAACTGTTCAAGGAAATGGCCGAGCAATGGAAGGCCGATTTCGCCGGCGCTCCCATCAACAAGATCCTGACCATCGAAGCAAGCGGCATCGGCATCGCCGCCGTTGCGGCAAGCGTTTTCGAGGTGCCCGCCGTCTTCGCCAAGAAGGCCAAGAGCATCAACATCGACGGCTCAGTGTACTGCGTCGACGTGGAATCGTTCACTCATAAGAACATCTCACAGGTCATCGTGTCCAAAAAGTACCTGGGTCCCAACGATCACGTTTTCATCATCGACGACTTCATGGCAAACGGCTGCGCCATGGGCGGCCTGATCGAGATCTGCAACATGGCAGGCGCCACCGTCGAGGGAATCGGCATCGCCATCGAGAAGGGCTTCCAGGGCGGTGGCGACAATCTGCGCCAGCGCGGCTACAAGGTTGACTCGCTGGCTATCGTCGAGTCCATGGATCCCGCCACGGGCAGGATCGAGTTCCGCGCATGAGCAACAAAACCAATCTAAGGAAGCAGCTGGGCGACTATTACGGAAACGTCTCTATCGCACAGGCGCTTCCCTACGGCATCCAGCATGTTCTGGCCATGTTCGTTTCGAACCTGGCCCCCATCGTCATCATCTGCGGAGCAGCCGGTCTTGGCGCCGAGGACTCCGCGATACTTATTCAGAACGCCATGATCGCCGCCGGCATCGGCACGCTCATCCAGCTGTTCAGCGTTTGGCGCATCGGCCCCAAACTACCCATTGTCATGGGCCTGAGCTTCACGTTCGTCACCGTGCTATGCGGCGTTGCCGCCACCTACGGCATGGGCGCGGTTGTCGGCGCCGTCATCGTCGGCGGATGCATCGAGGGTGTGCTGGGCTTGTTCGCCAAGTACTGGTACCGCTACATCGGCAGCATCGTGTCGGCCGTCGTAGTGGTTTCCATTGGCTTCTCGCTGCTGTCCACCGGTGCCGAGACGTTCGCTGGCGGCTCCAGCGCAGCCGACTTCGGTTCCTGGCAGAACCTGTTCCTGGGCACCGTTTCTCTTCTTGCGTGCCTTCTGTTCCAGCGCTTCGCTAAGGGCAGCTTGAAGCAGCTCTCCATTCTGTTCGGGCTGGTGTTCGGCTATATCGTGGCGCTGTTCATGGGTCGTGTGGACTTCAGCAGCTTCCAGAATCTGCAGGTTGTGTCGCTTCCGCACCTCATGCCCTTCGTGCCCGAGTTCCATGCGGGCGCCATCATCAGCATGACGCTGCTTTTCCTGGTTAGCGCCGCCGAGACCATCGGCGACACCGGCGCCATCGCACGCATCGGCTTCGAACGCAACCCGTCCGAGCGCGAGATTTCGGGCGCCGTTGCAGCCGACGGCTTCACCAGCGCGCTTGCAGGCGTCTTCGGCTGCTCGCCGCTTACCTCGTTCGCGCAGAACATCGGCCTTATCGGCATGACGGGCGTCGTCAACCGCCGCGCCATCGCTTGCGGCGCAGCTGTGCTGATCGCAGCCGGCTTCATCCCCGTTATCAGCGCCGTGTTCAGCTCGGTGCCCAGCGCCGTTCTTGGCGGCTGCACCATCATGATGTTCGGCACCATCGTCACCAGCGGTTTCCAAATGGTTGCCGCCGCCGGCTTCTCACAACGCAACATCACCATCGCGGCGACGTCGCTGGCTATCGGCATCGGCTTTTCGCAGATCAGCGTGATCTTCTCGGCCTTCCCTGAAATCGTGCAGAACATCTTCGTGGGCAACAGCATCGCTCTGACGTTCTTGGTTGCCCTGGTCATGAACCTGCTTATGCCGAAGGAAGCCACGCCTTCCGTGGTGGCCGACGGCACGCCAGAAAACGAAGCCGAACAGCAGTAAACGACGAGTTTTTCAACAAGACTGCACCCCATGCTAACGAAACGGGATGAGCAAACGCTCATCCCGTTTTTTTCATGCCTATGGCCTGCGCGGCGGATCGATCGACTGCGCTTTAAGCGGCGTACACTCAGCCGCAAGCCAATTCTTAAGCGTCGGCCCAAACAGACTCGGCAACCTCGCGCACCAGCTTCAGCTTCTTCCACTGATCCTCTTCGGAAAGGACGTTGCCTTCCTCGGTGGACGAGAAACCGCACTGAGGCGACAGGCACAGACGATCAAGATCGACAACCTTCGCGGCCTCGTAAATACGATCGCGAATAGGCGCCGCATCCTCAAGCTTCGGATCCTTGGTGGTGACCAAGCCCAGAACCACGCGCTGATCGGTATCCTTGGGCAGGAAACGCAAGGGGCTGAAGTCGCCCGAACGCTCGTCGTCGTACTCCAAGAAGAAGCCATCGAGGCCGCGAATACCCAACAGGCGGCGAGCAACCGTTTCGTACGTGCCCTCGTAAAGCCAATGGCTCATGAAGTTGCCCTTGCACATATGCGTGGTGATGACCATGTCGGAGGGGCGGCCCTCAAGCGCGGCCTCAGTGATGTCGCCGAACACATCAATGAGCTTGTCGGGGTCGTAACCGCATGCGGTGATCCTGTCGCGGAAGCGCTTCGAGAACAGAGCACCCCAGCTGGTGTCGTCAAGCTGCAGATAGCGGCAACCAGCGTCGTAGAACGCCTTGATAGCATCCTGATAAACCTTGGCAAGCGCTTCGCGAAGCTCGTCCAAGTCACGGTAAACGGGGTTCGCGGCATACTGAGCCGACAGCACGACAGAATCAAGCGTGACCATGTTCGGGCCGGCGATGGTCTGCTTCACCGGAACATCGCCCGCGATTTCCTGCGTGCGCTTGAAGCCCTCAAGGAACGGATGCGCCGGATCGAACGAAAGCGGCTCGCTGACGTACGTGCTCTGCATCACCTTCTTAACGCCAAAGCCGTCGGTCTCGAAGTCGTACACCTCGATGCCGTTGAAGCCAGCCAGGAAGTCCAAGTGCCACCAACGACGACGGAACTCGCCATCGGTTACGGCATGCAAGCCCGCGGCCTTCTGACTTTCGATGAGCTTCGCAACCTCAACATCCTCGATGTCGCGCAGCTGGTCAATGATGATCTGACCCTGCGCGTACTGCGCACGAGCGGTTTTGATGGCTTCGGGGCGAAGGAAACTGCCCACGATGTCGTAACGGAACGGAGCATTCAACTTGTCCATATCGGTCCTTTCTAACGTCGGCGACTACCGCTGTCGGCGGCTTTTCGCCATGATCTTCGCTAAACCAGTATGAGGGCATCCCCCGTCGTTTCAAAATATCCAGTTTCGCACGCCTGTCATAGCTTCGATCTATTCCCAAGCGAACACCCAGTACGCAAAGCGCACGACACCCGTGTTACCCGCCGCTTACGGTCTTATCGTCGGCAAAACCCACGACCCGTAACAAACCCGCAACAATGCGTGTACCATAAGCACTGCAAATTCAAGCAGCCGGATGCTTGCGCATCCGCATGCACAACGGTCATCAAGGAATCGAGACTATGTTCACTGCAGACGACCTGCTTACTCAGAACGCCGCGCGCGTTTACCACAACCTTACCCCTTCCGAACTGGTTGAAAGCGCGCTTCAGCGCCAGGAAGGCATCCTTTCCGACCGCGGCGCCCTTGTCGTCAAAACTGGCAAGTACACCGGCCGCGCCGCCAACGACAAATTCATCGTTGACGTGCCCAGCATCCACTCCGACGTGAACTGGGGCAGCGTCAACAAGCCCATCTCGCAAGAAAAGTTCAACGAGCTTTTCGAACGCGCCCTTCACTACCTTGAAGGCAAGGACGTCTTCGTCTTCGACGGTTTCGCCGGCGCCGACGCCGATTATGCCCGCGGTTTCCGCGTCATCAACGAGCTTGCCTCGCAGAATCTGTTCATTCACCAGCTGCTGCGCCGCCCAACGGACGACCAGCTCCAAGGCTTCGCGCCTGACTACACCATCGTCGCCGTTCCGCACATGAAGGTGAACGGTGCCGCCGATGGCGTTAACAGCGAGGCTGCCATCCTCATCGATTTCGAGCAGCACAAGGTGCTCATCGCCGGCAGCGGTTACTCCGGCGAGATCAAGAAATCGGTGTTCACCATCATGAACTTCGAGCTTCCCAAGCAGGGCATCCTGCCCATGCACTGCAGCGCCAACGTCGGTGACAACGGCGACGCGGCCATCTTCTTCGGCCTGTCCGGCACGGGAAAGACAACCCTGTCCGCCGACCCCAACCGCCAGCTTATCGGCGACGACGAGCACGGCTGGGCCGACGACGCCGTCTTCAATTTCGAGGGCGGCTGCTACGCCAAGTGCATCAACCTTTCCGCCGAGGGCGAGCCTGAGATCTACAACGCCATCAAATTCGGCGCCATGGTCGAAAACGTGGTCATCGACCCCGAAACCCGCGAGCTTGACTTCGACGACGATACCCTCGCCGTGAACACGCGCGTGGGCTATCCCATTGACTACATCCCCAACGCGCTGGTCGAGGGCGTGGCGCCCGTCCCGAAAACGGTCATCTTCCTGACCGCCGACGCGTTCGGCGTTATACCACCCATCTCGAAGCTCAGCATGGATCAGGCCATGTACTACTTCATCTCGGGCTTCACCAGCAAGGTTGCCGGCACCGAGCTTGGCATCACCGAGCCAGTCCCCACGTTCAGCACCTGCTTCGGCGAGCCGTTCATGCCCATGGAGCCCAGCGTGTACGCGCACATGCTGAAGGAGAAGGCCCTTGCCGCCGACGCCAACATCTACCTGGTGAACACCGGCTGGAACGGCACGGGCGAGCGCACCAAGCTGAAGTACACCCGCGCAATGGTCACCGCCGCGCTTTCGGGCGAGCTTGAGAAGGCTGAATTCGTCACCGATCCGCACTTCGGCGTTCAGGTCCCAACTTCCTGCCCCAACGTGCCCAGTGATATCCTTATCCCCGTGAACACATGGGAAGACAAAGCCGCTTACGAAGAATCGGCGCACAAGCTGGTCGAGATGTTCCAGCACAACTTCTCCGAGAAGTACGCCCACATGCCCGAAGAGATCGTCGCTGCCGGGCCCACGGCGTAGAACCGCAACACGCGAAAGGAGCGCGAAATGCGAAAGGAACACCTTATTATGGATAGATCCACCCGCACCATGCGCAGCACGGGAGCTTGGTCCATCGCCCTGGGAATCATCACCACCACCGTGGGATTGTCCGTTGGCGTTGGCTGCTGCGTCATCGGCGGCAAGCTGCTGAAGCAAGCGAAGCGCAACCCGCGCTAAGCGGATCGGAACACGGCGCAAGGTCCGTGTCGCCTAATCTCGTTCAACGCGAAAGGGCGTTCCCGGCAAATGAGCTGCCTCCCATTTCTTGGACACGAGAAATGGGAGGTTTTCTTATGCGCACAGGCCTTAGGGTGAAGCACGGTGTCGAGACAAGGAGGCTGGCGGCTGATCTCTTTGCGGATGGCTTAGGATGCGCGGCGGCCAAGGGGCAAGGAGGCTCTCGTCAACGGGCCGCGAGGTCGTACTTGGCGACGACGCGGCGGATGGCGCGGCCCCACGGAAGCCAGATCGCGGCAAGAAACCCGGCCGTCGCGATGCCGTGGACGATGTCGAGCGGGGCGCCCGCGGCATAGGCGGCGGCCACGGCGGGCCAGGTGAGCGGCCGCACGAAGCCGAGCACGTAGTACCCGTTGAGGATCGCTCCGTACATGAGCGCGCTCACGAAGCCCCAGGTGTACAGCGCCCACGTGCGCTCGAGCGCGCCGTGGTCGGAAAGAACGCCGCCGAGATATCCGACGAGACCCCACGCGTACATCTGCCAGGGCGTCCACGACCCCTGTCCGAAAAAGAAGTTCGAAACGAGGGCTGCCACCGCGCCGACCACGAACCCCGAGCGGCGCCCGAGGGCGGCGCCCGCCACGATGGCGATGGCGCTCACGGGCTTGACGTCGGGGATCGGCGCGAAGAGCACGCGCCCGGCGGCGGCAGTCGCCGCGAGCACGGCGGTGGGCATGAGCTGCCGCAACGGCGGCCGCGATGCCTCGAAGCTCGCAAAGAGGAGCCCGACCGCGAGCACGGCCACCGCAAGCGTGAGGCCGGCCGTCACGTCGAGGCCCGCCGCGGTGGTCGTCACCATAACCGCAGGCACGGCAAGAAGGGTAGGCAGCTCGAGGGCGCGGAGCGCGCGAGGGGCCGCCTGGGCGAGCGCACGCCTCATCGCGAGCCCCTTCCGTAGAGCCACGACGCCGCGAAGAACTCCGCCGCAGTCTCGGTCGAGGTCAGGCAGCCGTCGAACAGAAGCGAGACGCGGTCGGCGACGGCCTCGACGAACGCCATGTCGTGCGTGGCAAGAAGGACCGTCGCGCCGGCGTCGCGGGCGGCGCCGACGGCACGGACGACCCACGCACGGGCAGCGTCGTCGAGCCCCTTGGTCGGCTCGTCGAGGAGCAGCAGGCCCGGCTTGCAAAGCAGCAGCTTCTGCAGCGCGAGCATCTGCTGCTGGCCGCCGGAAAGGTCGTACGGGTGGCGGTCGGCGGCATTTGCAAGCCCGAGCTCCCCGAGCGCGGCGTCGACCTCCGCGGCGCCGTACCCCGCGCCGGCCGCCCACTCCGCGAGTTCGTCGCGCACGGTCTCGCACGCGAGGACCGCCTTGGGCGACTGTGGCAGGAGCGCCTGCGAGCGCGCGAGGGCATTCTTCACTCGGCCCTTCTGGGCTCGGGCGACGCCAGCCGCGAGCGAAAGCAGCGTCGACTTGCCGGAGCCGTTGCCGCCCACGAGCGCACGCACTTCTCCTTGAATGAGGCGAAGGTCAAGGCCACGAAGCACCCAGTCACCGTCGCGATCGTAGCGAAGCCACGCCTCGCGCACGTCGACGGCGACGGCGCTTGCGGGCGCCTTTCGCGCGGGCAGCGCGGCCAGCGGCCGGGGATCGGCGAGCGCGGAAAGCTCCACCTCACACACGCCTCCCTCCCCCACCGCGAAGGCGCAGGTGGCGTACTCGGCCATCGTCTGCGGCGCGTGCGTGGCCACCACGACGGTGATGCCGAGCTCACGGTTCGCGCGGAAGAGAAGCCCCAGGAAGGCCTTCTCGGCTATGGGGTCGAGCATGCTCGTCGGCTCATCGAGCAGAAGCAGCCGCGGGCGCATGGCGAGCGTCGCCGCGAGGGCGAGCGTCTGGCGCTGGCCACCGGAAAGCTCGGAGGTCTGCGCGCGGAACCACGGCCCCATGCCGAAGAAATTGCAGGTCTCGGCCACGCGGCGGCGCATCTCGTCGGCGGGGACGCCGAGGTTCTCGAGGCCGAAGGCCATCTCGTGCCAGACGGTGTCGCACACGATCTGGTTGTCGGGGCTTTGGAACACGTAGCCCACCGCAGAGGCAGACTCCGCCGGCGAGAAGGACCGGACGTCGGCGCCAAAGGCAAGGACCTCGCCCGCGCGCTCGCCCTCCGGCGCGATCTCTGGCTTGGCAAGGCGCAGCAGGGTCGATTTGCCCGAGCCTGTGGCGCCTGTGAGCAGCGCGAACGCGCCGTCCGGAACGACGAGCGACGCACGATCGAGCACAGGGGCCGCGCCTCCGGGGTAGGTGAACGTGAGGTCGCGGACCTCAAGCGCGGGCATGACGGCAAATCCCTTCGCGGGCTTCTTTCCTGGCAACGTCATTCCAATCCCCTCCAACGGATGCGCTCGGCGACGGCCACGGCGGCCGGCAGCAGCATAAGCGCGGCGTAGGGCGCATAGCCCCACCAGCACACGAGCGCAGGCATCACCGGGTAGAAGCTCCACTGCCCGCACGCGACAGCGGCGAGAAACGCACAAAGAAGCGCGAGGACCACGACGCCGCAGGTCTTTGCCGCATCGGATTCGCGCAGGATGTCGGCCCGGTAGCTCGTGCGGCGCGCGCCCGACTCCCAGCCGCGGGCGCGCATGGCGTCCGCGCGCTCAAGCGAGTCCTCGAGCGCCCAGGTCATCAGCTGGCCGGACTCCCGGGTCAGGCGCTCGCGCAGGCCGGGCCGCGGGCCGGCGGCGCTGCACGCGGAATGTGACGCCTCGACGCCGCGGCTTCGGCGCAGCAGCTGGGGCATGAGCTGCGAGGCCATCGACACCACGAGCGCGACCGAGGACGAGCCCCCGCGCCCGAGCGACAGCAGCCGGTCCTGCGTGAGCACGGCCGCCGCGCCCTCGAACCATACGACGATGGACACCATGAGGGCGCCCATGACGGCTCCGTACGCGAGGCTCTCGGCGTACACGCATACAGGACCGAGGCGCAAAAGGAGCGTCGAGCCGGACGCGGAGAAGAACGGGTTGGCGAGACACACGAGCGCGAGCATGGGCAGCTGCCAGCGCAAACCCAGAAGCGTCGCGCGCGGCCCGCGGGCGAGCGCCGAGAAAGCGAGCGCGCCCGTGAGAGAGAGCGCCACGAGCACCGGCTGCACGGCGAACATCGTGAGCAGCAGGATCGCCGCAAAGAGCATCGCCGGCACGCACGCGTGGCACGCGTCGAAGGCTATGTGCCTGGATCTTCTCACCTCTACCCCTCTTGCTTGTTTTCAATGGGTCCGTTGCATTGTATAGAAGCGCGGGCGCCGGCGAGGTTGCCGGCACCCGCGCGCGAATGGCGTATGACGCCAAATAATCTAGTACTCGACGTTGGCGTACCACCAGTAGATGGACTCGCCGCCGGCGAGCACGTAGCTGGAGCACGCGACGTCCGCGGTAGAGCCGTTGACAGAGTACATCCACCCGCTCATGCCGCCGTGCTCTTTCTCGGCGAGGCCGGCGATCGAGCTTACGTACATGCCGTAGCCGGTGGCCTTGGCATTGAACGAGACGCCGCAGCTCGCCAGGGCGTCGTAGACGGTTGCTCCCGCGGGAAGCGTGAGCATGGCCGAGGAGCTGCCCGCGCCGGCGGACGAGCCGTCGACGGTGATGCTCACCGTGACGGTCGTGCCCTGCTGGGAAGAAGCACCCGAGGCCGAACCGTCCGCGGAGTCGCTCTTTGACGAGACGTTCTTGCCGTTCTGGTCGACCACACGGTAGGTGGTCTTCGCCTTGGTCAGGGCCTCGCCGTCGACGGTCTTTTTCTGGACGACGGTGATGGCGGAGTCATCGGGAAGCGTCGGAGCCTCGCCGCCCTGCTGGGCGAAGGCGGGGGCGTCGCCCAGCTGCGCGTAGGCGTCGCCGCTGATGGCGTAGCCCTCGGCCGCGGAAAGAAGCGCAGAGACGTCGCCGTAGGTCGGGGCACCGTCGCAGCTGTAGCGCACGACGAGACGCACCGCGCCGTTGGCGTCCTCAGAGATCCAGGTCACGTCGGACAGGCCCACGTTCTGCTCGGATGCCCACTTGGCGAGAGCTGCCGCGCGGCGGACGGTGGCGTCCACCATGGCGGGAGCATCGTCGGCCGTGGCCTGCTCGACCCAAACGCCGTTGGCCGTCAGGACGGCCTTGACGTCGTCAGCCGCGACCGAAACGTCGGAGCCGTCGAAGCTGAGCCCCGCACAGGCGACGGTCACGTCGTCGGCGGTCACCGTGTTCGCAGTCATGGCGATCTGCGGCGTCGCGGCGGCCTGGCCGTCGGCGGAGGCAGGCTCGCTCACGGTCTGGAGCGCGTCGCCGGAGAGAAACGCGAGCGGGTCGTTGCCCTGCGCGTACTGCCATGCGGACCAGGCGCAGAAGGCGATGGTTACAGCAGCGAGGATGGCGACGACCGGGCGCCAGACGCGGGCGCCCTTCTTTCCCCCATCGCCGGGGAGGTTGAAGTCAGGCTCGGCCATTATTCCTCATCCCCTTTCCCGCGCTTGGCCAGAAGAACGACGATGAGCGCCGCGGCGGCCACAGCCATGCCGATGAAGGGCCAGATGGGAAGCTGGTCGCTGGACTCGGAAGAGCCGAAACCCGCATCGGCGCCGAGGTCGGCCGCGCCCTCAGCGGCAGCGCCCGTGGCCTCGCCGGACGTGAAGCCAGAAAGAAGGGAGGCCTTCTCCTCGGACTCGCCGGACTCAGCCGAGACATTCGACTTGAGGGCGATGGCGAGCGTGGTCTTCTTGCCGCCGTTGCCGGACAGCGAGATCTGGCCGTCGGGGGCGTTGTCCTTCTTTGCGTCGTCAGCCTTGTTGGTATCGCCGGCAGGGGCGCCGCCCGCGGCGCTCCACTTGGCATACAGCGTCATATCCGCCGTCACGACGCCCTTGGCGAAGTCCCACTTCTCGCCTTCGGCAGTGTACCAGCCGAGGAACTTATATCCGTCGCGGGTAGGGGCGGTCGGCTCGGAAAGCATCTTGTTCTTGGCAACATAACGCGGTGCGACGTACGAACCGCCCTGCGCATCGAACGCAACTCTCCAGGACTCGGCACCTGCTAGCTTAAAGAGGCGTCCCGAGTCATTGGCGTAGTACAGGTTGCCCTTCTCATCACAGATGATAGAAGCGGTGCAGTATTCACGATACTTTGCGTCGGGCGTGAATATCATTTGCGCCGCATCGTCGCCCAGCTTATAAGCGTAAACGCCACCGGGCAGAGCGTTGCAGGTGAAGTACACGTACGTGTCGTTACCTTGAACCGAGACGAGCGGGGCACTCTTGGACTCGCCCTTGTCTGCGCGGATGGTCTTTTTAACGCTCATAGTGCTCAGATCGATGACAGAGAGCGTTCCGTAACCCTCGATGTCCATGCCACAGACATACGCCAGGCCGTTGCTCACTGCCGGCGTAGAGGTGGAGATGGTCGCGAAGGCAACGGGCTTGCCCTCGAGGGTCAGCTTGTCCCCGCTGCGACGAATCTTGTAGAGCGTTCCGTTATCGCGAGAGGCCGCGAGATACGTGCCGTCGCCGTTCTCGTCAACCTCGACGGCAATGATGCCGGAACGAACGGGCGTGCCTACGCTTACGCTCGAGAGCTCTTTGCCGTTGGAGCCATCAATGAGGGCAACCTTACCGGACTCGTTACCGATGATGATGTCGTCACCGGAGGCCGCAGCGCCCGCCCAGTAGTAGCCCTCGTTCTCGTTGGTTTCGGACTTCTTTTTGTCTGTTGTCCAGTCCACTTTGCCGGAAACCAGGTCAACGCACACGAGCGCACCTTCTGAACCGTCGACAACAGTGAAGCCTGCGTAGGCCTTGCCGCCGGAGATGGTCACGGACGTGAGAGCTTGGGTATCTTTGATCCCGAGCGAAGGGGTCTTGTATCGACAGGCTATCGAGTACTGCCCATCCTTCTTGTCCAGAACAAAAATGCCGAGCGAGCCGTCCTCAAAAGGAACAACCAGATAGCCGTCTTTATAGGCGGGACGGCAGAAGTAGCCAATGTTCGCACCAA
>ERZ1034917.59-NODE-59-length-103434-cov-19.394780_pt1 | contig 103434 bp, 82 predicted proteins | sample MGYA00520605_ERZ1034917 | MGnify/ENA primary metagenome ERZ1034917 (study PRJEB33766, sample SAMN09781784) | gut metagenome | biome: gut microbiome | host: Homo sapiens | place: Madagascar | study: EMG produced TPA metagenomics assembly of the PRJNA485056 data... | reverse complement strand
GTAATATAGCACATATTTCTTTCATTTCAAGTCTTTATTTAGGGATAAGTTCTTATTTTTCGTTCTGGACGAGTTCGGCGATTTCTGTGAGTTTGCCGGAGATTCTGGAAATGTCGGTGTCGGGGGAGACAAATTCAGATTCGGCGGTCAGGAAGAAGTGAGTCTTCTCAATGTTGCGGGTGGTGGTTCCGAAGATGTATTTCAGAACGGGGATTTCGCAGAGGAAGGGGACGCCGATCGTCTGCTCTACATCCATCTGGCGGGTCCAGCCGGTCAGGACGGACTCCTGTTTCATGCGAATGGTTCCGAATCCGTTGATTGCGCTTGATTCCGAAAGTTCGCTTCCGTAGTTGTTGCGTTCGACGACCGAGGCGTTGGAGAGCGCATAGCTGAAGTCGAAGACGCCGTCCGCGGATTTGCCGTCATAGCAGATTGCCGGTGCGGAAACGGTGAGTTTCAGCGAGGCGGTCTGCGAGGCTTCCACGTAGGTTTTGTCGTTGTCCTTTTTCAGAATATTCTGATAATCGGGCGTGAAAGTGGCGGAAGCCGTCTTGCCGTTGCGGAGAGCGAGAGTGACCGTGGAGAGCTGGCGCGCTTTGCCGTTTTGCTGAAGAATGCGGATGAAGCTCATGTCGAACGCCGGAGCGAAGAACATGGCGCCGTATCCCCAGGACATGCTGTCGGAGATGAACGGCATGAGCTTGTTTGCAAGCTGGGCGATCTGGACGGTTTCGTTCCAGCGTCCGGAGAAGAGGTCGGCGCCGAATCCTGCAAGCTGGAGGCCGGGCCCGTTCTTCCATGCGGCGTAGTCGATGCCGATGTCGGTCAGGTCGCTGTCGCGGACTTCATAGAGTTTGAAGGTGACGAGAACCTGCGGGACGGGGCGGTCGAGCCATTTGAGATATTTGAGAAGGTCTTTGCTCTTGTTCGCGGAGTCCTTCCAGTAGATGAGGTTGGAGGTCGCGTCGTAGACGATTCGCGAATCGAACTTTCCCGTGGAGGATTTCGGATTCTTGTAGGTCCCGTCCTGGGCGGCGTAGGCTTCATCGGCGTCGCCGGAGATGCCGGCTTTGACCATCAGCTTGACCATGTCGGCGGAGGAACGCCACTGGGGATTGTAGACGTAGCGCGTGACTCCGGTTCCCTTGACAATGGAGCCGTTGGCGTCTTTGGCTCCGGCCGGGCGGTCCATCTTGGCGATCATGTCGTCCACATAGCGCATCATGGGTGCCGGGGTGGTGACGACGATCCACTGCTGCTTTCCGGCGGAGTAGTTGATGCGGTCGACTTTGGAGTTGTTGGAGTAGCGTTTGACCGCTCCGAGGACGAACGGCACGATGTCGTTTGCCTTGATGTGTTTGAGAGTATAGACTTTGGAGAGCATGTACTCCTGCGCGTCGTCTTCGATGAAGCGGATTTTTCTGGTTTTTTCCCTGTTGACACTGTTTGCGGGGGAGACCGGTTCCGCTGCGACGGCAGCGGTGAAGCCTCCGGCGCAGATTGCCGCAAGACCGGTCATTCTGAATGCTTTGTTCATACGAACTCCTTGGTTAAGGTTGGCAAACGGTGTTTCCCGTTGCTTTGTCAATAATTTAATCCCCGATTCTTCAGCGATTATGCGGGCCGTGTTTGATTTTCGTTAAATTGAAAAGGTGTGCCGGAAAAACGTTTTCATGAAAAAGAAAGTTGTTTTCCCGCTTTGCAATTTGGCTTTTTCGCGGTATATTGCTCTTGAATAGAGGGAGTCTTTATGCCTTATCTTTTGTTTGATGAAAATGGAACACTGAATTACATCCGTCTGACACGGGGATTTCTGCTGACGCTCGGATGCACGCCCGACTGCAACATCGTTCTGCCGCCGGGAAACTGTCCGCATTTCCGGATTGCCGACAGCGACGGGAACTGGTTTTTCGAGGATCTCACATCCGCCGCGCCGGGGGCAAGAACGCCGCTGGCAAACGGAGACCGCATCTCCCTTCATGACCTCACGATCCGTTTCCTTGATTCCGTGGAGGGGCTCGGCGCGAAGCCGTTCCCCGGCGTGCTTGCGCTTTCCGCAGGACAGAAGATCGGCAAATATACCGTTGTCAGCCAGACCGGAAAGACGGAGCACGGACGGTTCTATCAGCTTTCGGATTTCAATTCCAAACCGTTCGGGCTCAAAGTCTACAACAAAAACACGACGGAGGAGGAGCGCGCTCTTTTCAAGCGGGAAACGGATGCGCTGCTCGCGTGTTCCCTGCCGGATTCGCTCGCTCCCTATCACGGCTTCGGTTCCATCAATGCAAACTGTTACTATGTAACGGATTACTACGAGCATCCGAATCTGGCGTTCCGCATTTCCAGCAAGGCTCCGATGCCGCAGCTCGATGCGCTGAACGTTGTCTATGACATAGCGGAAATCCTGCGCGACGCTTTCCGGGCGACCGGGACGTTTCACGGATCGCTCATGCCCTCCAACGTCCTGTACGATGCGGAGGACCGGATGCGGCTTGCGGAATTCGGCATGTTCTACTGGAAATCGGTTGTGCTGACCGGCGGGCATCCGTGCGTTTCGCCGTGGTACATCAGCCCCGAAGCGGTTTCCGGCGACGAAATGTCGATGCAGTCGGATATGTACGCGCTCGGCGTGATGCTCTTCCAGATGCTGACCGGAGTTCTGCCGTTCCATTCGTTTGACGAGCGGGAGCTGTTTCAGAAGCATCTGCTTTCCCCGTTTCCGCTTCCGGCGGAGCGCAACCCGAATGTCTCCGTTTCGGCGGGAACGATTCAGTTGCTGCTGCGTCTTTCCGCGAAAGACCCGGCTGGACGCTTTCCAGACTGGGATTCTCTGCTCAAAGCGCTTGATTACGCCGCGTCGTCGCATCTCGTCCGCACATCGGCGAAAGCCGCCGTCCGCGCCGCGGCGGACTCGAACATGAAATCAACCCTTCGGCTCAAATCAAAAATTCTGTAAATACAAGGATCAGCAATCATGATGAAACAGCTCAATGTCCCCCCCGACAATCATGTCAAAGTTCTCGATGGACAGGGATGGGTCGGCCTGATCGACCATCTCGGCACCGAAGCGACCATTGTCAACGCCGCCCGCGTCTCCTTCGGCAAACTCAAGGATGCAATGGATGACCGTGACGTCGGTCTTCTCAACTACCTGATTGAGAACAAGCACACCAGCCCGCTGGAACACGTGGTCTTCACATTCAGCATTCACTGTCCGCTGTTTGTGCGCGGACAGTGGCACCGTCACCGCACCTGGTCGTACAACGAAATTTCCCGCCGCTACACGGAAATCGACATGGAGTTCTACACCCCGCCGAAACTGCGCCGTCAGGCGGAGAGCAACCGGCAGGCGTCGTTCGCGGACGAGTCGTTCGACGACGACGCGCTGCGCAATCTCATTTCCGACCACAACCGGTCTTCGCTTGCGCTCTACGAAAAGCTGCTCGCCTCCGGCGTCTGCCGCGAACAGGCGCGCGGCGTCCTTCCGCAGAACATGATGGTCACCTTCTGGGGAACGGTGGATCTCGCGAACCTTCTGCACTTCCTCGAACTGCGCGACAGCGAACACGCCCAGTGGGAGATTCGCGAATACGCCCGCGCAATCAAGAAACTCATCAAGCCGATCGTTCCGCACGTCGCCGCTTATTTTGAGTCCAGAGGTGAAGACTGGAACGTTTAAACGGGAGATTCATCGTGAAACTGGAGGAGATCGACAAAAATTTCAAGCCGGTTGAAATCGACGGCATGAAATTTGAGTTCCATTCGGTAAACCGCGCTCCGTTCGTCGTGGAAGGCTTCCCCTGGAAGCATCCGCGGAAGGAGTATTACCGTCTGCCAGCCGATATGACTGCGGCGGACGTCAACGAGGGCGCGTTGGAACTTGCGAACAACACCACGGGCGGAGCAATCCGCTTCCGCACGGATTCCAAAGTCGTTGCGATCCGCGCGGACCTGATTTATTCGCACGACCTTCCGCACATGCCGAAGATCGCGCAGAACGGATTCGACTGCTACCGTCTGGACGGCGTCGACCCGCATTTCATCGGAATTTCCCGCGCTCCGGAACTGCTGAACTGTCATCTGGAGACAACCGTTGCACGGGATCTGGACGGCGAGCTGAGTCTGTTTCAGGTGAATATGCCGCTGATCGGCGCGGCGGAACACATTGAAATCGGAGTCCTTCCGGGTTCGCAGCTGCTTCCGCCGACTCCGCACCGGATTAAAAAGCCGATTCTGTTCTACGGCTCCTCCATTACGCACGGCGCGTGCGCATCGCGTCCGGGCAACAGCTATCCGGCCGCGCTCTGCCGTGCCTTTGACGCTCCGCAGATCAACCTCGGATTCTCGGGTTGCGGACGCGGCGAACCGGCCGTCGCCCGCGCGATTGCATCGCTTGATCTGACCGCGTTCGTTTTCGATTACGACCACAACGCCCCGACTGCGGAGCATTTGCGCAGGACGCATGAGCCGTTTTTCCGGATCATCCGCGATGCGCGTCCGGAACTTCCGATCCTCATGCTCTCCCGCTGCAATTTCTATCCGCGCGTGAACCGTGACGACATTGAGCGCCGCGCGATCATCCGCCGGACCTATGAAAACGCCGTGCGCGCGGGCGACTGCAACGTCGCTTTCATCGACGGCGAGACGCTGTTTGCAGGTGACCGCCGCTGGGATTGCACGGTTGATCTCTGTCATCCGAACGACCTCGGTTTTTACCGCATGGCAACTGTGATCGAACCGGTTCTGCGCAGACTTATTGAAAATTCCACCTCCAAATAAGGAACAGATATGATCCAAGTCGAAATTCAGATTGACGGACAGTGGCTTCCCCGGAACAATTCCGCCGGATTCACAGTCGAACTTCAGGACGGCGGCCGCATTCAGGCGGTTGTGACGAACAACTCCGGAAAGCCGGTCCGCTTCGGCGGTTTCCGTTTCACCGGATTCGAATTCCCCGCGAAGGGGAAAGACATCCGCATCTTCCGCGAAGGCTGGACCATGCCCGCCCCCGTCGGTTCCCGCAGATTCGGCGAGGCCGATTATCATGTCAGCGACGGCTACAAGCGCTTCTGCGTCAGCGACGCTCCTGCGTACGACGGCGTCACGCCGAACCGCTTCTCCGGCGAATATGTGGCGATGCTCAATGACAAAGCCACCGGAAACAACATGCTTGCCGGATTCATTTCTTCCGCCGATCAGTTCACCCGCATGGCGGTTGAGCTCGATGATGCGGGAGTCAAAGAGTTTTCCGCCTATTGCTACGGAGACAACATTCTTTTCGAACCGGGCGAATCCATCCGTTCGGAAATCCTTGTGATCCGTCACGGCGCCAACGCCTGGAAGCTGCTTGAGGAGTACGCTTCCGACTGGGCGAAACAGATGAACGCCAGGAGCTGGGATCATGTCCCGACCGGCTGGTGCAGCTGGTATTACTATTTCTACAAAGTCACCGAAGCCGACATTCTGGAGAATCTGAACTACTGCATCGAGCACAAAAAAGATTTTCCGATGGAATACTTCCAGATCGACGACGGCTATCAGCCGTATCTCGGCGACTGGCTTGCTCCCTCCGAAAAGTTCCCGAACGGCATTCAGCCCGTGCTTGAAAAGATCGCCGCGACCGGCATCAAACCCGGACTCTGGTTCGCTCCGTTCGCAGTTGAAAAAGGTTCCAGAATTCTGGAGGAACATCCGGAATGGATGATTCACGATGCAAACGGCGAAATTCTCTATCCGACCACTTGGCGCGACAACGTTCCGATTGCGATTCTCGACGTTACGCATCCGGAAGTCTGCAACCACCTCCGCGACCTCTTCCGCGCCGTCCGCAAATCCGGCTGCGTCTATGTGAAACTCGACTTCATGATGTATGAAGTCAGCGTGATCGGCGGCGTCTACCACAACCCGAAGATGACGCGCGCACAGGTTCTCCGCCGCGGCTATGAAGCGATCCGCGAAGGCATCGGCGAGGATGCGTTCATGCTCGGCTGCACCTCGCCGCTCGGACCCTGTGCCGGCATCGTCAACGCAAACCGCATCGGCACCGACATCACGCCGTACTGGGGACGCGAGGAGGACCGCGCGAACACCGAGGCTCCGTGGGTCAGCTACGTCTGCCGCAACATCATCAACCGCCGCTACATGCACAAGCGTCTGTGGATCAACGATCCGGACGTCCATATCGCCCGCAAGGACAACAACGAGCTGACCGAAAACGAGATTCAGCTCTGGACCTCCGCTCTCTGGCTGGTCGGCGGACTCGTGCTGATTTCCGACCGTTTCAGCACGCTCGCGCCCGAACGCGCCGCGCTCTCCAAGCTCCTGCTTGCCAAGACGGATACGTTTGACGCTTACCCGGTTGACCTCTTCGATCGCGAAATTCCGGCGATCTGGGCGGCAAAGCGCAACAGCGACGGAGCACCTTGCGTCGGCGTCTTCAACTTCGAAGACGATACGCAGACGCTTGACGTCGACCTTGTTTCCATCTTCGGCAAAGGCGTTGCGCTGAAGGATCACTGGACCGGACGGACCATTCTCTCCGATTCCGGCAAAGTGGAGCTTCCGAAGCACACCTGCGTCGTCCTGATGAAGGCGTAATTAAAGAACAAAAGAGCGTGACGCGGAAATGCAGCTCCGCGTCACGCTTTGCGTTCGATTGCAGATCGGATGAAATTATTTTAGAATCCGATCTGTTTTTTTATGCCTGCGACTCCTGTTTTGCTTTCGCTTTCGCGGAGGAGGGCGTCGAGGCGGTCGCTGTTGGAGACGTCGTTCCCGAGGTAGAAGAAACTCTGGCGGACGGTGCGGAAGTCGCCGGGGGCAAGATGCTGAATCTGCGCGAGGCGGCGTTCCTCATCCGGGACGAGCTGTGCGTGGAACATGCGTTCGAAGAAAATTTTCTTGCCCGCGTCGTCCAGATAATCGAACTCCAGCTTGAAGGTGAAGCGGCGCATGACCGCGGGATCCAGATTGACGGCGAAGTTGGTTGCGCCGATCATGACGCCGTCGAAGTTCTCCATCCGGTGCAGCAGCTCGTTGACCTGCGTCACCTCCCAGTTGCGGGTTGCGCGTTCACGGCTCTGAAGCATTCCGTCGATTTCATCGAGAAAGAGAATGGCGTGCTCTTTCTCCGCTTCGGCAAACGCCTGTTTGATCGCCTGTTCGGTTCCGCCGACGTACATGTCCAGCAGGTCGCTTCCCATTTTGACGATGACTTTGGTGTTCAGCACCGCGCCGAGATACTTGACGAACTCGGTTTTTCCAGTCCCCGGAGCTCCGGAGAGCAGCAGGTTCATGCGCGGACGGTCAATCTCGTTCCGCTTGCCGTTCAGATAGTTTCGGACCGCGCCGACGATGTTTTCTAGCGGAATCTTCCCCTTGATGTTGAGTCCGGAAAGAGAGTAGTCTTTCGCCGGAAGCATTTTGTTTTTCTGCGTGGAAATCCCGAGCAGTTCGCAGTGCGGACGCATCAGCTTTTCGATGAGTTCTTCAACCTCTTCCGATCCTGGAGTCATCTTGGAGAGGTTCTGCAGGACGAGCGTAATGCCGCCCGCGCTGACCGGATAGAGCGAGGCCAGCTTGGTCTGCAGTTCATCGGGAATCAGCGGTTCCAGATTCATTTTGCAGATATTGTTGCGCCAGATCATCTTGCGTTGCGCATCGGTGAGCGGTTCAAAGCGGATGGCGTAATCGAAGCGTCGGCGGCTGGATTCATCCAGGGTTTCGGCTGGCGTGTTGGTGATCCAGATGGTCGGAACCTTGCTGGAATCGAGCACCATGTTGAGGCGTCCCTTGTCGCCGACGGATACGTTTCCTCCGAAGATTGATGCGAGAAAGTTTCCGCCGCCTCCGCCGCGAAGCATCTCGTCGGCTTCATCGACGATAATCAGGCTTTGTGTCGGATCCACCATATCCGCGCAGACTCCGAGAGCTCCGAAACGGAATTCAGGTTTGCCTTCGGCATCTCTGTTGATTCCGGGTTTCTGCTTGATGAGATAGCAGGAGCGGCGTAGACGTTCTGCAAGTGTTTTCGCGAAACTCGTTTTTCCGGTTCCCGGTGCCCCGTAGAGCAGGATGTTTGCCGCTTTCGTCCCGCTGCGTGAGGTTATGATGCGCTCAAGCAATTCTCCGTGCTTTTCAACGACAGCTCCGTAGAAATCCCAGGGGAGGGACTTTTCTGTGTTGCGTTCGAAGAAAATATTTGCGATCGGAACGCTTGAGAATCCGTTGAGAAAACCAAAAAGTTCGGAATTGAAGTCTAAGTCATTATCAATACACACATAGCGGCACAGCCGGCTTTTTTCCGTAAGAGCTTCTTTGATTTCTGCAATATCGCGATCAAGAGATTTTGCAATGAAAATGACTTTGTCATTTCTGTCGCTGTGGCGGTTGTGACCATCGGCAATACAGAGAAGGTCTTTTTGAACAAAGGCCTGAACCAGCAGGATTTGGATTTCCAGATCGCTGAGTTTCAGCGTCCTTTGAAGTTCTGCTGCTTTACGTGGAAAAAGCTCATGCGTATAATGTTCTGCAGGATTCTTCCGAAGTGCTTCGGTTGAGATTTGAACAAGAAGACCGCGCAGTTTCGGACGTGCAAATTCAAAGTTCCAGATTGTTCTGAGAACTTCCTGCGGATCATCTTTAAAATCCAGGGAGTTCCTTCCGTGAGCATTTATCATTTTCTGGAGGTTTTTTGAAGGGAACGTTTTGGTGATAAGAGCGTACCATCGTTCAGGAGTGAGCAGGTCGGCGACCAACTGAAAGGTATCATCGTCGTTGACCGATCCATTATGATTCTTAATGAAATTGATAAAAAATGTTAATGCCTTGGCTTCGCACCAGCGGGTCGGTTTCTCTTTGTACTGTGCCATTTTATATCTCCGTTTTTAGTGAATGCTTTGGTTTTAGCAGAAGGCGTGCCAACTTTTTTGAACGGCGACGGCCTGTGAAAAATTCGCTTGCCGGTCAATTGCTGATTGCCGCTGTTCAAATTTTATGCATTTTTGAGAATAGCGGACAGGCGGGAAAAGTAAACGGGAAAAATAAAAACACACAAAAAAAAGAACCGCTTCCTTTTGGGGAAACGGTTCTTCTGTCGAAACGACTTGAAGTCGATTAACGGGCGTAGTACTCAACGACGCGCATTGCTTCGACCTGAACGGGGATCTCTTCGATCATCGGTTCACGGAGAACGGTGACCTTGAGCTCTTCCTTGTTGGTCTCGTAATACGGCGGGATCGTGGAGTTGACGTCACGCGCGATTTCCGCGACTTTCGGGGACTTTTCGGCGTTGATGGAAACGACCTGACCCGGTTTGAGGCGGAAGGAAGGACGGTCGACAATTTTGCCGTCGACGAGGATGTGTCTGTGAGCGACAAACTGCTTGGCCGCGAAGATCGTCGGAGCGATACCGGAATGATAGACGGTGGCGTCGAGTCTCATTTCGATGTGCTGCATGAGGATTTCGTTGGTTCTGCCCTCTTTGCGTTTTGCAACGATGAAGAGGTTGCGGAGCTGGCTTTCAGTGAGAGCGTAATGTGCTTTGAGCTTCTGCTTTTCCTGCATCATGACGCCGTAGGTGGAAAGTTTGGATTTCTTTCTGTTCTTTCCCTGAAGTCCGGCCGCATACGGTCTCTTGACGCTGGGGCACTTGGGCATGTTCCAAATGCAGTAGCCGAGACGTCTGCACAGTTTGTGTTTGGCTTGAGCTTGTTTCATCCCGTTTCCTTTCTTGAATAAGGTTCTTTCTTATGCTCGCAAAGTCCGCGTCAAGCAATACAGGGGCGGGCAGTGCGCTTCTCATAACCATGAGAACCATTCAATATACTCCGCTTCCGCAAATTTTCAAGTCCGCTGCAAAGAAATGTGAAAAAAATATTTTCGGGAAAATATTCAAATCCGACTTGAAACGCGCACAAAACGGTCTATACTTAGGGCAGTGAGGAAACCGGCGGTTTTCCGTCGGTCGAAATAAAACGGAACGGGCGGCTCCGAACACCGACCGTTCAAACGTAAGGAGATGACATTATGGATATCATTGTCAGCGCACGTCACTTCGATTTAAGCGAAGCACTCAAGGTTCAGACGGAGAATGCCGCTCACGCGGCCCTCGACGATCTGACGTTGAAGATCTCCAGCGTCCGGGTTGTTCTCGATATTCAGAAGAACGTGCATAAAGCGGACGTTGTAGTGGCGATCAAGAACAATCTTGTCAGCGCCTCCGCGGAAACAGTCGGCGACATGAACAAATCGATTGTCGATGCTCTCGACAAAGCGGGTGTTCAGGCTCGCAAATACCTTGAGAAGAAGCAGGATCATCGCGATCGTGATTCCATCAAGGAAGATGCCCCGGCTGCGGAATAATTTCGAACCCCTCAACCGCCTCCCGCTCAAAAAGCGGGAGGCTCCTTTCTTGATCGACCCCGCTTCAGCTGATTATTTCCCCTGACGGTAAAAATACTCGTTCAGCTTTTGTGCCGCCTTGATTGTGCGCGGACCCAGACGGTAGAGCAGGGAGGGATCGAATTCCGTCAGCACCTTTCCGCTGCGCGCCGCCTTCGTGCCGCGCAGGATGGAATCCGGGGGAAGGGGGACGCCGCAGGAAATCAGAATGTCGGGATTCCGCCGCAGAACCCATTCAGGCGAAACGGTGAAATATTCGCGCTCCTCCGTCCCTGCGATATTGTGTCCGCCGGCAAGCTCAATCAGCTCGTGAATGAATGTGCGGCGTCCCGCCGTGCAGAGCGGAGAGGGGGAGATCATGACAAAGACGGACGGCGGATTCTCTGATTTGTGAAAGCGTGCAAATGCGCGCCGGTTCTTCTGAATCTCCGCTTCCGCCGTTTCACTTTTCCCCAGCAGTTTGCCGATGGTTCGAAGAGCGGATTCGTAATCGGCGAGAGATTTCGCGGGAATGACGATGTACCGGATTCCCGCCTGTTCCAGAAGCGCGCGTTCCTGCGGCGCGCGGTCGGCCGCTGTAACGACAACCGTCGCTCCGGACGCCAGGACGGCTTCCGGGTTCGCTTTGCCGAAACTCCCGGCGACGGGAACCTTGCGGACCTCTTCCGGAAAATCGCATGCGGAGGAGCGCCCGCGGAGCGCGTCAGTTCCGCCGAGCAGACAGATGATTTCGGTCAGATTCGGGCTTAAGGAAACAATCTTCTCCGCCGCAGAACAGTGAACCGCGGAGAAGAAGACAGCAAACAGCAGAAGATATTTCATCTCAATGTTTCGGCGGACGCGGCGGACGAGAGAAGTCGCCGTTGGCCTCGCGGACCAGACGCTTCGGCGCCTCCTTCGCGGTGAGTTCGTTCAGACGCTTTTCCAGATATTTTTCTTTCCCGGCGGAATGTTTTTCGTACCGCAGTTTCATTGCCGCCAGCCGCCGTTCCATGCTCCGGATGTTCTCTTCCGTGTCCTTAAGCAGTTTTTTCTGGAACTCCAGATGCCTTTCCACGTCTTCGCGGAGTGTGTTTTTGAGCTTTTCGAGCGCGACTTTCCGGAGCTCTTCGGTCTGGGCGTTGAGCCAGGCTTCGCGGAGAGCGAGAAGCTTCTGCGCCTTCGCCTGACGGTTCTTGAAGAAGTGGTTGCGCATCGCCTTTTCAAATTCGCGCGGATCCTTCGCCGCGAGGGCTTTCAGCTCGGCGCGTTCCGCATCGGTGAAATCTTTCGACTCCAGAGCGATCAGCAGGGGATGGCGTCCGGGAGGCGGCGGAGGCGGCGCTCCGTTTTCCGGCGGCCTGGCCTCCGCAAGAGCGGAAATGAGAAGAACGGTCAGCAGAAAAAGAATTTTTTTCATATCGTTTGAACTCCTTGATTCGTGAATTCGTCGGCGCAGGAGAGCAGCTGCGCGCCGTTGGCGACGTCGCAGGAAAGCGCAATCAGACTGTCGTCATAATCGAACAGTGACGCTGCAGTCTGCGCGGCCGCCGGAGCCTCCTGCTTTTCCGGTGCGGACGGCATGAGCGAGTAAAAGGCAAGCCCGAATGCAAGCGCGAACGACGCCGCGATCGGCAGGGCGATTTTCCACAGCCGGAGTGCGCGGTGTGCCGCATGGCGGCGAGCTTCCGCGAGGATTGCCGTATCCAGATGCGCGGGAACTTCGGCGTTGCCGGTGTTTTCGAGGGCGGACATGCGGAGGAACAGGGCGCAGTCGGGGCATTCCGCGATATGGCGTTCCGTTTCCGCATCGCGCGGGAGACCGGATGCGATTGCTTCAATGACTTCCGGACAAGTTTTCATATCGGTTCCTCCTTTCAGGATACCCATTCCGCGAGTTGTTTTCTTAAGTTCCGGAGCGCATACTGCATCCGTCCCAGAACGGTGTTGATCGAACATTTCTGAACCTCGGCGATCTCTTTGAAGGAGAGACCCTCCTGGCGGAGCAGGAAAACCTCCTTCTGGTCATCCGCGAGCGAATCCGCCGCGCTCTGAAGCGCCTTTGCGAGTTCGCGGTTGTGCATGTCGCGCCACGGCTCCGCATGAGAGACCGGCTCGCATGGCGTCGTCTCCTCGTCGTCGAGAGAAACCTCCGCGGATTTTTTTGTCCTGCGGAACTGGTCGATCGCGAGGTTGTGGGCGATCATGGAGGCCCAGCTGAAAAACTTCCGGCGTCCCTCGTACGCTCCGAGACTCCGGATGATGCGGAGCCAGACCTGCTGAAAGACGTCGTCGGCGAGCGGGCGGCTTCCGAGCATTTTGTTCAGATAGGCGTAGAGCGGCCGTTTGTAACGTTCGTAGAGCGCGTCGAAGGCGTCGGCGTTTCCGTCGAGATACGCACGGATGAGCTCTTCGTCTGTCTGTTCGTTTTCCATACCCATGTAACGTGGCACCGTCTGTTTTATTGTAATGATTTTTTAATATATTCGGAAAAATTGATTTTTCAAGGCGGGGCGCTCGATTTTATCGGCAGATCCGCCGCAAGCTCCGCGCCGGGAAGAACGTTACAAGCTTTCCGCGGTACAACACAATCACCGCCTTTCCGTACGCTCCTTTTTTCTCGCCCCCGGTCTCCGCAATCCAAAAACAGCGATTTGAGTAAAACCGTCTCCCTCCTGATTTGAGCAGAATCAGCTTCGTCCGTTCTGCGTAAACCTTTTCCTTTGTTTGCAAAGGGACAAAAAACCCCGCCCCCGGCACGGCGCCGGAGACGGGGGAAAAGGAAGTCGGACTCAGTGAGACATCACTTCGGTAAGATTGATGATCTGTCCGGATGTGATGGACTTGAACACCGCGTCGCCGATGGAGATCGCGGCAAGACCGTCGCGGGAGTTCGCGAGAATATCGTACGGACGATCCTCTTCGACTCCGAGGAAGACGTCTTCCTGGATGCCGGAATCGCCGCCGCCATGTCCGCCGATACCCGGTCTGACCGAGAGACGCTCGCGGGAACCGAAGATCGGATAGTAGTCGACATAGTGGTCGTGTTCACGCGGGCACGGGAACGCGGTTGCGCCGGCTCCGCCCCACTCTTCCGCCTCAATGCGTCCGTGCGTTCCGTTGATTGCCAGACGGTAGCCCTCGTACGGAGTCGAGAAGTTGGCGGAATAGTTCAGGAGCACGCCGTTTGCATACTTGACGTCTGCAACAATGGTATCCTGAATGTTGATTTCGGAATCGAAGATGCACATGTCGGGACGGTAGATCGACGGAGTGTAAAGAACGCCTTTGCTCTCATCGAAGCTGTCGAGGTGATCGTCGTGAACTTTGGTGACGGTTGCGCGGGATTCCCAGCGGTTCTTGTATGCGCATTTTCTGCGTTCCGCGCAGTCGGAGCAATGGCGTCCGTCCTTCTTCGAGGGATTGAACGGACCGTTCGGACCGTAGTGATTCAGAGCGCCGAACGCATGGACCAGCTGCGGATCCGGGCTGCCGATCCACCAGTTGACGAGGTCGAAGTGATGGCTGGCCTTGTGAATCGAGAGGCTTCCGGAGTTTTCGCGCATGCGGTTCCAGCGGTTGAAATAGCTCGAACCGTGCTTGATGTCGATGTACCAGTTGAGGTCGACGTGGGTGACGCGGCCGATCTTTCCGGCAAGAACCAGCTCGCGGAGGAGTCTGTGCTGCGGATTGTAACGGTAGTTGAAGGTGCAGGTGACTTTGCCTTTGGACTTCTTTTCGGCTTCACGGACCTTGATGGCGTCTTCCCAGCAGGTGGTCATCGGTTTTTCCGTGACGACGTCAAGTCCCTTTTCGAGAGCTTTGAGAATATAGGTGACGTGGTAGCAGTCGCGGCAGACGACGAAAATGACATCCGGCTTGGTCTCTTCAACCATCTTGTCGAATTCATCCGGCATGTAGGTCGGAACATTTGCGGATTCGGGAATCTCGCGTTTGCAGACGGTGAAGCGGAGCGGGTCGATATCCAGCATTCCGACGAATTCGGCTGAGTTGGCGAACTCGTGGTACATCGGCTGAATCCACATGTAAAGGGCACGTCCGGAAACTCCGCAGACGGCATAACGGCGTTTTGTCATAATCTTCCTCCTTGAGTGGTTGTTTTATGGATTCCCTGAACCAATTCCGCATGCTTCAGAGCGTCCTTCATGACAATGGAATAAATATACTGCCAACGTTGGCAATGTCAAGTCTTTTTCCAATTTTTTTTCAGAAAAAGCTTTTTTCGCGTTTCCGCTGTTTGCATTTTCCGCGCCCCGGTTCTATATTAAAAATGCCGTATGGGAATCAGAAAAAACTCAACAAAACAAATGAGGATATGCAAATGAAAAAACTGTTGTATGCCGCACTTTCCGTGTCGGCGGCTCTCATGCTCGGCGCATGTGCCATGTTCGCCTCGTGCCCGGAAGGGAATGCGGAAAGTTTTGCCGTGAACAACGTTTACGGCAGCCACATGGTGCTTCAGCGCGAAAAGCCGATCCGCATCGTCGGAACCGCTCCCGCGGGAAAGAGTGTCAAGGTCACGCTCGCGGGGAAATCGGTCAATGCCGTCGCGAATGATCAGGGCGTATGGGAAGCGGTTCTGCCCGCAATGCGGGCCGGCGGTCCCTACACGGTCGTCGTCACCGGCGCTCCGGGGACAACCCCCGTTTCGTTCGACGACGTGCTCGTCGGCGAAGTCTGGGTCTGCTCCGGTCAGTCCAACATGGAAATGCCCGTCTGGGGCAACTCCAAATTCTTCCGGAGCAAAAACGGACTTGAAGAGGCGAAGAACGCCAACTTCCCGAACATCCGCCTGTTCAAAGTCGACCGCACGGTTTCCCCCGGAGTCGAATGTTCCGCCATCAAAGGAACCGGCTGGCAGCTCTGCGCTCCCGAAACCGTTCAGCCCTTCAGCGCACTCGGATTCTATTTCGGACGCGAACTCAATCATGATCTCAATGTTCCGGTCGGTCTCATCGGCACGAACTGGGGCGGAACGCGCGTGGAGCCCTGGATCAGCAAAGCCGGTTACAAGTCCGCTGAACGCGGCAGAGAACTCTCGCAGATCGCAGGTGTGGAAGATCCCAAGTTCATCCGCAACGAGAAGGCGCGTCTGAAAGAGCTGCGCGCCAAAGCCAACGCCACATTCAACGCCTGGTACAAGAACTTCTTCGGGCAATACGACGCACAGGTCAAAGCCGCGGCAGACTGGAAGAAGCCCGATTTCGATGTCTCCGCCTGGACCGACGCCAAAGTTCCCGGACTCATTGATTCCAAGATCGACGGCGCCGTCTGGTTCCGCCGCGACGTTGAGATCCCCGAAGACTGGGCGGGCAAAGACCTGATTCTTTCGCTCGGCATCGTCGATGACTGCGACGAGACGTTCTTCAACGGCGAGAAAATCGGTGCAATCGGTCCCGACACTCCGAATTACTGGAGTTTCAAACGCCGCTACAAAGTTCCCGGCAAACTTGTCAAAGCCGGCAAAAACACGCTCGCGGTCCGCGTAATCGACCTCTTCGCCGACGGCGGATTCACCTCGCCCGCAAAAGAGATTTTCCTCCAGAACGGCAATAAAGTCAACACCCGCATCGCGCTTGCCGGAGTCTGGAAGAGCAAAGTCGAATTTGCCGCGGATGTCAAGAAGGTCGGTCCCCGTCCGTCGGTTGAAATAGCGGTCTCCTCCTCCTCTCCGCAGTTCCCCGCAACACTCTACAATGCCATGATCGCCCCCTGGATTGTCTACCCGGTCCGCGGAGCCATCTGGTATCAGGGAGAATCCAATGCCGGACAGTGGGAAGATTACATGAAGCTCTTCCCGCTGCTCATCAAAGACTGGCGCGCGAAATGGAACGATCCGGCAATGCCGTTCGTCTTCGTCCAGCTCGCCGCGTTCGAGCGTCACACTCCGGCCAAGCCGCTCGCGGATGACTTCTGGAAGAAACTCCAGCCTTCCGATCCCGCCTGGGCAAAACTCCGTGAAGTCCAGACCGCCACGCTCAATCTTTCCAACACGGGAATGGCGGTTGCAATCGATATCGGCAACCATTCGGATATTCACCCGAACGACAAGCAGACGCTCGCCAAGCGCGTCGCCGCCGAAGCGGAACGTCTCGCCTACGGCCGCAAGGGCGTCACCGCGGGGCCGATGTATGAATCCATGAAGATCGAAGGAAACAAAATCCGTCTCGGCTTCACGAACGTCGGCAAAGGACTCGTCGCCAGAGGCGGCAAGAAACTCAACTGCTTCGCCATCGCCGGAAAAGACGGCAAGTTCGTCTGGGCGAATGCGCGCATCGAAGGGGCCGGCGTCCTGGTCTGGGCGGATTCCGTCAAGAACCCCGTCGCAGTCCGCTACGCATGGGCCAACTATCCGGGCGAACCGAACTTCTACAATGAAGAAGGATTCCCCGCCTGTCCGTTCCGTACGGATATGCCCGGCTATCTGCTGAAGAAATAACTCTTCAGACTTGTTTTCTCCGCAACCTCCGCTTCTGCGATTTTCAGAAGCGGAGGTTGATTTTTTTCTCTTCCATGTTATATTATGCGCCTGAAAACAGAGGGCTTTCCTATGATAAAACTCGTCGCCGCCGATATGGACGGTACTCTGCTGAACAGCCGCAAACAGCTTCCCGCGGACACCTTCCGCATTCTGGATGAACTCTGGAAACGCGGCGTCGCGTTTGTCGCCGCCAGCGGACGCCAATACTACAATCTTTACAACAGCTTCATGCCCGTCGCCGACCGGCTCTACTATTTTTCCGAAAACGGAGCAATCGTCTTCCGCGGTTCCGAAAATCTCTATTGCAGCGAACTGCCGCACGATGCCGTAGAACGCGTTCTGGCACTCACAGCGCAGATTCCCGGCGCACACCCTGTCCTCTGCGGGCTCGGCAGTGCGTATCTTGCGGAAGACGACGTGGATTTCATCACCAACACGCGCTTCTATTATGCGAAACTTCAACATTTTTCCGATCTGCGCAGGGCAATGGAGGTGGACAGAATCTGCAAGATCGCCATTTTCGCCCGCGGCGCGGAGGCGGCAGTCTATCCCGCGCTCAAAACGCTGGAGCCGGAACTCGCGGTTGCGCTCTCCGGCAGCTCCTGGGTTGACGTCATGAATCCCGATGTTTCCAAAGGCGCCGCCCTTGCGGTTCTCCGCGCGAAACTCGGAATCTCCGCGGAAGAGTGCATGGTGTTCGGCGATTACCTCAACGATCTTTCCATGCTTCGCGGATGCCCCAACGGCTACGCGATGAAAAACGCGCATCCCGCCCTGAAAGCGGCGGCCGCGCATGTCACGGACGAAGACAACGACCACGACGGCGTGCTCCGCGTTCTCCGCCGCGAATTCAATCTTATCTGAAACGGAGATTTTCCCATGGTCAAAGACATGACAACCGGAAGCCCGACCAGACTGATTCTCTTCTTCACTCTTCCGCTCCTGGTCGGCAACATCTTTCAGCAGCTCTACAATATGGCGGATACGATCATCGTCGGCCGCACGCTCGGCTACAAGGCGCTCGCTGCGGTCGGCGGCTCCTCCGGATCGATCATGTTCCTCGTTTTCGGCTTTTTCTTCGGCCTGACCTGCGGATTTGCGGTCATCACCGCCCAGCGCTTCGGCGCACACGACGAGGACGGCGTCCGCCGCTCCGTTGCCGCCTCGCTGGTCATGTGCGCAGTCATCACCGCCGCGGCGACTCTGCTCTGCGTGTTCGGCGCACGCCCTGTGCTTGAGTTCATGCGCACTCCGGAAGACATTGTCGACGAAACGTACAACTATCTGATCGTCATGTTCTGGGGCGGCTGGACCATTGTCTTCTACGGAATGCTTTCGAGCATCATCCGGGCATTGGGCGACAGCAGGACTCCGCTCTACTTCCTGATTATCTCCTCCATCGTCAACGTGGTTCTTGATTTCTATTTCATCCTGAGTTTGAAAAGCGGCGTTGCGGGTGCGGCGTGGGCAACGGTGATCGCCCAGGGGCTCTCCGGCTTCCTCTGTCTGATCTACATGCTCCGCAAGTTTCCGATTCTGCGTCTGCGCCGCCGCGACTGGATTTTCAACGCGTCGTTCTACTGGGATCACCTCCGCGTCGCGCTTCCGATGGCATTCCAGTTTTCCGTAACCGCGATCGGCGTCCTGGTTCTCCAGACGGCGCTCAACGGCTTCGGTTCCGTTGCGGTCGCCGGGTACACCGCCGCCACGCGAATCGATCAGCTGGCAATTCAGCCGCTCTTCTCGTTCAGCATTGCGATGGCGACCTTTGCCGCTCAGAACTACGGAGCCGGCAACATTCCGCGTATCCGCGACGGCGTCTTCAAATGTTCCGCAATGGCTCTCGGATTCAGCGTTTTCGGAGGAGTGCCGCTGATTTTGTTCGCATCCCCCGTCACCGCCTGGTTCATCGGCGGATACGACGAGCAGGTCATACACTGTTCGCAAATCTATCTGAACACGAATGCAAGCTGTTATGTCATTCTCGCCATGCTCCTGATCTACCGCAACGTCCAGCAGGGAATGGGACACTCCTTCATTCCGTTCATGGCGGGAGTCGTGGAACTGGTTCTCCGTGTGGTCGGAGCGTTCGGATTTGCCGTCTGGTTCGGCTACACAGGCGTCTGTCTCTCCAACCCCTTAGCCTGGATCGGCGCAACCGCAATTCTCGCATGGGATTACTGCCGCACCATGAAAAAACTCCGCCGCGAATTCGCGGACGGAGTCATCAGGCCGGTTCAACGCTGAAACCGCTCTTGCCTCCGCTTCCGTATATTTTTCAGAAGAACTTGCATTGCAATTCTTTGCATCAGCGTGTATATTAACGGCATTATGAATTATCCTCCGACACAGAAAACTTTGCTCGAACGCGTGCAGAACGGCGATGAAATCTCCTGGGACGAGTTTTACCGCCGTTATACGCCCGTCATCCGCGCCGCCGGGAAAGGAGCAGGATTCAACGACGCCGAATGCTGCGACCTCGTCCAGGCCGTCATGCTCAAGTTCTTCAGCAGCGGCGCCACGTTCGTCTACCGCGAAGGCAAAGTCAAATTCCGCACCTGGTTCGCAAGAATCATACATTCCTGCATCGTCGATCAGGTCCGCGAAGCGCAGAAACAGAAAAATATCAATGCGGAATTCCCCGATCCGCCCGATCCCTTCGATGAAATTTTCCTCGAAGAGTGGCGCAAGACCGCCCTCGAAGAGGCGAAAGACGAACTCCGCGGCCGCGTCGATGAAAAGACCTGGCAGGCTTTTGAAATGTACGGTCTTCAGAACCGCGACGCCAGACAGGTCGCGCTCATTCTCGGCATAACCGTCAATCAGCTCTACGTCGCGAAAAACCGCTGCACCGCCATGCTGAAGAAAATCGTGAAACACCACAACGAAGCCGATCCGGAGGCTCGAATTGAGCTGTAAAGTCGGCGACACGCTCGGTACATACACGCTTCTCTGCGAATGCGGGCAAGGTGCATACGGTTCCGTTTTCCTCGCGGAAAACACCTTCACGAAACGCCGCGTCGCTCTCAAAATCATCTGTTCTCAAGGACGCTCCTGCGAACGCGAACTCAACGGTCTGATCCAGTACCAGACCGTCTGCCCGCGCACGAACCTGCTTCAGATCTACCATGTCGAAAAAGGCGACGACTGCTTCTGGTATACTATGGACGCCGCCGACAATCTCTCCGCCGAAGAGGGAAGATACATTCCCGACACTCTCGCGAACCGCCTCCGCGAACAGAGACGTCTTCCGACCGACGCCGTCCGCAGAATGGCGGATGAACTGATTGCGAATCTGGAAACGCTGCATCGCCGCGGGCTCCTTCATCGCGACCTCAAGCCCGACAACATTCTGTGGATCGACGGATCCGCAACGCTGGGCGACATCGGGCTTGTAACCGACGCCGCCAACGTCAGCCTCGTCGGCACGCCCGGATTCCTCCCGCCCGAAGTTCTCGCCGGAATCCGCGAATATCGCCAGGCGGACGACTACTATTCCCTCGGCAAGGTCATCTACTGCGCTCTGACCGGAATGCCTGTCGAAAAATATCCCGCATATCCGGCCTCGCTCACCCTGTGCGGCGGCGCGGATATGATCCGGCTCTACAACAATCTCTGCTCCGGATCCGTCCCGGAAACGGCGTTCCAAGCCCCGTTTCCGCGCAGAAAAAACAAATGGCTCATCTTCGCCGCGCTCCTTTTTCTGTTTCTTGCGGCAGGACTTTCCGCCGGAATCTTCTTCCTCCGCAAACCGGTTCAGCGGATTCCGTCGCAGCCGGTTCGGCAAACCGTTCCGCGGACGGTTCCGCAGACGGTTCCGCAGCCGACGAAGAAAAAGCGCACTCCACGCTTTAAAAGCAAAGAAGAATATAAAAAGCAGTTTGCCCTGTTGAATACCAGGTATCAGCATTCGGATGAATTTCAAAAACTCCTTCCGTGCCTCCGGGAAAAATATGACGAACTGCAGAGATTGAAAGTTCAGGCCATGGGCGACGCTGCGCTGACCCCTGTTTCGCCTGCCGAACTTGCCGAAGCGGAAGTGTACCTTCTGCAGCATCCCGAAAATGTCGACAGCCGTTCCCCGGAGACGTACGTCCACTCGAAGCGGATGGACGCGGCCGTGGAGACGTTTAACCGAAAATATGCCGGCGACCCGGTCTGGCTTTATTTCACCCTCCGCAACGATCTCATAACCCTCCTCCAGACGACTGTTCCCCAGTTCAGCATAAAATACATCCACCGCGATCCGGAGTGGGACGACGCCTACGACAAAGCGAAGAAACTTTATCTGAGGCTCCTTGCGCTGGAAGATGTTATAATAAAAAAATATCAGAAATAATTTTTTTCTTTCTGTAAGATTTCTCCGGCTCTTCCGTTTAATAGCTTGGTTCGATTCTCCGAGGGGAAACGGAACAGCTGTTTGAAAAAGATGAGTTTTTGTGAAATGTCGGAAAATTGGCGATAACCCCTCCATCGGGGACCGTCAAGATTTCATTCGCTTTCCGGAATCGCTGTTTTTTTGCCAAAAAAGATTGGAGAATTGTCGTTCATCCAATCATTCTTGCGATTCTGAAGGGGAGACGGAAAGCCTGAAGTCTTGCGGTCCCCGATTGTTTTCTGAAAAAATTTTTGATTTTCTGTCAACTTTTTCGTTTTCCCTGCCGCCATTCATAAAACTTCATCCGTTCAAGCATCCGGAATCCGCTCGGAGCGCCAGGAAAAGCGGAAATGGACGGAGACAAGAATTTTCCCGGAGCCGTTTACTGACGGGAAAAAACAAAAAAGCATGAAACGCGAGCGGCTTGTGAGCGGTCGTTGAAACTGGGGGAGCGCGTGGCGGAAGCATTCGGAGAACCTTTGAGGACCCCTGCCGGCAATATGCCTTTGCAGGGCCGGTGATCCCGATTGTTTCGGCTTTTCCGCAACGGACGCCGACTGCTCCCGAGGGACGTCCGTATCCGCGGAAAGAAAATGCGAGTCGTTCCCGCCGGAAGGGCGGTTCACCACTTGCCGAGTTCGGAGCCGGGACCGTCGAGGTGGGAGGTGTCGTTCCAGGTGAGCAGCTGCCAGGAGTTGTCTTCAAAATAAACGGCTTTGGAATAACTGGCGTTGCTCGTCTTCGGACGGCGGGGGAAAGAGATGGTTTCCGCGTTCAGAATGTGCTTGAACATCATGCCTAAAGCCGCGCCGTGCGTGACGACCGCAATCCGTCCGCCGGAATGACGCTTGGTCAGAAGGTCCAGGGCGGCGGAAACCCGGTGCTGGAAGGCGGAACGGGATTCGCCTCCGGTGACGGTCATTGTCAGAGAATCATGAACAAAATCTTCAAATTCGCCGGGGAAAACAGTCAGAATGTCCGCGATCCGGCGGCCCTGCCACTCGCCCAAGTGCCACTCGCGGAGTTCCGGGGTCGGAATGACATTGAGTTCGTGCGGTTCGGCGATGATGCGGGCGGTGTGCATGGCTCGGGAGAGGTCACTGGCGTAAACGGCGTCAAGCGGAACGTCGCGCAGACGCTCTGCGAGACGTCCGGCCTGGCGGATTCCGGTCGCATTCAGCTCGACGTCGAGCTGTCCCTGGACGGTTCCTGCGGCGTTGGCGACGGTTTCACCGTGGCGGATCAAAATGATTTCTGTGGACTGCATGGTTTTTCAAAAAAAGCGCGTCCGTTTTCAGGAAACGGACGCGCTTGGGAGGCAATGTTATTTGTCGAGGCCGAGAACGCGCATGGTGGAGAGGGCGATCATCAGCTCTTCGTTGGTGGGCATGACGATTGCTTTCCAGGCGGAGTCATCGGTGGAGATGACTCCTTTTTTGCCGAAGCAGTGGTTGTTCTTTTCGTTGTCGATGCGGATGCCGAGGGCGGAGAGTCCTTCCATGATGCGCTGGCGGATGGGGAGGGAGTATTCGCCGATGCCGCCGGTGAAGACGAGGGCGTCCGCGCCGCCGAGGAGGACGTAGTATGCTCCGATGTACTTGATGACGCGGCGGACGAACATTCTGATGGCGAGTTCCGCCTGGGCGTTGCCGTCGGCCGCGGCGTTCATCATGTCGCGCATGTCGCCGCTGCTGATTCCTCCGATGCCGTAGAGACCGGACTGTTTGTTGAGAATCTTGTCGACTTCCTCGCGGGAGTGTCCGAGTTCGATGAGGCGGAGGACGGCGGCGGGGTCGAGGTCGCCGGAGCGGGTTCCCATCATGAGACCTTCAAGCGGGGTGAGCCCCATTGAGGTGTCGATGACTTTTCCGTTTTTGACGGCGGCCATGGAGCAGCCGTTGCCGAGATGGCAGGTGATGATGGTGGTGTCTTCCAGTTTCTTTCCGAGGAATTCGGCGGTGGAGAGAGTCACATAGTGGTGGCTGGTTCCGTGGAAGCCGTATTTGCGGATGCCGTATTTTTTGTAGTAGTCATAGGGGATGGCGTAAAGGTACGCTTCCGGGGGCATGGTCTGGTGGAACTGGGTATCGAAAACGCCGACATTGGGGACTCCGGGGAAGTCCTTTTCACAGGCTTCGATGCCGGTGAGGTTCGCGGGGTTGTGAAGCGGTCCGAGGGGGAAGCATTCACGGATGATGTCTTTGACTTCCGGCGTGATTTTGACCGGCTGGGTGACTTTTTCGCCGCCGTGGAGGACGCGGTGGCCGATCGCGGAGACTTCGGAGAGGCTCTTGATGACGCCGACTTCAGGATCGACGAGCATTTTGCGGACTTCAGAGAGCGCTTCGCCGTGGTTGGTGATATGGAGGGGAACCTCTTTCTTGAAGCCGTCGGGACGCTTGTAGATTAGATTGGGGGTATCGCTTCCGATACGTTCGACCTGTCCGCTTGCGAGAACTTCATTTTTTCCGTTTTCCATGTTGAAAAGCGTGTACTTGAGGGAGGAGCTGCCGGCATTGACTACCAGAATTTTCATGTTCTACTTTCCTTTGTTTATTGAGAAACAATCATTGCGTAATATACCATGCTTCCGGGGGAGTAACAAGCGGGGATTTGAAAATAAGTGTTTTTTTCTTTGTTTTCCGGGATGATTTTTTGCGATTGGGGTGTATAGTACAGGTCAGTAAAACTGTTTACGGAAGGAAGGTACGAGAATGAATCTGATAGTCAATCCGAGAACCCTTTCGGGAGCGATTGCCGTTCCCGGCTCAAAATCCCACACGATCCGCGCCGTTGCGCTGGCGATGATGGCGGACGGCGTTTCCCGGATCCATGCGCCGCTGGTTTCGGCGGATACGCTTGCGGCGGTGCGCGCGGCGAAGGCGCTGGGGGCGGTTGTCGACCGCGGAACCGATGCGGTCTGGACGGTTGCGGGAACCGGCGGAGATCTGCATCAGCCGGCGGGCGTGATCGACATGGCGAATTCCGGAACTTCCATTAAAATTTTTGCGGGTCTCGCGGCTCTGCGTCCGTTCCCCGCGTCGTTTGACGGCGACGAGTCGCTGCGCTCGCGCCCGATGGCGCATCTGCTCTCCGCGCTGGAGAAGCTCGGAGTGAAGACGGAGGCGTCGTTCGGGCGGTGTCCGTTCACGGTTGAGGGACCGATGACGAACGGGACAACGCTGGTCAACGGCGAGTCGTCGCAGTATGTGACGGCGATTCTGCTTTCGGCTCCGTTTGCGGAACAGGATACGGTGATCGAAGTGGAAAATCTGAATGAAAAACCGTATGTTGAAATTACGCTCGGCTGGATGAAACGGGTCGGACTGCGTTTTACGGCGTCGGAGGATCTGACGCATTTTGAAATTCCGGGCAGACAGAGCGTCCGTGCGTTCGAGGCGACGATTCCGGCGGATTTTTCGACTGCGACCTTCCCGCTCGTGGCGTCGGCTGTAACAGGCAGTGAACTCCAGATCCGCAATCTTGATTTCAACGATCTGCAGGGCGACAAGGCGGTGTTTCCGATCATGGAACGCATGGGCATGAAGATCGTCCGCGACGGCGACATCACAACGGTGCGCCGCGACGGTCCGCTCACCGCCGCCGATCTTGACCTGAACGCGACGCCCGATGCATTGCCCGCGATCGCCGTCGCCGCCTCGTTTGCGAAGGGCACGACGCGCATTCGCAATGTCGCCCAGGCGCGCATCAAGGAGACGGACCGGATTGCCTGCATGACCCGCGAACTGCGCCGTTTCGGCGTATGCATCGAAGAGGAGCCGGACGGCATGGTCATTCACGGCGGAACGGAGCTTCACGGCGCGGCGTGCAACAGTTACAAGGATCACCGGATCGCGATGGCGCTCGCAATTGCGGGGCTCGGCGCATTCGGTGAAACGATCATCCGCGATGCGGAATGCGTGAATGTGACGTATCCGCGGTTCATTGATGATTTCAATGCGCTCGGCGCGCGTTTCCGCGTGTTCTGAGAAGGAGAATAGGAAAGATGCAAGTCAAAGAAGAGTTTTACGGAGACGGAATGCCGCAAATTCATTTTGCGGGCGGGCTCGTCCGCATGGATTTCGCGACGTTTCAGCCGGACCCCGCGGGGAAGGAACCGACATCGGAGAAAAAATTCCGTCTGGTGATGAACATGCAGTCGTTTCTCTCCACTTTCGACACGATGAAGAAGCTGGCGGAACGGATGGTCGAGATCGGAGTTCTGAAGCGGAATCTGACCGAGAAAGTGGACGATTGAAAAATGGCGGTCATGATACCTGTCGAATGCGATTTGACGCGGCGTCCGATGTCGGAGCAGATCGTTTTTGAAGCGATCCGGAAGGGGCTTTCCGATGAGTGGCGCGTATTCCATTCCTTCGACTATGTGACGCGGGATCTGAACCGGAAACGGTGGGATGGCGAGATTGATTTCCTGCTGTATCATCCGAAAAAGGGAATGCTCGTGATCGAAGTCAAAGGCGGGGCCATTTCGTACCGTCGCGGACAATGGTATCAGGAAGACCGCCCGATCAACCCGGTGGAGCAGGCAAAGCGGAACAAATACGCGGTGATGCGTCTGTTGCAGGAGGCGCTGCACCGGGAATTGCCGATGAAATTCGCGCATTGCGTCTGTTTCCCCTCCTGCGGCTGCTGCGAAGTCTGGCCGCCGGAGGCGCAGGGAATCGTGCTGACCGAAACCGGATTGCCGTATATTGAAAAGTTCGCGACGCGTCTGCTGGATGACGCGCAGATGCCCTCGAACCTCTCCGGTGCGGTTGCTCCGGAGGAGATCCTGCGTGTCCTGTCTCCGGTCTTTGAATACGGAAAGCGGCTTTCGGAGCGGATCGGGATGGAGGAGAAGCAGTTTTTCGTTCTCACGGAGCAGCAGTGCGCGGTTCTGGATGCGCTGGAGAACTTTCCGCGTCTGCTGGTGAAGGGCTGTGCCGGATCGGGCAAGACGGTCATGGCCGTCAAGAAAGCCGAGCGGCTTGCGGCGGACGGCGCGAATGTGCTGCTCCTCTGTTTCAACCAGCTGCTTGCGAAACATCTGAAACAGGCCGTGAAGAAGAGTCCGACGATCAAAGCCGCCGCGTTTTTTGAATTCTGCATCGAACTGCTGAAGATTCCGGAACCGCAGGTAGGCAAATACCGGAGCAATCCGCGTCTTTACTCGGAGGTTCTGCCGAACCTGCTGAAGACGTATCTTCAGAGAACCGATTTTTACTACGATGCGCTTGTCGTCGACGAAGGACAGGATTTTGCGCCTGAGGCATGGGAGGTGATCACCATGCTGATTCCGGAAGGTGCGCCCTGCTGCATTTTCTATGATCCGGATCAGAATATTTTCACGAAAGAGCTGAAGCTGCCGGATTTCGGACTTCCTCCGGTTCTGCTGACGAAAAACTGCCGCAACACCAGAAAGATTTATGAAATGCTGAAGCCGTACCAGACCATGGCGTCGACCATCATGGATTCTGCGCCGGAAGGAGCGGATGTGCATGTGCTGCAGGGCGGCTGCCGCGTTCTGCTGGAGCGGGAGCTGGAACGGCTGGTCATGGCGGAAGGCGTTCCGCTGCAGGATATTGTGATTCTCGGCGGACATTCGCTGGAGCACACGAGCATCGGGGAAAATCACGACGTCGGACGTTTTCATATCGTGGAGCGCGCGCCGGAGATCGGCGCGATGGAGGTTTCGTATTTCACCTACATGAAGTACAAAGGCTGCGAATCGAAAGTCGTGATCCTGCTTGACGTGGACGAAAACGATGAACGCTGGAAGAACAGGCACGGCATTTACACCGCCATGAGCCGGGCGATGCATCAGCTGATCGTCCTGCATAAATAAAACCGCGCGGCGTAAAAAAAGCGGCGCCGCATCCGCGGAGAAACGGGTGCGGCGCTTTTCATTTCGCGGAAAGCGGTCAGAGAGTGCGCAGCCAGAGTGTCATGGAGGCGTCTCCACGGTTCTGCCAGAGCGCATACGGAATGGCGTGGAATTCCGTTTCGGTGCGTTCGGGGCGCGCCGCGCTGTAAAGCGCATCCGTTTCGGGAAGCGTTTCGCGTATGGCTTTTCCGGTGATCCCGGGAACGTCGAGGAGCCCTTTGAGCGGTTCCAGACGGAATGTCTGGTCTCCGGGAACGACGAGCTGTGAGAGCAGTTTTCCGTTGTCGACGCTTTCAAGACAGTAGACGACCGGGCCGCGCGAAAGAGCAGCTTTGCCGGCATCCTCTTCCGCGAGCGGGTTCGCCCGGACGAGCTCGACGGGCATTTCAAAGTCGAGAACCACTTCATCGCCCGGCATCCAGACGCGCTTGAGAACAAGGAATCCTTTTTTGAGTTCCCCTCGCATGGAGGCGGTGTACTTGCGGCACCAGCCGGGGATGCGGAATTCGAGGGCGACCGGAGTTTCAGGAGCGGAGAGAACGCGGAAGACAACGTGTCCGTCGAACGGGTAGCCGCCGGTCACTTCAAATTTGAATTCGCCGTCGTCGAGAGCGACAGTTCCGTTTGCCGCGACGGGGAGGGCGATGCGGATGGCGTCGCCGGATTTCGAGTAGGCGAAAGAGGCAATCTGCGGGATGAAACGGCAGAAGCTTGTCGGACAGCAGGAGCATCCGAACCATGGCTGGCGGGTGCGGGTCATGTTGTGCCCGGAGGTTGGAGGACAGTTGTCGGCGACGACAATCGGGTTCGCATAGAAAAACTCCGTTCCGCTGAGGGAGAGACCGCTGATAGCCCCGTTGCAGAGTCCGAGTTCCATGACATCCGCGTATTTGGAATCGCCGGTCAGATTCAGCATGCGTCCGGAGAAGAGGACGAGCACCATGGCAGCGCAGGATTCGGCGTAGGCGGTAGTGTTCGGGAGGTTGTAGGGATAGGAGAAACTTTCATCGTGCGGATTGCTGCCGACGCCGCCGGTGACGAACATTTTGCTCTGCGCGACGCTGTCCCAGAGGCGTTCGCAGGCGCCGAGGAGGGACTTGTCGTCGGTCCGGAGCGCGACGTCCGCCATGCCGGAGTAGAGATAGAGGGCGCGGACGGCGTGTCCGACCGCTTCGGTCTGTTCCCGGACGGGCTTGTGCGCCTGATAGTAATCGAGGGGCCATGCCTGACGCTTGAGCTGTTTGATCTCTTCTGCGAAATAGTTCGGCTCGGTTCCGCGTTCATCGATGAAATATTTGGCCAGGTCAAGATATTTTTTGTCGCCGGTCGCGTCGGCGAGTTTGCAGAGAGCGAGTTCAATCTCTTCGTGTCCGGGGTATCCGCGGAGCTGTCCGGGGGCGCGTCCGAAGACGCTGGCTATGTAGTCGGCGTAACGGCACATGCAGTCGAGGAAGTTGCGCTTCCCGGTCGCCTGCCAGTGCGCGACGGCGGCTTCCATGAGGTGTCCGGCGCAGTAGAGTTCGTGGTATTCGTGGAGGTTTTTCCAGCGCATGTCGGGGGCGACGACCGTGAAGAAGATGTTCAGATAGCCGTCCGGCCGCTGGGCGGAGCAGACGAGATCCACATATTCGTCGAGCTCTTTTTCGCGTTCGGGATCGGGGTTGAGGATGAGGTCGTACGCCATGCCTTCGAGAACTTTGGCGACGTCGGAATCCCAGAAGTAATGAGGCTGATCCGGCATTCCCTCCTTCCAGTCGAGACGGAATGCTTCCAGGCGTTTTGTTTCGTGGCATTTGCGGACGTTGGCCGGGAGGGTGTTCGTGTGGTTGGCTGCGATGCGCGGCGCGAAATAAGCGTCGTTCAGACGCACTTCTCCGATTTTTGAATTCTGACAGGCATTCATTCCAAGACTCCTTAAGTTGGGGAACTTTGCTTCTTTTATTATACACCGGCTTGCAAAAAAATAACAGGGGTGTAAAGTAATAGAAAAAGAGGAGAAATCTGACATGCCCGACATTCTGTCCCCGCATTTTCTTTCCGCCGGGCGGTTCGTTTCGCGCGGACACGGACGCCATCCGGTACGGACGATCGACTCGCTGGAACTGATTATCGTTCTGAGCGGACGGCTGGACATATTCGAGGAGGAGCGTGAGTTCCACGTCGAGGCGGGGGAACGGCTCTTTCTGCTTCCGTTCCGCCGTCACGGCGGGCTTGCCGCATACGAACCCGATCTCACATTTTTCTGGATGCATGCAGCGTTTGAAAAGAGGGAGGATTATGCATGTTTCGCCCTGGAGGAGCCGTGCGCTCCGGTTGCGTCGCCGGAATTCGCCGGGGCGTATCTGCAGCTCCTGCTCGGAGAACAGAGACGCGGGATGCTGGAGGGGGAGGGGACGGCGCGGGAGAACCTGGATGCGCTCTCGGCGATTCTGCTGCGCGAAGCTCTGCGGACACGATCGGGAGGCGTCGGAAGAAGCACGCTGACCGATGCGGCGAACCAGTATATCCGGATTCATTTTGACGAGGCGTTGACGACTTCGGAGATCGCTGCGCACCTGCAGTGTCATCCGGATTACCTGAGCCGGCTCTATTCGCAGGTGTGCGGGTGTACCGTCGGGGATGCGATCCGCCGCGAACGGATCCGCAAGGCATGCGAAATGCTGGAACGGTCGAATGCGCCGGTCAAGCAGATCGCATACGAGGCGGGGTACGGCGATGTTTCCCATTTCCGCAAACAGTTTTTCCGTGAATGCGCCATGACGCCGAAGGAGTACAGAAACCTCCGTCGGCGTGGGCATGTGAACACGGAGTGACGGATCAGTCCCTGTTGTATTTGAGGACGAAATCGACGATCGGCTGCGGATTTTCGAGGCAGTGCGGGTGATGCTTTGCACCGGGCTTGTAGATGACCTCGATGTGTCCGCCCAGTTCGCGGTAACGCTTTTCGACGATCATCGTGTTCTCGTCGGCGGGAACGACTTCATCGGCGTCGCCGCAGAGATGCAGAATCGGGATTCCGGCGTCGGCGAGCGGCTTGAGGTTGTCGAGCGGGTTCTTGTCGTAAGCCATCGCCTGTTCTTCGGTGAAGTTCCAGGCTTTGAGACAGTTCTTCCAGCTCTGTTCGTCGCCGGGGCCGTGACCTTTTGCGCCGGGCCAGCTCTTGAAGTCGCAGACCGGATTGTCAAGATAGAGACAGCTTACCTTGTCGGTGTTCTTGACCGCCCAGTTGTAGACGTCGAGCCCGCCGCGGCTGTAGCCGACGGGAACGCATTTTTTATTGAATCCGAGCGAAGTCAGGAAGTTGTAGAGCATGTCGAAGCGTCGGTTGGATTCCGCGGAGCCGTAAAGTTCGGTGACGTCGATGTGCGCGACGTACCATCCGCGGTCGAGCAGAGCCCAGTCGGCGTTCGGGAACGCCCCGAAGAAACGGGCGCGCCAGAACCAGCGTTTTTTCGGGCCGGGCGTGACGTTCGGCTTGACGAGCTTGCAGGAAATGCCTTCAAGTTTGAAGTTGAGACATTCGTATCCGTACCAGTCGGAGACGTGTCCGGGGAAGTCCGTGCGGAAACCGTTGACGTTGAGTTCGAGAGAGCGCGCGGCGAGCATTTTCTTCAGAAATTCCGCGACGATGTCCGCCTGCGCCGAGCGTCCCTCCGCGTTGTAATGGTAACCGTCCTTCGCGCTGTATTCCGGATGCTCCGCCATCGGAGTGTAGAGGTCGAGAACGGGTACATGGAGCTCCTTCATGATTTCTTCCGCGATGCGGTTGCGGTGAAGAACCATTTCATTGAGTTCCGCTAATTTTTCCGGTTCATTCCTGACGGTGATGGGTGTGGAATTGCGCCAGGTGAGACGCGCGCGGGTGTTCTGGCGCAGGAAGAGAACGAGCTCTTTCAGGCGTTCGCGGTAGAACTCATCCGAGTAGGGCGTTCCGTGGAGGCCGTTGTTGATGCAGATCAGGTCAATCGGATAATCCGCAAGAGCAAGCTGAAGCTCGCGGTAGAATCCCGGGTCGCCGACGATTTTTGAGGAGGAGAAGGCCGCAACGGTTGCGATGCCTTTCAGTCTGTCCGAAACGTCGAAGCGGTGACCGGCGACAATGGAGTCGCCGATCAGCAGCACGCGCGGCAGAGTGTTGTCATCCGTGTCGCACCAGTAGTGTTGCGACCATTCAACTTTTTCTCGATCCAACATTGTGTAATCCCTTTTTTTATTTTTTGGGTTGAGGCGGGCGTTTTTGTCGCGGAAGCCGTTTTCCCCTGAGAAAAGAGGGCGGTTCCGGCGGAGAAAAGGAGGGCGGTGAGCAGAAGTAAAAATTTATTCATTGCAAATCGCTCTTTTCATCGTATCTTTCTGTTGTCCGGCAGAATCATGCGCATGACATAATTCTTGCGGAGGTTGTCCTTTGAATCCCAGGGATATGCCGGTTCGCGGGCGGTGACCGGGAGACGGTTGAGCGTTTCTCCCGGAAGATCCTCGAACTTGCGGTTCTGGGCAATCAGCAGAATGCGCTGTCCCGGTTTTTCCCTGCGGAGTTTTTCCAGCTCTTCCTCGTCTTCAATGACGGCGATTTCCGTTTTCCGGTTCAGATAGTATATGGCGTCCCGCGGTTCGGATTGATAGAAGTAGATATTCTCATCCGGCACGCGCATCTGTTCGGCGCGGAGCATCATCTGGCGGAATGTATAGCGGATCGTGCGGAACTGGGAGGCGGTGGGGATGACATAGACGAACACCACGAGCAGGGAAACGTAGATGGAGAAGATGGACTTCGCAAGCTTCACATCCGGCAGAATTTCCGTAAACGGCGGTTCGCTGCGCAGATGAAGCAGGAACATTCCGAGAATGAACACGGCGGCAAGCGCCGCGACAATGGACTGCGGGACGAGGCGCAGCAGGAACTTGTATGCGGGGGGGACGATTTCCGGGAAGAGCGTCAGCACGATTCCGGCGAGCACGCAGAGAAGCAGTGCGATTGCCGGAAGCGAGCGGAACAGCAGAAGCAGAACCTGTTTGATCTTTTCCACTTGGCGGTCGAAGGATTCGCGGGAGAGGTAGAGCGCCATCAGAATGGCGCAGAACGGAACCGCGGGGAGGATGTAGTACGGACGGCGCGAGCCGGAAATGGAGAAGAAGAGAAAAATCGCAATCAGGGTCCAGCAGAGCCAGCGTTCCGCCTCCTGGAACTGTTTGCGTCTGCGGAAGGCGTCGATGACTGCAAGGATCATGAACGGGCTCCAGGGGAGAAGCAGGCGCGGCAGATGAATGAAGTATGCATAGAACGGTTCGTCGTCGTGGTCGAACGGAGCGAAGAAGCGGATGATGTTTTCGCGCAGGGCGAGTGCGATTCCGCTGGTTTTGAGCGTGCCGTCGGCGTCGATGAGTTCCTGAGTTTCCGGTGCGACAGCCGGAGCGATGAGTTTGGAGAGTTCGAACGGAATCATGTAGACTCCGATTCCGATGAGAAGTGCCAGGGCGGATTTCCAGTTCAAATGGAAGAGAACTTTTTTCGCGAGGAGCATGTCCACGCCCGCGGCGAGGAGGGGAACCGCAATTGCGGCCATTCCCTTCGCGTGCGCGCCGATGAAGCAGAGCAGGAAGAAGCCGAGATATCCGGGGAAGCTTTTTGTTTTCCGGAAGGCCAGATACCACGCGATTGCGCCGGTCGAGAACGCAAGATTCGCCATATCGGCTTCGGCGAGGCGTCCCCACCAGGCGAACGAGTAGCAGGTCAGGAAAAGCCAGCCGGAGAGACGCGCGATCTCTGCGTTCCAGAGGCGTTTGGCAATGGAAACGGTCGCCATGAGCGCTGCGGCCGCCGCGAGCACGCTCGGGAGGCGGGCGAGAAACTCATTGACGGTTTTGCCGTTGAAGAGCGAGGTCAGCACGATGAACCAGTAGGTCAGCAGCGGCTTGTCGTAATAGGGTTCGAAATTGATGGTCGGATGAAGGAAATCGTTCGTGAGGAACATTTCACGGACGACTTCGAGCCAGCGGGATTCGGAGCCTTTGACCGGCTCGACGCCGAGATTCCCGATCAGCAGAAGCGCGGCGCAAAGCCACAGCGGGAGCCAGAACAGGAGTTTTTTCTGTTTGCCGTTCAGACCCGGTTTTTCCGGTCCGGGAGCGGTTCCGGGCTGTACGGGAGTCTGGCGGGCGGGACGGTTGAACTTCATGCCAGAACCTCTTTGATTGCGGTGACGACATCATCCTGATCTTTTTCCGTCATGGAGGGGAAGAGCGGGATGGAGCAGATGCGGTCGGAGTTCCATTCGGTGTTGGGGAGCATGCCGGGCTTGCAGCCCATCTGTTCCCGGTAGAACTTCTGGAGGTGCGTGCAGCGGAAGTGCAGCCCCGTGCCGATGTTTTTCTCTTTCAATGCGGCCATGAATTCGTCGCGGTTGAGTTTGCCCTTGACGACGCGGACGACGAAGAGATGCCACGCGTGTTTGAAATCGTAAGCGGGATCGGCGAGAGGCTGAATTTCCTCGACGTCTTTGAGCAGTTCGCGGTAACGGAGGGCGAGCGCGGTGCGGCGGGCGTTGATTTCCTCGATGCGCGCGAGCTGACCGAGCGCAAGCACGGCCTGCATGTCGGGCATGTTGTACTTGTAGCCCGGTTCGACGACCTGCGCCTGCGGGGAGCGTCCGTGCGTGAGGCGGTCGTAAGCGTCGACGCCGAGACCGTGGAATTTGAGGCTGCGGCAGCGTTTGCCGAGTTCTTCTTCATCGGTGACGAGCATTCCGCCTTCGCCGGTTGTGATGTTCTTGATGGGGTGGAACGAGAACATTGCGGTTCCGGCGGAGCCGATGAGTTTGCCTTTGTAGCGGGTCCCGAGCGCGTGCGCGGCGTCTTCCACAAGACGGATTCCGTGTTTTTCCGCAATGGCGCGGAGCGGATCAAGATCGGCGCTGGCGCCGGCGAAGTGGACGGGGACGATCAGTTTTGTGCGCGGAGTGATGTGCGCCTCCACCTCTTCGGGATTGACCATCAGGGTGTCCCTGTCGACGTCCACGAAGACCGGTTTCGCGCCCGCGAGGACGGTGAGATTGATCATGGAGACCCAGGTCATGGAGGGAGTTATGACCTCGTCGCCGGGCCCGATCCCGAGTGCGTGGAGGAGGACTTCCATCACGCCGGTTTCGGAAGTCATGGAGACGGCGTCGTCCGCCCCGAGATAAGCTTTGAAATCGGATTCAAACTGTGCGACTTTGGGACCGGTGGTGATCCAGCCGGAGCGCAGAACATCCGCGACAGCCTGAATGTCGGATTCTTTCAGATCGGGTTTGGAAAAGGGAAGGAACGTATCTCTCATGACAAAAAACTCCTTGTTAATATTCCTGATTTGTTTCCGGGTTGACGAGGCGGAACTGTTCCATGTGCATGGTCGGATCGGCGCGGAAGGAGAGTTCCTTGCCGTACTTCTCTTCCAGTTCGCTGAGCAGTTCGGCGTCGTCGTTTTTCAGCCGTTCGAGAATGGTCGGATGCATGATGACGCGGACCGACATTTTGCGGGTGCGGCGTTTAAGCAGTTCTTTGAGGCGGCGCTGGATTTCGACGCTCATGCTGACCGGCGATTTGACGCGTCCGGAACCGTTGCAGTACGGGCACGGGTCGTAGACGGCGTCTTTGACGCTTTCGTGTTCGCGCTGACGGGTCATTTCCATCAGTCCGAACTTGCTGATGGGGAGCAGACGGGTCTTGGCGCGGTCGGGCTGAACGTAGGTCGCCATTGCGCGCTGAACGGCGTCGCGGTCCCGCTGCGTGCGCATGTCGATGAAGTCGATGACGACGAGTCCTCCGACGTTGCGGAGACGGACCTGGCGAGCGATTTCCTCGGCGGCTTCAAGGTTTGTGCGGAGAATGTTTTCGGGCTGGTCTTTGGCATTTTTGTTTTTGCCGGAGTTGACGTCGACGGCGACGAGCGCTTCGGTTTCATCGATGCAGATATAACCACCGCTCGGGAGCTGGACGACGCGGTTGAAGACGGTTGCGACCTGTTCAGCGACTTTGTATCGTTCGAAGACGGGCTGGGCGCGGTTGCTGAGAGTGATGCGCGTGTCGTAGCAGCCGAATTCGGCGAAGTCCGCCTTCAGCTTTTTTGCGGCTTCCGGGTCGTCGACGACGATTTCGTCGATGTCGTCGGTGAGGAAGTCGCGGACGGTTCGTTCGAGCAGATTGGGTTCGCGGTAGACGATTGCGGGCGCGTTTTTCTCTTCGAGCGCGGCGCTTGCGGATTCCCAGATTCTGAGGAGCATGCCGAGATCTTTTTCAAAATCTGCGGCTTTGTGTCCTTCTCCGATGGTGCGGCAGATGAGGCCCATGCCTTCGGGCACGTCGAGCTTGGCGAGAATCTTGCGGAGACGGTCGCGCTCCTTGCGGTCGTCGATGCGTGAAGAGAGGCCGATGTGGTCGGAGTAGGGAAGAAGGACGAGATAGCGTCCGGGTATTGTGATGTTTGTGGAGAGACGCGCGCCTTTGGTTCCGATGGGCCCCTTGACGATCTGGACGAGGAGTTCGGAGTTTTCGGGGAACATTTTGGGAATGTCGGCGACGGTGATTTTTCCGCTGTGGAGTTTCGTCTCGAATTCTTTGAGGCGCTGCGCCTTGTTGGTGTGTCCGACGAGTCCGCGGATCCGGTCGGCGACTTTGCTGAGGACGGATGTTTTCTTGCGCCGTTTTGCAGCGGGCTGTTCCCCCGATTCGGCTTCGGCGTGGCGGATGTCGTCGAGCATGTCATAGGAGGCGGGAAGCATGTCCTTGTAGTGCAGAAATCCGTTTTTGACGGCGCCGATGTCGACGAATGCCGCTTCAAGTTTTTTTTCAAGATGCGTGATGCGTCCGAGGTAGATGGAACCGGCGACGAGCTCGTCCTCGTCGCGCCGTTCGATCTCATACTCTTCGAGTCTTCCGTTCCGCAGGAGAGCGAAACGGGTTTCGAGCTCTTCGCAGTTCAGTATGATCTGTTTTTTGTTTTTCATGAATTGTTTTTCTTTTCCAGTGGAGTGTTTTTGGGCTCCGGCGGCGGAGGACCGTCGAAGACCTGTCTGACGGCTTCCGGGTTGTTGAAGCCGCGGAGGAAATCGGCGGCGTTCATTTCGCGGGAGCCTTCCGGGATGACGCGGACGAGTTCGAGTGCGCCCTGTCCGCAGGCGACGATCCACTTTTTATCGCAGGCGAGGGCAGTTCCGGGCGAACCGGACTCGGGGAGAACGCGGGCTTCTGTGATTTTGACGGACATGAGTCCGTTCTTTCCGTTGATGCGGAAAGTGGAAGCCGGCCATGGGTAGTATGCGCGCACCTTGCGTTCGAGCAGTTCGGCGGGTTCATCCCAGTGAACCGAACCGTCGGATTTGCGGATCTTCCGGGTTAAAGTGGCGTCCGGTTCGTTCTGCGGAACCGGCTGAAGCCCTTCGGCGATGCGGTCGATGATTCCCGCAATGTTCCGTGAGCCGAGCTCGGAGAGAGCAATCTCAAGGGTCTGCGTGTTCATCGAAGGCGGAACGTCCATGGTCACGACAGAGTAGACCGGCCCGGTGTCCAGTCCTTTGTCCATACGCATGAAGGAGATTCCGTTTACTTTGTCGCCGGATAGAATGGAGGTTGCAAGCGGGGAGGCTCCGCGGTATTTCGGCAGGATGGAACCGTGAACGTTGAGGCATCCCAGACGCGGGAAGTTCAGAAGTTTTTCGCGCAGGAGCTGACCGAAGGAGACCACGACGACGAGATCGGGCACAAGTTCGTTCATCAGCTGCATGAATTCATCGGAACTGACCGATTCGACTCTGCGGCAGGGAATTCCGACCGCGTCGGCGAATCCTCCAAGCGGGGTCGGTTTGGGCAGACGTTTTCTTCCGGACGGTTTGTCCGGCTGGGTGCCGACACCGACCAGTTCGATGTTTTCCGCCTTGTTCAGCGCGTCGAGAAAAGGAACCGCGAACGCGCCCGAGCCCAGAAAGTAGACTTTTATTTTATTTTTCCGCATAAATTGCAACCGCACTCCGTAACAGCTTCAGTATATAGAAGCTTAATCTACCACACTTTTTTACATTTGGCAAATCGCGGAAGCGAAAATATTCAAGAAAAGATGAAACTGCAATGTCCTTTACCGCTCTTTCCGGTATTCCCGCGGCGATTTTCCCGTATGGCGCGTGAACGCTTTGGAAAAAGCGAACGCATTGGAGTACCCCGTCTGCGCCGCGATCTCATCCAGTTTGGCGTCTGTGCGCAGAAGCATCTCCGAGGCGAACTGAAACCGGATTTCGTCGATCAGCTCTCCGGGGGAGCGTCCGCATTGATCCTTGACGCGCTGATAGAGCAGCGAGACGGACATGTTGAGCCTGCGCGCGGAAGTGTTTGCCCGGAATTTCAAATTCGACCGTCCCCTCATGGATCAGCCAGAGGGTTCAGTGCCGCCGCTCGCTTCCACCGGTCCGCACCATTTCATACGGCGCGCGGCGGTTCCTCCGCAGAGTATTCCGAAAGGCGCCAGATATTTTTCCGCTTCAGGACCGCCGGCGCGGATCCGGGCGCGCTGGAACTGCTCGAAAACCGCAGTGGAGCGTTCCGCTCCTTCCGCATCGTCAACCGCGGCGACGGGCCCTGCCGCATCCGCGAAGCGGTTGCCCTGAGTCTTCCGCATACTTTTCCCGCCGACACCCGCATTTACGGCGAGGGGGTCAACATGCTTTCGCAATACAGGGGGACGCTGGAGGAGATCGAAGCGACCGCCTATACCGACCGCGACCATTACCGCCTGCCGGTCCGCGGAGATATCCTGACTTTGCCTCCGCGCAGCGCCCGCGTGATTCTGGTGCACGGGTGACGCTCAGCGCTGTCGGCTTTCCCATTCGGCGAAGGTGATGCACTCCGCGCCGAGGTTGCGCATGTCGAGAATATTCGCCGCGGCGACGGCTTCGGTCTTTGCGCTGCAGGCGTCGGTGATGACGCTGACCGCATAGTCCAGCGAAAGCGCGTCGTTGACGGTTGCGCGGATGCAGTTCGGGTACTGCGTTCCGCTGACGAGGACGCGTTCAACGCCGAGCCGTTTCAGCATGAGGTCGAGATTCGTCCGGAAGAATGCGCTGTAGCGCGGTTTGATTACAATTGTTTCACCCGCTTCCGGCGTGAGTTCCGCGATGATTTCCGCCCCGTGCGTGCCGGGGACGACGAACGGCGTGCGGCGGAAGTCTGCAAGACGCGTGCGTTCCACCGTGAGCCCGTCCGCGCTGTAGGAACGGATGACGTGGAAGACGTGAACCGCATGTTTCCGGCAGGATTCGCGCAGGTTGCGGATGACGGGAACGGTTGCCTCCGCGCCTGCGACGTGCACGGGCGTTCCGGGATGCACGAAATCGTTCTGCATGTCGATGATGAGAAGCGCCTGGGCTGTTTTCTGTTCGTTCATGCGGATCCTCTTTTCTTAAAATGAAAACCGTCTCTCTGCGGGAATGCGGAGAGACGGCAGGTTTTCAGGAGAATTATTTTTTCTTTCCTTTTTCCTCCTCTTTCGGACGGAAGGAGGGGACTTTTTTGATCATGGTGATGACCTGTTCCGCGGAGATGAGCTTTGTACACTCGAAATGACGGTCGGTGCCTTTGTGCCGCGGACACCAGAGGAAGTCGTAGTGGTCGAAATCAATGCGCATGTCGTTCCAGCAGGAGTGGCAGGTGTGGTAGTTGATGACGCGGTAGGGCGTGGCGAATTCGTTGGTCGGATGTGTGAAGCCGGAGATCATGATGACCGGGACTTTGCATCCCCAGGCTAGCCAGCTGAGTCCGGAGCTGAGTCCGATGAAGAAATCGGCGTTCTTGATGAGGTCGATCCGTTCCTGAAGCGGGAGCTGACCGGTGAAATCCTCGACTCCGTAGGGTATGTGGTTCCAGTTCAGCCCGGTGCCGTGGACGCGGTCGCGGTCGATGCAGAGCACGCGGTAGCCGTTGTCCTTGAGAAATTTGACGACTTCATACCAGCCGTAGGGGTTGTTCCAGTATTTCGCCTGGCTGGAGCTCTGGGCGGCGATGCAGACGTATTTTTCTTTGATTTTGCGTGGGGCGGAGAGGTCGAAACGCGGGGGCTCGTCGGCGGGATCGACGCCGAGGATGTAGCCGGCGGTGCGGTGGAGACCGATGTAGCGGAAGTCGATCGGCTGATGGTCGACGTCGCCGCGGAAGAAGAGTCCCATGTAGTAGCAGGCGTAGGGCTTGTAGTTTTTGGTCTCTTCCGGAGCGATGAAGGTGATGTTCGGGTACTGCTTCCTGACGACTTCGGCGATCCACGGTGTCATGACGCAGACGAGTTTGCACTGGTGCTTGATCTGGAAGCGTTCCACGTAGCTGAACCAGCCGATGGAGTCGCCGATGGTTCCGACGGGGAGCTGAATCATGACTTCGCGGTCCTTCGCGTCGAAATCGTGCGTGAAAATCGGTCCTTTTCCGCCCTTGTCGTGAATGATGAGACGGAAGCGGATGAAGAATTTTTTGACGCTGGTGACATAGGCTCCGGGGACGGTGTCCTGGCTGAAGAGAATGATTCCTGTGTCGATGTCGGTGAAGGTCACGTGATACTCTTTCCCGTTGTGCGGGAAGAGGATGCGGATGCCGTCGTTGAAGTCGAATTTGATGCCTTCAACTGCGTCCTGCGTGGGGATCTGGGGGATTTCTCCGTAGATGGATGGCTGCTTCGGCTGCTCCTTCGGGGACTGTTCCGGAGCCGGTGCGGACGCCGCGGGCTGGGGGGCGGATTGCGCGGATACAAAAATATCATTCTGCACATTCAGATTCTGTGCGTTTGGCGTGATGGTGAAATCGTTCATGAATATTCTCCTGACTGATTGTTCCGGATTACTATATTCCGTTTCCGGACATAGTCAAATAGCACGGACTGATTTTTCAGTTGTTTTTTCGAGATTTTTTCAGAGGTTCCACTTAACCACGGTGCGGTACTCAAAAGTCTCGAGTTTCCGGAAAAGCGCTTCGGGATCGGTTTCCGCAATCATCATCTCTTTCTGTTCGCGGCGGAGGAATCCTTCCTCGCACATGCGTTCCATCCAGAGGATCAGCGGATCGAAAAAGCCGTTGATGTTCATGACGGCGACTGGACGGCGATTGAGACCGAGTGTCTGGAGCGACATGGCTTCGACGAGTTCATCCGCTGTGCCGAGTCCGCCGGGCAGGGCGATCAGCGCATCGGATTCCTTCAAGAACATGCTCTTGCGGGTCGCCATGTCGGGAACGACGCGGTATTCCGTCAGTGCGGGATTGCCGACGATTTTATGGAGTTGTTCCGTGATGATTCCGAGGACTTTTCCGCCGTGTTCGAGACAGCTTTCGGCGACGGCGCCCATGGTTCCGCAGTTGCTTCCGCCGTAGACGAGGCGGATGTTGCGTTTTGCCAGATGTTCACCGAGCTTTCGCGCGTTTTGAATGTAGAGTTCGGATTTCCCGGGATTGGATCCGCAGTAGACGCAGACGGATTGGATTTTCATGGAATCACCTTTTCAGGAAAAACGCGGAGCCGGACGAGCCGGTTCCGCGTGTGCAAAACGGAGATGAACTCTTATTTGTCGCTGAGAGCGACAACGCCCGGGAGAGCCTTTCCTTCGAGGAATTCGAGGGAAGCGCCGCCGCCGGTGGAGATGTGGGACATCTTGTCCGCGAGTCCGCTCTTGTTGACGGCCGCAACGGAGTCGCCGCCGCCGATGATGGAGACGCCGCCGTTTGCCTTGACTTCCGCGACTGCCGCGCAGACGCCGAAGGTGCCCTTGCTGAATTTCTCCATTTCGAAGCATCCCATCGGGCCGTTCCAGACAACCGTCTTGGCGTCTTTGATGGCCTTGCTGTAGAGCTCAACGGTCTTCGGACCGATATCGAGTCCCATCCAGCCTTCCGGAATGTCGTCGCCGACGATCCGGGTGTCGGCATTGGCGTCGAATTTGTCCGCGGCGACGTTGTCGACCGGGAGGAGGAAGTTCACGCCGAGCTCTTTCGCCTTGGCGATCATCTCTTTGGCGTATTCGAGCTGGTCGTTTTCGCAGAGGGAGTTTCCGACGTTGTGGCCCTGGGCCTTGAGGAAGGTGTAAGCCATTCCGCCGCCGATGATCAGGGTGTTGACCTTGGTCAGGAGGTTGCTGACGACGGCGAGTTTGTCGGAGACTTTGGCGCCGCCGAGGATGGCGACGAAGGGGCGGACCGGGTGTTCGACGGCGTTGCCGAGGAACGCGATTTCCTTTTCCATCAGGAAGCCGGCGACGGAGGTGCCGATGTACTTGGTGATGACGGCGGTGGAAGCGTGGGCGCGGTGAGCGGTTCCGAACGCATCGTTGCAGTAGATGTCGCCGTAGGAAGCGAGCTTCTTGGCGAGTTCCTTCTGCTGTTCCTTGAGAGCGGCTTTCGCAGCCTTGAACTCTTCATCGGACTGACCGTCTTTCTGTTTCAGCTTGGCCTGCTCTTCTTTGTGGTAGCGGGTGTTCTCGAGCATGAGGACTTCGCCCGGCTTGAGGGCCTTGACCTGGTCGTCGGCGGCGGCGCAGTCCGGAGCGAAAGCAACGGGCTTGCCGAGAAGCTTGGAGAGGTAGTCGGCGACGATCTTGAGGGAGGTGTCCGGAGTGATGCCCTTTTCATCGGGGCGGCCCATGTGGCTCATGAGAACGAGGCTGCCGCCCTGTTCGAGAACGTATTTGATGGAGGGGAGAGCGCCCTTGATGCGGGTGTCGTCCTTGATGACTCCGTCTTTGACCGGCACATTGAAGTCGACGCGCATGACAACGCGTTTGCCTTTGAGATCGACGTCACGCAGAGTTTTCTTGTCCATGATCAGAATTCCTTAGAGAAAAGTTTGAAAATAAAAAAGGGCGGGCGTTCAAGAGTCGCCCGCCCTTTCAAAATGCTGTTGTCAGTCAAGCAATGAACTTACTTGGCGATGACGCGAACCATTTCGAGGACCTTGTTGGAGTATCCCCATTCGTTGTCGTACCAGGAGCATACTTTGACGAAGGTCGAGTCGAGCTGGATGCCGGCCTTGACGTCGAAGATGGAGGTGCGGGCGTCGCCGCGGAAGTCGGTGGAGACGACGGCTTCGTCGGTGTATCCGAGGATGCCCTTGAGTTCGCCTTCGGAAGCTTCCTTCATAGCGGCGCAGATTTCCTCGTAGGAGGCTTCTTTGTTGAGCTCGACGGTGAGGTCAACGAAGGAGACGTCGGAGGTCGGGACGCGGACGGACATGCCGGTGAGCTTGCCGTTGAGTTCCGGGAGGACCTTGCCGACGGCCTTTGCAGCGCCGGTGGAGGAGGGGATCATGTTCTCGAGGATGCCGCGGCCGCCTCTCCAGTCCTTCTTGGAGGGACCGTCAACGGTCTTCTGGGTGGCGGTTGCAGCGTGGATGGTGGTCATGAGACCGCGCTTGATGCCGAACTTGTCGTTGAGAACCTTGGAGATCGGGGCGAGGCAGTTCGTGGTGCAGGAAGCGTTGGAGATGATGTCCTGGCCGGCATAGGTCTTGTGGTTGACACCGTAGACGAACATCGGGGTCGCATCCTTGGAAGGAGCGGACATGATGACTTTCTTCGCGCCGGCGGTGATGTGCTGACGGGCGAGCTCGTCCTTCAGGAAGAGGCCGGTGGATTCGACGACAACGTCGGCACCGACTTCGTTCCACTTGAGCTGGGTGGGATCCTTTTCAGCGGTGAGGCGGATCTTCTGGCCGTCGACGATCATGAAGTTGCCTTCAACTTTGATGTCGTGGTTGAAGATGCCGTGGACGGAGTCGTACTTCAGCATGTAAGCGAGGTACTCGGGATCGAGAAGGTCGTTGATTCCGACGATTTCGATGTCCTTGGAGAAGTTTTCCACTGCGGCGCGGAAAACCATGCGGCCGATTCTTCCGAATCCGTTAATTCCAACTTTGATAGCCATTTTTTTTCCTTCCTTCTTGTTTAAAGGTTAAACAGCTGAATACTTTTCTTTGTCCGGTAATATATCATCCGCTTGACGGTTTGTCAATACGGAGTTTTAGATTTTATACGCTTTTCCTTGCCGGATCGTTTGAAAAATCGTGTCAATCCGGAGGCCGGACGCCTTGACGACGGCGGACAAAAGAACGGAACCTGCTTGACATTCCCTGCAATCAAAAGTAGATTACAGAAGAGTTCGCAGGAAAAAGTCAGGTCTGACGGGAGTTTTTGATGAAGAATAAAGTCGTGCATGTTTTTACTGAACGGGATGTCGGGATGACGCCGGGATTTCCTCTGAAGATCGTGAAGGACCGGCAGATGCAGAGCGTGCCGTATCATTCGCACAACTTCATTGAACTGGCATTCGTCGCGGAAGGGTGCGCTCTGCATTCCTACACCGGACGCGGCGGGGAGACCCGCCACGAGGGCCTCATCCAGGGAGATCTCTTTTCCGTCCTGGAAGGCGAAAGCCACGAGTTCCGGGAGGGGCGGAACATGGTGCTCTACAACCTCTATCTGCACAGAGGTCTGCTCGCGCCGTATCCGGAACTGAAAAAACTGCCGGGATGGAAAATCCTGTTTGAGCGGAACGGAACGCCGGAGCGCCAGCTTCATCTTGCTCCGGTCGAACGGACAGCCGCAGCGAAATGTCTTGACCGCGCGATTCTGGAGGAGAACCGCCGGGGCGACTGCTTTGAAACGGTCGAGACCGCGCTTTTCCTGGAATTCCTCATCCCCGCGCTCCGGAAGCGCGCAAAGGGGGCGGAACTCGGGGAAAACAGTTTCGGCGTTCTCGAATCCATCAGCATGATGGAGGGACGGCCTGAACGCGCGTTCACTCTCAGCGGGCTGGCGAAGCTTTCCGGAATGAGCGTGCCGTCCTACACGAAAAAATTCCGCGCGGCAACCGGCGTTTCCCCGATGGAATACCTGCTCAAAGTGCGTCTCCTGAAGGTCCGCGACTATCTCATGATGACCGATTACTCCATCGGTGAAATATCCGGACTCTGCGGTTTCTGCTCCGCGAACTACATGATCAAACTTTTCCGGCGCGAAGTCGGAATCACTCCGGTGCAATACCGGAAAGAACAACGGGGAAATGTGTAAAACAGTTCAGTTTCAGCGGATCGTTACATCCTTTTAGCGAATTGTGCCTTGTCGGAATCGCTTTTCTGTTCTATAATATATGCGAAACAGAAAGGAGCAGCCGAATATGGTAAAACAAGAAAAAATCGTTCCGGAATTCAATGAACGCGGGGAGGTCGTTTCCCTGCGTTATTGCGGAACGGAATTCGCCGCGCCGGAACCTTGCGGCATTTTCGAGATTCAGCTTCGCGATTTCATCGGGAACGCCCTCCCGCTCGGAACGGACGATTTCGCCTCCGTTTCCGTGAAAACGGAGGGAGCTGTTCATGCTCTGCATTTCGATGCGTGTGAACCCTCTCCCGGAACCACGGTCGATGCGACGGCGGAAGTCCGCGGAGGTGAAATCGTGTGGAACATCACGGTTCATCCGGGAACCGGTGATTTCAAAGTGGAATGGATCGACTTCCCGCGCATCCGTCTCCGCCGTTTTCACGACGGACGGTATCTGCTTCCGTTTGCGGAGGGAACGCTGATCGACGACCTGCGCATCCGGGAAAAGAACGCGGATTTCCGGTGCGAAAAATCAGAGTATCCCATGACGGGACTTTCCGGTTTCTATCCGGGGCCCGCGGCGGTGCAGTTCGAGGCGTATCTGGCACGGGGCGGCGGACTCTTCATCGGCTGCCGCGACGCCGCGCATTTCCCGAAGACCATTGACTTCATGCCGGATGATTCCGGCGCCGCGGTTACCCTCCTTCAGCACTTCACCGGCGGAGCTGATTCCGTTGCATACGAGACCGTGACAGCCGGTTTTCGTGGCGGCTGGGAGGATGCGGCGGAGATTTACCGCGCGTGGATGGAATCCCATGACCGCACGCTTCCCGGAAAACTCGAAGACCGCATGATTTCGTGGTTGGCGAAATCTCCGGTTCTGCTGATTTATCCGGTGCGCGGGAAGGGGCTCGACACGGGGGCTATGCCGGAAAACGAATATTTCCCCTACACAAGCGCGCTTCCGGTCGTGGAGCGTTACCGCGCCGCGTGGCGCAATCCGCTGATGGCGCTGATCATGCACTGGGAAGGAACCGCCCCCTGGGCGCCCCCGTACATCTGGCCGCCCTATGGCGGGGAAGCGAAACTCCGCGACTACGCCGATGCTCTGCATGCGGCGGGAGATACCGTCGGTCTTTACGGTTCCGGCATCGCCTGGACTCAGAAGAGCATGATTGACACCTCTTACGACCGTCGTGCGGAATTCGAAGAGAAACATCTGGACCGGGAAGTCTGTGCGGGTCCGCATGGCGAGCTCTATTCCAGAGTCTGCAACGGCGCGCACGGAACGCGGCTGGGACACGATCTCTGTCCGGAGCGTCCGTTCACCGCGGCCGTCGTCCGGCATGAGATTCGCGCGGCGGCGGAATGCGGCGTGGATTACCTTCAGTACTTCGACCAGAATCAGGGATGCGCATCACCGCTCTGCTATTCGAAGACGCACGGGCACCCCGCGCTTCCCGGAGCGTGGCAGACCGACGCCATGCGCGAGCTGCTGCGCAAAGCGCAGGAGGCGGCGGGGCACACCGTTCTCGGCTGCGAAAATGCGGCGGCGGAACCGTACATCGGCACATGCCGTCTGAATGACCTGCGCAGCAATCTTGCATGGGGGGCATGCGGAACCCCGGTACCGCTGTATCCGTACCTGTTCCACGAATATGTTTCCGGATTCAAGGGGAATGGAGTCTGCCTGACGCAGTGGGTGGATGTTGAACGCACGCCCTTTTTCCTGCAGTGGGAACTCGCGTGGAATTTTGTGAGCGGCAACCTGCTTTCAGTTGTCCTGAAGGATGGCGGACACATTCACTGGCACTGGTCGCTGCGGTGGAGTGTTCCTGAGCCGGAGCAGAAGCCTCTGGTGGAGCTGATCGGAAATTTGAGCGAATGGCGTCGCGGGGTAGCATCGGAGTTCCTGATTGCCGGACGCATGGAGAAGGCGCCGCGCGTGACCTGCGGAATGCGCCGGATTCATCTGAAGAACCGTGCTCCCGCGGAGTGCCCCCGCGTGGAAAGTTCCGCGTGGGAACATGCGGGTCGCCGGGCCGTGATTCTCGCAAATTACAGCGTCCGTCCCGAGCCCTGCCGTGTAGACTTCGCGTCTCCGGTTGGCGGTGTTCTCCGTTCGCGCACCGACGAGACCGCGTTTGACGGTATGTATCTTGCCCTTGAAGTTCCGCCGCTGGATGCGGTGATGCTTGAAATAGAATAAAAAACAGGAGGGTTTTGTTATGATGAAGAGAAAAAGAGGAAAATTAGGTTTTGTTTGGATTGGAATGAAGCGTCAATTTACCCTTGTAGAGCTCCTTGTGGTAATTGCGATCATCGCCATCCTCGCCGGCATGCTTTTGCCAGCTCTGAACAAGGCGCGTGAGAAGGCGAAAACGGTTACATGTATCAACAACATGAAGCAGATCGGACTTGCGCTTCATACCTATGCTTCGGACAATGAAGACTGGCTGCCCCAGCAGGACTGGCAAGGCGGACACTGGAATAAGTTAAGACGCTATCTCCCGTTGAAAGACGAGGGAGATATATACGGAGCGGTTTATTACACCCGCTTGAAATCCACCGTAATGCTTTGCCCGGCTGTGTCGTCCAAACTGAATGGAGCGGAGAGCATCGTAGCCTATCATCCGAATTACAGTGTCGCCGGCACTCAAGATGTGAGCATCGGTGTTGCGGACAAGACTTTGCCGTGGTTGCTGGATGTGGCGGGAAATTCCAGATCAAACAAACTCACAAGAATGAATTCGCGTGCCGTGCTTTTTGGGGAACAAGACTGGGTGGCGGGATATCACACCGGTTATTTCGGGGGCGGCACAGTCGCCCGGGTTGAATATATTGCTCCGTATCAAGTCGGCATCTATGGCGGTAATCTCTCTCCCGGATGGCTGCATGGCGGAATTTCCAATTTCACTTTTGTGGACGGGCATGTGGAGGGCAGAAGATTTCTTCCGAACCGGACTCCGTTCTTTTATAACTGGGTCAGACCGTAAGCGTTTTTGGCGGAGGAAACAGGAAATCTTCTCCGCCGCTTCCGCAGGATTGATGCAATCGGCATCATCCGGAAAACCGAGATAAACTTGGAAGGGCAAACATGGGCGTTTTTTTGCGTGCCGGGTCCTTCCTCGCAAAACCGAGAGGTTTTTATGAAAAGACTGATGATTGTTTTTTTTGCGCTCTGTGCGTTCGTTGCAGCTTTGTCGGCGGCTGAAATTCCTCTGACGGCGAAGGATTTTGTTCTTGGAAACCGTACGGCCGGGAGCGTCAAGTATCAAGTGAGCTTCGATGACGGCGTTCTTACGGTGATGATTTCGCCGTCTCCTAAGATCGGCAATGCAACGCTTGGAGCGGTTCTGAACATTCCCGTTCAGAAGATGCGCGGAATGGGGGTGCGTTTCCGCGGGGAGGTCCGCTATGAAAATATCGCATCGGATGCGGGCGGTCCTTACTGGGGCGGAAAGATTCTTGCGAGCAATTTCCGGCAGGGCGTCTACAACTTTTTTGTTTCGCCTGTCATGCGTGGAACGCAAACTGAATGGCAGCCGGTTTCTCTGGAATGCAGTTTTCCGGAAGACCAGCAGTCGGTTCATGTTGTTTTCGGAATCCAGCAGGGATGGGGAAAACTGCAGTTCCGCAATCTGGTGTATGAAACGTACCCTGTCGCTCCGGTAACCAGTGTCAAGGTTCCGGAAAACTTTGTGCAGAAGTATACGGACCGCGTCAAGCAGGATGTCCGCCGCCGTGGTGTGATGAGCCCTGCATGGAAGAACCTGAAGGAGCAGGATATTCACGACCTGGCTTCGTGGAATGTCAATCTGCTCCGTTATCAGATTGTCGACGGATGCCCGGACGTCAAAAACATAGAGATGTATGAAAAATGGTTCAATGATGCGCTCACTCATCTTGAAAAACTGATGCCCCTGCTGAAGAAATACGGCATCAAGGTCATTGTCGATATGCACTATGTGGTTGGCGGACGATATGGCAAGGCCGCTGAGGCCGCCAAAGCCGACAGTTCGCATTTCCGTGCGATGCATGAAGCCGGATACCGCGATGCGTTTATCCGGATCTGGCGGGAAACCGCCCGGAGATTCAAGGGAAATACGCAGATTTACGCCTACGACCTCTGCAATGAACCGATTCAGCATGGAGCGGTTCCCTGCAGCTTCTGGAATCTGCAGTATGAGGCGGCGAAAGCGATCCGCTCCGTTGATCCGGAAGTTCCCGTCATGGTTGAAAGCAACCATATGGCGAGTCCGGTTTTCTTTGAAATGACGCCGATGCCGCTTGACAACATCATTTACTCGATTCATATGTATGTGCCCGGGGAATATACTCATCAGGGAGTCAATGACACGAGTTATTCCAAGCAGTTTTACGCGAAGCATTTTGATTACCGGAATGCCGGATGGAACCGTGCCCGTCTGGCTAAGTCCATGGAGGCTGTGCGTAAATTCCAGCAGAAGTATGGAGCCAGAATCCAGGTGGGAGAGTTTTCCGTTGCAATCTGGGCTCCCGGGGCGGCAAGCTATCTGGATGAGCTGGTGTCCATTTTCGAGGAATACAAATGGGACTGGACTTATCACGCATTCCGCGAGTGGGATGGCTGGAGCCTGGAGCATGAAGGAACTCCGAACCATATCCGAAAGGCTGTAAAGGATACCGACCGCAAGCAGGTCATGCTCAAATACTTTGGTTTGAACAAAAAATAATCGGAGAATGCTGCATGAAAAGAAAACTGCTTTCAGCATTATGCGCATTATGTGCGGCAGCACTTCCGCTTTTCGGCGGAGAGGAAATTGTGCTCGGAGAAAAAGATTTCCGTCTCGGCAGATTTTCCGTGGACGGCGGAACGTTCAGCGCATCCCATGATAAAGGAGTGTTTACGGTCGAGATTCCCGAACAGCCTGGAATTTCCAATGAAACACGCGGAGCGATTCTAGATTTGCCTCTTGAAAAATTGCTTGGAAAGGGCTTGCAGATTCGTTGCGAGATCCGATGCCGGAGTATTGAAACTGTCAGAGGGAATCCGCATTCCGGAGGCAAGATCCTGGTTTACAACAGCAAGGCCAATGTCAAAAATTTTTTCGTGAGTCCTCGCTTCAAAGGAACACGGAGCGAGTGGGTGCCGGTAACGCTTTTCTGCAACTTCCCGGAAGGGATCGACGATGCCCAGATTGTTTTTGGAATTCAGCAAGGATGGGGAACCCTGCAGTTCCGCAATGTTTCCATTGAAGAGTTTCCCATTGCTCCCGTCTCGGATATCGTTCTTCCGGAAGGTTTCAAATGCGAGTACACTTCCCGCGTCCTCTCCGACGTTCCGCGGCGCGGGGTAATGTCTCCGGTCTGGTCGCAGTTTACGGAAGATGATATTCGTGAGCTCGCGGCATGGAATGTCAATCTGGTCCGTTACCAGATTGTCGGAGGATGTCCGGATGTGAAGGATATTGCCGTCTACCGGAAGTGGTTCAATGATGCGCTCTCTCATCTTGAAAAACTGATGCCTCTGTTGAAAAAACACGACATCAAAGTCATTGTGGACATGCATCATGTGCTTGGCGGGCGGTACGGGAAAGAAGCGTCCGCCGCCAAAACCGACAGTTCTCATTTCCGGATTATGCATGAAGCGGAATACCGTGACGCCTTCATCAAAATCTGGCAGGAAACCGCCCGGAGGTTCAAAGGGAATCCGCAGATTTATGCGTATGATCTCTGCAATGAACCGATACAGCACGGGCCAGTGCCGTACAGTTTCTGGAATTTGCAGTATGATGCGGCGAAAGCGATCCGCTCCGTTGATCCGGAAGTTCCGGTTATGGTCGAGAGCAACCATATGGCCAATCCGGTGTTTTTTGAAATGCTGCCCATGCCGCTTTCCAACATCATCTACTCCATTCATATGTACGCTCCGGGAGAATATACGCATCAGGGAGTCGGTGATTTGAGCTACATCAAAACATTCTATGCCAGACGGTTTGATTATCGTGACGCCGGCTGGAACCGTTCGCGCCTGGCCGAATCCATGGAGCCCGTCCGCAAATTTCAGCAGAAGTATGGTGCCAAGATTCAGGCGGGGGAATTTTCGGTTGCTGTCTGGGCGCCCGGTGGAGCCAGTTATCTGAATGAACTGATTTCCATTTTCGAGGAATACAAGTGGGATTGGACCTATCACGCTTTCCGGGAATGGGAGGGGTGGAGTCTGGAACATGAAGGCTCTCCGGATAAAATCAGGAAAGCCGAAAAGGATACGGAACGAAAACAGGTTCTGCTGAAATATTTCAAGCAGAATAAAGAATGAGGCGCGGAAGATAAAAATAGTCTTTTGCGCTTTACGGCTTTTTCCGTTTCCGCTTCAGCGCTTTGCCGCCGGCGCAGAGGTCGTCCCAGCCGGGAAAGTTCCACTCGAACGGGAAGTCGGAACATTGATGCGGTTTCACCGGATTGATCCGGCAGGATTTCGCCGCGTCGTCATAGTAAACGCAACTGCCGTCCGCGGCCTCCGTCAGGGAGAGTCCGCGGCGGTCGGGCGTCAGAACCGTGTGATGATTGATGAAATCCTGCACATCGACATGGAGATAGGCGGCGATCCGTTCGATCTCCGCCTCATTGACGCGCACCGGTCCCTCCCACTTGCAGCAGGTTCCGCAGCGGAGACACCGGAATTCGGAAAGACGCGTCATTCGCCCTTCGTCTCTTTCAGCGCTTTCAGTTCCGTTTCGAGCGTTTCGATACGGGCGAGAAGGCGTTTCACCTTGCGCGGGAGCATGTGGCGTTCGAAGTATTCCGCATCGGTTTCGGCAGGCAGACCGAACACCGAGACGCCCGGCGGAACGCTGCGCTGCGCGGCGGATGCGCCCGCAATGAAACAGCCGTCGCCGAGCGTGATGTGCCCGTTGACTCCGGCCTGGGCGGAGACGATTACGCCGCGTCCGATTTCCGCGCTTCCGGCAACGCCGGACTGTCCGATGAGAACTGAGGATTCACCGAGAATGACGTTGTGCCCGACCTGCACGAGGTTGTCGATTTTCGCTCCTTTCTTGATCCAGGTTTTGCCGAAGCGGGCGCGGTCGACGCAGGAATTCGCGCCGATTTCAACGTCGTTGTCGATCTGCACGATTCCGTTCTGGGGAACCTTGATGAGTCCGCGGAAGGTCGGAGTGTAGCCGAAGCCGTCGGCGCCGATGACGGACCCCGCATGAATGATGACGCGGTCGCCGAGGATGCAGCGGTGCATGATGGAGGCGTTTGCGTTGATGATGCAGTTTCTGCCGACTTTGGCGTAGTGTCCGATGTACGCGCCGCCGCCGATGACCGTGTCGTCTCCGATTTCCGCGTGAGCCTGGACAACGGCGTTGGGGCCGATATAGACGTTTTCTCCGAGTTTGGCGGTCGGGTCGACGTATGCGCCGGGGCAGATGCCCGGTTCGTAGCGGATCGGTTCGGGCGCGTACTCGCCGCAGAGCCGCGTGAACGCTTTGTCGGGCGCTTCGCAGAAGACGAGCGTACGGTTTTCGGTCGGTTCAAGTTTCATGCCGTTTTCGACGAGGACGATTCCCGCTTTAGTTTCATCGAGCTGTTTGCGGTGCTTGATGGAGGCGAGGAAGGAGGCGTCGTCCGCCGAGGCGAGGCGGAGGGAGTTCACGCCGGAAATCATTCGCTGTTCGTCGCCCGCGACGGTTCCGCCGACGAGTTCCGCGATCTGTTTTGCACTGAGAGTTTTCATGGATGGCTCCTGTTATTTTCCGGCGGGTCTGCCGGTGTTGAGTTCTTTGAGTACGGGTTCGCTGATTTCGATTGTTTTGCTTCCGTAGATGACGATCGGCATTCCGGTGGCGGAGATGGCGGATTTGTCAAGAACGAGCGTGTATCCGGCGAGTACGGCATGGTTTTCCGCAGCCTTCCGGATGTCGTTCAGAATGGTTGCGCGTTCACGGTCGCGGTCATCGCGCAGCTGCGCGGATTTTTCGCGGTTGTAGGTTGCGAGTTCGCGTTCCTTTGCGACGATTTCGCGGTACTTGTCCTGAGCGGCGAGGCGTTTGCTTTCCTGTGCGGCTTCGGTCAGAGTGATGTTCTGCGAAGCATCGCGGAGAGCGGTGAATTCGGTCTGGAGTTTAGAGAGGGATTCCATGAGTTTTTGGGCGTAATCCTTATAGATGTCCGCCTGGCGCTTGAGGTTGGCTTCCACAATCTTTGTTTTGTAATACTCCTGCATGACGCGGTCGAGATCAAGGACGGCGATTTTCTGTTCCGCTGCGAAAACCGCGGCGGAGAGTGTCAGCAGAGAGACGAGCAGAATTTTTTTCATTCGGCAATTCCTTTCTCAGAGATAGCCTTTGGTTCCGCGCCAGCAGCGGCGGAATTCGCGGTTGAATTCGCGGGCGATCTCCTTGTTTTTTATGATGAGAATGTTTTCATCGTTGCTTCGTTCGGCGTTCCTGGAGAAGTTGTAGCTTCCGGTGATCACCGTTTCGTCGTCGATGATGATGACTTTATGATGCATTTTCCCCGAACGGTTCGGGGCGAGGCGGACTGCGACGCCGTTGCGTTCGAGGATTTTGTTCTGACTGTATTTCCCGTGAGCCTGTCCGTTGTCGAACAGACATCGGACGGAAACGCCGCGTTTCGCGAGCGCGGCGAGTTCTTCCGCAACTTCCGGCGCGGTGAAGGAGAACGCCATCATGCGGACGCTGTGCTTTGCCTTCGAAAGTTCGCCCAGGAGCCGCTTCTGCACGCCGTCCGAGGGAGAGAACATGACTTCAACGGGCATGGTTCCGCCGATGACGACTTTGCCGCCGTTTGTTTTGTGCCGGGCTTTCAGTCCGAACTTGCCGGAGAAGTATTCTTCAAACTTTGTCTGATAGCATGCGGCGAGCTGCGGAGATTCGAGGATCAGCGCATTGTTGTCGTTTTTCCGCGAGCCGTTGACAGTGAAGTTGAAGGATCCGGTCCAGACATGCTTTGCATCGACGACAACGAACTTGTTGTGCATGATTGCCGGCCGGTTGTCCGGAACGACTGGGATTCCGGCGTCCTTAAGGCGGTTCACGGCCTGGAGCTTGAAATTGTCGGTATCGGTGACGACGCGGACGGCGACCCCGCGTTTTTCCGCATCGGTGAGGGCGCGCGCCACGTCGAAGAGATCGAGGTCGTAGATGCAGAGGTCGACGGAGCTTTGGGCGGAGTCGATGAGTTTGCAGAGTCCTTCGCGGATATGCGGCGACGGAGCGAAATAGAGTTTGACCGGAGTTGAGTTCGGGACCGGCACAACGGCGGTGTCGTCGTAGCGCGAGGAATCGGGAGCGATTTTCGCGATGACATTGTTGCGAGTGCGGAGGGTGAACGTATGAACCGGTTCGAGCGCATCCGGGATGCGTTCTTCGGGCACATAGGAGAATCCGATTCCCGCCGCGCCGAGCAGAATCAGCGTTGCGAGCACATATCCGCGCAGGTGTTTCGCCGCAGTCCGCATCGCCTTGCCCTGCACTTTTCCGGTCGCGTGTCTGACCGCCTGACCGGCAATCTTTTTCGCTATTTTATTCTTCCCAGTGGTTCTGCCCATTTTTTACCTCGTTATCTTGAAAATATATCGGTGCAACGGCGAAAAGTCAAATGTTTTTTTCACCGTTTCCAGAATGAGGGCATGAAAACGACGAGAAGCGTGTATATTTCAAGGCGTCCGAGGATCATGGCGAAGGACAACAGCACTTTTGCGGGGGCGCTCATCCATGCGTAGGAGCCGGCGGGTCCGACCGCGCCGAAGCCGGGACCGACGTTGCCGACGCAGGTCGCCGAGGCCGTCAGAGCTGTGATGAAATCCATTTTCGAAAGGAACGGAAGAAGAAACGCCGTCGCCGCGATAATCCCGAGATACAGAACGACGAACGCAAGGGTTTTGTTGATCGTCGCCGCCTGAATGCGCTCTCCGTTCAGACGGATATCCGGAATCGCACGCGGAAAAAGACAGCGGCGCAATTCGGAAAGCACATGTTTGCAGAGAAGAAGAACCCGGACGCATTTCAATCCGCCCGCCGTCGAGCCGGTACAGCCGCCAAGCAGAGTCAGAAGAAACAGAATCAGCAGCGTCTGGGTCGGCCACTGCAGATAATCCGCGGTCGAAAAACCGCCGGTCGAGATGATGGAGGATACCTGGAACGCCGCATAACGCAGCGACGTCAGCCAGCTGTTCGGCTCGGCCGCGCCGGTCATGGATTGAATTGTTTCTGGGTAGGTCAGACGCAGAACCGTGGCGATGATCAGACTCGAAGCGACGACTGTCGCAAGGAAAAAGCGGAACTCCGCATCCTGAAAGTAGATCAGGCGGCGTCTGGTCAGCACCGCTTTGAAAAAAAGCGTGAAGTTGCATGCGCCGAGGAGCAGAAACACAATGAACGTCCACTGAATGAACGGACTCGGATATGCCGCGATGCTCGCCTGTTTGGTTGAAAATCCGCAGGTCGAAACGGTCGAGAAGGAGTGGCAGACCGCATCGAACAGCGGCATTCCTCCGAGCGTGAGACACCCCGTTTGAAGGGCGGTGAGGACAACATAGGTTCCCCAGACCAGTTTTGCGGTTCCGGCGATGCGCGGAGTCAGCTGGTCGGAGTTCATTTTCACGCCTGGAACTTCCGCATTGTAGAGCTGAGTCGCTCCGATTCCGAGGAACGGGAGAATCACCAGCGCGAACACCACGATTCCCATGCCTCCGAGCCAGGAGATCAGGCAGCGCCAGAACTGCACGCAGTGCGGCAGACTTTCCACTCCGTCCGGGAACACGGTTCCATCCCAGCGCGGCAGATTCGGTACGATAACGGACGCCCCCGTTGTCGTCAGCCCCGATACGGTTTCAAACAGGGCGTCGGCGGGATACATGCGGACGACGAACAGAAACGGCAGCGAAGCGAAAATCAGTGCGGCGAGCCAGCCGAAAGCGACGGTTGCGAAGCCTTCGCGGATTCCGGCTTTTCCGCTGTCCGCATGGCGTTTTCGCGTTGCAAAGATTCCGGTCAGACCGATGACGACGGCGGTCACGGCGCAGACGGCGAATTCGGCGACAAGCGGAACGGGGTCGTGCATTCGCCATCCGACCGGAATGCAGACAAGCATCGCGGAACCGATGAAGGTCGTCAGAATGGAGATCAGATAGAGAACCGTCGCGGTGTTCATGGCGTCACTTCGGGAAAAAAGGCTCGATGTCTTTAAGCCCCTTCGGGTTGACTATCGCGACAACCACGTCGCCGGGGATCAGCACAGTCGTGCCTGCGGGTGGAATGACGTCGGCTCCGCGGAACAGAAGCGCCAGAACCACGGTCGGGGGCAGTTTGCATTCCATGATTGTTTTTCCCGCAAGCGGGGATTTCGCGGAAACCGTAAATTCCGTGAGATGCGCATGGAAACGCTGAAGTTTCGCGTCGATCCGCATGGTTCCCGTTTCCAGGATCCGCAAAATCAGATTGACGGAAACCAGGGTCGAGCTGATTCCGCTGTCGATCATCTCCATTGTCGGGACGATGCGGATGTATTCGGGTTTATGCGTGACGGAAATGGTTTTTTTCGCGCCGAGACGTTTTGCCATGATGCAGGCGAGAATGTTCTCTTCGTCATCGTCGGCCGCGGCGACAAAGGCGTCGCAGTTCTGAATGCCGGCTTCCTCCATGACCTGTTCATCGGTCGGATCGCCTTTGATGACAAGCATCCCCTGCGGCATGGAATCGAGCAGACGTTCTCCGCGCTGTTCGCTTTTTTCGATGAACCTGACCTCGATATCTCCGTCGAGAAGTTCCCGCGCGAGGATGGTTCCGGTCGCGGTCGCGCCGGAGATGATGATCCGCAACGGCGCGGACCGGACGGCGGGCGAGGGGGATATGACTTCGACGAAATCATCCACGTCGCTTTTTTTCCCGGCGACGTAGACCTTGTCTCCGGGGACGAAGACTGTGTCGCCGTGCGGAATGAGAAATTGATGGTCGCGGACGATTGCCGCGAAGCGGACTTTGGAGAGTGCGTCGGAAACGGGGATGTCCTTGATCCTCGCGCCGGCCAGCATGGAGCTCGGGGTGATGGAAATGACTTCCATCAGCGCATCCGGATTGGTGAACTGGATTTTTTCAAGACAGACGGGGTTGCCGAGCGTGTCGATGATTTTGCGCACACACTGTTCCGGGGGAGAGAAGGCGCGCCAGATACCGAAAAATTCGGGCGTGATTCCATCAGCGGGCGAGAAACAGTCGAGGGTGTAAAAACGGCAGATCGTTTTTTTTACGCCGAATTTCCCCGCGATTTTGCAGGCGAGAATGTTTGCCGCTTCGTCGCCGCTGACCGCAATGAGGGTGTCGCAGTTCTGAATTCCCGCCTGTTTGAGGATGGAGACGTCGGAGCAGGAGCCTTCAATGACCATGAGGTCGAGCTTTTCTTTCAGCCGTTCAAAGTTTTCGCTGGAGGAATCGATGACGACGACGTCGTGATTCTCCGCGCAGAGCGTGGAAGCGAGCAGTCGTCCGAGTTCTCCGGCTCCTATGATGATTGCCTTCATAACCGCTCCGGATCAGTTCTGCGGAGGAAAATCATATTCGCGTTCAAAGGCCGCGGCGATGATTTCGATCGCTTCGGACTCGTTTTCCCCGGTTGCCTGAAGGGTCGCTTCGTCGCCCTGCTGAAGCCCGAGCGCAAGAAGTTCGAGAATGCTGTGCATGGAGGCGGTTCCGCTTTCCGCTCTGAGTTCAAAACTGACGTTCGGAAATTTGTCAACCTCCGCGATGATGGCGCTTGACGGCCTGCAGTGAATCCCGGCGCGGTTCTTGATGACGACTTTTTTTGCAACCATGATTGTTCGGTCCCTCCGGTTGTTTGCTGGTTTTCTGAATATTTCCCTAAATATACCCCGTGAACGCGGATGTTGCAACCCCTGGAAGAGCTTTTCCCGTGTTTTTTGCAATTTGATTTGAATTCCGCAAAAAAGATGATATTTTACCAGTTGAAAATGAACTTTATTTTAAAGGAGTTTTTATGGCTATTACTACGGAAGGCGAGCTGATGGACAAGATCGTGACGCTGTGCAAGCGCCGCGGTTTTGTGTTTCAGAGCTCGGAAATTTACGGCGGCTTCAACGGTTTCTGGGATTACGGCCCGTACGGAACCGCGATGAAGCGCGCAATCGAACAGCTCTGGTGGAGCGAAATGGTGGAAAAACGCGACGACGTCGTAGGACTCGACTCCACGGTCATCTGCCATCCGAAAGTCTGGAAGGCTTCCGGTCACATCGACCGTTTCGGCGACATCATGTGCGACTGCAAACACTGCAAGGCCCGTCACCGCGTCGATCAGATGCCCGACCCGAAGGTCTGTCCGAACTGCGGTTCCACCGACCTGACTCCGCCGCGCGAATTCAACCTCATGATGAAAACTTACGTCGGTCCCGTTTTCGACGATGAACATGTCGCTTATCTCCGTGCGGAAACCTGCCAGCCGATCTTCGTGGATTTCCATCTGATCCGCGTTGCGACCCGCATGCAGCTGCCGTTCGGAATCGCGCAGATCGGAAAATCCTTCCGCAACGAAATCACCCCGCGTATGTTCACTTTCCGCTCCCGCGAGTTCACGCAGATGGAAATGGAATATTTCTGTCCGGACAAGGGCTCCATGGAAGTCTGGGAACACTGGCGAGACACCCGCTACAAATACTATCGCGAGAAACTCCAGTTCCGTGAAGACGAGATTCAGTTCCATCCGCATGACAAGCTTGCGCACTATGCGAAAGCCGCGGTTGACATCGAGTTCAAGTTCCCGTTCGGCTGGGGCGAGCTCGAAGGCATCCACCACCGCGGAACCTGGGATATGTCCCGTCATCAGGAATACTCCTCGCAGAACCTCGAATATTTTGATCCGGCAACCGGCGAGAAGTATCTCCCGACCGTTGTCGAGACCTCCGTCGGACTCGACCGAACCTTCCTTGCCGTTCTCTCCCACGCCTACGACGAGCAGAAGGCTCCGACGAAGAAAGAGGGAATGGAAGAGGACGTTCGCATTGTTCTGCACATCCCTCCGCGCATCGCGCCGGTCCAGGTCGCTGTGATGCCGCTTTCCAAGAAGCTGAACGACAAGGCTCTCGCTCTCCGCAAGGATCTCTGGGACAGCTTCCGCACGGAGGCGGACGTCACGGGCAACATCGGCAAGCGCTATCGCCGTCAGGACGAAATCGGCACGCCGTTCTGCGTGACCTACGACTTCGATTCCGAGAGCGACAACGCCGTCACGGTCCGCGACCGCGACACGATGGAGCAGGAGCGCGTCTCCCTTGACAATCTGAAAGCCTATCTCTCCGAGAAGATCAACGGCTGATGATTTTCATCCCTCTTTTTGCGACATATAAAAATGCCGTGAAAAGAGGGGTTGTTTTTGGGCGGACAAAAAGTTTTTCCGGTTCTCATGAAATGAGCGTAAGACTTGGGGCTTGCAAGTTTTATCAGATTCCCCGGGCTTTGGAGATCTTCTCGTAAGCCTCGTTGATCTTCTGCAACTGTTCGTTCGCATAACGGACAAATTCCTCGGAAAGCCCGGCGCCGCGGACACGGTCGGGATGAAAATCACGAGCCTTCTTCCGCCATGCGGACTTGACTTCCGCATTTGTCGAATTCGCGGGAATCCCTAAGATTTCATAATACTTTTCCAAAGAATTCTTTGGCGGAACAGAATAATTTTTCCGTTCTTCTTCTTTATAGGAGTTTTGCTCTTCTTCCTGCTCTTCCTCCTCATCCGTCTTTTCAAGTTCCTGAATGATTGAATTTAAATAATCCATCATGTTAAAGGAGCGGCCAATAAGGTTCAGCAGTTTGCGTTTCCGGGGAGTTAAACCGTCAGCCCAGGCTAAAATCGCAAAGCAGGCAATGGCTCCCGGTAATGGATACGAATTGGAATTCAGAGAAGAATAAAACTCGGAAAAAAGCTGTTCAAATGACTGTTTCGAATCACGTCCGGCATTGAACTCCAGACGCAGCTTTTTCTGCGTCGCCTTGCTGAAATGCCACTCATTCATCTGTGCTTTTATGATTTCCGCCTCGTTTTCAGTGACGCGGCCATCCTCTTTCGCGAATTTCCCAAAACACCGGAACAGCAGAATCACAGTCTTTTCCGAAGCCGGAAAGTCCGGCGGCAGACCAAGTTTTCCTTTTTTGAAGCTCGGGGATTGTGAATCGGAATGGAACCTCTTTACAATGAAATGTCCGGCGACGGCTCCAATGACGAATCCCCAGAAACCTCCGTCCGTTATCCACAATCCAATGACAGCTCCGACAATGACTCCCAAGCAACCCATTTATGAATTATCCTTTTGTTTGATTTTTCATTTTATATTTCCCTGTCCAGAATTTTTTTCATCTTTTCGATGGAGGGAAAATCACGGAAAAGAAAAATGCGCTTGCCGGACAGCGGGTGCGATTCCACCTGTTCTTTCAGTTGCGGATTCGAGGCGAGAAGCTGACGCTCCACTCCCAGAACAAGCGGGATCCCGGCGTTCGCGGTCAGAAAATCCAACCGCTCGGCGAGTTGATGCGAATGCCATTTGTGAAAAAGTTCCAAATAAATCTTCCGTTTGCCTTTGATGAACGTAATGTCCGGAAAAACAAACGTCTGCCCGCGCCTGCCTTTCAGAAACGGACTCTCCGAGGTCAGTGTCCAGTCCGGACAGCGTTCCGCAAAGAGTCCGGCAAACATTTTGACCTCCTCCGGAACGTAAATCCCGAGACGCCCGAACCGCTGATGCAGTCCGCTGGTTTCATCCAGAGAAAAACGCAGCTCCTTGCCGCGCAACTTCAAATCGCACGTGAATTTCCATTTCGTCAGCTGGAAAACCGCCGGAAGAAACGACGCCAGCTGAAGTCCGTATTTCGATGCCGCATCCAGAATCGATGCGGGACCGTCAATCTTCAACCGGATCTCCGACGGCGCGGAATTTTCCCATTTCGAGCTTTTGGAAACGTCCGCAAGCAGACGGAAAAACTTCAGATATTTGAAAAAGCGCCGCATCCGCGCACTGTCCGGCTCCTCGATCGTCAGATCTATGGACTCCGCGAAGAGCACGAGCGACTGCGCAAGCGCGATGTTGTATTTCCCCAGCAGCTGTTCCGGCGTAAGGTCCGGAAGCTTCACGAGCTGTTCGCAATCGGGAAGATCAGGATAAATATTCTCCGAAAGCGGAATCACCGTTTCCCCCGCTTCTCGGAAGACATCCGTGCGGAAATCCAGCCTGGAATCTGAGCTCTTCAGAGCATCCATCATCCGCGCGGCCGTGGCGAAAAGCGTGCGGCGCATCGCGGGGCAATCGGCTTCGGAATCGCCCGAGTATCCGCAGAGATCGTCGTAGAGTTTCAAAATTCCTTTTGCCAGTTTCAGATCCCGCTGGGAGTTGATGAGCGGCGCAAGCGACTCCTGAATTTCCGAACGCGGATACCGCAGGGAATCGCGGTAGGTGTTGACAATGCTCGAGGCAAACGCAAGCAGCGCGCGGTCATCCGGCGCGATGAACCGCGGATGAATGCGTCCGGAAACGGTTTTGAACCGGAGCAGGTCTTTCGTCAGCATGGCTCCGCCTCCATTCCCGAATCCTTGCCCTCGTAGGCGCGGTGCTGACGTCGTCGGTCGCTGACGTAAACTTCCGAAGTTCCCTCGCTGATGAGTTCATAGAGTTCCGCCTGTTTGCCTTCCGATGCACGCAGGATGCGCCCGAGCCGCTGGACGTGTTCGCGTGAGCTTCCGCTGCCCGAAACGACAATTCCGACAGCCGCTTCCGGAACGTCGACTCCTTCGTTCAGAACCTTGCTGGTGACGAGGACGCGGTACTCTCCGGACCGGAAGCGGTCGAGGAACTCTTTGCGCTCGCCGGCCTTTGTTTTGTGCGTGATGACGGGGAAGCAGAAGTGGTTGCCGATGGCGTACGCAGCGTCGTTGTCTGCGGTGAAAATAATGGTGCGTTCCGTTTTGCGGCGGATCAGAATGTGCCAGATTGCGTCCAGTTTGCCTTTGCCGCAGCGGGCGATTGCGCGCTGACGCAGATAGGCTTCAAACGCGGCGCGTCCGCCCGGCCGCCGGGCGGTCATCATGATGAACTGGCTCCAGCCGTCGCGCGCCTTGAAATTGATGCCGTTTGCGCGGACGAATCCGGTATAGATTTTACGTGCGGTTTCGTATTCCTCCGCCTCTTCCGGGGAGAGCGGAACTGCGATGCGGTGCGTTTCATACGGTGAAAGGACGCGCCCTTCGAGTTCGTCAATGAAAATTTCGCAAACCGGAGGGCCGACAAGACGGTAGATCACGGTTTCGCCGCCGTCGTCGCGTTCGGGCGTTGCTGTGAGACCGAGGCGGTAGGGCGCCAGGCACATGGAAGCGGCGAGGCGGTTGACGGGTCCCGGCAGATGATGGCATTCATCGTAAACGACGATTCCGAAGCGGTTCCCGATGTATTCCATCATGATGACAGCGGAATCATAGGTGCTGACAGTGATGTCGCGGATCTCTTTTGAGCCTCCTCCGAGCATTCCGACCTCCGTTCCGAGCGCGCGCTGAAGCGAGGAAGCCCACTGCTGCACCAGGTCGATCGTCAGCGCGATCACCAGGGCGGAACGCTTGACCGCAAGAATCGCGAGCACGGCAAGAAAGCTCTTCCCCGATCCCGTCGGCATGACGACGAGTCCGCGTCCCTTCGCTTTGAGCCAGGCGTCGAGGGCTTTCGCCTGATGCGGCATGGGCTTGAATCCGTTGCAGAGAGCGAGACCGGGCAGTTCCGCATACGCCTTTGCCCGGTCCTGCACTTCGCGTTTTTCAGCATAAAGGATGCGCAGCAGAGGCGCGTAATCCGAAGCGTTTGCGCGCCAAAGGTTTACGCGTTCATCGAAATGCAGAAACGGGAGAGTGTCGCCCGGCGGCGGAACGTCTCCGAAATCCAGCAGAAGGGTTCCGGAATCAAAAGAAACGGTCACCGCGGACACGGGCGCGACCTTACTTTCTCGGAATTGCGGTGCGTCCGCTGCGTGCGATTTCGATTTTTCCGTAGTCGGAAATCAGGGAAATGAAGTTTTCGACCTTGCCGGAGGAACCGGAGAGCTCGACGACGATTTTGTCCTTGAGCACGAGCGGAATCTTTGCTCCGAAGATATCGACGAGACTGAGGATTTCCGGTCTGCGCTCGGAAGGCGCGACGACTTTGATGAGGACGAGTTCCCGTTCCACGTAATCGGTGCTGTCGAGCTCAACGACGGATTCCACGTCGACAAGTTTTCCGAGCTGTTTTTCGATCTGTTCGAGCACGGCTTCATTGCCGGTGGTGACGATGGTCATGCGGGAGAGCTCGGGGTCGTGCGTGCGGTTGACCGTAAGGGATTCGATGTTGTATCCGCGTCCGCTGAAAAGTCCGGCAATGCGCGCGAGCGCGCCGAATTTGTTGGCGACTAAAACGGAAATGGTATGCTGCTGTTCTTCCATGGATTCATCTCCCGGTTAAATTTTTTCTGTGGTACAATAGCGCATGTTGAGTGAAATTTCAATCGGTTTTCATCATTTTCCACACAACCTCCGGCGTAATGCAGGCGAAACACTCTTTTGTCCCTTTCGGACAGACCCGTTTGAAGCAGGGGGAGCATTCGATTTTACGGAAAGCGATCTTCCAGTTTGTGGAAACCGGCGAGGTTGCCGCGGGGTCCGTGCATCCGAACGGAGCCACTCCTGGCACGCCAAGCGCAGCCGCAAGATGCATGACGCCGCTGTCGTTCGCCACGCACATTTCCGCATGTTTCAGCAGATAAATCAGACCGTCCATCGAGGTCTTTCCGGCGGCGTTCCAGCAGCGGCTGGAGTCGAGCCCCGCAAGAATTTCATCCGCAATCGGACGCTCCTTCTGCGAACCGACGGCTGCGGCGAAACCGCCTTCAGCAATCCAGCGGCGCGCAATCTCCCGGAAATTTTCCGAGGGCCACCGCTTTGCCGCACCGTACGCCGCGCCGCCGGCAATGACGAGAATTTTCGGGTTGCGGCAGAACCGTGTGAGTTCGGGCGGACAGATTTCCGGCAGAAGATTCGTTTTGAATTCCGGCATGATTCCGTTCCACGGCTTTCCTCCGAGTGCGCGCGCAATCGCCATGTATTTTGCCGCCTGATGCGGCTTGTTCAATTCAAAATCGCGCCGTTTCGGGAATTCGAACGAACGGGTGAGGAGCCACGAACGGAACCGCGCTTTCGCTCCGAAGAGCTTTGGAATCCGCGCGAGACGCAGATCAAGCGCATCGCGGAAAGAGTTGTTGAAAATCACCGCGGCGCCCGCATGGAGACGGTTCACGGACCGGCGCTCCTCCGCCGTCATAAAGGCGTGGGGATTCGAGAGCGGCAGAACGCGGTCAATAAAATCAAGAGATTCAAACACGGGAGCGAATCCTTTGGGGCAGAGCACGAAAAGACCGCAGAACGGGGGAATCACGCCCCGGAGTTCAAGCATCGCGGGAATCGCCATAACGGCGTCGCCCAGCCAGTTCGGAGTGCGCACGACCAGCCCGTCGCCCCAGTCGCTTTCTTTCAGTTCCGACACGGGAAACTCCGGCACATCGCCGATTTCCGGAAGGACAAGGTGAGATTCGGAATTCATAATACCTCACGGCACAGCTTTAGAACAAAACACGAAAAGAGATGTCAGTAACACTGATTCAGCGAAAGGAGCCTTTATGAAAAAGTACGTCCCCCCGAAGTCCGGGCTGATTATCTCGCCGGAGAGAAAGGCCGCGTTTTTCAATGGACTCGCGCTTTACATCAGCGAGTACAAACGCAGAATGCGGAGGAAGGCGGACCCGCGAGTTCCGGAATCCAAAGCATCGTAAGAAGCAAATCCCCGCCGTAAAAAGCGGGGATTTGTTTTTACTTATTCTTCTCCGCCGGCAAGAGCAGCGAGAACTTTCTTTTTGTTCTTCATGTTTGCGAAGATTTCTTCAACGACGGCGGGCTCCTTGAGCTTGGAGGAGACGCTGCCGAGGAGACGGATGTACGCATCCTGATCGCGCTCGTCCGCGGCGATGAAGACGATCAGGCGGATCGGTTCATTGTCGAGGGACTTGTAGTCGCTGATGGGGTTCTTGCAGATTCCGATGATGACGAGGGGAACGGGGAATCCGGGGACGCGGATGTGCGGGAGAGCTAGACCTTTTCCGACGCCGGTGGTCATCATTTTTTCTCTTTTCCAGATAAGCTCGCGGAGCAGGGATTCATCGAGGGTGCACCGTGTGGTGGCGAGAGCGATGATTTCTTCGAGAGCAGCCTTCTTGGTGGTACCGTCAAGGAGCAGAATGCAGTTGGTGTCGAGGTACTTGAGAAATTCGGCTTTCATTCTTTACAATCCTTTCATTTTCAGGTATGTCCGCAGGGACATTGTGCTTTATACTGAAAGTTAGCATTCCTTTTATATTTTTCAAACGGGAAAAGCGGAATATTTACTGAAAAATATATACTTTTTTTTGCATTGCCCACTTGCATATTTGAAAAATGGAGTTACATTAAGGGCATGCCACAAGCCAGTCTAGCTCAGTCGGTAGAGCAGCTCATTCGTAATGAGCAGGTCATCGGTTCGAATCCGATGACTGGCTCCATTTTTTATTCTGAGGGCGCTTAGTTCAGCTGGCTAGAACGCTACCTTCACACGGTAGAGGTCGAGAGTTCGAGTCTCCCAGCGCCCACCATCTTTTGTCCGACGGGGGCGAGCAGTGGATATTCTCCACATGCCGCGCTCAACAAGTTCCGTTTTGTTTTGTCTTTTGCGGTGACTTTCTTCCAGTTCGGACCGTATTCAAGCGCAAGCCTCTCCAAAACGGTTGCGGTTTCGCCCGTGACGGTCCTCTTCCCGTCCAGCTGGCCAACCGTACCGGCAATTGCCGCAACCTGGCCATGCGGAAACATCCGCGAAGAGGGACGTTTCAGAATTGAGAGCCTGATTCATTGCAATCAGAAAACATCCCGATACAGAGCGGAAAAATGTATCGGGTGTTTACTTTTCGATAAGAAGGCCCTGCCAACCACACGGAATGATCATTTTCCCGTGCAGAAAAACAACACGATCCGGAAATCCGGCAAATCCGGTAAACGACCGTTCCGGAATCGGGACGATCTTTTCTCCCGCAATCTTTCCTACCTGAACATCTCCGTTTCTGCGGTGCGCAAATGCGATGATGTTTCCGCAAACAGACGGCACACCAGTGAATCCCAACGGAATCTCCTGATACACTTTGCCTAAACTTTCCGCAGGAATGATCCGTAGTGTATTCCTGATGGTCGTCTGCAGAAATTCGCCGTCATGCCATGTGATGCCTTCGCATTGTCCTGAGCAACGGTCCTTCAGATCATTCCGGACGATTTTGACTTTTTCTCCGCTCAGATCATACCATGCGGATCCGGCATAGGGCCAGATCACCGGTATAAGGTTGGTGCAATCGTATTCCGGCAGCGTGTCGCCGTAAAGCAGACCGCCGTGCCAGTGGCGTCTGGTCTGGAAAATATGCTTTTCATCCCTGATGTCAAGGAACCGCAGGATTCCGCTGCGTTCGCCGCAGATTGCAAACCGCCCGTTTGCCGAAATATGGATCAGCTGGAACATGGTGCGGTTTTTCAAGCGGCCCAATTCATGCAGCGTATCACCTTCGACCTCGTATGCCGCAAAACCGTCGACTCCCTCTGCCGAATACAATTTGCCGTGATGGAAAACAACATCATACGAACAGCGGACGCTCTTCCCTCCGACAATTTTCCCATCGGCATCAAGAATTTTGATGCCGCCATGGGAACATGCGGCAAACAGACGGTTGTTCTTTGCGTCCGCGGAAATCCGACGGACTTGTCCGCCGAGATCAATCGACTTGAATCCCGGCAATGTCGCTCTCCGATATTTTCCCGGTTGAAAGCGGAACGGTTTTTCCGGTTCGATTCCGGATTCATCCGCTTCGGCGATCTTCGCATAATGCAACCCGGTCGTCACTCCGATGACATACAGCATTCCCCTGCCGATCACAAGATTGCCGACCGCGTCTGGACGCCGAATGACTTTGTGCGCATCCAGGATCGTTCTTTCCGGCAAATCGAAATGCCCGACGATTTCCGGCTTTTCCGGAGAAGTCAAATCGACTTGAAAGACTCCGTTGAAGGTGTCGCCCGCGAAAGCTGTTTTTCCGCAGATGCGGACAGTCCAGAAATCACAGGACTTTGTCCGCAATTCAGGAAACTCCAAACGAGCGATATGGTGTAGTCTTCCCCGTTCTGTCAGACGAAAAATCTCAAGTCCATGACCGTCGCCGAAAGCTTTGGTGGAATCGGCGCCCGGCCTGTTCAGTCCGGTTGCCGCGCAGCAGAGGTCTCCTGAAATATCCACACCGTCTCCATATCCGCCCAGCGGATACTGGCAGAGGAATTTCGGATGATACGGGTTGGAAACGTCGATTGCGGAAAGTTTGGCAGTTCCCCATTCTCCGGCATAAAGAATCCCGTTGTGAAAGACGGCGGATTGTGCTTCATCCGTCCGGATTATGGAGCAGTGTTTCGGATGAGCCGGGTCGGAGCAGTCGATGATCTCGATGCCGAAGATGCGTTCGGAAACGAAAACCATGTTGCCGACTACGGTAAGCCCGGTCGCCAGTTCAACGGTATCGAACCGGGCTATCCGTTTCGGCGACGCCGGATCTTTCAGGCTCAAGATCCACAGCCCGAAATTCCGCGCGGTCAAATAGAGGTTTCCGTTTGAAACGGCCAATTGCCGCCCGGAACCGAATCCGTGCATTTTTTTCACCAGTTTCGGCACGCCTTCGCCAATGTCGTATACGCACAGGGAATCTCCTGCGGTGTAAAGGAAATCTCCGTATTTTGCGATGGCGGTTCCGCCCGGAGAACCTGGAACACTTTTATAGTCGATCTGTTTCATTGATTCAGCCCTTTGTCGCAAGTAAGCATTTTTTTATGAAAAATCCACAACGTTCTCTGCGGATTGGCGCGCATCCGGTTGTGCGGATCATCGGCGCCCAGGGGATGCAAATATGCTTGACTGGGAAAGGTTTTTCTTGAAGTTGCATTGCCTTTTCCACAGGCTTCTTCCCCGAACCCGTTGAAATTGTTCAGATTTTTCATGTTGTCTCTTTCCTCTGCTGCGTCCAGCCAATGGCCGATTCAATCCTTTTGTGGATGAATCAAATATTTCTCCGTGTTTTCGCGGAGGATCGCCATCAGCTTTTCATCGGCAAAAATACGTTTCGTCAAATACCACGACTGACTGCCGTATTCTCCGATTTTGCGAAAGAAATCGTAATCAAACGGATAGTCATTGTAATATGCCAGATGATCGGTGTCGACCACGAGTCCCGGACATGCCGCCATGGCGGCTCTGGCACGGATCGACATCTCTTCAAGACCATTTTCGGGCAGCCCCGTGTAATCGTTGAGACGGATCATGGTCATGACTTTGGTATAATAGGGATTGTTGCTCTGGCAGAGAACGACCGCTTCCGGTTTGACCTCCAGCACAGCTTCGTGCAACAGCTCAAAGAGACGATACATGAAACCGACGCCGCGATATGTGCAATTTCCGTAATCATCCGGCAGGACCGAAGTGAAATCGAACTTGACTCCGTCCGCATTGAAACAGCCCGGGGCGTCCGAAAACAGGCGGCGGCAATCCTCTTTGAGAGTCTTCTGAAAACGTTTGCTGTCCAAGTTGTAGGCTCCGCCCTGACATGACGGCAGGACTTCTTCATCGCTGCGTCCCTCCGCCATAGTGGAAACCCACAGCAGAACGTGACGCCCTTTTGCGTGCTGGCGGTCGATGAATCCCCGCAGGTCAGGCCATTTCGCAGTATCCGGCTGCCAGATGCCGTGTTTCGGCCCCCAGAAATCATCAATGATCAGAATGTCGAAATCCAGTCCGGCATTTTCAATATCGGAAACATATTCCTCGTAGCACTTTTGCGTACAATTTTCCAATGGTTTTATCAGTTCGCACTGTCGGCTCCATCCGCAGACGCTGATGCCTCGGTGCCAATCCGGAAAAGTCCGCCGGACCGGGGTAAATCTGCCGCTTTTTACGATAGAGCGCGTATAGGCTGACAAAGCCTCGTATTCATCGTTCATGCCGAATTCAAATACCAGAGCCGGGACGGAGAATCGTGTTTTGCATTCCGGCATTTTCTGATAAGCCACATGATACTGAAGTTGCGATTCCGAGCCCGGATCAGTGCCAAAAGCCCAGAAATTGAACTCTTCCAGAACCGGTTCGATTCCGGCAAAGAACCATTTGCCGCAATTTTCCCTCATCGAAAAACTCCATGCGGGCGGTGAAATCAAACCCGGTTCAAGGGAGAGCGGTTCGGACGGGCGGAACTTGTGATTCCGCGACAGCTGGAAATCCGGCAGTCCTGGCGAAAAAACCTGATTCGCAAAGCATTTCGATCCGCGTGCAAGTCCCACCTTGAAATCTCCTGCCGGATGCCCGGAGCCAAGTTCCGCCTTCAGTTCGATTCGATCCGAATGGAAGGTAAGGGTCGTTTCATCTCCCGCCGCCGTATGAAAACAGAATCTGAGTTTTTCTGTCTGAAACATTCCTTGAGGAACAGCGTCTTCAGTCCATTCTCCTTTCGCCGTTCCGATTCCGCAATCCGGAGAAAGGATCAGAATATCCTCGTCCGGCGCAGTCTTTGTTCGAATGTGGAAAAGATCCTTCCCGTGTCTGCGCATCACGGTATATGTATCAGCGATCAGATCGAACTGACCGGAACGAAACGAATAACGAATCATGTTGTCTCCTTTTGGGTTGTGCAACGTTCGTTCTGTAAATTCTCCGAATCCCTGCTGCAGACCGTTCACGGGCTTTTCCGTAGGCAAGCCGTTTTTCATCCAGTCCGATCAGGAGCTCCGTTGCAATCCTGAGCAAAGATTCTTTGCCGGAGAATACTTTAATGCTCCTTGTGCGTTTTTCAACTCCTTATTTTGAAATTCCGCCATATTTGTGTCCGGAGTTTCCGGCGAGGATTTGAGCAGGAACTCCTTCTTCAAGGCGTTTCGACAGTTCCGGCGCCGTCTTCCCGTGCTTTTCAATCAGCTTTTCTGCGGAATTCCTCGGCATATTGAACGTATTGTGAGCTGCGGCATTCTGCTGAAGACGAAAGAGACGTCTTTGCCATGGAACTGACGGAAACACGCCGCTTCGAGTCGGCGGAGTTTCATCGAAACTTTTTTCAGAAACGGCTTAATCGACTGAGGAATGCTGAACATGTTCCATGCGGTGAATTCCTCTCATCTCGTTTTATTTTCAGGGAAGATCGGTGGAGCTTCGGAGATATTGCGCCCTTTTTCATCAGGTCAAGCGGCATGCAGCCTTTTCGCCTTTACGGGAAAAACGTTGCGTCGGCTTCCGGCGGGGGGGTTTCAGTTTTTTCCGCGCTTCTTCAAAGTGCCGCAGGAGGCACGGAGGTGAAATGTATAACCGACCATGAAATCCTCGTGGACGGGTTCTTTGCGCATCAGCTTGTCCAGCATGTCGACGGCATGCTGGGCTATCGCTTTGTAATTCTGCTCGATTCCCGTAATCGGAGGATCGCTGTAACGGGAGAATTCCGAATCCAGCCATCCGCAAAGAGAGATGTCTTCCGGAACCCGCAGACCGAACTGTTTCAGGTAGTAAAGGGCTCGGACTTCATTCCCCTCCGCAGTCGTGATGACCGCCGTAACCTTCTGATCCAGAAGCCGGCGCAGGGCAATGTCGATTTCATCGAAATACTGGATATAGGAAAGAAGATCATCCGGAAGACCGTTGTCGCGCATGGTCTTCTGAAACGCCGCGACGCGCGACAGACGGTTGAAATTCATATTGTTGTCAATTCCCTTCTTCCAGAGCAGCAGACCGATCCGCTTGTGTCCCAGCTCCAGCAGATGATCCGTCAGAAGATTCATCCCCTGTTCGTCATCGGAGGCAACCGAGTAGATGTTCTCAAAATGCCATGATTTCGTGTTGATGCAGACCAGCGGCAACGGCAGTTCATCGCTCCAGATGCGCTCGAGTCCGCTGTCGCCGACCGCGGAAATGGCTCCGCAGAAATTCTGCTCCTGAAGCAGATTCAGCGAATTGAGCGAAATGACTTCCACCAGAAACCCTTTGCTCTCCAGCAGAGAAGAGAGCTCTCCGACAATTCCCGATGAATAACTGTCGATGCAGAGCAGGGAGGGCAGAATCACCGCAACGGTGCGGTAAGATTGGAGATACCCGATCTTACGCGCGGCGGCAATCACATTTTTACGGGCTTTCCCCGTAATCCACTGTCCGTTGTTCAGAACCCGCGACACGGTCGCAATGGAGTAACCGGATTCCTTCGCAACATCGCCGATTGTTTTCCGCTTCATGAAAAACTCCTTTTTGGCACGGAATATACATGATAAAAGCGGAGATGTCAAATGGATTGACAAATCAAATTTTTCAATTCATAAAAATCTTTTCAGGAATTCACCCCCTCTCAGGGGCTTGTTTTTTTGGCAGAATGTGGTATAATTAAAAACAGGAAAGGTTTGGGAAACAACGACCGACCTGAATTAGGAAAACTCAGCAGAAACTGAAGCGGCAAAGGAAAGGCAGGCAGCATGAAGATTCATTCAAACGGCAACAACATCTCATATCGGAAGCGGAAATCTTATGGATTCACTCTTATAGAACTCCTTGTGGTAATTGCCATCATAGCAATCCTGGCTGGACTTCTCCTCCCGGCTCTGAACAAGGCGAGAGACAAGGCATATGCAATCAGCTGCACAAGCAATCTCAAACAGCAGGGGCTTGCGTTCGCCGGGTATGCGAACGACAACAACGACTGGCTGGTTCCGGAAAGGGAATTCGGAGGCGGAGACAACGGATTTTTCTGGTACCGGGTGCTGCAGAATCTCGGATACTGCGGAAATAAAGCGGTCTCTTCCGCCAATCCCAGGCGGACGGGGATTTTCTGCTGTCCCGCAGACACGGCTTCGCCGAAAGTGACCAGCCGCGGAACCGATTACGTCAGCTATGTTTCAAACGGCAATGTCAATGCAAAATACACGCTGGAAAATTCCGGTTCCGGAGCTTACGGACTTCATCACTATACATTCGGTCAGCTCGGGAAAAAGAAAAAAAGCATCTCAAAGACCGTCATCGCCACAGACGGAATGCCGTGGGGAGAAGGCGATTCCGTTGTCATGTTCACGGCTCAGCATCTCAACAAAACTGCAAGCCCCTATGATCTGCAGAATCCGCAGTACTACATTCCGCTGCGCCACGCGCTGAGCACGAATCTGCTCCGCGGCGACCTGCACGTCGACCGCTTCCAGGGACCGCTCGGTCCGACGGGCGGAGAAAGCAAACTGCTCAACTGCGACGTCAGCGAAGAACGCTGAACGCCCTTTTCAACAAACCAACTTAAGGAGACCGCAAATGAAATCACTCAAACTCGCCCTTTTCGCCGCCATGGCGCCCGCCGTTCTGTTCAGCGCGGAATTTCTGCCGAACGCAAAATGGAACGCAAAGGCTCCGGCAAGCGTTGAGTTGAAACAGGAAAAAACACTCACCTTCCAGATGCCGAAAACGGAAACGGCGTTGAAGTTCATCAACTTCCACGGGAACTTCAACGCTCCGGTCGATCTTTCCAAACTGGAGAAAGTCTCTCTGAAACTCAAAGGCAATGTCGCAATCCCCGTCGGCCTCTCCTTCTTCTGCGGCGGAGGGTATTACCAGACCGCATGGTCGAGCGTCAAAACAGGAAAGGAAGAGACTGTCATCGAGTTTGCCCGGGAAGCGTTCAGCAATTACAAGACGCCGGATCTGACGCAGGCGAAACTGCTGATTGTCAATCTCGGTCTCTGGGCGTGCGACACGACGAAACAGGATATGGAAATCACAATATCCTCCATCGACATTGTTCCGGCTCCCGCAGCATCAAACAAGTAAAAAAGGGTGCGGGCTCCATGCTGGGAATCAGAACATTTCTTTTCGAGACGGTCCTGCTCTGCTTTTCCGTCCTTCCCCTTTACGGTCTTGACCTTATCCGGGAGCTGGACTGGAAAGACAACGGCAATCTGAAAGTGGAACGGAAAGAGGAGGGCGGGCGGATGCGTCTGATCTTCACCCTTCCGAAAACGGAAGAACCGTTGAAGTTCATCAACTGCACAGGCTTCTTCAGCAAGGTCCGCGACATCAGCGATTTCAATCAGCTGAAAATATCCGCGCGCACCGTTGCCGGACAGAAAATACATCTGGGCGTTTCCTTTCCCTGCACCGGCGGATACTTTCAAACCGCATGGAGCCGCGGAACCACCGGCGCCGCAATCCGCGGATTCCCGTTTGAAAAAACGGCGTTTTCCAACCTGCGGACGCCGGACCTCAAAGAGTCCAGAGGAATGATCCTCAACTTCGGGCTTTTCAGCTGCGATACGACAAAAGGCGATCTCGTGCTGGAAATCTCCGAACTCGAACTCTCCGGCGGCAACGACGATTTCCTGATTCCGCGTCCGACCGCAGGCGTCATCATCGACGGCGCGTTTCAGAAAGACTGGGGATACGAAAATGTGCTTTATCTCTGGACCCCGCCCCGCTTCCTCTCTCTGCGCGGCAAGGACGGGAAAACAATTGACGGAGAGTTTTCGTTCATGGCGGACCATGAGAATCTCTACTTCCTCGCGCTCGTCGCCGACGCCACGCCCAAAGAAGGCGTTTCTCCGAAAGAACCGTGGAACAACGACTCCATTGAACTGTTCCTCGCCTCCGGTGTTCCGGGACGCGCCTATGCGGCTCCGCGGCGTCTGAGCGAATGCGGATTCCAGATCGTTTTCGATCTCTCGCAAAACGGGAAACCGTTTCTCTTCGGCGGGAAAGGAAAAGCGGAGAAAATCAAAACAGCTCTTCTTTCCGGAGATCACAAAATCGGCGGAGCGTTGCGGAAAGGTTATGTTCTGGAAGCCGCCATTCCGCTGCAATTCTTCCCGCACGGAATCCCGAAAAAAGGAAATCTGCTCGGATGGTGCGTCAAGGTAAACGACTGCAAACGGGGCTCCAGTCAGCTTCCCGCCGCTCCGGCGACGCCGGAACGCAGCATTCAGAATTACGGAGCCGCTTATCTGGAGCTCCGGATGGAGGAAAACTTCCGCGGTTACGCATTCGGAACGCCCGCTCCCGCATTCCGCTGGCCGGAACGATATCCGGGCGGAAACGGGAAAATCTGGGACAACGCTTTTACACAGAAAAAGAAACTGACCGCGCTTTCCGAATGCATTTATCTCAACGGATTGTGGGCGGTTCAGGGTGTTCAGAACATCGAACAGGCGCCCGAACCCGGAAAATGGTTCTATGCGCCGTTGCCGATGGGTATGTCATGGGCGACTCCGGTCTTCCGTCCGGAAAACGGGAAGCTTGCCGACAGCCACTATTCCAAAGTAACCGGTTCCGGCTCCGCAAAAAATCCGTATCTCTGGTATGAACGGACCGTGGAGATCCCGAAAAACTGGAGCGGCAAGAACATCTTCTTCAATCTCGGCCATGCGGACGGCGAAGTCGCTCTTTACGTCAACGGCAAACCGGCGGGCATCCTGACTTCCGCAAAGAATCGCAGCGGTCAATTGAACGCGCTTCTGAAGTTCGGCGAGAAAAACCGGATAGACCTTCTTTACACCGGACAGATCAACCCGCGCATCACTCCGAACGGAGGCTATGGAATCACCGGAGATCTTGTCCTGGCGGCGGATGCCGGAAATGAAGCGCTGAAGGATATCTGGATCCGGCAGGCTTCCGGCATCGACGGAACATTCCGCGTTGAAGTCCGCTCCGATTTCGCCCGTCTCGGAACGCTGGAACTCACGCTGCTTGCGGAGGACGGAACCGTTCTGTATCAAACCAGCCGGAAACCGGAAAGCGAAAACACCGCTTTCTCCGGAAAAGCTGAGCGGTTTCCGCAATGGAACCCGGCAACTCCGCGCCTCTGCTCGGCTGTTGTCCGCGCGTTCGACCGTAACGGCAAATTGACGGACGAAAGAAAAGTCTCCTTCGGATTCCGAACGTTTGAAGTCAAAAACGGAAAATTTTTCCTGAACGGGAACCCGATCCGTCTGCGTCATACTCCGGTTGCCGGCGATGCCTCGGAAGTCTACGACCCCGGCTTTTTCGAATACGTCAAAAAACTTGGATTCAACGCCGTCTATCTCCACGCGGGAAGCGCAGGCAACAACCAGACTCTGTTCGAATTGCTTGACAAACACGGTTTTCTGGCGTTCTGTCCAATCTCCGACAAGCTTGCGGATACGGACACTCTTGAGGAATTGCGCCGTTACCGCAACCATCCCGCCAACATCGGTTATATCAGCGACCCGTACGGGCAGTTCATTTTCAACGGACTCGGATTGACGCCCTTCCAGACAGACGATGATTTCATGCCGGACAGTCCGAAAGCCAAAGAAATCGAAAAATTCCTGAAAAAGCGTCAGGCGCTTTTCGCCCGGGGCGATCCGGAGCGGCTTTACATCGCACAGGGAACCGGAAATCTGCCCGGCTCCATGCGGATGAGTCATCACTACCCCACCGGCGGACTGAATTTGCTCGACCGCATGATGTTTCACGCGCCGTGGGCGGCAAGGGAAAACCGGAAACTGCCGCTCTCCATCTATGAGGCCGGCTGCCGCTCCATTCATGAAATGGATTTGCAGCACTGCGACGACAAGTTTCCGGTCAGCGGAAAGAAAGATCTCAAGACCTGGCGCATGGTCAACTTCGAAGCCGCCGCCCGTTTCATCGGCGACCGCGCGTTTGAAAACTGGCTGGAAGCGGAAAAACTGATTTTCCGTGCAAGCATGCGCAATTACCGCATGAACGGCGTCGACTCCGCAACCCCGTGGGGACGCCTCTGGTATTCCATGCCGGCGCCGCGAAAAGGGGTTTTCAAGGAGAAGGACAGACGCCGCCTTTCCTGGAAATATTTCACCATGCCTCTCGCGGAAAGCTACGAGGACCAGTGGATGAAAATGAACAGCTGGTATTACTGTCTGCGCGCACTCCCCGACCGCCCGTGGCCGGAAAAGTACGGGGAGTCCTGCAACCGCATTCAGCCGACCATTTTCGCAGACATCTACGAACGGGAGATGCAGCCGCTCTTCTGCATGATCGCCGGTCCCGCCGGAGACCTCTTCTCACAGGATCACAACTATTACGGCGGAGAAAGAATCGAACGCTCCATTTTCGCCGTCAACGACGACCTTCTCGTCCGCTCCTTCATCGCGGAGCTCCGGCTTTCCGTCGACGGGAAGGAATGTGCACGGGTCACGCATGAACTTGCGGCGGAACCGGGGGAAACGCTCGCCGTTCCGGTTGCCTTTAACCTGCCGCAGACAGCGAAACGCACCCCCGCCAAACTCGCTCTTTTCATTGACGGACGACTCGCGGATGAGTTCGCGCTCACACTGTTCCCCGTCAGCTCCGCAAAGCATCCGGAAATTTCCGGACTAGGCGTCATCGGCGACGGTTCGTTCGTTGCGAAAACGGGTCTGAAAGCGGAACGTCTGGATAAAAACGCTCCGGTTCCCGCGCGCATCACCCGGATCATCGTGGAACGCAACGCCTTCAAAGGTGCGAAAACGGCGGAGTATCTGGAAAAGTTCCTTGTCCGCGGCGGACGGATTCTGATGTTTGAACAGGACGATTCCACCAGGTTCGGATATCATGCGCGGGAACGGCGGCTGGAACACGCATTTATCGCCGCAACGGATTCCGCAATTGCCGAAGGTCTGCAAAACGAAGATCTTTCCTTCTGGCGCGGGCGGGCGGAAAGTGTGGCAAATGAAGTCGTTCCGCATCCGGTCTATCAGTACGGTATCGCTCCGGGAGCCGCCGTTCCCCACCTCACAAACCGGAATCTGGTTGCGGGACGCACCGTGGAACTGCCGTCCTACGGAAACTTCCGTCCGCTCATCACCGGAGGCTACGACCGCGCGGAAGCCGTGGTCCTGGAAGCCCGTTCCGGACGCGGACGCCTTTTGCTCTGCATGGCGGACGTCTCTTCCCGTTACGGGATTGATCCGGCGGCGACGCTTCTTGCGGACAATCTTCTGCGGGAATTCGCGAAAACGCCCTCTGCGCTTCTTCCGGGCGTCCGCTACAGCGGCGATGACACGGGCAAAGAGTTTCTGTCGTCTCTGGGAATCGCAATCGATCCGGCGTCCTCCGTCGGAGTGCTCGGCAAAGGCGGAACTCTTGCCCGGCTTGGAGATGTCTCGACGGTTGTCCGTCTGCCGTTCTCCGGAACGCTTGCGGACGCGGTGAATGCAAAGAGTTTTGAACTCTGGTGCAGCTCCTGGCCGCGCTACTGGAACGGTCAGTTCTCCGGAACGCTCGAACTGCTGAAAGATCTGCGTCCGGGAAGCGACTTCCCCGCATCGGCGGGACACGTCTTCTCCGGACTGAGCGCGTGCGACTTCTACTTTTTCGAGCTTCCTGAACTGGAATCCCTCCGTTTCAAAGAGTCGGTCTCCGATGTCAAAACTACGCCGAACGGACTTGCCGGAGAAGGCGTTTATCAGGGACGAAGACTCATCGTCTGCGGAGTTGATCCGGCGCGTATACGGTCCGGCGAGGCGCGCGGCAAAGCCTTGCGCATCTGGTCGGTTCTGTTTTCCAATCTGAATACCGAAAACGCCTTCCGCATCCGTTTTTCGGATTCTCCGCTGGATCTCAGCCGGAGGAGATGGACCTTCGCGACCGATCCGAAAGGCGACGGCGAAGCGCGCGGCTTTGCGGATGGAAAATGTCCGAAGGAAAAACTGCGGAAGATCATTCCCGGAATCATCTGGGAAGCTCAGGGCGTAACCGAACGCAATCCCGAACTGCCGAACAACGCTCCCGGTTCCGCTTACGACGGCTGGGCATGGTATTTCACGACCGTCCGTTTTCCGGAAGCTCCGAAGGGCAAGTTCTACTTCCATGTCAACGGGCTGCGCGATATTCCGACCTTCCAGCGGACGGAACAGCAGAGCGATCTTTACGTCAACGGCAAAAAGCTTCCTGCTCCGGTCGGAATCTACAACGGCTATCTCGGCGGCCCCGGTGCGCGGCTCTGGGAGTTTGACGCGGACGGGCTGCTCAAAGCGGGTGAAAACCGCATCGCTTTGCGAGTCTACAACTCCTCGGGCGCCGGAGGAATCGACAAACTCCCGGTCCGTCTGGAACGGAAGGGGAAAAACCTCGACTTCCTGCTTCCGTATGAGTTCAGACGTTCAAAATACACAAACCATTTCTTCTGGTGCTGGTAATGACAGATGCAAAACTGATCGATCCCGTTCCCCGCAAGGAGAGCGGCTATCGGGCGGAGTACCGGGTAAACCTTCCCGAAAACGCCTTTTTCTTCTATTCCACAACCAATGGAATGGGTTTGCGGGAGGAACTGGCCCCGATCCGTGCGGCCTCCGCATTTGAGAGCGAATACACGAGCGACGATGTGATCATCATCGGCGATTCGGAGAAATCGTGCTACATTCTCGCCGGAGCGCTCACCGCCTTCCGTTCGCTCACCCATTTTTCCGCCGTCAGACACGCGAACAAATTTTATGCAATCAACGTCTGGCAGCCGGAAATCCGCAAAGGAGAAACTCCGGAACGTGTTCTGCTGCTGACCGGAGACGACTGGCGCACTCTGCTTGTGCAATATGCGGAAGAAGTCCGGAAAGCGAACAACCTTCCGGAGCTTCCCCCCGCTCCGCATGTGACGGGATACTGTTCTTGGTACTACTATTATGAAAATCTGCCTCAAAAAGATTTTCTCCGCAATCTGGAGATCCTGAAATCCGCCGGAAACGGAAGTAAGCCGCTTGTCCGCATCATGCAGATCGACGACGGATATCAGCCGTATCAGGGCGACTGGCTGGAACGCTGTGAACAGTGGCCGGATTCGATGGAATCTGTTGCCGCCCGCATTTCCGATGCGGGAATGGTTCCCGGAATCTGGTTCATGCCCTTTGTCGCGGCGACCGCCAGCCGAGTCTATCGCGGGCATCCGGACTGGTTTGTCAGGCAGGCGGATGGCGCTCCCGCGCTGGTTCAGGGCTGGTCGCCTGCGCCGAACCACATCTGGGGCTTTCTGGATATGACAAATGATGAGGTCCGCAACCATATCCGGAATGTCTGCAGAACTTTCTATGCGTGGGGATTCCGCTACTTCAAGCTGGATGGTCTCTCTTACGGGCTTTATCCGGGGAAGTATCACGATCCTTCGGCAACGGCGGTCAGCGCGTTCCGGCTTGGAATGAAATGCATTCGGGAGGCGCTTCCGGACGCCACTATTCTTGCATGCTCCCCGGTTTACCTGGCGTGTCTTGGCTATGCGGATCACTGCCGCTGCGGCAATGACACCAAAGCCGAATGGCCGATGATGAGCAGTGCGGTTCACGCCTCGCTGAGCAGATGGTGGTTTTTCGACTGCTGGTTCCGGGCCGATCCCGACGTTCTGATTGTCCGTCACGACCGCTCGGCTTTGACGCCAGGAGAGCGCCGAATCTCCGCGCTTTCCGCCATTTTGAGCGGCGTTGCATTCACCAGCGACTGTTACGATCTGCTTTCGGAAAACGAACGCACGCTTCTGAATCTCGGTCTGGAATTGCACATGACCGGTCTTTTCCCTCAAAAATGGGACTACCGGAAATGGGACATCATTTTCACTGGGACTTTGAACGGACGCCGTGCTCTGGCGGTCATCAACGACACGCAGGAGGAGATGGAGGTTGATTTCTCCGAATTCGGTTTTCACTCCGCCCTCAGCGAGCTGCTGCATCCGAGAGGGCTCTGCTCCGGAACCGTTCGCATTCCGCCTCACGACGCCATGCTTTTTTCTGAAGAAGAAACAGGGAATTAATTTCTCCCCGCACCTCTCTCCTGTAGAGCAGCGTGGCCGTGCCGTGAAAATTCAAAAAACACAAATGATGTTGAAAAAGCGGAATCCGCAAGCACGGACTCTGTCGACAAGATAAAAAGAAACTTAAGAGCGGCGACGGATTGACCTTATCCCAAAGCCGCTCGAAAATTTTCGTTCCTTCCATTGCGGGGGCAAGTTTGTGGTCGAGCTGACGGAAGTATTCCTCTGCGAATTGCGTTTTGCGGGAAGTGCGCATTCGTGCTCGAGCTGAAATTCTGCAGGATTTTTATCTTTCGCGCTTTTTCTCCGTCATTTCGGCGTTTCGCAGCTGGAGTTCCGCAAGGGCGGCCGTTCCGTGCAAAAGGGTTTGACCGAACGCATTTCCGGTGATATGCGGGTCCGAATCAAAGAGAAGCGCATTGCCGGGCGGATCGTTTAACTCGGATTTCGCGTGATATGAAAGATACCGGAAGTTTGAAATCGTATTTTTTCAAACTTTTGGAAAAAATCGAATTTCTTTTCCGTTTTTCAGACAAAAAAGCGCGCCCGGTTCTTTTGAGGGAACCGGGCGCGGCGCTTTACGGACAGCCGATGAATATTACTTCATCAGAGCGCCGACCTGCTGATAGAACTCCATGCGTTTCGCCGCATCGGCTTCCGCTTTCTTGTAGAGTTCATCCGCATGAGCCGGGTTGGCTTTCAGCAGAGCTTTGTAACGGCCTTCGGAACGGATGAAGTCCTGGAAGGTTCCGTTCGGGGCTGTCTTGACGTCCCAGGTGAACGGAGTTTCGTTGGCCGGGTTGTAACGGTAGAGCGGATAGTAGCCACAGTCGACCGCGCGTTTTTCCTCGGTCTGGGTCTTGGACATATCGATACCGTGAGCGATACACGGAGCGTATGCGAAGATGATGGACGGACCGTTGTAGGCTTCCGCCTCGAGGAAGGCCTTCATGGTCTGGTTTCTGTCAGCGCCCATCGCGACGGATGCGACGTAGACATAGCCGTAGCTCATGCTCATGAAGCCCATATTCTTCTTGTAGGTCTTTTTGCCGCCCGCTGCGAATTTTGCAACCGCCGCGGTCGGGGTGGACTTGGACGCCTGTCCGCCGGTGTTGGAGTAAACTTCGGTGTCGAGGACGAGGATGTTGACGTTCTTGCCCTGAGCGAGGACGTGGTCAATGCCGCCGTAACCGATATCGTTCGCCCAGCCGTCGCCGCCGACGATCCAGACGGACTTGTCGCAGAAGTAGTCGGAGAGTTCGCTGACCTTTTTGAGGTGCTCGCATCCGCATCCTTCGAGAGCCTTTGCGATTGCGGCCTTCGCCTTGTTCTGAGCCTCAACGGCTTCCGGAGTCTTGGAGTTGTCCCAGTGGCTCATTGCGCCGTTGAGAGCGTCCTTGAGATCCGCCGGAGCCTTGTCGCTTGCGAGGATCGTTTCGACTTCCTGCTTGAGGAGAGCGCGGTTGGCGTCGACGGCCATGCGCATGCCGAAACCGAATTCGGCGTTGTCTTCGAACAGGGAGTTCGCCCATGCGGGACCGCGGCCGTTTTTGTCCTTGGTGTAGGGAATGGTCGGGAAGGTTCCGCCGTAGATGGAGGAGCAGCCGGTGGCGTTCGCGATCATGACGTTTTCGCCGAAGAGCTGAGCCATCAGTTTGACGTACGGGGTTTCACCGCAGCCGGCGCACGCGCCGGAGAATTCGAAGAGCGGCTTGCGGAGCATTGCGCCCTTGACGGTGGTGATGGTGTTGGAGCCCATGACGTTGTCCGGGAGGACGTCGTTGAAGAACTTCTCGTTTTCGTTTTCGCCGGCGGCGCGTTCCGCTTCGAGGGTGGACCAAGTGAGCGCGGGAGCGAGCTTGCCGCCTTTGTTCACGGTGCACTGGTCAACGCAGACGCCGCATCCGGTGCAGTCTTCGATGTAGACCTGGATCTTGTACTGGAGCGCGGAATCCTTGCCCTTTGCCGCGACGGACTTGAAGGACGCCGGAGCGGAAGCGAGGTTGGCCGGGTCGATCAGTTTGGCGCGGATTGCGGCGTGCGGACATGCCATGCCGCAGACGTTGCACTGAACGCAGGTGGCGGAGTTCCAGTGCGGAACGCGCGGAGCGATGCCGCGTTTTTCAAGGCAGGCTGTGCCGGTCGGAATCTTGCCGTCGACGGACATCGCGGAAACCGGGATGCTGTCGCCCTGGAGTTTCATCGAGGGTTCGATGATCTTCTTCGCAAATTCGGAAGCATGATCCGGGAGGAGCTTGACCATCGGAGCGGACGGAATGCCGTCGAGGGAAGCGGGAACCTGGACCTGCTGGCAGGCGTTGATTGCGGCGTCAATGAGCGCAAGGTTCATGTTGACGACGTCGTCGCCTTTTTTCTTGAAGGTCTTCTTGGTCATTTCCTTCATGCCCTCTTCCGCCTTTTCGAACGGAACGATTCCGGAGACCTTGAAGTATGCGACCATCATGACGGTGTTTGCGCCTTTGCCGCGGAGTCCGGGCTGTTCGGCGATCAGTTTTTCCGCATTGATGTTGTAGAATTTGATCTTCTTGGCGATGATCGTTTCCTGCATGTCGCGGGTGAGGTGCTTGAACACTTCATCGTTGCTGAAGTGGGAGTTCAGGAGGAATGTTCCGCCTTCCTTGATGCCCTTCAGGAGATCGTAGCGTCCGACATAGCTGAATGCGGAGCAGGAGACGAAGTCCGGAGAGGTGATGAGGTAGGTGCTCTTGATCGGTTTCACGCCGAAACGCAGGTGCGAAACGGTGACGCCGAAGGATTTCTTGGAGTCGTAGGAGAAGTACGCCTGGGCATCCATGTCATCGCGGTATTTGCCGATGATCTTGATGGAGTTCTTGTTCGCGCCGACCGTTCCGTCGCCGCCGAGACCCCAGAACATGCAGTTCGTGGTGCCTTCCGGCTCGGTGACGATCTCTTCATCGACCTTGAGGGAGGTGTTGGTGACGTCGTCGTCGATACCGACGGTGAAGCCGTGGAATCCGTCCTTTGCGAGGTGCTTGTAGACGGCGAGGACCATGGAGGGGGTGAACTCCTTGGAGGAGAGACCGTAGCGGCCGCCGATGATGCGGATGTTCATGCCGGCGAGGGCGACGACCACATCGAGGTAGAGCGGTTCGCCGATTGCGCCCGGCTCTTTGGTGCGGTCGAGAACCGCGATGCGTTTGACCGTGGCGGGAAGCGTTTTCTTGAAGGCTTCGACGTCGAACGGACGGTAGAGGCGGATCTTGACGAGACCGAGTTTCATGCCGCGTTTTGCGTTGAGGTACTCAATCGTTTCGTCGATGGTTTCGCAGCTGGAACCCATGGCGACAATGACGTCGGTTGCATCCGCTGCGCCGACATAGTCGAAAAGGTGATACTGACGGCCGGTCTTGGCTGCGACCTTGTCCATGTATTCCTGAACGATCGCCGGAGTGGCGTTGTAGAATTTGTTGACCGTTTCGCGGCCCTGGAAGTAGACGTCCGGGTTCTGGGCGCCGACGTTGGTGATCGGATTGTCCGGGCGGAGACCACGGGCGCGGAACTCTTCAATGTACTTGGGTTCGACAAGTTCCTTGATCTCGTCGTAGGAGATTTCATGGTACTTGTGAACTTCATGGGAGGTGCGGAATCCGTCGAAGAACTGCAGGAACGGAACGCGAGCCTTGTAGGTGGAGAGGTGGGCGACGAGCGCGAGGTCCATTTCTTCCTGGACGGAAGCGGCGGCGAGCATGGCGAAGCCGGTGTTGCGGCAGGCCATGACGTCGGAGTGGTCGCCGAAGATGGCGAGCGACTGAGCCGCGAGGGAACGGGCGGTGACATGGAAGACGGTCGGGATGAGTTCGCCGGCGATCTTGTACATGTTCGGGATCATCAGGAGCAGCCCCTGGGAAGCGGTGTAGGTGCTGGTGAGAGCGCCCGCAACCAGAGAACCGTGAACGGCTCCGGCCGCGCCGGCTTCAGACTGCATTTCCGCGACTTTGACCTGCTGGCCCCAAATGTTCTTCTTGCCTTCTGCCGCCCACTGATCGACCCACTCGCCCATGGTGGACGACGGGGTGATCGGATAGATGGCTGCGACTTCGCTCAGTGCGTAAGCGACGTGGGCGGCACAATAGTTACCGTCTTGTGTGTTTGTAATGCCCGACATTCAATATTCCTCCTTACCGGGTTATAAAGATAGAGTCTGTGCATGATCTGATTTCAAAACCTCGTTTTTCGGGGAGTCTTGAAATCAGATCGTGACACATTCGCAAGTATACATCTGAAAAGAAAAAAAGTCAAATACTTTTCCGCGAAAAAATGAGGTTTTTTGCCCTTTTTTCTGCAAAAAAAACGCGCACCGCCCTTTTTGCGGACGGTGCGCGCGGTGTTTTCAGCCGGGAAGCTTACTTTTTGATGCGCCAGTCGAGAGCGCCGACCGGGCACTCTTCGATGCAGGCTCCGCAGTCCTTGCAGGAGAGCGGGAGTCCCTCGTTGAACGCGGTGCCGACAACCGTCTGGAAGCCGCGTTTCATCGGTGCGAGGAGATGCTTGTTGATGATCTCTCCGCAGACTTTCACGCAGGTTCCGCAGCGGACGCATTTCTGGCGGTCGTAAATGATGACCGGATGACGTGTATCCGGAGCTCCGTGCGGACGTTCTCCGGAGTATTTCTTCGGATCGCAGCCGAGAAGCGTCGAGTATTTTTTCAGTTTGCAGTCACCCTTCGCGGTGCAGCTGCACTCAATGCAGCGCTCGCCTTCCTTCTGGATTTTCTCCGCCGGAATGGTCGGGGAGATTTCCGTGAAGGTCGTCTTGCGGAGTTCGAGCGGAATCATTTCCGGTTTCACACGTTCCGCATCGGAGACCTCATGCAGGAACACAAGGTCGTCCTTCTTGAGATCGGCCCAGTGGCCGCGGGAGACGTTGAACTCCGGAGCGGGGGTGTATTCGCGCTTGTCGAGGAAGGCGAGAACGGCATCCGCCGTGCGATGCGCGGAGGCGATGCTTTCGACGACCGTTTTCGGTCCGGTTACGCAGTCGCCGGCGGCGAAAACGTTGTCCGTTCCCGTGCAGAGCAGAGTCTTTCCGCAGACTTCGACGTCGCCTCGTTTCGTGGCGGTGAGGCCGGCGGGAGCGACGGTGCGCTGGCCGATTGCGGCAATCACGGTATCGGCTTCGATTTCGAAGTCGGAGCCCGGAACCGGTTCGGGTTTGCGGCGTCCGGAAGCGTCGGGTTCGCCGAGTTCCATCTTCTGACAGACGAGCGCGAGCTTGCCGCTGTCCTTCTTGTAGAGGCGGACCGGAGCGGTGAGGATCTGGAGCTTCGCGCCTTCTTCGATCGCTTCTTCGATTTCGATTGCCTGAGCGGGCATTTCCTTTTGCGTTCTGCGGTAGACGATGGTCGCCTCTCCGCCGAGGCGGATGGCGGTGCGGGTGCAGTCCATCGCGGTGTTGCCGCCGCCGACGACCAGGGTTTTGCCCGGGTTCTTGCAGTCCTTCCAGTTCTTGTCCGCGATCGCGCCGAGCCAGTCGATGCCCATTTCGGCGAGTTCGTCGCCTTCGATGCGCATGGCGCTTGCCTGCCAGGAACCGACCGCGATGATTACGGCGTCGTAGCTTTTCTTGAGTTCATCGAGGGAGAGGTTCTTCCCGAGTTCGCGTCCGCATTCCCAGGTGACGCCCATCTTCTTGAAGTGTTCGAGTTCGCGGCGGAGGGTGTCTTTGGGGAGACGGAATTCGGGGATGCCGTAACGGAGCATTCCGCCCGCTTCCGGCTGCTTGTCGAACATGGTGACGGCAACTCCGGCGAGACGCAGGTCGTACGCTGCGGCGAATCCGGCGGGTCCTGCGCCGACGACGGCGACCTTCTTGCCGTTCAGCGCGGGAAGCTCTTCCATGTAGGTGTCGTAGTGCAGATCGGCGGCGAGACGCTTGAAGTCGTTGATGGAGACGGCCGCGCCGAAGATGTTCTTGCGGCAGTCTTTCTCGCAGAAGCGCGGGCAGACGCGTCCGACGGACATCGGCAGGGGAATGCGCTTTTTGATGATCTTCAGGGATTCAAGGAAGTTGCCCTTGCGTCCTTCGCGGACATATTCCTCGACGGAAGCGTGTGCGGGACACGCCATGGTGCATGGAGCTTCGCAGTCGCCGGTGTGCTCGGAGAGAAGCAGGTTCAGCGCGGTGCGGCGCATGTCCTGAACCTCTTCGGAGGAGGCGTCGATCTGCTGTCCCTCGCTCGGGCAGGCCGAGCAGGAGGGGAGGAAGCGTCCGGTTTTGAGATCCTTGACCACGCAGACGAAACAGGATGTCGTGCGGGAGATCTTCTGATTGTAACACAGGGTCGGAATATCCAGACCCATTCTTCTGGCTACGGAGAGAGTGGTCTCTCCGGGCGCCGCAGTCTGCGGCTTGCCGTCTATGATGAAGTTGATGTCAGGCATTGCAAATACTCCGTTCACTTGTTGTTGGAATTGAAACCTTCGCCGCGGGGAACGCGCTTGATGGCCTTCTTCGGGCACATCTCCAGGCAGGAGTTGCACTTGAGACACTTGGCGTTGTCGATGACGAAGTCATTGGTGATGGTCGCCGCCGGACAGTTCTTGATGCAGAGTCTGCACTTGACGCATTTGCTCTGATCAAGCTGAAGGTCGACGAGCGTGGAACAGACAAGCGAGGGACATACTTTGTTTTTGACATGAGCCTCGTATTCGTTGCGGAAGTAGCGGATCGTGGAGAGGGCGGGGTTCGGCGCCGTCTGACCGAGTCCGCAGAGCGCGCCCTTGCGGATTTTCGGACCGAGGTCCTCGAGGAACGCGATGTCCTCTTCCGTGCCGTTTCCGGCGGTGATGCGCTCGAGAGTTTCGTACATGCGCGTGGTGCCGACGCGGCAGAAGGTGCATTTGCCGCAGGATTCACGGTGCGTGAACGAAAGGAAGTAGCGGGCGGTTTCGACCATGCAGCGGTTGTCGCCGATGACGATGAGTCCGCCGGAACCCATGATTGCGCCGAGCTCCTTGAGGGAGTCGTAGTCGACTTTGACGTCGAACTTGTCCGCCGGGATGCAGCCGCCGGAGGGTCCGCCGGTCTGAACGGCTTTGACGGTTCCGGGTTCGGCTCCGCCGATGTCGTAGACGATTTCCGCGAGGGTGACGCCCATCGGGACTTCGGTCAGACCGGGGAACTTGAGGTCGCCGGCGAGAGCGAAGATCTTGGTGCCTTTGCTCTTTTCGGAGCCGATTGCGGCGAATTTGTCCGCGCCCATGTTGAGCAGCGGTGCGATGTTTGCGAAAGTTTCGACGTTGTTGATTGCGGTCGGCAGACCGTTCCAGCCGCTGTCGGTCGGGAACGGCGGACGGAAACGCGGGGTTCCGCGTTTGCCTTCGAGTGAAGCGATCATCGAAGTCTCTTCGCCGCAGACGAATGCGCCCGCGCCCTCTTTGATCTTGATTTCAAGGGCTTTTTCGCGTCCGGTCAGCTTGTCGAGTCCGGCTTCCTGAATCGCCTTGATTGCAATCTTGAGGTGCTTGATGGCGAGCGGGTATTCCGCACGGCAGTAGATGAAGAGCTTGGTCGCGCCGGTCGCGTAAGCGCCGATGAGCATGCCTTCGAGAACCTGGAAGGGAACGCTTTCCATCATGGATCGGTCCATGAACGCGCCCGGGTCGCCTTCGTCGGCGTTCATGATGAGGACCTTTTCGGGAACCTGCTTTGCTGCGAGGAAGGACCATTTCATGCCGGTGGGGAAGCCGCCGCCTCCGCGTCCGCGGAGTCCGGCCTGTTTGATGGCGTCGACGACTTCGGAGGGCTTCATTGCGGTTGCTTTTTTGAGAGCGTCGAAACCGCCGTTCGCCTTGTATTCTTCAATGTCGCAGGGGACGATGCGTCCGGCGAGACGGGTCACATGGAGCGCCTCTTTCCGAGCGCGTTTTTCGGGAACTGTGAAGCGTCCGTTTTCGGAGAGCGCGAGGATGTCTTTCGCCGCATCGTCGGTTCCTTTTACGGAGGAGTAGAAGACGGAGCCGTTGTCGGTTTCAACTTCGACGAGCGGTTCTGCGTAGCAGTGACCGATGCAGCCGACTCCGACGACGGGAATTTCGCCGGCGTTGCGTTTAAGAGCCTCGAGGACTTCCCCGGCTCCGGCGGCGAGTCCGCAGGATGCGACTCCGACTTTGATGCGTTTGATCTGAGCCATGTTGATCAGTCCATTTTTCTGTATTCATTCAGGATTTTGACGAGATTTTTGCGGTCCAGCTTGCCGTACACGCGGCCGTTGATGGCCATGACGGGGGCGAGACTGCAGCAGCCGAGGCAGGCGACGGTCTGGAGGGAGAATCGCCCCTCTTTGTCTGTTTCGCCGTCTTTGATACCGAGTTCGGCTGTGATCCACTGCTGAATGAGCGGGGAACCTTTGATGTGACATGCGGTTCCGTCGCAGCTGCTGATCTGGAATCTTCCGGGCTTCACGCGTTTGAACTGGGCGTAGAACGTAAGTACGCCTTCGACTTCAGCGGGGGACATCCCGAAGTTTTCTGCGACTGCGCGTACCGCGTCGTCCGAAACGTATCCTTCCTTCTGCTGAATCAACTGAAGACCCTTGATCAGATCTCCTTTTTCGTGTCCTATCTCTTCCAGATAGGAGAACTCTGACAACATAAATAAACCTCCCTGATTATGTATGTTCGTAACTGCATAATCTATCATAAATTTCACTCTTTTCAAGATTGAAAAACGGATTTTCCCGCTTTCCGGCGATTTCGTATGTAAAATAAGACGCGGCTAACAAGAAAAGCTCTGCTTTCAGTGCGTTTTGGCCTGACTGCGGTAACGGGTCGGGGACATGCCCATGACGGCTTTGAAACGGCGTGAAAAATGATATTGATCCATGTAGCCGAACTCCGCCGCGATCTCCGCAACGCTCTTTTCGGAGTCCGTCAGCAGCGAGGCCGCCTGATTCAGTTTCAGGCGGTCGGCATAAAGTTTCGGGGCGACTCCGGTGCGGCGAAGAAAAATGCGGCGGAGCTGGTCGTCGCTCAGATTGCACATTTCCGCCATTTCGCGGACCGTCCACCAGCGCCGCGGGTTCTCCTTCAGTTCGATGAGAAGGCGCTCCAGAAGCGGATAATCCTCCTCCCTGCGCGAACACTTCGCAAGATACAGGTCGACGAGCAGTTTCTGAAATTCAATGTTCGCCTGAATCTGCGAATTCGCCGCCGGGTCGCGCAGCAGTTCCATGAGCGGCAGGAGACGGCGGACGTTTCCGAACGGAAAAATTCCGTTGGAAATCACGCCGGCGCGCATGAGCATGTCCGCGACCGGACCGAGAAAATTGATCGTATCCTCTTCATAAACATCGTGGAAGCCGCCGTAGATGTTGCGCGTGCCGGGAGTGATGATGACGCAGTCGCCGGTGCGCATTTCCGTCTCGAATCCGTTTTCCAGCCACAGCTTGCCGTGTCCGCGGAAAAGGTGCGAGATGGAATAGAATTCAAAAATCCGCACTGTGGAACGCTGATACGAATCTTCGGGGGAAATCAGGCTGCTGCCGCCGCGGAACAGCCACAATCCGTACTGACGGTTGATTTCCGGCATCGGAACATCCGGTTTCTCGAAAACAAAACAGCTCGTTTTTTTGTCATCAATCATGCGGTTTTTATCCATTTGCTTTTTTTGTTCACGGTGTACAGTAACACCAGACGGGCAATTTTTCAACAAACGGAAATCAGAAAAAGGAAACTTTTCATGAAAATCGGAGCTCTCGCAAATTCTCTGAAGAAGCCGCTGGGCGAAACGCTGGAAGTCTACTCGAAAATGGGCCTTCAGGGTATTCAGCTCGGCTTGTGGATGGACTGGCTGAAATATTCGGATTCTGAACTGGAATCCATCCGGAAACAGTGCGCGGAAAAAGGTCTTGAGATTTCCGCCGTCTGCGGCGACCTCGGCGGCGATCCCTTCCACATCGAAGCCGAATGCATGGTGCGCGCGGAAATCCTCTGCCGCTTCGCCGATATCGCGGTGAAACTCGGAACCCGCGTCATCACAACCCATATCGGTGTTGTTCCGGAAGACAAGAACGATCCGGTCTGGCCGCTGATGAAAAAATCCATCCGCCACGCCGCGGAACATTCCGCAAAATTCGGCGTGACGTTTGCAATCGAGACCGGACCGGAGCAGCCGGAAGTGCTCCGCGCCTTCATCGAGGACGTCGGTTCCGAAGGTCTCGGAGTGAACCTCGACCCCGCGAACCTGCGCATGGTCTCCTGCGTTGATCCGGTTCACGCGGTGGAAGTGCTCGGGAAATACATTGTCCACACCCACGCGAAAGACGGCGTCAACCTCTATCCCGGTTCCGCGAAGGCAATGTACGGAATGTGCAATCCGGACGGAACGAAACGCGTTTTCGCGGAACGCCCGGCGGAATATAAAGAGGTTCCGCTCGGTCAGGGACAGGTCCCCTGGGACGCCTATCTTGCCGCGCTCCGCAAAGCCGGATTCAACGGATTCCTGACCATCGAGCGCGAATGCGGCAATGATCCGGAAGGCGATATCCGTCTCGCTTACGACTTCCTCAAAAACAAAATCGGGTGAATCAAATGGAAAAACTGAAAGTCGCTCTGCTCGGTTACGGCGGAATGGGACATTTCCACGCAACGCAGTATCAGACTCAGCCGCGCTGCGAGCTGATGGCAATTTGCGATTCCGCTCCGGAGGCGTTTGCGAACGATTCCTCCGAAATCAATCTCGGAAACAGCGGAAAAGCCGACCTCTCGGCGCTTCCGCACTATCTCTCTTACGAGGATCTTGTGCGGAATGAGAAACCGGATATCGTTGACATCTGTCTTCCCGGGCATCTCCATGCGGAGTATGCGATCCGGGCGATGAACGACGGTTTCCATGTTCTCTGTGAAAAGCCGATGGCGCGGACGGTTGCGCTTGCCGATGAGATGATCGCAACCGCAAAGCGCACCGGACGCAAGCTGATGATTGCGCAGTGTCTCCGCTTCGAACCGTCGTACCGGATGCTGCGCGAGGCGGTGCTTTCGGGCAAATACGGCAAACTGCTGAGCCTTTCGCTCTGCCGCAACAGCGCCGCTCCGATAGGGCGCAACGGCTGGTACCGCGATGCGAAATGCAGCGGCGGAGCTCTCCTGGATTTGCATCTGCATGATACTGACACGGTGCATTACATCCTCGGCGTGCCGGTCGCGGTGACGACGCGCGGTATTACGCGTCCTTCGGGCGGTATCGACGAGATGGTTTCGTTCTACGAGTACGCCGATGGTGCGCTCGTGGCGGGAGAAGCCAGCTGGTGCCGGCCGGGATGGTCGTTCAGCACAACCGCCGTTTTTGAGAAAGCGACGGTCGAGGTTGACGGAAGCGGAGTGAAGATTGCGTATCCCGAGAGCCCGTTTGAGCTTGTCAAGCCCGAGGGCGAGAACGGCTACTGGACGGAAATCGACTATTTCGCCCGTTGTGTTCAGGAGAATCTGGAGCCGGAAATCTGTTCGCCGGAAAGCACGCGCGATTCCATCCGCATTGCTCTTGCGGAAGAGCAGTCCGCTCTGAACGGCGGCCGCCGGATTGAGCTGTAATATTTGTTTTTGCGGAGTAATATCTGCTTGAAGCAAAATGAAGCGGGGGGAGCTCTTCAGCCGGAGCTCCCCCCTGTTTGATTGATATGAAATTTACTTTTTCGGGGCGAGGGCGATGTGGGGAACGGTGCGCCCGATTTCCAGCCAGCCGCGTTCGAAGTCAGTTTTGAAATCCTTGACGTCGTCCAGGGCGGAGGCGGGAAGATAATCGAAAAGTCCCGATTCCTCCAGATTCTTCCGGGTCGACGCCATGTAGTTCGGGTCGTCGGTAGCAAAATGCAGAACTCCTCCGGGCTTGAGAACGCGGAAGAGGTGCATCATGAAATCCGCCGCCATCAGCCGGTTGCCTTTGTGCTTGTGTTTCGGCCACGGGTCGGGACAGAGAATGTGGACGCGGTCGAAACAGTCGTCCGGGACGATGAGAGACATCAGATGCCGAGCTTCGACGCGCAGCAGCTCCATGTTGGAAACTCCGTTGCGTCTGCCGAGTTTCTCCACCTTGCGGAGACGGCCGAGCATAACGTCCGCGCCGAAAATCAGCGCATCGGGTTTCGATTTCGCAAGTGCGACGGTGAATCCGCCGCTGCCGCAGCCGAGATCGAGTTCGACTCGCTGTCCGGGGCGGGGCTGAATGACGTCGTCCAGAATGCAATACTGCGTGTTGAGAATGTGAATCACAGGAATATCCTTATTTTTTATGGGGCTTTCTTGTTTCAGGAAGGTCGAAGGGGGCGGCGGTCAGCGTGTCGAAAAGCGGCATCGGCATCTCATAGCAGATGTCTTTGCCGGAGAAGAGAAAACGGTCGATCAGCTTCTGCTGGTCAAGTCCCGCCATTTTCACCGGACGGGAAATGCGCGCGTCAAGGGTGAACACAACTTTCGAGCCGTCGCCTTTGAGTCGGTGGAAAACGGCTTTGCGGGTGATCCCGTATGCATCGGTGATAATCAGTTCGGCAAATGCCGGTTCCAGATTTTTGTAATGCGGACGCGGGAACGCATCCGCCGCGGAACGGAATGCGAGAGCGGAAAGCAGGGTTGAAATGCTCTGGCGCGAAACCGGACGCAACCCGCCGGAGGCGTCCTCGAATGCGCGGGAGGGATCGGGGCGGGAGACGGTCCATTGAATCCTGCCTTTCGGAAGATCGCGGAAGAGAATGGAGAGCGCGGTGTTCAGGTTCTCGAAGACCGGCTGCCGCAGCCATGCGCCTGGAATCGGCGGGGCGTCTTCAAAAATAGTCGGGGCGAGAAAGACCGGACCCGGATTGAGCTTGGAGTCGAGCAGCGCAAAATAGCGTCCGCCGGGAACCCGCCGGTCGGGCGGAGTCGTATCGTCCGGCGGAAAGTGACCGCGTCCCATGGCGAGATTGAGCAGTTCTTTTCCGTTTTTATCCTGCATTTCAAGGCGGGCTCCGGGGATGGCGCCGTTGAATCCCTGCACAAAGGTGCGGAGCCGGAGCAATGTTTTTTCATCCGCGGGCGCGATGAGCTTGAGCGGACGGATTGACGCGGCGGTTTCGAGGAACTCCAGAACTTTCTTCGGATCGGCGGGGAGGGCGCGTTCTTCAACGGTCCAGACGCCGTTTTTATCTTTTGCCAGAGTCGCCGTCATGCCGCGCCAGGAGAGACGGAAGCGGGCGACGTCGTCCGCCTGAAACTTCGGAAGAAGTCCGGCGGTTTCGGTGCGGACGCTGGCGTTTCGATGTGAGAGTGCGCGCTGGATCAGGGCGACGGCGGCGAGAGCGCAGACGGCGATCAGAACTAGAACCGGAATGGAGATTTTTTGTTTCATTTTTTGCGGCGTCCTCTGGAAAGGCGGATTACGGACCATGCGACGCCGATCAACGCCAGCGCGGCCGGAACCACGACGATGTTCAGAATTCTAATGCGGGTGTCGAGCCGGTCAAGATCGCTTTTCAGGTTTGCGCGCATCTCTTTGAGTTCGCGTCTTGCCGCGGCGACTTTGATCTGGAAGGACTGGGTTTCTTTTCGGCGTGCGGCGGCGTCTGCGGAATCGGGGTCGGCCTCCTCCGCGCGTTTCAGGGCGTTCAGGCGAGCCTGCGCCTGCGCAAAATCGCGTTCCAGCTCCAGAATGCGGTTCTTGTATTTGAGCTCGGCGTCCGCTTTGAGCCTGTTGATCTTTGTCAGCGGACGGCTCATGGGGACGCGGTTCCGGATGCCGGAGAGCTGACGCGAGCCGCCGAGGCTTTCCATGACATTCTGGAGCATGGCGACATTGTCGTTTGCGCGGCGCCAGGCTTTCTGTCCGAACGTATCGGTGTATGCCGTTACGCAGACGTCGTTGAAGAGCATGTCGGAATCGGAGAAGAGATAGATTTCCGCATCGCGTGTGCCTTTTGGAAGATGTTTGTATCCGGCGGGGAGGGCGGATCGGTCGGGGGCGCCGCCGGGGAAGGCGGATGTGAGCTTGCCGGAAATGCGGAGCGCAAGCGGGTATTCTTCGTCCGCCGGTTTGAAGTTGCGCAGAACCAGCTCCGGACGGTTTCCGAGAAGCGAGCTTACGAGCTGCGACTCCTTCGAGGAGGTCAGCAGCGTCTCGTACTCCACTCCTTCGCGGGGAAGAACATGGAAAAAGCCCGTGAAGTACATGGAGATTGCATTCAGGTTCGCAAACAGCGGATTCGTGCGGCTGATCCGCGCAGGGGCGAGATTCAGAGCCATCGGGTTTGTGATCATCCGGTCGGGAAGAGTCTTGCGGTATGCGGAGAGCATGTCGGCAACCATCATCGAAGGTTTGTACGCGACGCCCCAGGCGGGGAGCAATGGCTGAAGATCGGATTCAATCTTGTCGAGCAGAGTGTAGTCGGTGCGCGACTTCAACGCCGCGTAGAAGGAGCGCGGGTCGAGAAAGACTGCCGCGTGTCCGCCGCGGAGCAGATACTGGTCAATCGCATACAGCGCGCGCGGAGCGAGACCGACCGGATTGATGAGCAGAAGCGTTTTCACGTCGGCGGGAATCTCCGGGATGTCGGCGGGAAGTTCGCGGAGTTCGAAGCTGCGTTTGAGCTCGGTCATGGAATACCATGCGGGTTCCATGCGGACCGGAGCGTCGCCGGCGGATTGACGGACTTTCGCCATATCCGGCTGGACGCCAAGCACTTTGAACGGGGAAATGACGCCGACAACGGGGCGCTCCTCCGTCGCGGCGGCAAGAACGATCCGCGCGATTTCGTATTCAAGCAGCGGCTCCTGTTCCGGAGCCAGATACGGAATTGCCGCGACGCGGTCCGCCCGAGTCGCGGAGAGCCCGAGGAAAAGACGGTCGCCGGCCGCGGTCTGACGCGGGAGAATCGCATCCATCATCGCGGCTTCTTCGTCGATGGAATCCTGTTCGGGGTCAATAACAACGAGCGAGACTTTGCCGTTTGAGGCGGCGGCGAATTCCTCCAGCAGCCAGCGCACGCGTTCCGCATATTTTTTGAGCTGAGCGGGCATCGCGGGGTTGGAGAGCGAAGCATAGAAGCGCAGCGTCACGGGAACGCCGGGATCGGCGGCGATCCGCGATGCGCCCTCCGAGATGGAATAGGCCCGGTCGGAGCTGACGTCGACGCGCATGCGCCAGGTTCCCGCGATGATGTTCAGCGAAATGGTCAGTACAAGAACGTACGCGGTTTTCTTCGCCAGGTCTTTGAGCGCGCGGCGTAGAGCGGAATCGGTGAATGCGCCCGGCGCGGTCAGTGCGACAAAACCGGAGGAGCCGAATTCCAGAACAAAAACGGTCAGCGCAAGGAAAAAACCGGTGAGCGTGAGTGCGTAAATCACTTCCGCGCTGTCGATGAGCCCCTTCTGGTATCCCTGGAAGTTCGGGAGAAATGCGCAGGAGGCGATCAGCGCGGAGAGACGGTCGGGCATCCATCCCGACGCCATTTCCAGCAGAGATGGAAGTCCCATGAAGAGGAATATTCCGCAGAGAAACACGGAGAGCAGAAAACTCGCCGTCTGACTCCGGGAAAGCGCCGAGCAGAACGAGGACATTGCGAGGTAGACCGAACCGAGCAGCAGCGCTCCCGCATAACCGCAGAGAATGGCGCCCGTGTCCGGCGAGCCGAGAACCCACGCGGTCAGAGGAATCGAAAAGGTCAGCAGCAGAGCCGTCGCAAGCAGGAGAAAGCCCGCCGCGAATTTCCCGACCACCAGCTCCGCAATGGAGGCTGGGAAGGAGAGTGTGAGTTCAAATACGCCGATGCGCCGTTCTTCCGCCCACATCGGCATGGCGAGCGCGGGGACGATCAGCAGAAAGAGATAGGGAAGCCAGTCGAAGAACGGGGAAATATCCGCCTGTCCGGATGCGAAGACGTTGCCTGCGACAAATGCGCAGAATCCCGCCAGAACGAGGAAGATGATGAGGAACACCCATGCCGTCGGCGAGGCCGCCGAAGACGCCAGTTCGCGCGCGGCGACTGCGCGGATTCGATGAAAAGTCATGATTCCGTCTCCTCCGTTTCGGCAAATCCGGCGAAGACTTTTTCAAGACTTCCCGGGAGAACATCGCAGCGGAGCACGTTTGCGCCGCCTTTCGTCGCGGCGGCGGCAAGCCCGGCGATCAGGTCCACGCGGTTTCCGTCTCCCGGCATGATGCGCACAAGCGTTCCCTCCGCAACGGTTTTCTGCGCAAGAAGCCGGACGGTCGTGAAGCTGTTCAGGAAGTTTTTCGGCAGACGGTCGAAGACCAGTTCAAGCGCGCCGTCTTCCGGGTCGAGAGCGCGGAATTCATGCGTGGTTCCATAAAAGACTTTACGTCCGTTGCGGATGGCGAGAACCTTGTCGCATACCGCATCGATTTCTTCGAGTATGTGTGTGGAGACGATGACTGCGGCGTGTTTCCCGATTTCGCGGATGAGCGCGCGGATTTCCCGTTTCTGATCCGGATCCAGGCCGTCGGTCGGTTCGTCGAGGACGAGGTTTTCCGGATGATGCATAATCGCCTGGGCGAGGCAGACGCGGCGTTTGAACCCTTTGGAAAGCGCTTCGAGCTCTTCGTACAGGACGGAGCCGAGGCGGCATTTCTCGACGGAGTCATCAACGGCGGAATGAAGTTCTTCGCCGGAAAGACCGTGCATTTTCCCGCAGTAGCGGAGGAATGCGAGAACGTTCATGCCGGCATGGAGCGGGGCGTTTTCGGGCAGATAGCCGAGTTTTTCCTTTGCTTCGCGCGGATGATCGGCGACGGAAATTCCGGAGACTTCGACCCGCCCGGAGCCGGGCGGCATGATTCCGCAGATCATCCGCATGGCGGTGGTTTTTCCCGCGCCGTTCGGCCCGATGAATCCGAGCACGGAGCCGTTTTCCGCGGTGAACGAAAGCCCGTCCAGCGCCTTCTTCGCTCCGTACTGTCTGGAGAGATTTTCCACTTTTATCATAATGGCTGTTACCGTTTTTCTGTTGTATTGTCAACTCTGTAATGTAGCACGCGAACGGCGCATGTCAAACGGGGAAGATTTGAATGAAAACATTTTCCGCGTTCCGTTTGCTTTTTCCCGAATGCGTGGTACATTGTACGCGTTAAACGAAAGGACATGTACCATGTGTGCGAAAAAGAATCTCTCCGCAAAAGACCTCAGCGAAAAATTCGGATTCAAGATTTCGGAAAAGGATCTGGAACCGGAAATCGACAAGGATTGCGGTTTTCTGAACCGGATGGCGGATCTCTCCGGGCTCGTGGATGAACCGGAGAAGCCCGCAAAGGCTTCGAAGGAGGAAAAGCCCGCCGAACCGGAAAAGGAGCCGACGTTCGCCGAACTCTTTGAAGGACGCGGCGCCATAGCCGAAGTCAGGGAGGAGGAACCCGTTCCCGCTCCGAAAACGAAAAAGGAAAAACGGATCGTCGACGAAGACGATTCGATGGATTTCGGAAAACTCTTCAACATGTCAACCGCAAAAGTGATCGACAAGGACAAGGTTGTCATGCGCGACGAGGATTACGCTCCGTTTGAAATCAATGAAGACGAGATGCCGAGCCAAACCTCTTTCCACGGATTCGATGATCTCGCCAAAGCCTTCGGCGGCAAAAAGAAACGTTGAGTTCCTTCTTCCGCTCTGAAGTTTGCAGCTTCCGGAAATGCCTTTTAAAGCTTTTCCGGAAGTTTTTCTTTCCGCCTCTTGACTTTTTTTATTTTTGTTGTATAATTAATCGATAAATCAAAACAGCGAAGTCAAGGAGACATTTGATATGCTCGGAGTATTTTCGATGAAGCCGGTGAACTTCCCGGAGGGATTTGTCTGGGGATCGGCGACTGCGGGACACCAGGTCGAGGGAGACAACATTCACAGCTCAAGCTGGCACAATGAAATCAAGGGACACTGTCCGGAACCGTCGGGGAAGGCGTGCAATTTCTGGAACCTCTGGAAACAGGATTTCGCCATGCTGAGCGAACTCAAGCACCGGATGTTCCGCATGTCGATCGAGTGGTCCCGCATAGAGCCCGAAGAGGGGCGTCACGACGAGGAGGCTCTCAATCGTTATCTTGCGATGTTCGGGGAACTGAAGAAGCGCGGAATCAAGCTCTGTCTGACGCTGCATCATTTTTCGCATCCGCAGTGGTTTGAGGAAAAAGGGGAGTTCCGGAAACGGGAGAACATCGCCTGCTTTCTCCGGCACCTTGAATATCTGATTCCGAAAATCGCGCAGTATGTGGATCTTTGGAATATTTTCAACGAATTCAACAACGGCGATTCCTGGCAGCTTTACGACCGCAAGACAAACTGTCTGATTGCGCACGCGAAGGCCGCCGCCCTCATCCGCGCGCATTCGCAGGCTCCGGTCAGCACCGCGCACGCCATGACTCCTTACTTTCCCGCGAACCCGGATGATGAATTTGACATTGCCCGCACGCGCATTACGAACTGGGTGGTGAACGACTTCTTCTATCATGCGGTCCGCACGGGGGAAATTCTCTTTCCGTATCGCGACGCGGTCGAGGTTCCGGAACTGAAAGGCTCCTGCGATTTCTGGGCGATCAACTACTACACGCGGCATTTTGTCACCGCGCGCAACGCTTCCGGAACGGCGCCGCGTTACGAATGCCACAGAATCCGTCCGATCAAAAATGATTTTTATCTGGAGGAGTTCTATCCGCAGGCTCTGGTCGACGGCCTCTGCCGTCTCAAAGATCTGCCGGTCTACATCACGGAAAACGGATTCTGCTGCGATGACGATCGTCTGCGCATTCTCTACGTCGGGCGCCATCTGCAGGCTCTGAACGAGGCGATCCAGCGCGGATGTGACATACGCGGTTACCTCTACTGGTCGCTCATGGACAACTTTGAGTGGTGGAGTTTCGTTCCCCGCTTCGGCATGGTCGGAGTCGACTTCAAGACGTTTGAGCGCACACCGAAGCCGAGCGCGTATCTTTACCGCGAAATCATTGAGCGGAACGGGCTTGACCGCGAACTGATTCTGAAGTATCTTCCGGAATTCAGGGACTGGAAGATTTAAGGCGGCGTCCGCTTTCGGGCCGCGCCGCCCCCCGGCGAACGCGGAAATCAACGAAAAGTAACCGAAAAATCCGGCGGGGAGCTTGTTTTTCCCCGTTGAAGCACTACATTATACCTCTGATTTTATAACATCAGAGAGGGCAGAATGAAAACGGGCTTCGACAACGCGCTGTATCTTCAGGAACAATCCGAAGAAATTCTTAAACGGGCAAAAGCTTTCGACAACAAACTCTATCTGGAATTCGGCGGAAAACTGTCGTTCGATTACCACGCGGCGCGGATTCTCCCCGGGTTCGATCCCAATGTCAAACTCCAGCTTCTGCAGAGACTCAAAGATAAAATCGATGTCGTGATCTGCATCTATTCGGGCGACATCGAGCGTAAAAAAATCCGTGCGGACTTCGGTATCGCCTATGATGCAGACACCCTTCTGATTATCGACAATCTCCGCGAATGGGGCGTCAATGTAAAAGCCGTGGTCGTCACTCGCTATGATGATCACCCGGCAGTCAATCACTTCATCAACAAGCTTGAACGCCGCGGCGTGCGCGTCTATAAACACCGCTCCATCAAAGGCTACCCCGCCGAGGTTGACCTGATCGTCAGCGACAGCGGCTACGGTGCGAACGAGTATATCGAGAGCGACAAGCCGATTGTCGTTGTCACCGGCCCCGGACCCAGCAGCGGAAAAATGGCGACTTGTCTCTCGCAGGTTTACCACGAACACCGCCGCGGAGTTGCCGCCGGATACGCGAAGTTCGAAACGTTCCCGGTCTGGAACCTTCCGCTCAATCACCCTGTCAACATCGCATACGAGGCGGCGACGGCGGACATCGGCGACGTCAATATGATCGACCCCTTCCACCTTGAAGCCTACCAGAAAACGGCGGTCAACTACAACCGCGACATTGCTGTTTTTCCGATTGTGCGCCGCATCTGCGAACGCATCATGAAGCCGGAACAGTGCTACAAATCCCCTACCGACATGGGCGTGAACCGTGTGGGCTTTGCAATCACCGACGACGCCGTCGTGCGCGAGGCCTCCTGTCAGGAGATAATCCGCCGCTGGTTCCGCTACAATTGCGAATATACCCTCGGCGGAGCCGACCGCGACACTCTCGACCGCGTCAAGGTTCTGATGGATAATCTTGGACTCAAAGAGACGGATCGTCCGGTTGTTGAGCCTGCTCGCAGCGCCGCAGTCCGCGCTTCTCAAACGAAAGGGAAGGGCAACGACGGTTTTTATTGTGGCGCCGCGCTTCAGCTTCCGGACGGCTGTATTGTGACGGGAACGAATTCTCCGCTGATGCATGCGGCGTCGAGCTGTCTTCTGAATGCAGTGAAGAAGAGCGCGAAGCTTCCGGACGAGCTGCAGCTGATTGCTCCCGGCGTGATAGAGTCTGTGCGCCTCTTGAAGAAGAACATTTTCCGGAGCCGCCGTGTGAGCCTTGACCTTGACGAAACGCTGATTGCGTTGAGTGTCAGTGCGAACAGCAATCCGACTGCGAAACTTGCCTTGAGTCAGCTCCGCAAATTAGCCGGTTGCGAGATGCACATTTCGCATCTTCCGACTCCCGGAGATGAAGCCGGTCTCCGCAAGCTTGGCATCAATCTTACCTGCGACCCCAAATTTGCGAGCCGCGATCTGTTTGTTGACTGAGTTTCGTTTCCTTCCCGTCCGTCCGGTGAAGCCGGAGGGGAAGGAAAATGTTTTTTATGAAATTTCAAGACGGATGTTTTGCTGCCGTTGATGAATTTTGTTTTTTTGTCTGCAAAGTATGCTCTGCTGATTTTGGACGGCGGATTCCGTCCGGAAAATTGCAATATTTGAGAAGCAAGGACTTGAAAAAGCTTCTATGATTGATTCTTTCCGCAACTTTGATCGCCAGAAAGAAGGTAAATGAAAAGTCGCGGCAGTCCGAACTTTTGCGGACGTTACGGATCGTTGCAAACGAACGAATAAGCCGCAGTCCGCCGGAAGCGAATGTTCGCAAAAATCCGGACACAACCCTATTTAGAGATAAATTTTAAATATTGTAAGAGAAAAATTCATTGTTTACTTTCAGAATGATTGAACCTGTTGATGGAATAAAAATAAAGCTCGCCGGTTTCCAACGGTAAAAAAAAGTTTGGTAATTTATATGCCGCTTTTCTTTTCCCCATAAAAGGATTATTCCCCCATATGGCGATGACGAAATATCAATTCTTTTACCTGCATAAGAGGAAGAGTATTTGTTAATAAATGCCAGTGATTTTAAATGCGTATTTTGTTTTTTAGCTTCTTTCAAATTTATTTCTGCGACATTATATTTGTTTAGGAAAAGTGGTGTAAGAAAAAATCCCATAAAAATAAGCCACCAGAACAAACTTAAACAATAAATATATTTCAGTAATGGTTTATCAGGGGTACAACGATTTTGAAAAAAATGCCGCATGGATGCCGAGTTTATAAAAACATCCAGACAAAATAAAAAAGAACCTATCAAGAAAATAAATAAAAAATTCGCAGTTGTAGCAAAAGAATATTGAATTAAACTTTCTTGAGAACAATAATAGCCTCCGTAACAAATCAAACCAACACCTACAGTATGTAAAACAACGTTCACTGAAATTGTATAAAATACAGAGTCTTCTGGAAACAAAAACTTTTGAACAAGACCTTTAACAATTCCCAAAGGAAGAAAAAACATTACTGCCCCAATTGTAATAAACGCCACAATTCCCATAATTATCCAAACCTATTTACATAAGACGGCTACATAACGTTTTTTCTGTACATTTTCCGAATCCCTGGCGTCAACCTTTCAGATAGACCTTCCCATTGGCAAGCCACTTTTCGTCCAGTTCGATCAGGAGCGCCGTGGCGATCCTGAGCAAAGATTCCTTGTTGGGGAATACTCTAATACACCTTGTCCGTTTTTTCAACTCCTTGTTTTGAAATTCCACTATATTTGTTGTCCGGAGTTTCCGACTTTTTGACAATGAACGGGCTCATGCAGAGCGAAATACCCGGAGTATTTTCACCGTGGGAATCCCAATGAAAATATCCGAAGAAAATTCAGTTTAGCAATGCTTTTAATTTTGCGGCATGACTTTCTGCCAGTTCGGTCCGTATTCAAAGGTCTGTCCATGCACCGCTGTTCCGGTGATGCATGTCTGCTGACTGAGCATTACAAATCTCTTAAATTGCTTACCCAAACATACAGCAAAACGCAACACAAAACAAACACAAGCAAAGAAATGCAAAAACGAATTGGCCGCGAAACCTTCCAAAGTGCACACCATATTATAGCAGATGCTACCAGCGGTCCTATCAACAAAACAATCATAAATTCCTTCTTTCCCTTGAAATTAATAGGTTACGTAACGTTTTTTTCTGTACATTTTCCGAATCCCTGGCGTCGACCTTTCAGATAGACCTTCCCATTGGCAAGCCATTTTTCGTCCAGTTCGATCAGGAGCGCCGTGGCGATCCTGAGCAAAGATTCCTTGTTGGGGAATACTCTAATACACCTTGTCCGTTTTTTCAACTCCTTGTTTTGAAATTCCACTATATTTGTTGTCCGGAGTTTCCGACTTTTTGACAATGAACGGGCTCATGCAGAGCGAAATACCCGGAGTATTTTCACCGTGGGAATCCCAATGAAAATATCCGGAGAAAATTCAGTTTAGCAATGCTTTAAATTTTGCGGCGCAATTGCTGGTGATGGCGTCTGCTCCAAATTTGACATACTGTTCCGCATGTTCGGGTCTGTCAACCGTCCAGACAGAAACATAAAAGCCTGCATCTTTCAACGCTTTTATATATTCCGCATTGAACACTTTTTCCTTTGCTTCTCCGTCAATTCCGTCCGCATTCAGCTCTTTCAGAGTGGCAATGGTGTTTGAAACAGATTTTGAAATATCTGTTTCGTCATCAGAAAAACCTGTCAGCCAGAGGGCTTTGATGTCCGGCATGCACTGTTTGCTCAGGCGGACCATTTCCTTATGAAATGAGATGACCACAATCTGTTCGTGCGCAACACCTTCCGCTTCAAGCAAATCGCGCAGTACGGGGACAACCCGCTTGTCATTTTCTTTTATTTCCACAAAAAATTTGCGTCCGGGACGAAGCAGGCGGAGGGCATCGCGAAAAGTCGGAACCCGTTCTCCGCGAAAAACTTCCATTTTGTTGCAGACATCCACCTGTTCGATTTCAGAAAAAGCAGAGTCTTCAATTCGGATATTTTTGTCTCCGGTGCGCCCGGTCATGGAATCGTGAATGCAGACGAGAATTCCATCGGATGTCAGATGAATGTCCGTTTCCATGCCGTCGGTATCGCGTTCCATGGCCAGCTTGAATGAGCTGAGCGTGTTTTCGGGCGCATCCAGCGATTCGCCCCGGTGAGAGATCCATTCGATCTGTTTCATATCAACTCTTTTTTTTGTTGAGTGTGTTCAATTGATTTTCCCATTTCGCCTGCAGTCCCCCCAAGGTCAGGAATTCATAGTCCGGAACGATGGAGCCGGATGCAGGATCGACTGCGGATGACCTGATCAGACAGGTGAGCGCGCCGGCATTGGCTCCGGCGGCAATATCGGTTTCCAGGCGGTCGCCGACCATCAGACACTCTTCCGGGCGGAAGCCGTTATGCGCGGCGGCTGAGCAGAGCATCCCGGGATCGGGCTTGCCTAGAACTTTGAGCTTCGCATGCGCCGAATATTCCAATGCTTTTGTGATCGAGCCGCAGTCGACAAGCAGGGATTCCTGATCCGTCGGGCAGGAGGTGTCCGGATGCGTGGCGAATCCCGGAACTCCTTTTTGCAGCCAGTAGGCCGCTTTGCAGAGTTTTTCAAAAGTCAGCGAGCGGTCAAATGCAACGATTACACATTGCGGAGCTTCCGGGGAAAATTCGAACCCCGCTTCCTGAAATTCCGGAATGAGTTCCGCCATGCCAAGCAGGAAAAATTTTTTGAGTTCCGGATGATTCTGACGGAGATAATCAATCATGTATTCAACCGATGAGTAAAAATCCTTCTCCTCCGCGGTACAGCCCATGAGCCGGAGTTTTTCAACATAACCTTTCCGGCTGTACGAAGAGTTGTTGGACATAAAAGTGTAACGGATTCCCTGTTTTTTCAGAAAATCCAAGAACGGCAATGTCGCAGGGTACAGGCGGGTTCCTTCATAGATCGTTCCGTCCATATCCAGAAATACTTGCTTTATTTCAGCTAAGGAGCGCATTTCGTGACTACGTAACGTTTTTTCTGTAAATTCTCCGAATCTCTGCCGTCAACCTTTCAGAT